>JACCDN010999786.1_pt1 | contig 22183 bp, 20 predicted proteins | sample 7441691 | NCBI WGS metagenome assembly JACCDN01 (sample SAMN15323439, study PRJNA562643) | freshwater metagenome | isolation source: river surface water | place: USA:Blue River Watershed | collected 2017-08-16 | reverse complement strand
GTGTCTCCTTGATGAAGCGCTCACCGGATGCTCCGGCATACTCGTTGCGATCGGTTCCAAAGTTCGAGCCGATGTCGCCTAGGTTCGCAGCCGATAGCAGGGCGTCAACGATCGCGTGAGCGACAGAGTCGCCGTCGGAGTGACCCTCAAGTCGGTTTAGTTCTGGCCACTCAAGGCAGCCCAGCATAAGGGTTCCCTTCTCGCCGAAGTGGTGGGCATCAGCACCAATACCGCTTCGAACATCAGCAAAGATTGCTCGTGCGCGCTCAAGGTCCGAGGGATAGGTAATTTTGAATGCGTGTTCGTGGCCATCCACGATCGCTGTGCGAATGCCAAGTGACTCAAGCAAACCTGCTTCATCCGTGAAGGTTGACTGAGCTTTCGCAAAGCTCTCGCGCAAAGTCTTGACGCGGAAACCCTGCGGCGTTTGAACCATCCTTAGCTTTGAGCGATCAAGAGTGTGATCAACCCAGCTCTCTGATACCTCTTTTATGGTGTCGGCGGGATTGATTGCTGGCACAACGCTCTCGGCGTATTCCAAAGCTGCAGTAACGCGCTCAAAAACTTCTTTCGGAGTGAAGGCTCGTGCTGCATCGTGCACCAAAACTAGATCTGTGGTTACCTCTGCCATTCCATTCGCAACTGAGTCCTGCCTAGTCTCTCCCCCAACCACGACTTTGAAGTCATCAAAGAATTTGGCTGTGAGGCGAGTGAATTCGCTTAGTAGTTCAGCGGGAGCAACTACGACTAACTGATCTGGATTAAATTCTGAGATGTGAAGAAGGGAAAGCTCAAGTAGTGATTTTCCCGCAACCGTAGTTGCTGCTTTTGGCTTTCCGGCACCGAGTCTTGTCCCTTTACCGGCGGCAACTAATACCACCGCAACTGACATGAGCTAGCTAGCCAATACCTTGTCTAGTTCAGCAGATGCCTTTTCCTCATCAACCTTGCGAGCAAGTGCGAGCTCTGAAATCAAAATCTGACGAGCCTTCGCTAGCATTCGCTTTTCACCTGCTGAGAGGCCACGGTCTTGGTCTCTTCGCCACAGATCTCTAACGACCTCGGACACCTTTACAACATCACCGCTGGCTAGTTTTTCCAGGTTTGCCTTGTAGCGCCTAGACCAGTTGGTTGGCTCTTCAACAAACTCGGCTCGCAGAACATCAAATACCTGCTTAACGCCTTTTTTGTCGATTACGTCTCGAACACCGACCATCTCAACGTTGGCGGCTGGCACCTGGATAATCAGGTCGCCTTGAGCAACCTTTAGCTTCAGGTACTTCTGCTTTACCCCGCGGATTTTCTTCTCAGAGACTTCAATAATCTCTGCTGCTCCGTGGTGGGGGTAAACGACAGTTTCGCCAACTTCAAACTTCATAGAATTCTTTCGGCTCCAAATCCCCAATTTTACCACAGGCCAGGCTTGCTTCCTAGGGTAAACTGAGGGTGTTAGGCCCCGGAGGACCGTTGAAAACCAAGAAAATCGTTGCAGCCATCGCTGCTTTCATCACCATTTTTGCTTTGGCCGGCTGCTCGCTGAGCCAGGAGGTTGCCTCACTGGACCCCTACTCCCCGAGCGATGGTGTTCAGGTGGATTTGCCTGAGCTGAAGGCGAGAAACGTTTTGTTTGTTTCCGACTCTGATGGAAATTCCGTTTTGATTGGATCTTTTATCAACGCCACCGATGGAACTGTTTCCGCGCAACTTGAAACTATGGATTCGGACGGAAAAGTTGTCCTGACCGACATCACAATTCCTGCAGAAGGAAAGTTTGACCTTGGTTACAACGGAACCGAAGGTAAGAGACTGTTTCTGAATGAACTTCCAGGATCAATGCACCCTGTTTACATCAGGGTTGGTGGAGATCCAACTGAAATTCTGGTGCCGATTCTGGACGGAACGCTCGAAGAGTACCGCCCCTTTATCGACTAAGCCTCGAACTTATAGCCAAGGCCACGAACGGTAATTAAGTGCCGGGGCCTTGAGGGGTCCTCTTCGATTTTTGATCTAACGCGCTTGACGTGAACGTCTAGAGTCTTGGTATCGCCGAAGTAATTACTACCCCAGACTCGATCAATAATTTGACCCCTGGTAAGAACTCGATTCACATTTTCAATTAGCAGTTCCAGAAGCTCAAACTCCTTAAGCGGCATCTGAATTGGCTCACCGTTCACAGAAACGGTGTGACGATCGAGGTCCATCACAACCGGCCCTGCCTTCAAAAGTCCCGATTCAGAAACTGGCAGCTCGGCGCCTCTGCGCAAAACAGCTTTCATGCGAGCAAGCAATTCTCTGGTCGAATAGGGCTTTGTTACATAGTCATCTGCACCGATTTCCAGACCAACCACCTTGTCAATCTCAGTGTCCTTGGCGGTAATCATGATTATTGGCACTTGGCTCTCTTGCCTAATAATCCGACAAACCTCATTGCCTGAAATGCCAGGCAGCATCAAGTCCAACAGAATAAGTTCTGGTGAGTTTTTCCTAAACAATTCAATTGCCGCATTTCCATTTTCGGCCTCGAGAACTTCATAGCCTTCTTTTTCCAGCAGATAAACAAGGGGTTCGCGCAGGTTTGGTTCGTCTTCAACGACTAGAACACGAGTCATTTTTCCTCATTTGCATTGATTGGTAGGCGAAGAGTAAAAGTTGAACCAACACCCACTTTCGAGAAGATTTTGATTTCTCCCCGGTGTTGAGAGGCAGCATGTTTCACAATTGCGAGCCCTAGACCTGTCCCACCGGTCTGGCGAGATCTGGATGGATCGACGCGGTAGAAGCGCTCAAAAATTCGCTCCTGTTCGCTTTCTGGGATTCCAATGCCGGAGTCGGTTACTGAAATTTCGGCAACCTCATTGTTGATTTTGATTCCAACACCAACCTGGCCACCGGGTTCTGAGTACACAATCGCATTTTCAATAAGGTTTCTAACTGCAGTTACGAGCATCTCGTAATCACCGCGCAGTTTGACTGAAACTTCGATATCGCTGGCAAGACGAATGTTGTTTTGGCTAGCGAGAAGCTGATTTCTATCCACAGCGTCTGCAATTACTTGGCTGAGATCGACCAAGTCGATTGTGTCGGATAGGTTTGCGCCCTGCACCCGCGAGAGCTGAATTAGCTCTTGAACTATGTTGGCCAGTCTTTGCGATTCCTTTTGCAGGCTTTCAGCAAATTTGGTAATTGCAGCCGGATCATCGGTTGCGCCAGTAATGGCCTCGGCTAACAGGCTGATGGCTCCGATTGGTGTCTTGAGTTCATGCGAGACGTTTGCGACAAAGTCTCTTCTGGTGTCCTCGAGCTTCTTAGCTTCAGTTAGGTCATCCACCAGCAGCATTACGTATCGATCACCGAACTGAACTGCCTTGGCATGAATCCAGGTTTGATCGCGATTAAGCCCCGTTTCAATTTCAGCGTCAATTTCAATTGGCTGAGATTTGCTGCGAGCGTCATCAACTAAATCCTTGAGAACAATGTGAACCAGCTTTCCATTCGCAATCAGCCCCAACTGGCTGGCACCGGGGGAAGCTCTAAAAACTAAATTGGATTGGTCGAGGACTACGCCGGCACTGGCCACAACATCGATTAGTTGCGAAGCCAGCAGCTCAACAGCATCAGTTTCGGGTTGCTGGGAGCGAGCGCGCTTACTGGCAAAAAGCCCCACGTTTGCTCCGTTCACTAAGTTAACGACCACCAGGGATAAGGTTAGGAGTAAATTTGCCTAGACAAGGCCCAGTTTTCCGCTGGTTTGGTTGAAATTAAGCCAATGTTTCACTGGGGCTGATTGGCTGAGGGCGTTTAGGAACGAGGAAGAATGCGCAAGATTTTCGAGCAGGAACTGCAAGAGGTTCAGTCCCGCCTGGTTGAACTGGCCGAAGGCGCCAGGGTGATCATGAAAAAGGGCACCGGGGCATTTCTTAATTCAGACGTTGCACTGGCCGATGAGGCATTGGCACTGGCCGATAGTAACGAGCGAAAAGCTCTTGACCTAGACGAGCTCGTAATCAAAATCCTGGCAACCCAGTCTCCGGTTGCCAGGGATTTGCGCATCTTAGTTTCCGCTCTTCGGATGAGCGCATCCCTTGAGCGCATGGGCTCACTGGCTTCCCACCTAGCTGCCATTGCTCGCTACCGATTCCCAGGCAGCGCCATTCCAGAATCACTCAGACCCACATTCTCCGAAATGGCGAAAATTGATCTTGAATTGGCTGACAAAGCAGTTGCGCTGCTTCAAAATCCAGATGTTGATTTGGCGCGAGAGATTCAAGCACGAGATGAAGCGGTTGACCTTCTGCACAGAAAAGTTTTTGACGTGGTTTTGGCGCCAACCTGGTCTGAGAATGCAATGTATACCGTCGATGTGACCCTGGCTTCGCGATACTTTGAACGCTTTGCCGATCACGTGGTTGATATCAGCTCTAAGGTCAGCTTCCTGCAGACTGGTGAGTGGTAATCACTTCTTACCCTGATTAGCAACAGCGGCTGCACCTGCAGCGGCAGCTTCTGGATCAAGGTATTCCCCGCCAGGATTTTCTGGCTCTAAGTGCTCATTGAGTTTGTAGTAGAGCGGAATGCCAGTTGGGATATTCAGTTCAGCGATGTCAGCATCACTAATTCCATCGAGGTGCTTCACGAGCGCCCGCAGTGAATTTCCATGAGCGGTGACAAGAACTGTCTTGGACTGCTTTAACTGGCCGGAAATATCAGACTGCCAATAAGGAAGCATGCGCTCTAAAACATCCTTTAGGCATTCTGTTCTTGGCATCTGCTCTCCAAGGTCGCGATAGCGGTCGTCGCCAAACTGCGAATACTCGGCATCATCGGCTATTGGTGGCGGTGGAGTGTCATAACTTCTTCGCCAAAGTTGAAACTGTTCAGGACCGTATTTCTCCAAGGTTTCTGCTTTGTCTAGGCCCTGCAGTGCGCCATAGTGGCGCTCGTTGAGGCGCCAGGATCGATAGGTCGGAATCCAGTTTCTGTCAATTTGATCCAGCGCGATGTGAGCGGTGTTGATTGCTCTTTTTAGCACCGAAGTAAATAAAACGTCAGGCTTCAAGCCTGATTCGCCCAATAGTTCACCCGCGCGCTTCGCCTCTGCTCGACCTTGATCAGTTAGGTCGACATCAACCCATCCTGTAAAGAGATTCTTTTGATTCCAAACTGAATTGCCATGCCTGAGCAGAATTAGGTGATAGGTCATGGCTTCAGCTTAGTAAAAGCACTAGCTACTTCTGCCGGAAAGTTTGAAGGAGCTTGGTCGCGGAAGGTTAGCGGCTTTCCCTGCATCAGCCGGCACCAGTACTTGTTGTGAAGCTGCAACTTTTCTGCCGCTAGTTTCAACTAACAGATCAAGATAGGGAGTATTGCGAGCCACCAAAGCTAGAGCAAGCGAGCCAAGCTCGAAGTGCAGCGCTGAAGCCACTACTTTTCCTACCTGCTTGTCTTGATAAAAAACTAGGTCTCCTACCGTTGCTAAGTCATCACCGGTCTCTAGATTTAAGAGAGTTAGCCGACGAGGTGGGTGACCAAGGTTATGAACTTTTGCTACTGCTTCTTGTCCGCGATAGCAACCCTTACTTAGATGGACTGCAGAGAGTAGCCAATCAAATTCGTGCGGAAGTGACTTTTCATCAACATCAACAATGTCTGGTCGACCAGCCGCAACCCTCAATGCCCGAAGAGCCATAAGTCCAGCTGGTTCCTTGCTTGGTGGTGTATCAGAAAATATTTCAAAGTAATTGAACTTGGCTCGATTGGGGTTGTAGCTAACAGATGTGGTGCGCTCAATTGAGAATGGATCCCGCCAGGCGCCAATTTTGGGTTCACCGAACATTCCAAAGGACTTGAGGTTTGTTCTTTCAATCAAAACTTTGCTGCGGAACTTCATTTTTTCAAGCCAAGCAACTAAGTCATCAACTTTTGCAGTTGGAAGAGCAATTAGGACATCATCGCCATCAATCACGATCTTGAGCTGATGCTCGATGTGACCTTGTGGGCTAAGCAGCAACGCCTCGGTAGATTCTCCGCTGCCAAGGTTCAATATATCTTGGGTCAGTAACGAGTGCAGCCAGCTCTTAGCATCCTCTCCGCTGACTCGAAGGACAGACTGGTCTGATCGCTCAACAAATGCTTCGCCTGAAAGTAATTTTCTTTGCTCAAGCAGAGGATTGCCAAAATGCTCAGACATCTTGCCGAACCAGCCGTGCTGAAGCATGCGACTTCAATGGGTTGCCCAGTGCCGCCATGTCCCATGCCCACAGCAGTGCACCTTCAACCAAGCCCCACATTCGTTGGCCTGATGCATACTCCTTGGCATTTGGAGAGCGCAGGACCGCGTCTGTTGCGATATCGATTCTGGCACCTTTGATTTGTCCAAAGTAAAGTTCGGCAACGCCTGTGGGTTGAATAATCAGAGCTTCGATGTCAAATCCACCCGCCTTATTTCGCCACAGTTCCAAATCCTCTCGCACAGTAATAGCGCTCTCTCCACTGCCAGGCAATAGTCCAGGGCCAGAGTCAGATTGATCATTTGGGCGCGATAGCATCCAATAGCCGTGTTCAGAGGAAATTGGCTTACCCGCTGTATCGGTAACCCATGACTCGTATTGAAGCTTTCCATTAGCCACCGGAGCGAATTTTATGGTCTGCAAAAATTCACTTTCTCCGGAGCCCGCGTAAGAGACAATTCCTGAACCTTTCCAATTGCCAATTAGGAATGCAAATGGAGTCAGTTCAATCGGTAAATCATCCGGCAGGACGAACAACTTAGCGTTGCCCCTTGAAGAGCTTGTAAATAACCAGCGCAGAAACGCCAGCGATTGCTAGTGATGCAAGGATCAGAAGTCCAGTGAATACAAGTTCGATGGCAAGCAGCATAGGGTAAGTCTAACTAATCAGGCTGAGGGCTGTGAACAGGCCGAGCAACAAGATGGTGCCGGCTGAAACATAGATTTGTTGTCTGACGGTGTCTTTGGATTTAGATGAAATCAGGTGCTCAAGGCTGACAATTGCAATTGCACTAGCTGCGATGGCACCAAAAGCCGCGAATCGAGAATCTCCAGTGAGGTTCAAATAGGCGAGCAGACCAGCGACAAAGACCCCCGCCCAGATGGCGCTGATCTGGAACCACTGATTGCTCATGCCAAGACTCTATCCAACGACTTTGGTGATGCCACTATCATTTTGCCAAGCGTTAGGCGGGCCATGGCGACAATCCTCTGTATCTCCCCCCAGCGTGAAAACCCGCTTCCCCCGCTGGACGTTTTGGGACATCAGCTTCACCTAATCGACTTTGAACCACAGTCGCTTGCCAGCGCTCCCCGCCATGACATTGTGATTTTGGACTGCCGAAGAAACCTAGTCGAAGCAAGAGCGGTTGCGAGAATTCTGCAAGCAGCCAATTGGCAAACTTCACTGCTGTTGGTCATTTCCGAAAGCGGGCTTCCGGCAGTAAGCAGTGATTGGGGAAGCCAGGATTTTATTTTGGAAGGAGCTTCTCTTGCCGAGGTTGACGCACGAATTAGATTACTCAGTAGGCCTCTGGAGAAAAGCAATCCAATTGAAAGTGCAAGTGGCCTCGTCATCGACGTAGGAACTTTTACGGCAAAAATAAACGGAAAGACGCTTGACTTAACTTTTAAAGAGTTTGAACTTCTTCGCTATCTGCATGAACATCCGAATCAGGTTTTCAGCCGGGAGCAGCTTTTGAGCGAAGTTTGGGGATATGACTACTTTGGTGGAACAAGAACCGTTGATGTCCATATCAGAAGGCTAAGAGCAAAGCTTGGCGAATTTGAGGGCCTGATTGGCACGGTAAGAAATGTGGGCTATCGGCTAGACCCCACTGGCAGTTCAGAGAATTAACTCCTAACCATAGTCATCCAATTAGTGGGAAGATATCTCCATGGCTGATGAGACAACAACTATCTTCACGCCTGCTGTAAATCCCGAGTTGCCGGAAGATCGCTTTCTTGAAAGAGAGTTGAGCTGGCTCGATTTCAATCAGCGGGTTTTGGAGCTCGCAGAAGATAAGACGACGCCCCTATTGGAGCGAGTCAATTACTCGTCTATTTTTGCCTCAAACTTAGATGAATTTTTCATGGTCAGAGTAGCTTCGCTCAAACGAAGAATTGCCACGGGAATTGCAGTCCCATCACCATCGGGGTTGAGCCCTCAACAGGTGCTGCAAGAAATATCGGATAGAACCCGAGTTCTCCAGCAGCGCCATGCCAAGCTCTTCAGGGATGAGTTGGCTCCGCTTTTATCTGAGGCAAAGATTAATGTTGTTCACTTCACCGGCCTGAGCCCAGAAGAGAAACAAAAACTGCACGACTATTTCAGCTTGCAGGTATTTCCCGTGCTTACTCCTCTAGCGGTAGATCCAGCTCACCCATTCCCATATATCTCTGGTTTATCTCTGAATCTGGCCGTTGTTCTAAAGAATCCAAAAACTAAGGGAGAGCATTTCGCCAGGGTAAAAGTTCCACCGCTACTTCCTAGGTTTGTTCCCGTCCCAGATTCCAGCTCAAGATTTGTCCCGCTTGAAGACATCATTGGTGAATTTTTAGGTGAACTCTTTCCTGGCATGGAGGTTGTCCAACACCACACCTTCCGCGTTACTAGAAATGAAGACTTAGAAGTCGATGAGGAAGAGGGAGAAAATCTTCTTATTCAACTAGAGAAGGAGCTCCTGAGAAGAAGGTTTGGTCCACCGGTTCGACTAGAGGTTGCAGAAGACATAGATAAAAAAGTATTGAGTTTGTTGCAGCGAGAGTTAGACATTGATACCCACGACGTCTATGAACTGCCGGAGCCCCTGGATTTGCGAAGCCTGACTGCTTTTTATCGCCTGCGCAGACCAGAGTTGAAATTTGAACCACACCAAATCACGACCAATCCTTATCTCGAAGCAGATGAAGATGAGGCGGCTGACATTTTTGCCGCCCTGCGTGAGCGCGAAGTATTGGTGCACCACCCCTATGAATCTTTCGCAACTAGCGTCCAAGCATTCTTAGAGCAGGCCGCCCAGGATCCGCAGGTTCTTGCCATCAAGCAAACTCTGTATCGAACATCTGGTGATTCACCGATTATGGATGCCCTAATCGAAGCCGCTGAGGCCGGCAAGCAGGTGCTGGCCCTGGTTGAAATCAAGGCTCGATTTGATGAGCAAAACAATATCGGTTGGGCTAGAAAACTTGAAAGCGCCGGTGTTCACGTTGTCTACGGACTGGTAGGACTGAAGACTCACTGCAAGCTTTCGCTGGTGATTAGACAGGAAGGCGACCAGCTTCGTCGCTACTGCCACGTCGGAACCGGAAATTACAACCCCAAGACTGCTCGCTATTACGAGGACTTGGGCCTGCTGACCTCGCGCAGCGAGGTTGGTGAAGACCTGACCAAACTCTTCAATTTACTATCCGGTTATGCATCGGAGCCTCAATACAAGACAATGCTCACTTCACCCGGCGGGGTTCGTGAGGGTCTGACCGAGCGAATTCAACGTGAAATTGCCAACCACCGCGATGGCAAGCCAGCTCGAATTGCACTAAAACTCAATTCATTAGTTGATGAGCGCGTTATTGACCAGCTCTATCTTGCCTCCCAGGCGGGTGTCCCGATTGATGTTCTGGTTCGAGGGATGTGTGCACTTAAGCCAGGAATTAAGGGGCTCAGCGAAACAATCAGAGTTCGATCTGTCTTGGGTAGGTATCTAGAACACTCTCGTATCTTCTACTTCGAAAACGCAGGGGATCCAGACGTCTTTATTGGTTCGGCAGACATGATGCACCGTAATCTGGATCGCAGAGTCGAGACTCTCGTAAAGATTGTTCAGGCGGACCAAATTGAGCAATTGAAAAACATTCTCAATCTGGGCATGAGCGACGAGGTGGCTTCTTGGCACCTTGGGCCCGACGGGATTTGGCTAAGAAAGTTTCTGTCGCCAAGCGGTGAAAAACTGGCCGATTTGCAGGACCAGATGATGTTCCAGGCTTTGTCAAAAAAGCGGGCCCGCTAATGACGATTGTCGCCGCGGGAGTTGTTTGCTGGCGCGAACAAAAGGGAAACCTCGAAGTTCTACTCGTACATAGAGAGAAGTACAAAGACTGGTCTTTCCCAAAGGGTAAACAAGATCCCGGCGAGTTGCTCCCAGAAACGGCAGTGCGAGAAGTTCTCGAGGAAACAGGAATCAAGTTGCGACTTGGTCGCAAAATTTCAGTTATTCGTTACGCCCTCTCAAACAATGAGGAAAAAGAAGTTCATTACTGGGCATCCAGACTTAAGGCTAAAGCCATCAAGAAATCAGAATTTGCGCCCAATGAAGAAATCTCTAAGTTAAAGTGGCTACCGGCAACTGATGCTTTGCAGAAGCTTTCTTACCAACATGATCAAGAACTACTTCAATATGCAATGAAATTGCACAAAAACAGGGAGCTAGAAACCAGAGCACTCATACTTCTTCGACATGCGCAAGCAACACCTCGAGCAGATTGGAAAGGCCCCGAAGCCAAACGGCCACTATTGCCTGAAGGAAAGAAACAGGCTAAGCGTTTAGTCAATCTTCTGAATTGCTACGGTCCAAAGCGGCTTATCACGAGTCCTTGGGCTCGCTGTGAGCAAACCCTTGAGCCATATGCCAAGGCCATGAAAAAGAAAGTAATTCAGCGCTCCCAACTAACCGAATTGACCAGTACCCTCTCGCCACGAAAAACAATTCATGCTGTTGAAACATTGTTTGATTCGACTAAGTCAGCCCTTATTTGCTCTCATCGCCCCGCGCTTCCAACAATCACGAAAACTTTGGCAACAAGAGCCGCCTCAGACATCAAAGACCAACTCCTGGCAGCAACAACTCTTGAACCGGGTGAATTTGTTGTCCTCCGCTTGACAATGGGCGCAAAACCCAAATTTGTGGCTATGGAGCGGGTTAACGCCGGCTTTCCAGTAAATTAACAGACTTGTTAACCTTCCGTTAACTAGGTGTACAAGCCTTCTTTCCCTCCCACACTTACCTTTCTTTTGCCCCAAAAGAGAGGAACCAATGAAGAAAACCACGAAACTGGCTGCGGCCTTAGCCACAAGCTCACTGCTACTAGCCGGTTGCGCAGCAAACGAGGGAACTAGCCCGACGGAGACTTCTGCTGCACTTTCAGGCACATTAGATGGATCAGGTGCATCATCGATGGCAGCTGGCCAGGAGGCTTGGATTGCCGCATTCCAAACTGCTAATCCAGGTGTCACTATTAATTACAACCCAACTGGTTCCGGAACCGGTCGTGACCAGTTCGAACAAGGACTAACTTTCTTCACCGGCTCTGACTCTTCTTTCAAAGACGAAGAACTTGCAACCCCTCACCCAAACTGCTCGCCAGCTGACGGCGCAGTTTTTGAATTCCCAATTTGGATTTCTCCAATTGCAGTCGTTTTCAACCTAGAAGGCATTTCTTCTTTGAACATGACAGCCGACACAATTGCTCAAATTTTCAGCGGCAAGATCACCAAGTGGAATGACCCAGCAATTGCCGCGTCAAATCCTGGCGTGACTCTTCCAAATCTTGCCATCGCGGCAGTTCACAGATCTGATGAGTCGGGAACCACTGGTAACTTCACCGACTGGCTAGCAAAAGCGGCGCCAAACAGCTGGGTGCTAAACGGCGAGAATGTTGGCTCAATCGAAGCTTGGCCAGCAGAGTTCGGTGGAGAAGGTGGCCAGGGAACATCTGGTGTTATTTCTGCTGTTGAAGGTGGTCAGGGAACAATTGGTTACGCGGATGCATCACGTGCTGGCAACCTAGGAACTGTTGCAGTTGGAGTAGGTGACGCGTTTGTTCCTTACAGCGCGGAAGCTGCTGCTGCAATTGTCGACGTATCGCCACTGAAGTCAGGTCGACCTGAAACCACATTGGCATATGACCTTGCTCGTGACACCACGGAGTCCGGTGTCTACCCGGTGGTTCTGATCTCCTACCTGCAGGGTTGCATGGACTATGCAGACGATTCAAAGGCTGCCCTAGTGAAGGCTTACGCATCCTTTATGGTCTCTGCTGAGGGTCAGCAGGTGGCTGCTGAAGCTGCCGGGTCAGCACCAATCTCAGATGCCCTGCGCCAAAAGGCCCAGGCCATCATCGACCAAATTCAATAAAGAAAAACCATAGGATTAGCCCGAGCTCGGGCAACTGGGCTCGGGCTAATTCAAATTAGAAAGGCGAGGGAAATGACCACAACGGCAAGCCGTGGCAAATCCCAGATTCGCCTTGGAGATTTTGTTTTCTCCAAACTCGCCACCTTTGCTGGCGCTTCAATCTTGGTCACTCTCGCCGCAGTGGCCTTTTTTCTTTTTATTCAGGCACTGCCCGCATTCGCTCCTGATGCAGAGCTCGGAGCACAGGCGCCGGATGGGCCGCTTGCCTACGTGGCACCTTATGTCTTTGGAACTCTCTATGGCGCGGTCATCGCGCTTCTAATTGCCACTCCCCTGGCTATTGGAATTGCACTTTATATTTCGCATTACGCACCTAGAAGGTTTGCACAAACTCTGGGTTACATCATCGATCTGTTGGCAGCAATTCCATCGGTGGTCTACGGACTCTGGGGAATTTTAGTTTTGGCTCCATTTTTAAATCCCACTTACGTGTGGCTGAATGAGAACTTGGGATGGATTCCTTTATTTGAGGGGCAGGTTTCGGCAACTGGCCGAACAATGCTGACAGTCGGAATTGTCTTAGCGATCATGATTTTGCCAATCATGGCAGCGATTATCCGAGAAGTATTTCTACAAACTCCAAAGCTGCACGAAGAAGCTGCCCTTGCTCTAGGTGCTACTCGCTGGGAAATGATTCGAATGGCTGTAATTCCATTTGGCCGCCCAGGAATCATCTCCGCAATGATGCTTGGATTAGGCCGAGCGCTGGGAGAAACTATGGCAGTAGCCATGGTGCTATCGCCCGCATCAATCATTAGCTTTGCACTGTTGACATCTCAGAACTCCAACACCATTGCTGCCAATATCGCGCTGGATTTCCCTGAATCAGGTGGCGATTACAGAAGTTTGTTGATTGGCACCGGGCTGATGCTATTTGTTATCACCATGGTTGTGAACATGATTGCTCGCTACATCATTAGTCGTCGTGCCGAATTCTCGGGGGCAAACTAATGGCAATGATTTCAACAGGGCTGCAGGCCTCCGCATCTTTACCCAGATGGTTTACTCCTGCCGCAATCATTGCCTCATTCTCAATCGCTTTCGCTGGCTTTACCCTCTCGAGTGTCGGTCAAGAAGACGGACCAAGTCTGGTTGGGATTGCTCTAGCTGGATTTGCGATCTACTTGGCAGCAACAGTCCTGATTTCAAGATTGGTCGAGGGTCGAAGAAAAGCAGCTGATCGCTTGGTTACATCTTTAGTCACCGCTGCTTTTGCCCTAGCTGTGATTCCTCTTGTCTCGTTGGCTTGGACCGTTATCACAAATGGGCTAGCCAGATTAGACATTGATTTCTTTTCCAACTCAATGAGAAACGTGGTTGGTCCCGGCGGTGGCGCTCTTCACGCAATCGTCGGAACGCTTGAGCTCACGCTAATCGCAAGCTTGATCTCGGTTCCAGTTGGCATCATGACCGCTATCTATCTTGTTGAATATGGCCGAGGCCGCCTGGCGAAAGCCGTCACGTTCTTTGTTGACGTAATGACGGGCATTCCTTCAATCGTGGCGGGATTGTTCGCGTTCACCTTGTTCTTGGTATTGCTAGGGCCTGCCGCTGCGATTAACGGCTTCGCGGGTGCAATCGCGCTGAGTGTGTTGATGATTCCAGTGGTGGTGAGAGCTACCGAAGAGATGCTAAAGATTGTTCCCAACGAGCTTCGGGAAGCGTCATACGCCCTGGGAGTTCCAAAGTGGTTGACCATTGTCAAGGTGGTAATTCCAACGGCGCTGGCGGGTATTGCGACCGGTGTAATCATTGCTATTGCGCGAGTAATTGGTGAAACCGCTCCACTACTGTTAGCCGCTGGTTTTACCACGTCAATGAACTACAACCCCTTTGCCGACAAGATGATGACTCTGCCGGTCTTTGTCTTCACCTCCTTTGCTAATCAAGGAATCGATACCCAGTCCTATCTGGATCGCAGCTGGGCTGGTGCTCTGACGCTGATGCTTATAGTGATGATCTTGAACCTACTTGCTCGTCTGATTTCTAAATTCTTTTCACCGAAGGGATCGTAAATGGCCAAGCGCATTGAACTGAAATCACTGGATGTCTACTACGGCAAGTTCAAAGCCGTGGAAGACATCAGCATGGTGATTGAGCCGAGGGCCATTACAGCCTTCATCGGTCCGTCTGGTTGCGGCAAGTCAACACTGATCCGAACCCTCAATCGCATGCACGAGGTAATTCCCGGAGCCTATGTCGAAGGTGAGCTCTTGATGGACGGAGAAAACATCTATAGCGATGAGGTTGATCCAGTAAAGGTCAGACGCCAGGTCGGCATGGTTTTTCAGCGTCCGAATCCTTTTCCAACTATGTCGATCAAGGACAACGTGCTGTCGGGTTACAAGCTAAACAACAACAAGATGTCCAAATCTGATGCGGATGCTTTGGTTGAAAAAGCACTTAAGGGTGCCAACCTTTGGAATGAAGTAAAAGATCGACTGGAGAGGCCCGGCTCATCACTATCTGGCGGTCAACAGCAGCGCCTCTGCATCGCAAGAGCAATCGCCGTTGAACCAGATGTCATCTTGATGGATGAGCCAACCTCTGCGCTGGATCCGATTTCAACTGCAGCCATCGAGGACCTGGCGGTTGAATTGAAGGAGAAGTTCACAGTTGTCATTGTGACTCACAACATGCAGCAAGCATCGAGAATCTCGGACATGACTGCCTTTTTCAACATTGCTGGCACCGGTATGCCTGGCAAGCTAATTGAGTATGACAAGACTGAGAAGATCTTCTCCAACCCTTCTCAGCAGCAGACTGAAGACTATGTTTCTGGCCGCTTTGGCTAGAAACAAATTGGCCCATTTTTGGGTTTAGATACTCATGATTGAGACCGTAACCAAGGATTTGCCCGTCTTGCTAGCCGCTGACGGCAAGCCAGCTCGAGTCCTGGTCACCGGCGCAACTGGTTATGTCGGTGGTCGTTTGGTTCGAGAGCTCCTTTCACATGATTACCGAGTAAGAGTCTTGGTTAGAGACGCCAAGCGTCTGCAGGACTATCCGTGGCGTGATCAGGTCGAAGTCGTAGAGGGCGATGCACTAGATATCAGCGCTCTCACCAAGGCGCTAAAAGACATCGACCTTGCCTACTACATGCTGCACGCACTTATGGCCCCAAAGAACTTCGAGCAGCTAGAGGAAGAGCTCGCAAGAAAATTTGGTGAGATTGCAAAGAAGAGCGGCGTACGCAGAATTGTTTATCTGGGTGGAATTGCCTCGCCAGATGACAAGCTCTCGCCACACATGTCAGCACGAGCAATCACGGGAGAAATTCTTAGGGCATCAGGTGTCCCAACGATTGAACTCAGAGCTGGTGTAGTGATAGGTGCTGGTTCTGCATCATTCGAGATGCTCAGACACCTCACTGAGCGACTGCCAATTATGGTTACTCCCAAGTGGCTAAAGAATAGAATCCAGCCAATTGCAATCAGAGACGTGCTTCGCTATTTAGTTGGTAGCGCAATCATTGACTCAAGCATAAATCGTGACTTTGACATCGGTGGTCCAGAAGTTTTCACATACATGGAAATGATGCAGATTTATGCCGAGGTTGCTGGACTTCGCAGAAGAATAATCATTCCCCTACCTGTTTTGACACCGAAGCTCGCATCAGGCTGGATTGGTTTGGTAACTCCAGTGCCAGTAACACTCGCCAAGCGGTTGGTCGCGTCGTTGAAGCATGAAGTGGTGGCTCGCAATGACGAGATTAGAAAGTATGTTCCGGATCATCCTGATGGCATGACGGACTTTAGGAAAGCAGTCTCCCTGGCTTTAACCAGAATCAAGAATCTAGAGGTCGAAACCAGATGGTCCTCTGCTCAAACGCCGGGCACTCACTCGCAACCACTGCCCACTGATCCCGATTGGGCTGGCGGTTCTCTGTACGTGGATGAGCGCAAATATTTCTCAGTAGACGATGTTCAAACTGTCTGGCAAAGGGTCGAGGCTATTGGCGGTGACAATGGCTATTCAACTGCAACCTGGGCATGGGAACTCAGGGGTTTGATGGACCGCTTCGTAGGAGGAGTTGGCCTTCGAAGAGGAAGACGAGATCCGGTTAGCTTGCGTGAGGGCGAGGCCTTGGACTTCTGGCGAGTCGAGGAAATCAAACGACCAAATCTTCTGCGTCTTCGCGCTGAGATGAAGTTGCCAGGCCTAGCTTGGTTGGAGTTTCGGGTCGAGGTGATTGATGGCAAAACTCTTCTCACCCAGCGCGCTCTGTATCATCCCCGTGGCTTGTTTGGTCACATTTATTGGTGGGCAGTGTTCCCTATGCACGGAATAGTTTTTCCTTCGATGGCAAAGAAGCTAGCCGGCAAGGGTTCTCACAAAGCCTGAGCTAGTCTTGCCGAATGACCAAAATTCGCCTGGCAGTGCTTGCGCTGTTAGGCGTTGGTTTTGTCTGGGGCGCTGCGTTCGTTCTGATGAAGGATGCGATTAAGCAGCAGCCCTACATGGATTTTCTCGCTACTAGATTCACTATTGCATTTGTGGCAATGCTTTTGCTTAGACCCAGCGTCTCAACAAAATTTGAAAAAGGCGACATTCGATACGGCGCCCTGCTCGGCGCAGTGCTTGCGTTTGGCTACATCACGCAAACAATTGGACTTGAACTAACAACTGCAGCCACTAGCGGTTTCCTCACAGGACTTTACGTAGTTTTCACGCCACTGTTGGCTTGGCTATTCATGCGTCAGAGCGTTGCTAGAAGAGTGATTGTTGGCGTAGTGGTGGCGATGGTAGGACTTGCTATTTTTTCCGGAGCCGCTACTGACATTCAATTTCAAGTTGGGCAACTCTGGCTGGTGGCCTGTGCCATTTTTTATGCTGTTCACATTTTGCTTTTGGGCAAACATGGGATAGGCAGGTCGGCGTATCGCTTTGCAATGCTTCAAATTGGCTGGATGGCAGTGGTGACTTGGGCGTTTGCGCTGGTTGATGGCTATCAAGTGCCGCCGAATTTTGATGTTTGGTTTGCGCTGTTCTTCACGGCAATTCTTTCAACAGTGATTGCGTTCTGGATTCAGACTTGGGCTCAGACCCTCATAGACCCAGCCCGAGTGGCACTAATCATTACTTCCGAAGTGATCTTCACAGCATTGGTTGCGGTGGCGGTTGGCCAAGAGCCGGTGACGTTTGCGATGGTGATGGGTGGGGGTTTGCTCTTTGCGGCAATGCTCATAGTCGAGTGGCCGAGCAAGAAACAACCAGTTGCGCTACAGACCCAGCTCCACGAGTAATTTCTGCAAGGCCTGATTTGCAGCAATCTCTTCATCGGACCGCGCCATGCTAATTGGTAGGCGGCGGCGCAGTAAATCTTCTCTCCTCACCACCTGTTCAGTTGTGGCGATGTGGCGCACTTCCTGTTCTGTTATGCCAAGCCCTGGAATTAGATCTACCAATGGCTCTTGCCCGACAATTTCGAAAGCTTTTTCGCCGTGTCGTCGCCATAGTCCGTCAGCAATCAGGTTTGGCGTGTGTGCCGCATTTTCCCTAACGAGTTCAAAGAATTCATCTTTTCGGCTCTGATTTCCTTCTCCGAACCAGCGGCCGGGTACTTTTACCTTCAAACCAAAGCGATTTAGCTCGCCAACTAACTCTTCACCGACGTTCAAACAATCTGTCAACTTGCCGCCCAAGACGGTTATGACCTTGCGCTGCTTGTTTCCCTCAATGACGTGCTTGCGCGAAAGCTGATGCCAGTCCGCAATCTTGCCCTCCCCTGCACTTTCAATTACAAGTGGCCGCACTCCGCACCTCGCAGAAACAATCTGCTCTTTGGTGATGGGGTTCTGCAATTCCATCTGGGCATTGATTTGCCTTAGGACAAATTCAATGTCTTCATCTGTTACTGAAGTAATGGGTTCGTCAACTCGGGTATCAGTTGTTCCAACCATGCTGCGATCACCCATTGGTAAAACATAAAACAGTCGTCCCTGCTCATCCCAGAATGCCAGGACCTGGTATTTTTCGGTAAGTTTTCGATTCAAAACAAAGTGAACGCCCTTTGAGAAAACCAGGCTTGCTTTAGTTTTCGCGTCCAACATTTCAGACACATTCGACGCAAATGGGCCAGCCGCATTGATAACAGTCTTTGCTAAGACATCGCTGGTGCCGGAGGAAGACTTGAGCGATAACTTCCATTCATCATTAAGATCAGCCGAAACCACCTCCGTGTAATTGCGAGTATCCGCGCCTTTCAGTCTCGCTTGCCTAACAAAATCAAAAACAAATCTTGAGTCGTTATCCGGAAGTTCAGCGTCGAAGTACTTGACTGCCTTGCGACCCGTGATCAAGTTTGGTTCTATCTTCTTGGCACGTTTTGCCGAATATGACACTGGTGGCTTAGTTCCCAAAAGACCAATGGCCCAATAAAAGAGTGTTCCAAAAGTGCCAAGCAACCGACCAAACGGAGCGGTCGGGCCGAGCGATGCCAAAAAACCAATTTGTTTGATTCGATTTGGATATGCCCGCATCATCCGATTGCGAGCGAGACACAGCTTGAAAACTAGCCAAAACTCATAACTCTGCAGGTACTTGATTCCGCCCCAAACCAGGTTGGAAGACTCCTGGGATGTGAAGCCCGCAAAATCGCCCTTGTCCACAAGCAGGACCTTCAAACCAGCCGCCGAAAGCGCCGCGGCGGCAACCGCGCCGTTTATGCCCGCCCCGATAATGGCAACATCAAACTGTTCGAATTTGTTCGTTTCAGATTGATTTTGATTGGTCACAGTGCAAGCATAATTCCAGATTTCTAGGCTTTGGTTCAACAGGCAATTTCAGGGAGGAAATTGATGTCGATTCTTGCTATCGATGCAGGCACCACAGGAGTGACCGCGTTAGTCATCGACAAGAACGGGCAGATTGTTGCCCGCGGCTATAGCGAGTTCGAACAGCACTTTCCTCAGCCCGGCTGGGTCGAGCATGATCCAGAGCAGATCTGGCAAGCCACCCTGGCAGCCGTCAAGCAATCAGGTGCAGATCAGACCATCAGCTGTATTGGAATAACCAATCAAAGAGAGACAGCAGTGATTTGGGATCGCCGAACCTTGTCCTCCCCCACCAAAGCAATTGTTTGGCAAGACCGAAGGACTTCAGTCTTCACAGATGAGCTAACTCAGAAAAACGAAGGTGACTGGATTCGAAAGAAGACCGGGCTAAACATTGACCCTTACTTCACGGCTAGCAAGTTCTTGTGGTGGAAGCGCAATCATCCTGATATTTGGTCAGGCGTAGAAAACGGAAAATATGCCCTTGGCACAATTGACAGCTATTTAGTAGCTCGCCTGTCTGGTGGAAAGCATCACATCACCGATGCCTCAAATGCATCCAGAACTCAGTTGATGGACCTAGTCAGCTGCCAGTGGGATGACAAATTGTTAGCCGCATTTGAAATTCCCCGCATTGCTCTTCCGGAAATCGTTGCTTGCTGGGGAGATTTAGCGAAGACCGATCCAGAGAGTTTCCTAGGAATTGCAGCTCCGATAACCGGCATGGCAGGTGACCAGCAGGCGGCATTATTTGGCCAGACCGGTTTTGATGAGGGAGCATCTAAGTGCACCTATGGAACTGGCGCCTTCATTCTCACCAACACCAAAGACAAAATTGTCATCAGTAACCGTGGGCTGCTTGCGACGGTTGCTTGGAAGTCCCCGACCGGTGAGATAACTTATGCCTCGGAAGGTTCAGTGTTTGTGGCTGGAGCTGCAGTGCAGTGGCTCAGAGACCAACTTGGCATCATTGCCAATTCCGCAGAAGTAGAACCGCTTGCAAAGTCAGCGGGTTCTAGCGATGGTGTAGTTTTCGTGCCAGCACTGACGGGTCTGGGAGCACCATTTTGGAATTCCGAAATTCGTGGAAGCTTACTGGGCATAACAAGAGGAGCCTCTAAAGCCAATCTCGCCTACGCCACACTGGAAGCAATCGCATTCCAAGTTGGTGCTGTTGTGAATGCAATGAGCGAAGATTCTGGAAAAAAGGTTGAGCAATTGCGAGTCGATGGTGGTGCAGCTGCCAATTCACTACTGCTCCAAATTCAGTCTGATCTGCTTAGCGCCAAGGTTGTTCGAGCAAAGAACCTAGAGTCAACTGGCCTAGGAGCCGGACTACTGGCAGGCCTGGGTTTCGGCATCTGGACTTCGATGGACCAGCTTCGTGAATTGAACCCCGCCGCAGAGCAGTTTGCTCCAGAGACTGACCGATCGAATTCCTTCAGCCGCTGGTTGCGGGCGGTTGAGGCGACGGCCAAGTTCTAAGCTTTCAGTTATGTATGAAGCGGAGTCCAAGCTTGCCGCCCAAGCTCTAAATGCCGGCTATGCGGCGGACGACGTTATCAAGAACCTTGACCTAGAGTTCGCTCCCGCCAGCATCACCGCAGTTGTTGGAGCCAACGGTGCCGGTAAAAGTGCCCTGCTGAAAGCACTGGCTCGAAAAATAAAAGTATCTGGTGGCTCAGTTCTGCTAGATGGGGTTTCTATTAGCACTCTGAGCAAAGCAAGCGTTGAGGGGGCAATTGGATTTCTGGGCACCATACCTGCGACCAGAAACAACGAGAGCGTCTATGACCTGGTCTCTCGCAGCGCCATGCTGGCCAATCAAATTTCCAGAGTCAGCCCTCGACTCAAAACCCAGATTGATGACATTCTGACCAGGACTGGACTAGAAGGATTAAGAAAGAAAAAAATTGGAGAGCTATCATCCGGTTGGCGCCAAGTGGCTGTGATTGCTGCAGCCTTAGTCAAAGATCCACAAGTTCTCCTGCTGGATGAACCAACTAACTCGCTTGACTATTCTCATCAGCTGCAGGTAATCAACTTGCTATCAACCCTCAAGCGTGAAAAAAAGATGACCATCATTACTGTGATTCATGATTTGAATCTGGCCGCTCGATTTGCTGACTGGGTAGTGGTTTTGAAAGATGGAAAAGTCATTTCACAGGGAACTCCCAAAGAGGTAATCACCCCCTCGAATTTGGCTGATGGCTTCAACATTTTGGCCAGGGTTATTGAAGACCCCGTAGCAAAAACCCCAGTAGTTGTTCCGATTCGTCAGCTCGCCGACTAGCCAAACTGCATTTCCTGGGTGATAATGGTCGAGTAGTTCCCAAGGTGAAGGCACAGTTACTAGCGTGACGCCAAAGAGGCTTGTGCCTATCGGGGAATGAGGGCAAAGACTGGGCCCATCCAAGAAATCGGTCAATTGTTTGGTTGTGAAATCAATGCGAATCTTGCTCATTGGAGCAGGCGGTGTTGGCGACGCTATCGTCAAGATTGCCGCAGAACGTAACTTCTTCGAAAAAATGGTTGTTTCTGACTACTCGTTAGAGAGAGCCCAAAGAACCGTCGACTGGGTCAAGAAATGGCACCCAGGAGAAATCGCTAGCAAGTTTGAGGCTGCTCAAATTGATGCCAGCGAACCCTCGTTGGTGGTGGAGCTGGCCAAGAAACACAAGGCTGACTACATCCTCAACGCCGTAGAACCTAAATTCGTTCAATCTGTCTTCCAGGCTGCTCTGGATGCTGGAGTGAACTACCTGGACATGGCAATGAGCCTCAGCCACGCTCACCCCGAGGATCCTTTCAATAAGCCAGCTGAGAAGCTTGGCGATTGGCAGTATGAAAAGCATGATGAATTTAAGAAGGCCGGACTGCTTGCTTTGATTGGTATCGGAGCAGAGCCTGGTATTTCTAACATCTTTGCCAAGTATGCAGCCGATCATCTATTCAGCGAGATTGATGACATTTCAATCCTGGATGGTGGAAACCTGGTTGTGACCAATGATGAGGGCGAAGAGATCTTTGCTCCATCCTTCTCAATTTGGACTGTGATTGAAGAGTGCTTGAACCCGCCTTTGATCTGGGAAAAAGATCGCGGCTGGTTTACTACTCGCCCATTCAGCGAGCCAGAACTATTTGAGTTCCCGGAAGGCATTGGACCAATCAAGTGCGTAAACGTAGAGCACGAAGAGGTCAACATGCT
>JACCDN010471985.1_pt1 | contig 22186 bp, 14 predicted proteins | sample 7441691 | NCBI WGS metagenome assembly JACCDN01 (sample SAMN15323439, study PRJNA562643) | freshwater metagenome | isolation source: river surface water | place: USA:Blue River Watershed | collected 2017-08-16 | reverse complement strand
TCCGCTAGTTATCTGGCTGGTAGAACAACTGCAACGACGAGGCTATCGGGTAGGCGTGGTTGCCCGTGGTTACGGTGGAAAATCACCCTATTATCCAGTCGTTCTGACAAAAAAGGTATCAGCAGAGCAGGCGGGTGATGAGCCGGTATTAATTTTTCAGCGCACGGGTGTACCTGTTGCGGTAGCACCAAAACGTGCTGAAGCAGTGCTTGCATTGTTGGATCAGCATCAGCTGGATTTGATTATCACCGATGATGGATTACAGCATCATGGCTTGCAGCGTGATTTTGAGATTGTTGTCATTGACGGTGTTCGACGTTTTGGTAATGGCTGGTGGCTTCCCGCCGGGCCGATGCGTGAATCCGCAGGAAGATTAAATTCGGTGGATGCCATTATTATCAATGGCGGTCTTGCCCGTCAGGGTGAAATTACCATGCAGTTACAGGCGCGCAATGCAATTAATATGATGACATCTGAATCTGTACCCGTTGTTCAATTACAGCATGTTGTCGCTATGGCGGGTATTGGCTATCCGCCGGCTTTCTTTTTGACGTTAGAAAGTCTTGGGGTATTGCCTGAGAAAAAATATATATTTTCTGATCATGAACATTATGAGGATAAAAAACTTTTTTCTTTAGCCGCGCAACATCAGACATTGCTAATGACGGAGAAGGATGCAGTAAAATGTAAAAGCTTTGCCAAAGCCAATTGGTGGTATTTGCCGGTAGACGCTGAGTTACCCCCTGAACAGGCCAAGCAATTGTTAATGAAAATTCAATCCTTATCAGGGGGTAATTGACTGAATTTTTTCCATTGGAGGATATGTGGACCATCGCCTGCTTGAAATTATTGCCTGCCCGGTTTGTAATGGCCGGCTGTATTTTAATAAAGAGAATCTGGAACTTGTCTGTAAAATTGACTCCCTCGCTTATCCCTTGCGTGACGGTATCCCGGTATTACTGGTGAATGAAGCACGCGTACTCTCTGTTGATGAAAAAAAATAATGAATTTTATCGTCGTCATTCCCGCTCGCTATGAGTCAAGCCGTTTACCAGGCAAACCTCTGGCCGATATCGCGGGTAAACCAATGATAGTCCATGTGATGGAACGGGCACGGGTATCTGGTGCCCTGCGAGTGATTGTGGCTACGGATCATCCAGATGTTGTTCAGGCGGTTGAACAAGCAGGGGGAGAAGCCTGTTTGACCCGGGCTACTCATCACTCAGGTACCGAGCGTCTGGCGGAAGTGATTGAACGCCATAATTTTGCAGATGACAGTATTATCGTCAACGTTCAGGGTGATGAGCCATTAATTCCTGCGGAAATTATCAATCAGGTTGCAGAGAATCTGGTTGGATGTCAGGCAGGTATGGCAACACTGGCAGTACCAATCACCCGCTTTGAGGAAGCATTAAATCCTAATGTAGTTAAAGTGGTAAAAGATACTCAGGGTTATGCATTGTATTTTTCCAGAGCCCCCATTCCATGGGAACGGGAACGTTTTTCTCCTGCGTTGCAAAATCCGGGCGATTATTTTTTACGCCATATTGGTATTTATGCGTATCGGGCTGGTTTTATTCGTCGCTATGTTAACTGGTTGCCCAGTCAGTTGGAAAAGATTGAACTCCTTGAACAGCTCAGGGTATTGTGGTACGGAGAAAAAATTCATGTCGCTGTTGCCAGAGTCTTGCCAGAAGCCGGTGTTGATACGCCAGAAGATCTTAATAGAGTTCGGGAGATTTTGTCTAAAAGTTCCACATAGCTTCTTTCCCAGTATCATCAGGCCGTTCTAACATAATTGATGGCGGATTAACTCCCAATCTTTCGACAACAGATACGATTATTAAATACAATCTGATTTTTACGAGATTGATCACTGTTTATTCGCAATCAGATTATGCCAAAAGAGGACGGTGTTTCATGCTTGTGATCTGTGCCTGAATATCAATAATGGAGCCGTTTTTCATGAAGGATTGTAATTTTGATAATATTGCTGAAAAGTTTGCGCGCAATATTTATGGCACAACGAAAGGCGCTATCCGTCAGGCAGTGCTTTGGCAGGATATCATCGAATTATTAACGCGCTTACCACAGCGGCCCCTGCAGATTTTAGATGCAGGGGCCGGTGAAGGATATATATCCTGTCAGCTGGCAGCCCAGGGGCATCAGATCCTGTTGTGTGATATTTCAGCTAATATGCTCAACAAAGCAAAAGCCCAAGCTGAAGCAAAAGGGGTGAGCCACAACATGCAGTTTGTACAAAATTCAGTGCAGGAGATAACCAAACAACTGCAACAACCTGTTGAACTGGTATTGTTTCATGCCGTACTGGAATGGGTTATGCAGCCACAACAAATTCTGGAAATGCTGTATGGTATCTTGAAACCCGGTGGTGCCCTGTCACTCATGTTTTTTAACGCCAATGGATTACTGATGCGTAATATGCTGTTGGGTAATTTTCGTCTGGCAGCAGCAGGAAGCCAAAGACGACCCAGATCCTTGCTACCCCAAAATCCCATGGATCCGAACACCGTCTATGACTGGTTGTTACAAATGGGTATGATCATTGTGAGTAAAGCAGGCGTGCGCGTGTTTCATGATTATCTGCAAAACAAACGGCAACAGACAGAGGATTTCTCCGAATTGCTAGCCCTGGAGCAGCGTTATTGTCGTCAGGAACCGTTTATCAGTTTAGGGCGTTATGTTCATGTGGTGGCGTTTAAACCTTCTTTACAGGAATAACCCTGATGGATAAATCAGACGCTGAAATTTCCCATGCAATTCCGGAGCTGGTTTCTTGGGTTCGTAAAAATGACTTTTCAATTTCATTATCTGCGGAACGCCTGGCGTTTATTCTGTCGGTTGCCGCTTTAAACAATGAACGCCTGGACGGTGAAATGACTGAAGACGAGTTAGTTGATGCATTCCGTCTGGTTGCACGATGTTTTGAATACACTCAAGATATGATGAATGCGCGGGCTAATAATGCCATTAATGATATGGTCCGTCAGTGCCTGTTGAACCGTTTTGCCAGTGAGCATGCCGATAGCAATGCCATTTATCGATTGACCCCTCTGGGGATTGGGATTACGGATTACTTCATTCGTCAGCGTGAATTCTCTGGCTTACGTTTTTCCATGCAACTGTCTATTGTCGCTGACGAATTGCAACGGGTGTCAAAATCAGCTGAACAGGGGGGAGACGCACACCACTGGCAGCGTAATGTTTTTGCACCCCTGAAATATTCCGTGTCTGAAATTTTTGATAGTATCGATATGACACAACGTTTAATGGATGAGCAACAAAACAGTGTAAAAAAAGATATTGCTGCCCTGTTAAATCAGGATTGGCGCGAGGCCATTGCCAGTTGTGAACAGTTACTGGGTGCAACTTCCCGAACATTGCGCGAACTGCAGGATACCCTGGAAGCTGTCGGTGATAAACTGCAGGCAAATTTGCTGCGTATTCAACAGGCGGTACTGAAAGATACCGCTATTGAACAGGTGGATAAACTGGTCTTTGATTTACAAAATAAACTCGATCGCATTACCTGCTGGGGACAACAAGCAATCGATCTGTGGATTGGTTATGATCGCCATGTACATAAATTTATTCGTACGGCGATTGATATGGATAAAAACCGTGTATTCTCGCAACGGTTACTTCAATCGTTACAGAGTTATCCGGATCATCCATGGGTGCTGACATTTGCCAGTGCCGAGCGTTTACTGGACATGCGTGATATCGATCTGGCATTGTGCCACGAGGAAGTGACAGGAGAATTACCTCCTGATCTTGAATATGAGGAATTTAATACCATGAGCGAGCAGCTTGCAGCCATGATAGCGCAGGCCTTAATGAGCTACCGGCAGAAAAAGCTACCGCTCAATCTGGGTGAAGTAATGCGTGATTATCTAACACAGTATCCACGTGCCCGTCATTTTGACGTTGCGCGCATCATGGTTGACCAGGCGATGCGTCTTGGCGTAGCCGAAGCAGATTTCTCGGGATTACCTGCAAAATGGCTGACAATTAACGAATATGGAGCCGGAGTCCAGGCGCATGTCATCGACAGATATTGAACCCATCCTGCCAGACAGCTTGATACAGGCGTTGGCGAACAGACTCTTTCCTGCATTGGATAGCCAGTTGCGCGCCGGCCGTCATATTGGTGTGGACGAACTGGAAAATCATGCTTTTTTAATGGATTTTCAGCAACCTCTGGAAGACTTTTATGCCCGTTATCATGTGGAGCTTGTGCGTGCACCAGAAGGTTTTTTCTATTTACGTCCCGGTTCCACAACCCTGATTCCACGCTCAGTATTATCTGAATTGGATATGATGGTAGGCAAGATCTTATGTTATCTCTACTTGAGTCCAGAGCGCCTGGCTCATGGCGGTGTTTTCAGTTACGATGAACTTTATGAAGAGCTTTTAAACCTGGCGGATGAGAGCAAATTACTCAAATTTGTCAATCAGCGCTCGACAGGTTCGGATCTCGATAAGCAAAAATTACAGGAAAAAGTGCGTATTTCATTAAATCGCTTGCGACGGCTGGGCATGGTTCGGTTTATTGGCAGTGATGGAAACAAATTTTGCATCACTGAAGCCGTGTTTCGTTTTGGCGCAGATGTGCGTAATGGCCTGGATGCCAGGGAAGCTCAATTAGGCATGATTCGTGATGGTGAAGCGATTTCAGGCAATATCCGGCTGTTGCCCAGACCAGACGAACAGGATGACCATGAATATGCTGATACAACTATCAGTGCGGGAGACCAACAGGCATGACCGAACGTGGTAAATTTCACTCCCTGACGCTGGTTAACTGGAATGGTTTTTTTGCCCGAACCTTTGATCTTGATGAACTGGTCACCACATTATCCGGTGGTAATGGCGCAGGTAAATCTACGGTCATGGCTGCATTTGTTACAGCACTGATCCCTGATCTGACATTATTGCATTTCCGTAATACTACTGAAGCCGGTGCGACAAGTGGTTCCCGTGATAAAGGTTTGCACGGCAAACTTCGTGCCGGGGTCTGTTATGCCTTGCTGGAGGTGGTGAATTCCCGCAATGAGCCTGTGCTAATGGGAGTACGTTTACAGCAAATTGCCGGACGAGATCGTAAAGTTGATTTAAAACCTTTCAGCGTGCAGGGAATCGCGAGAAATATTCACCCGACACAATTAGTAACGGCAGCCCTCACCGGGCGGCAGACCAGAGTGTTATCCCTGCCAGAACTGAAAGAGCGTGTGGAAGAAATGGCAGCGGGGCAATTTAAACAGTTTAATTCGATAACGGATTATCATTCTCTGATGTTTGATCTGGGGATTATCCCAAAACGTCTGCGTTCTTCCACAGATCGTAGTAAGTTTTACCGCCTGATTGAAGCTTCTCTGTACGGGGGTATTTCCAGTGCTATTACCCGTTCCCTGCGTGATTATTTGCTGCCAGAAAACAGCGGGGTACGCAAGGCTTTTCAGGATATGGAAGCCGCATTGCGGGAAAACCGAATGACACTTGCGGCCATTCGTATTACCCAAGCCGATCGTGATTTATTCAAACACTTAATCTCTGAAGCAACGGTTTATGTTGCCGCTGATTACATGCGCCATGCCAACGAACGACGTCTGCATTTGGAAGCCACACTACGGTTGCGTATGGATTTATCTTCCAGCGGTCAGCAATTGTGCGTTAAACAGCAATCACATGCACAAATGCTATACGAACTGGCCGGAGAAAAAGAGGTTGAATCTGATCTGGAAAGTGCCTGGCAGGCAGCCTGTGATCAATTTAATCTGATGCAGACGGCCCGACGTCAACAGGAAAAGATCGCGCGCTGGCAGAATGATCTGGAAGAACTGACCGAGCGTCTGGATGAACAAAACGCCCTGGTGGTTGAATCCGAGGAATTGCAGGCGCAATACCAGGACAGGGTAGAAGCCGCTGAGCAGGAAGTTGATGAAATAAAAAGTCAGCTAGCTGATTACCAGCAGGCACTGGATGTACAACAGACACGCACCATTCAGTACCAGCAGGCCATTGAAGCCCTGAAACAGGCAAAAACCTTGTGTGAGCTGGATGAGCTTAGTGCAGATAATGCGCCACAGTGGCGCCAGAAATTTCAGCTAAAAGAACAGCAAACTACGGACCAGCTGTTGCAGCTTGCGCAAAAAATCGGTGTAGCAAATGCAGCCCATGACCAATTTGAGCAGGCTTACGGGCTGCTGTGTCAAATAGCAGGTGTGGTGAACCGTAGTGAGGCTTGGCATTGTGCCCGTGAGCTGCTACGTACCTGGACATCCCGGGTACATCAAGCCGAACGAGTCCAGCCACTGGGTATCAGGTTATCTGAACTCCAGCAGCGCCTGCGTTCGCAGCAGGACGCTGAGCGCTTGTTACAGGAATTCCGTAAAACATACCGGCAGAGCTGTCAACCCGAAGAGCTGGCACAATTACACCAACAGCTAGAGTCACAGTTACACACGCTATCGTTGACTGCCCACGAAGCGAACGAACGCCAGTTAGAAATACGCCATGAGCTGGAACAACTTAAACATAGCCTACAGCAACTCAGAGCTCGCGTTCCTGCCTGGCTGTCAGCACAAGATGCTTTAAGCCAGTTGCGCGAACAGAGTGGGCAACTGATGGAAGATAACCGTCAGTTGACGGTATATCTACAGAAATTACTGGATGATGAACGTGCAGCCGTGATGGCACGCGATGCTGTTGCTGCTGAAAAACGCGATATACAGGTACAAATTGAACGCCTTGGTCAGCCAGATGGTGCAGAAGATCCCCGTTTGCTGGGGTTGGCAGAGCGTTTGGGGGGGGTATTGCTTTCAGAGATCTATGATGATGTTACCCTCGAGGATGCCCCTTATTTCTCCGCTCTGTATGGCCCTTCACGCCAAGCCATTGTAGTACCAGACTTATCACAGCTCAAAGATCAGCTTCAGAATTTATCCGACTGTCCTGCGGATCTCTATCTGATCGAAGGGGATCCTCAATCTTTTGATGACAGCGTATTTGATGTCGAAGAGCAGGAAAAAGCCGTCGTGGTAAAAATTGCCGAACGTCAGTGGCGTTATTCCCGTTATCCTGACGTGCCATTATTCGGTCGTGCTGCCCGTGAAAAGCGGCTTGAGGCACTGTATGTACAACGGGATGGTTTATCTGAACGCTATGCCAGCCTGTCATTTGAAATTCAAAAAATCCAGCGTACTTATCAGGCCGTCAGCCGCTTTATTGCCACGCATCTTGCGGTGGCTTTTGATGCCGATCCGGAATCAGAAATACGCCATCTCAACAGTCGCTACAATGAAACTGAACGCGCCTTGAATGCGCACACCGCGCAAAACCAGCAGCAACGGCAACAGCTTGAACATACGCGTGAAGGCCTTCAAATATTGGACCGGCTGATACCACAGGTTCCCTTACTGAATGAAAAAAACCTGACGGATACGGTTGCACAAGCCCATCAGGAGTTGAAACAGGCACAGGATGCTGAAGGCTACATGCGCCAACATGGAGCAGCACTGGCAAAACTGGAGCCATTACTGGCTGTATTGCAAAATGATCCACAACAGCATGAGCAGTTAACAAACGATTATGTACGTGCAGAGCAGGATCAGCAGCTGGCCAAGCGGCAGGCATTTGCGTTAGCTGAAGTGGTACAACGCCGTGTGCATTTCACTTATGCTGATGCTGCCCACATGCTGGGGGAAGACAGGGATATTAATGATCAACTGCGCCAGCGCCTGGAGCAGGCAGAAGCAGAACGTAGCGACGTTCGTACCCAGTTACGTCAGTATCAGGCACAGTACCGTCAATGCAGCCAGTTATTGGCCTCACTGAAAAGTACCTGTGACGCAAAACGTGAGGTATTAAGAGAGCTGCATCAAGAATTACAGGATACTGGAGTTTCTGGCGATGCTGACGCACAGGCGCGTACCGGAACGCAGCGAGATGAATTGCATGCCGCATTAAGTGCCCATCGTTTGCGCCATCATCAACGAGAAAAACAACGTATTCTCTGTGAAACGGAAGTGGACGCTTTAGAGAAGAAACGGCATAAACTTCAATCAGATTACCGTCAGATGCGTGCTCAGGCAGTTTATGTCAGGTCAGGATGGTGTGCAATAAAGCACAGGGTAAAGGGCCATAAGGTTGAACGTCGTTTATATCGCCGTGAACTGGCTTATATGAATACGGATGAACTGCGTTCCATGTCGGATAAGGCACTGGGCTCCTTACGGCTGGCGGTGGCCGATAATGAGCATCTGCGGGATCTGCTGCGTTTATCAGAAAACCCCAAATGGCCAGAACGTAAAATTGAATTTTATATCGGGGTTTATCAACACCTGCGCGAGCGTATACGCCAGGATATCATTCAGACTGATGATCCTGTTGAAGCTATAGAACAGATGGAGATTGAACTGAGCCGCCTGACGGAGGAACTCAGTCTGCGTGAACAGCAACTGTCCATCAGTTCAAAGACAGTAGCGGGCCTGATTCATAAAACCATTCAGCGTGAACAGAATCGTATCCGTATGCTGAATCAGGGTCTGCAGACCGTGGCTTTTGGTCAGGTTAAAAGTGTACGTCTGAATGTTCATGTACGCGAGGCGCACGCAACCTTACTGACGGTATTGTCTGAACAACATGAACAGCATCAGGATTTATTTAACAGCCACCGTTTGAGTTTTTCTGAGGCCCTGGCCAAGCTTTATCAGCGCCTGAATCCACAAATGGATATGGGTCAGCGTCTGCCACAAACTGTGGGTGAAGAGCTGCTGGATTACCGTAACTATCTCGAGCTGGAGGTAGAAGTTTTCCGTGGTTCCGAGGGGTGGATGCGTGCGGAAAGCGGCGCGCTTTCAACGGGGGAAGCCATAGGTACCGGAATGTCAATTCTGGTGATGGTGGTGCAAAGTTGGGAAGAAGAGTCCTGTCGCCTGCGTGGCAAAGATATTGTGCCCTGCCGGTTACTGTTTCTGGATGAAGCGGCGCGACTGGATGCAACATCCATTGCCACGCTATTTGAGCTTTGTGAACGCCTGCAGATGCAACTGATTATCGCCGCTCCTGAAAATATCAGTCCGGAAAAAGGTACCACATATAAACTGGTGCGTAAGGTATTGGATAATCATGAGCATGTGCATGTGGTGGGATTACGGGGTTTTGTTAGTCATAATTCCATAAGGGCGACAGCGGGCGGCTGAGTCCCTTACACAGCCACCCATCCTTGCCACTTACACTCATTGATACATAAGGAGCTTATCTACCGGGCATAAGGCATTGAGAACCAGGATATCCCGAGTTAAGGCTGGGAGCAGCTTGGTCATTAGCTGCAGGCGTTATGCATAAAGCAGCCAACCAATGTCATGATAATGAAACTGGTTTTATATATCATGATAATGAGTTACATATTATCGATAACATCCTGGGCAAATTCGCTGCATTTGCGTAACCTGGCCCCTTCCATCAGACGTTCAAAATCATAGGTCACGGTTTTGGCAGCGATAGCGCCTTCCATACCTTTAACAATTAAGTCAGCCGCCTCGATCCAACCCATGTGACGCAGCATCATTTCTGCAGAAAGGATGATGGAACCGGGGTTGACTTTATCCTGACCCGCGTATTTGGGTGCTGTGCCATGCGTAGCTTCAAACAGCGCGCAGTCATCACCGATGTTAGCACCCGGTGCAATACCGATACCACCCACCTGAGCAGCCAGTGCATCCGAAATATAATCACCATTGAGATTCATACAGGCAATGACGCTGTATTCGGCCGGACGCAGCAAAATTTGCTGTAAGAACGCGTCGGCTATCACGTCCTTGATGAGAATATCTTTGCCATTGCCGGGATTTTTAATTTTCATCCAAGGTCCTCCATCAATGAGTTCACCGGCAAATTCTTTTTTGGCTAACTGATATCCCCAATCCTTAAAGGCACCTTCAGTGAACTTCATAATATTACCCTTGTGTACCAGAGTCACGGAGCTGCGATCATTACTAATAGCATAGTTGATAGCTGCGCGGATCAATCTTTGGCTGCCTTCTTCAGAGCAGGGTTTAATACCAATACCGCATTGCTCGGTAAAGCGGATTTTTTTCACGCCCATGTCATCCTGCAGGAATTTGATGACTTTTTGAGCTTCTGCGCTACCGGCTTGCCATTCAATTCCCGCGTAGATATCTTCAGCATTTTCACGAAAGATCACCATATCGGTAAGCTCAGGATGTTTTATCGGGCTTGGTGTTCCCTGATAATAGCGTACCGGACGCAGGCAGACATAAAGATCAAGCTGTTGGCGCAAAGCAACATTCAGAGAACGAATGCCACCACCCACAGGAGTGGTCAGCGGGCCTTTAATGGCAACACGGTATTCCCGGATGAGATCCAGAGTTTCATCGGGTAACCAAACATCCTTACCATAGAGTTGAGTCGATTTTTCACCGGTATATATTTCCATCCACGCAATTTTACGCACACCCTGCCAGGCTTTATTTACTGCGGCATCGACGACTTTTATCATAGCAGGAGTGACATCCACACCTATGCCATCACCTTCGATAAAAGGGATAATGGGATGATAGGGAACGCATAGTTTTCCTTGAGTATCACGGGTAATTTTCTGACCTTGGGTTGGAACAATCACTTTGCTTTTCATTAGTCTCTCCGGTTAAACACAATTTTTGTTAGTATTTTGTGAATGTTTCATCCATGGTACTTGAAGATTGGTATTACGCCAATGTAAAACGGGCCGGGTTATGCGTGTTTGTACAGGAGTAACCTGATAAAATCCATTGCCTGCTTTACCTGTATTATGAAGTATGGCGAATGAAGTACAATACCCGGATTACCGAGTGATTGAATTAGCAGGTTATGACGTGTAGAGGCATAACATTATGATGTGTATAAGGCATAACAGCCAAAAAAAAGTCATTGTCGGCATGTCTGGTGGTGTTGATTCTTCCGTTGCTGCCTGGTTGCTGCAGCAGCAAGGTTTTCAGGTTGCCGGTCTGTTCATGAAAAACTGGGAAGAAGATGACGACGATGGGTACTGCGCTGCGGCTGGCGATCTGGCTGATGCACAAGCAGTCTGCGACAGACTGGATATCAAGTTACACAGAATGAACTTTTCTGCCGAATACTGGGACCGGGTTTTTGCGTTATTTTTATCAGAATACAGTGCAGGTCGTACACCCAATCCTGATGTTCTCTGTAATAAAGAGATTAAATTTAAAGCATTTCTGGAGCTTGCCACGCAAGATTTAGGCGCAGATTATATTGCGACCGGTCATTATGTCAGGCGCCAGGAGGTGGAAGGCAAAAGCCGCTTACTGCGTGGTATTGATGTCAATAAAGATCAAAGCTATTTTCTCTATACTCTCAGTCATGAACAGCTGGCAAAGAGCTTATTTCCCATCGGGGATCTCGAAAAGTCTGCAGTACGGCGTATTGCCGTACAGCTTGATTTAGTCACAGCCACTAAAAAAGATTCTACCGGTATCTGTTTTATTGGTGAGCGCAAGTTTAGCGACTTTCTGAGCCGTTATCTGCCGGCACAGCCTGGTCAGGTTATTACCACGGATGGGCAAATTTTGGGCCAGCATCAGGGATTAATGTACTACACGCTTGGACAGCGTAAAGGGTTGGGTATTGGTGGCATCAGGGAAAGGGGAGCCGAGCCATGGTATGTTGTAGACAAGGATGTAGTTAAAAATATTTTGATCGTCGCTCAAGGCCATCAACATCCACGACTGATGTCCGTTGGGCTAATAGCACAGCAGCTGGATTGGGTTGATCGTCAACCCCTGGCAGCACATCCCCTGCGCTGCATGGTTAAAACACGCTATCGTCAGCCGGATATTCCCTGTACGCTCAGAACACGAGGCTCCGATCATGTTGAGGTGCATTTTGATCAGCCTGCACTGGCAGTGACACCCGGTCAGTCTGCAGTATTTTATCAGGATCACGTGTGTCTGGGTGGTGGCATCATTGAACAGCGTATACAGGAGTGGTAGTGGCAAAAAACTATTATGATATTACTCTGGCACTTGCCGGCATCTGTCAATCTGCTCGCCTGGCTCAGCAACTGGCGCACGATGGTCGGTGTGACGATACAGCCCTGCAGACATCACTGCAAAGTATTTTGGCAACCCACCCACCTTCTACTCTGGCGGTTTATGGTGGAAAAGAGCAGGCACTGACCATGGGTATGGAAACGTTATTATGTGTCCTGAATACCCAGCATAAAGGTGCCGGTGCTGAACTTACCCGTTATACGCTCAGTCTGATGGTGCTGGAACGCAGATTGCATAAGGCTAAAACGGCCATGGATGCGCTCATTGCTAAAATCCTTCAGCTGGATCGCCAACTGGCACATTTTGATCTGAACTCGGAAACAATGTTGAGTGCGCTGGCAGCGATATATGTGGATATTATCAGTTCACTTGGCCCACGAATCCAGGTGACGGGCTCTTCAGCAATGTTACAAAACTCACTGGTAAAAGACAAAATTCGGGCATCTTTACTGGCGGGTATTCGTGCCGCGGTACTCTGGCAGCAGGTGGGTGGCGGTCGTTTACAGTTAATGTTTTGTCGTCAGCGCCTGATCACACAGGCCAGAAATATTCTGGCCCGTGCTTAAACCAGCAAGGAGTTACCCGTCATGGAATTATCTTCACTAACTGCCTTAACCCCACTGGATGGACGCTATGCGGATAAGATTGATGTGCTTCGTCCTATTTTCAGTGAATTTGCTTTACTCAAATTTCGTGTACAGGTTGAAGTCTGTTGGCTGCAACAACTGGCCGACTGCACAGAAATTAAAGAAATTCCTGCTTTTGATGCACCGGTAAACGCATTTCTCAGCCAGATTATCACAACGTTTAATGAGCAGGACGCACGACGGATTAAAGCCATTGAATGCATGACTAATCATGATATCAAGGCAGTGGAATATTTCCTGAAAGAAAAAGTAAAGCCTGTTCCAGTATTAGATGCTGTTGCTGAGTTCATTCACTTCGCCTGTACTTCAGAAGATATCAATAACCTGTCTTATGCCTTAATGTTAAAGACTGCGCGTCAGGAGGTACTGTTACCCTGTTGGCAGCAGATAACTGGCACCCTGAAAACACTGGCACATCGCTGGCGCTCGTTGCCTCTTCTGGCCAGAACTCACGGTCAGCCTGCTACACCTTCCACAGTCGGCAAAGAATTTGCCAACGTAGTCTGGCGCCTGGAACGCCAGCTTCATCAACTTAAGCACATCGAAATACTCGGTAAAATGAATGGTGCGGTGGGTAACTATAACGCCCATATGGCCGCTTACCCTGATGTGGATTGGCCTCAATTAAGCGCACGTTTTGTCACTTCGCTGGGTATTGGCTGGAACCCTTATACGACTCAAATCGAACCACATGATTATATGGCAGAATTATTTGCCTGTATTGCACGTTTCAATACGATTTTGATCGATTTTAATCGTGACATCTGGGGTTACATTGCGTTGGAACACTTCAGTCAAAAAACGATTGCTGATGAAACGGGTTCATCCACCATGCCGCACAAAGTCAATCCCATTGATTTTGAAAATGCTGAGGGTAATCTTGGTCTGTCCAATGCCATGCTAAGTCACCTGATCAATAAATTACCCGTATCCCGCTGGCAACGTGATTTGACTGATTCAACCGTATTACGCAACCTGGGTGTGGGATTAGGTTATGCCCTGGTGGCATATCAGGCAACTCTGCGGGGTTTGAATAAACTGGAAGCCAATGAAGCACATTTACTCGATGAATTAAACCGCCATTGGGAAGTACTGGCAGAGCCAATCCAGACCATGATGCGTAAGTATGGTATTGAAAAACCGTACGAACAACTTAAAACGTTCACACGTGGTAAAAACGTGGATGTTACTCTCATGCAAGCTTTTATTGACAGTCTGATGTTGCCAGACCATGAGAAAAAACGCCTGAAAGCCATGACGCCCGTTAACTATACCGGACGTGCCGTCTCTCTGGTGGATGAATTAAAAGAATAAAGAATAAGGAGATGAAATGAAATTATTCACCCTTTTTTTTCTCACAGGACTCATTATGTTAAACCATAACCTGTCAGCAGCGCCTCAGCCTTTAGCGTATTTTGATAATGATGGGCGAACCGATGTTTTGAGTGGTGGCGTGCGCATGATTCCGATTCAAACGGAAAAAGGCCCCTTTCGTGTCTGGACAAAACGCATTGGCAATAACCCGACGATCAAGGTGCTACTATTACACGGAGGCCCGGGTATAACGCACGAATACCTGGAAGTTTTTGACAGCTATTTTCCCGGTGCTGGTATTGAATATTACTATTATGATCAGCTTGGTTCAGCGTACAGTGACCAGATTGATGATCCTGCTCTGATTAATTTGCCACGCTTTGTTGAAGAGGTGGAGCAAGTTCGTCTGGCACTGGGTCTGAATAGCACAAATTTCTACCTGTATGGCCATTCCTGGGGTGGCCTGTTGGCGATTGAGTATGCCCTGAAATATCAGCATAATCTCAAAGGATTGATCATTTCAAATATGATGTCCAGTGTCCCTGCTTATAATACTTATGCCGAAAATGTCATTATGCCTGGTATGGATCAGAAAGCACTTGCGCAAATTAAGGCCCTTGAAACGCAAGGGAAATATGAAGATCCACGTTATATGGCGCTGCTAATGCAGCACCATTATGTCTATCATCTACTGCGTATGCCAGAACAACAGTGGCCAGAACCTGTGACGCGTTCGTTTAAGCATCTTAATGCCAAAATTTATATTCCCATGCAAGGCCCCAGTGAACTGGGGGCAAGTGGAACGTTGTCAACATGGGATCGTACCTCTGCCCTGTCACAGATCACTGTGCCAACACTGGTCATTGGGGCACGGTATGACACGATGGATCCCAAGAATCTGCAAATGATGTCAACACAAATGAAACAGGGACGTTATCTCTATTGTGAAAACGGCAGTCACTCAGCAATGTATGATGATCATAAAACTTATTTTAAGGGATTGATCCAGTTTATTAGGGATATTGACCGGTAAACACGGTCTAAAAGCCCTATGTACGTACGATCAGGAATAAATAAGGTTACGCGGCTGAGCCAGATTAAGCAGCCATCGCTCACTATCCAGTTTTATCGCCAATTTACTCGCAGGAATCGTTGCTGACTCCCTGCATATGCAAACCCAAACTGGATGGTATTTATGCAAATTCACAACTTCAACATTTTCCACTGATCCCAAACTGAGGTTTAAGTTATGTTGTGTACTAAATGCCGGGAAAATTCTCCCGGTACTTTTTGTTCAGGATTGCTACTGGTGACGGCGTTTGGATACTCATAAGACGATGGATTATCGCGATTAAAAGACCAGGTACTTAAAAAAGCCAAGTTATTTATCCTGGAAAACTGAGCAATTTTATCCGCATCTTCAAGTTTGAACATGCCGCGATCATCATTTAAACCTATCATAGGGGTAATTGCTACTCGGGAATACAGGCTTGCTGATGTTTTGTATAAGTCACGTAATTGTTTTTCAATGGCTTTGGCTGCATCTATTGCAGCCTGTCCGCGATCAGGATAGCTTCCGCGACCATAATCCATCGCCATGCCATTTACAACAAAATCAATACCCTGATTTTTAGCCGTGGTGATAATGTTCAGGCCTTCTTGTACGAGGCCATATGGCATCACTGGTAAAGTAAAACTAATTTTGATATTAGGGTTTGCCTTCTGTACTCCCTTTAACGCTGCGCAAATATTATTAGCATTATAAAGTCTATTTTCTAAATCAAAATCCAATCCATCGGCGCTATATTTTCTAATGAAGTCATTATAGATTTGAGTTAATTGATCTACAGAATATGCTGTTGAAATATCTGCATTAGCAGCACCACCAAAAGAGATAATCACTTTCTTGCCATATTTTTTTAACTCTACTGCCAAGGGTAATGCCCATTCTACAGGCATAGCATCTATTGCTGCCCAGCAAGGCTTTTTGCCAACAGATAACGTAATAAAGGCAAAAATTAATCCATCGACATTCCAGTCTCTGGTGTGTTGGGAATAGTCTGGGTTAGGGCAACCTTGTGGGTAGTTTTTCCAATCGTTCCATTTTGCATTTACCGTCACATCAACATAAGGAATAATGAATGTAGACATTGTTGTGATCCTCCTTTTTATTATTTTCCCTTAGCTTTTTCTTTAAAATGTTTGTTATAAATACAACGCTGCAAGGTTAATAAAGATAATAATCAATGTAAATTTCAAAAAATAATTGCATTATTTTAATAAATAAAATGGCTATGTTTTAATAAAGCAGCGCAAAAATAAAGTCGTGACACACCTTTATTGGGTAATGCCTCCATGACTGAATACATAAGAATGATTACTACTGCTAATCCCGGTTAGTTCAGTGCAGAACTCGTGTTTATGCCAACAGATTACTAAAATTAATGACCATCTCTTATCCAGAATTCAGATCCTGAAAAATCAGCCATGAAAACTGAATCAATTGACTGGAGGCGTGGTCTTCACTGTGTTTTTCTAAAAATGAGTAATAATCAGGTAATAAAAAATCATAAAAAATTCAAAAAAACGTCAATAATTTCAGCATGTGTTCAGCTATGTTAAATAGAAAATTTATATATCAACATTTTTATTTCCTGGAGGAACCACGATGTTAAATATTCGATATTTCAGTAGCATTGATCTCAGTGGTGCTACCCTGCATGGATCTATACTACGAGATGAACATTTTACCCCATTAAAAGTTAAGCTATTTCACCCGTTGATTGATGCTATCGACAAGCCAGACATTGACATCACAAACAAGACTAAGAAAAATTTTTTCCACTGAATAAATCACTATCACTAAAAACAGTAGGCTGATGTAATTCATTAAGGATAACCGATTTCATTTATTTTGAATTAATATAAGATTAATTAACAGATTAAAAATTCTTTCTAAAAAATAGCCTATTTCTTTATGTAATATATTGTACTAAATTTATCTTACGAAACTCTTACCAGAGCATAGTATGGAATGCTATATTTCATAAAATAACCAATTAATAACGAAAGTACGGAATAATAATCAAATTTTCATTAAAAAATATTTAATATAAAGTTAACGTTATTTAATATAAAAGTCTTTTGTATAAAAAATACCGCCGATTATGACAGCACCTGGTGATATTTAATTGCGACAAGATGCCATTTTTAATACTCAAGGAAGAAAAATCTATGCCTGTACATTATCAGGGCACAACATCAGACGAGCTGGAAGCTTTAAAAAATTATATCGATAACCTTTCCAATCCTGGCAGCTGGCCGTCAAATCATAAAACACATGCACACCTTATTACACTCAAGGCTGGCTTTGAAGAAATTCACAACTTTTTGAAAAAATCTGATACTGAGATTGAGCAGCAAGTAGATACGACAGGCAAGCAAGAAAAAAAGAAAATATACCTCCCTAACAGGGAACTGCTGGTTTTTTTTCTGGAGAACAGAAATAGGGGGGTGTTTAATGTTAATGATAATTCACATATAGCAGCCAAGGATGCGCATACCCTTGCCCTGCGGCTGCAGATCAATCTGCTTGATGCTATCTATATAGAAAGTAAAGACTGGCTACAGTATGTTAAAACGCAAAAAGATATCAGCAACTGGAACGCTGAGTCTTATATAAAAAAAATTAATGCCGCCAGGGCACTGCTTATACAGGCAGAGCAGTACCTTGGGGCAAATAACAATGAACCTGAGTCAAGTTCCTCTATCAAAGCCCTGCAGGGCAATGGGATATCAGCGCTCGGGCAACAGCAGACTGATGCCCTCACCAGTCTGGCCCAGCTGAAAAAAGAACTGAACAGGCAAGAAAGAGAACACCGCTTGCTACCACAGGAGCCGGCCCATTACCAAACCACGGCACCCGCTGACAATATCCATCCCGTTCCTGGGGAACTTGAGCTGTATCTCTGTGACGGCCAACATTATCTGCGCACCGGCCAGGAAGGGGCGTATATTTGGTATGGAGTAAAATGGGATGCCAGTAACGCCACCTGGCGTGTGTATCAGCAGGAAAATCTAACCAGACCTAGTCTGGCGTATGACAGCGCCAGTGAAGAATGGAGAATGCGTACTCATATCGGGTTGCAAAGGGGCAATAATTATACCGTGCGGACGGCTGGCCCCCCTTCAAAAGGGGATGCTGACGCCAGCTATGATCTAATTTTCGATGCATTAACAAAAGCCAGTATAAAAAAATTATCACACAGCCCGAAGGAAAGCCTGCTTTTTATCAGGCTGGTAAAAAACGTCATTAGCGAGTACAACATAAAGCGTAATGAGGTACTTGTAGATGTAGAGCCCGGTCAATACCACCAGCGGCTGGCGGCTGTGACACTTGATCTTCCACTGGATGGAGAGACCTTAACACTGGGCGAAAAAAATAATGGAATTTATCTCCGCTGGTGTAGACAGGAAAGGTTCATTGCCGGTACGACACTGGCCACGCTAACAGCACGCCTTTGGATGGATATGCGCTATCATCGTCATAAAAACAGCTATGACCTGTCTGACATTGAAAGTCAGGAATTATTCAGAAAAGCGGATTTTAAGGGTGCTGATTTCAGGGGTGCTAACTTCAGTTGGGCAGGATTCAGTGGTGTTGACCTCAGCGGTACCTATCTCATGGGTGCTAACTTTTGGCATGCTAACCTCAGCGAGGCTAACCTCAAGGATGCTGATCTCAGAAATGCTAACCTCAATGAGACTAATCTCAGGAAAGCGCACCTTAGGGGTGCTAATCTCAAAGGCGCTAATCTCAGTGGTGCTAATCTCAGGGATACAAACCTCAGTGAGGCTAACCTCAAAAAGGCTATCCTCTGGAAGGCTAACCTCAGAAAAGCGAACCTCAGTAAAGCTGATCTCAGGGAGGTTGACTTCAGATGGGTTTACTTTCAGGGTGCTGACTTCAGTGGTGCTAACCTGACAGACGCTAACCTTAGTGAAGCTCGCCTGAGGGGGACCAATCTCAAAGAAGCTAACCTCAGCAAGGCTAATCTTTGGAAGGCTAATCTCAAAAAAGCTAACCTCATGAGCACTGACCTGACAGATGCTAACCTCAGTGAAACTGACCTCTCAGGTGCTGACTTCAGTGGTGCAGATCTGAGCAGGGCCAGAGTGACACTGAGTCTTCCTGTAATCTGGAATACACAAAATCTGGATGCTTATTTAAATCATACTGCCAATAATGGATGCAGTTTGATCATGGCCATTAACAGCATTGATCCACGTTTTACTGCGCTTAAAATCGATATGATGCGCCAACTCATGGTTTCCATTGACCCGTGGATAACGTGGGAATCCTACCTGCGTCAATTGGGAAAGATGTTCATGACAGGGACTGAATGGACAATTGACCTGGATCCTTACATACAGAGCCTGCAGGACTGCCTGCAGTCTGGCTACATGGTGGATAGAACCATTGTCCGTTTTACAGAAAAGCATGTCATTCCACTCGTGATTGCATGGGCCAACAGAGGTCCCTGGCGGACAGGGTCAGCGCAGACCTGTCAGAACCTGTTGAACTGGATGCAGAAAAAAAAGCAGGATGAATTTGCAATTTTTTCCCTGAAAAACAACGGTTTTTTCATACAGCTTATCCTTAATAGTCGTCATTCGGGTGATAACGGTGTCATACAGCAGGCAAAAACTCTGTATGAACAGTATCTGAAACTGGAACGCATCCATCAATACACTGCCCGGGATTATCATTTTGGTGATGGTGCCGGTGTTTTAAACTGGGAGGATAAAAATGCCAGTCATTACATTCTCATTGCCGACCGTAAAGAAAGGCATACTGTGCAAAAGCAGACGATGCTGTTATCAGAAAATCAGCTGAACGCCATGCTGGAAAATGATGAAAATACACACTGGAATCGCTTCCATTATTACCTGCAGACAGATAGCGGGCCCATACAGACACCATCCAGCACCAGTAACCTCTGGGCATTATTCAATGCGCATTTTAAATTCCTTGCAGCGCCCTACAATACTGTACGCAGTCTGCACGACGTCATCTATCTACTGATAAAATTAGACCCTAAAAACGATCACCAAAATTTAGTAGATACGCTTAAAAATGACAGCATGAATAAAAAATGGATCAGTACACAGGCTGGAAAGATACTGGCGGATATTTTTAACAAAGTACTGATCCCGGAGGCTGGTCAGGAATCCCGGTACCGTATCAGCGAAGCGCATTATCAGGACATCGTAAAAATCTTTGGCATAAATAAATCTCCGGCCAGAGCACAAGCGGAGACCCTGACACTACTAGCCACTCTCTTTACCCGCTATTCCTCCAATCCTATTTTTGGTATGGAGCAAGTTTTACCTAAGAGGTTACGGGAGTATGCCGCGCTATTATTGTCCCGAGCCTGGGAGTTGGATCCGTACATTTTCCGTCTGGACGGTAAGACAAACTGCCTGCAGGATTGGCAGCACTCGTTGTACAGAGAAGATAAATGGGCTGATGATACCGTTATGCTGTTTAACAAGATGTGGGATTACAGCAAAAGATATTTTTCGCCTGCAACCATAGCGATCATTCCCCTGGCATGGTGGGATGAAGAAGTGAAGCCTGCCAGTTACCCTGGTGGTACAGCTCCAGGACGCACCAATAACCCCAAAATAACAAGCTGGATGCTTTGCTGCCCGTTACCATCAGTGAAAAATTTCCGCCGCAGGAAGGTAGCACGCAATATAAAAGACAATTCATCTCGCGGAAAAATAACATCACCGTGAAGAATATCGCCCTCAAGCTGGCATCCTGATAGGTATCCTGGTAAAAATGGATAGCTCACATCAAGCTACCGTTCAAAATTAAAATTATTACCTGAATATAATGTTAATTACCTTTAATGAGGTTAATTAAAAAATTATAAATTTACTTAAAAAGTAAATATTATTTTAAATAACTGCCTTTTTCTTGAAACAGGAATATCAGGTAATAAAAAGTATAAAAATATAATGAGTTAATTTACTGAACATCAGGTATAAAAAATCACACCTACACGTAATTTGTTTTAACTGGATGCCATTTTTTAAATCAAGAAAGGAAATGAAAAAATCCGGGATTTAAAAAACAGTACCGGTATCAGGCAGTCCTGAAACCATTCAAGATGAACAGGCCATGGCACTCAGCAAGGGTACAGGAGTATGGATACCCTCGCCCTGCGGCTGCAGGCCAGGTTGCTGGATGCGCTCTCCAAACATGCACAAAGATCATCACAAAATTCGCAGAGGAACCGTTACTTATGGATAACACATTCATTTCCGACACAGCGCGCACACTGCTGAAGTCCGCCATGGGCGACGACGAAACACAGATAAATGCTTTTCTTAAGCAGCTCCCAGATACAACATCCCTGCGCGTGAGTAAAAGCCCCCGGGGAAAAGTGACCCTGATAAGACAGAGTGGTGATACAACCCTGGAGCTTGTCATACACGAACGTGTACTGAAAGAATTACCTCAAGACCTTACCAGTCAATTCTGGCAGGGGGTGGCCAGTAAATTTTTAATGAATGAGGGAAAAAACGCAAAAAAAATCAAATCACCAACGAAAGCAAATTTGTTTGAAATTTACATGACAGGCAGCCATCGCCTGTATTTTGAATCCATCTCCTCCCAGAATACCGTGAAGATCAGGTTAGCATTATGCGGTGATAAACAGAATCAACAGAAAGATATTCAGGATGCAGACGCCAGGTTGAATACTGTCTGGGAACCGGTGTCTTTGAATGGCAATGCTGCACCGCAGCAAGCCAGTGAGATTGAGAGGATGTTGCAGCTGCCCGCCGGGGAGCTTTTTCAGCCAGAAACCATCAAAAAATTCAGGGAACAAACGGAAAGCATCAACAACAAAAAAGAAAAAGAAGCTTACTGGTATCGTATGCTGTACCACCTGGATGGTGCAGAAGAGCAGATCCAAGCACAGGCCCAGGCATTGCTGCGTGATATACCGGATCTGCCACAACCGCTGCAGATACAGCTCGAACTACTGGAAAGTGATGACAGCGGGCCTGCCGAACAGGCACAAGCCACTCAGGTTGGCGCTCAACCTGATGTCAGCG
>JACCDN010201848.1_pt1 | contig 22199 bp, 23 predicted proteins | sample 7441691 | NCBI WGS metagenome assembly JACCDN01 (sample SAMN15323439, study PRJNA562643) | freshwater metagenome | isolation source: river surface water | place: USA:Blue River Watershed | collected 2017-08-16 | reverse complement strand
TTTTGCTCACGCTCGGGATAGTGTTAAACCCCGTGGTGAGGGATACAGATTTTGACCCGAAGCGGGTTGTGACACGACACATTTTCGTGACCGGAGGAGTCGTCTCCTCACTCGGAAAAGGCCTAACGGCGGCCTCTCTCGGGAACCTTCTGACGCGTCGCGGACTGCGCGTTGTCATGCAGAAACTCGACCCGTATCTCAACGTTGACCCGGGAACGATGAACCCGTTCCAGCACGGTGAAGTCTTCGTGACGGACGACGGCGCCGAAACCGACCTCGACATCGGTCACTACGAGCGCTTCCTCAACATCAACCTTGACCGTGCGGCCAACGTCACCACCGGCCAGATTTACTCGCGTGTGATCGAGCGCGAACGACGTGGCGAATACCTCGGCGATACCGTCCAGGTCATTCCGCACATCACGGACGAAATCAAGCGTCGCATGCGCCTTCAGGCGGAACTCGACCCGACGCCTGACGTCATCATCACCGAGATCGGTGGAACTGTCGGAGACATCGAGAGCCAGCCGTTCATCGAAGCAGCGCGTCAGGTTCGCCACGAACTCGGCCGCAAGAACGTGTTCTTCGTCCACGTGTCGCTCGTCCCGTTCATGGGTGCTTCGGGTGAACAGAAGACCAAGCCGACGCAGCACTCGGTCGCCGCGCTGCGGTCTATCGGAATCCAGCCCGACGCCCTCGTGCTTCGCTCTGACCGTCCCGTCACTGCTGGCAACAAGCGCAAGATTGCGTTGATGTGTGACGTCGACGAGGACGCGGTTGTCAACGCAGTGGACGTTCCGTCGATTTACGACATTCCTGCCATGTTGCACTCACAGGGTCTCGACCAGTACATCGTCGACCAGCTTCGATTCGAGGACGCCGGCGAGGTCAACTGGACCGGTTGGTCGGAACTTCTTGACACGGTTCACAACCCCAAGGGCAAAGTCACGATTGGTCTGGTCGGAAAGTACATCGATCTTCCGGACGCTTACCTGTCCGTCACCGAAGCGCTCAAGGCTGGCGGATTCGCGAACGACGTCGCTGTGACCATCAAGTGGGTTCCCTCTGACACGTGCGAAACCCCTGAGGGCGCGGCCGAAGCACTCGCCGATCTGGACGGAATTCTGGTTCCTGGCGGATTCGGTGTTCGTGGAATCGAAGGCAAGCTCGGCGCGCTGAAGTACGCCCGCGAGAACCTCATCCCGACGCTCGGAATTTGCCTCGGACTGCAGTGCATGGTCATCGAATACGCGCGCAACGTTGCCGGTCTTGCCGGTGCGTCCTCGAGCGAATTCGACCCCGACAGCGAGTACCCCGTCATCGCCACAATGGCTGAGCAGGTCGACATCATCGCCGGGGGAGACCTGGGCGGAACCATGCGCCTCGGTCTGTACGAAGCGGCACTGGCCAAGGGATCCGTCGCTGAGTCGGTATACGCATCGCCCACCGCGTTTGAACGTCACCGCCACCGCTACGAGGTCAACAACCGTTATCGCGACCAGATCGCTGCGGCCGGACTCTCGTTCTCGGGAACCAGCCCCGACGGCAACCTCGTCGAGTTCGTCGAACTTCCCGCTGACGTTCACCCGTACTACATCGCGACGCAGGCGCACCCGGAACTCCGGTCGCGCCCGACCGAGGCCCACCCCCTGTTTGCGGGGTTGGTCGCCGCAGCCCGCGATCGCCACACCTCGGACGTCCTCGACGTCGACTACAGCGACGAGCAGTAAATGGCCTCAGAGGTATTCAGCCTCGTAGAGCGTTTCCTTCGCCGCACGGCGATGGAAAAGGGCCGAAGTGCCAACACGGTGTCGGCGTATCGCCGTGACCTAGAGCGCTGGGCTAATCGCGTCGGAAACCGACCAATTGGCTCGGTGTCGGCCACTGACATCACCGATCACCTCGCCAAGTTGCGAGCCGAGGGGCTTGCGTCGTCATCTATCACGCGCGCACTGTCCTCGATTCGCTCATTCCACCGATTCCTTGTCGCGGAAGGCATCGCCGACAACGATCCGACAGGTTCCGTTCTGGCACCTGGTCGAACGCAGCGGCTGCCCAAGGCGTTGACGATTGAACAGGTCACCGCGCTCTTGGAATCGACACCGACCGAAACCTCCGTCGGCCTGCGGGACCGGGCACTGCTCGAACTTCTCTACGCAACCGGCGGTCGTGTGTCGGAAGTTGTGACGCTCGCGGTCGACGATGTGCGCCCTGATGAGGTCGCCGATGTCATCACGCTGACGGGTAAGGGAAACAAGCAGCGCATCGTTCCGCTCGGGACCTATGCGCGTGACGCAATCGATGCGTATCTGGTCCGTGGTCGCCCTGCGTTGCTTGCCAAAGGGCAAGGAACGCCGATGTTGTTTCTCGGCGCCCGCGGAGGCCCACTCACCCGTCAGAATGCGTTTCTCATCATTCGAGCGGCCGCCGAACGCGCGGGAATTACCCAAACGATTTCGCCCCACACTCTTCGACACTCGTGCGCAACGCACCTTCTTCGCGGAGGTGCCGACATCCGAGTCGTTCAGGAACTGTTGGGACACGCATCCGTCGCGACGACACAGATTTACACGCTGGTGACGAGAGACGCCCTCACTGAGGCGTATCGCACCGCTCATCCGCGAGCCACCTAGACGACGGGGCGCCACAGGTTAGGATTTACCCATGACCGACTTCCCCCAACCTGCACCGTTGACGAGCCACGGACCGGCACGCGTCATCTCGTTGTGCAACCAAAAGGGTGGGGTCGGAAAGACCACGACGACGATTTCTCTCGCCGGCGCGCTCGTCGAATACGGCCGCAAGGTTCTCGTTGTTGATTTCGACCCGCAAGGCGCCTTGACCGCTGGACTCGGGGCGACCGGGCACGATGTCCCGACGATCTACGACCTGCTCGTTAGCTCGCAGTATGGAATTCGCGATGCGATTCAGGCCACCAAGGTCGACAATCTGCACATCATCCCCGCAAACATCGACTTGTCTGCCGCCGAAGTTCAACTCGTCAATGAGGTCGCTCGCGAAAGCATCCTGCTCAACGTTCTTCGACCCGTGATGAACGAGTACGACGTCATCCTCATTGACTGTCAGCCGTCTCTCGGCCTGCTCACTGTCAACGCGCTGACCGCCTCGCACGGCGTTCTCATCCCGCTGGCATGCGAATACTTCGCTCTGCGTGGCGTTTCGCTGCTGTTGGACACGATCGAAAAGGTCAAGCAGCGCCTCAACCCGACCATTCAGGTCGATGGAATCGTCCCGACGATGTACGACCCGCGCACGCTGCACTCGAAAGAGGTGCTCGACCTCGTCAAGCAGAACCTCGGAGACAAGGTCCTGCAGTCGACGATCAAGCGCACGGTCAAGTTCCCGGATTCGACGGTTGTCGGAACCCCCATCACTGTTTTCGCCCCCGATCACCCCGCGGCGAACGCCTACCGCGAATTGGCCCGAGAGCTGATTTTCCTTGGAAAGATTGCCTGACGCCGAGGACGGCTTCCGCGTCAGCCTGACGAACTTCGACGGACCGTTCGACTTACTCCTGTCGCTCATCTCGAAGCACGAGATGGACATCACCGAGGTGAGCCTCGCGGCTGTCACGAACGACTTCATTGCGTTCCTCAAGGACCTCGACGGGCCCGCCGAACTCGACGCAGCGAGCGAGTTCCTCGTTGTTGCGGCGACTCTGTTGGACATGAAGATTGTGGGGCTGTTGCCCGCCGGCGAATACGCCGACGCCGAGGACGTTGCCGTTCTCGAGGCCCGCGACCTGTTGTTCGCGAGGCTTTTGCAGTACCGCGCGTTCAAGGAAGTTTCCGCGTGGTTTGCGACCCGCATCGAGGCCGAATCGTCGCGTAACCCGCGCAACGTTCGCCTGGAGGACAAGTACCGCGAACGCACGCCTGAATTGGTGTGGAACACGTCACTCGAGGACTTCCACACGCTGGCGTTGTTGGCGCTCGCACCGCGCGAAATCCCGATGATCGGTCTCGACCACCTGCACGCGCCACTCGTGTCGGTTCGCGAGCAGGCAGCAATCGTTGTCGGGATGGTTCGATCCGGCCCGATGACCTTCCGACAGTTGATTGCCGGGGCCGACCAAAAGGGAGTCGTCGTCGCACGCTTCCTCGCCATCTTGGAGTTGTACCGCCAGTCCGCCGTGTCGTTCGAGCAGATCGAGCCGCTCGGTGAACTCACCATCCGTTGGACCGCAGATACGTGGAACGACGAAAACCTCGTCAGCCTGGGAGCAGATTATGGACAGTGAACTCGACCGCCAACTCGAGGCGATTCTCATGGTGGCCGACGAGCCGCAGAGCCTTGTCTCGCTTGCGACCGTTCTCGAAACGCCCGTCACCGAGGTGAAAGAGGCCATCGCGCGCCTCGTCGCCGACTACGACGGGCTGAACGGCACCGTTCGCCGCGGGTTCGAACTGCGTGAAATCGGTGGCGGATGGCGCATCTACGTGCGCGAGGACTATGACGATCTCGTTCGCGATGTCGTTCACTCGCAGAACGCGACGAAGTTGTCGCAGCCAGCACTAGAGACCCTTTCCGTCATCGCATACAAGCAACCCGTTACCCGTGCACAGGTTTCCGGTATTCGCGCGGTCAACGTTGACACGGTCATCCGCACGCTCGTTGGTCGTGGGCTGATTACCGAGGTCGGCACCGAACACGAGACGGGCGCGATTCTGTATGGAACGACGGACCTGTTGCTGACCCACCTCGGAATCGACAATCTTGAACAGCTTCCGCCCGTGTCGGAACTGCTCGACGACGGTTCCAGCGGCTTCGACGATGCCAACTGAGCGCCTGCAGAAGGTTCTTGCCGCTGCCGGAGTCGCCTCGCGTCGCGCGAGCGAAAACCTCATCGTCGCTGGTCGGGTGACGGTCAACGGAGTCGTTGTCACTGAACTCGGTTCCCGCGTCGACCCAGAAGTCGACAAGATCACCGTGAACGGCAGCCCGATCCAGGTCGACGTGTCGATGCGCTACGTGATGCTCAACAAGCCGACGGGCGTCGTGTCGACGATGTCGGACGAGAACGGTCGACGCGATCTGACCGAATTCACGTCTCAGTTCGAGGAACGCTTGTACAACGTCGGCCGTCTCGACGCGGAAACGTCCGGACTGCTCATTTTGACGAATGACGGAGCCATTGCGCACGTCCTCGCTCATCCGTCGTTCGAGGTCAGCAAGACGTATCTGGCCAAGGTCGACGGCGAGGTCACCCCGGCCGTTTTGCGCCAGCTGAAGACGGGTGTCGAGCTGGAGGACGGGTTCATCGCGGTCGACGCGGTCGCGGTCAAGGGCCAGCCATCGCGTGGACAAACTCTGATCGAGCTCACGCTGCATTCAGGTCGCAATCGAATCGTGCGACGACTGTGCGCGGCGGTCGGTCACCCTGTCGTCGAACTGCACCGGAAGAGTTTCGGGCCGCTGACGCTGGGAAGCCTCGGGTCGGGCGCAATGCGCGACCTCAGTAAGGTTGAAGTGAGCAGTATTTTGGCGCTTGCCGGCGATTCGGAAGGGGAAACCGCATGAGTTCATCGCGCGTTGACGGCCCCGTTCGCATCGTTGGAGCCGGACTTTTGGGGACATCCATCGGGCTCGTTCTTCGTCGTCAAGGCGTCGAGGTGTCACTCGTTGACGCGTCGCCGACGGCCGTGAAATTGGCGAGCGAGTACGGTGCCGGAAACCCCGCCTCGGACTCGGATTCGCCCGCGCTGATTGTTGTTGCAACCCCGCCAGACGTTGTCGCCGACGTGGTCGCCGCCGAACTTGTCCGATTCCCTGACGCCATCGTCACCGACGTGGCCAGTGTCAAGGGTTCGGTGCTGGAATCGCTCGAATCTCGCGGAATCGATCTGTCGAACTACGTCGGTTCTCACCCCATGGCTGGACGCGAACGCGGAGGAGCGGTCGCCGCTCGCGCCGACCTGTTCACGGGTCGTGCGTGGATTGTGTGCACCCGTCCAGAACTCTCAGATTCCGCCGTTTCGGCCGTCACGTCGCTTGCTGAAGCCTGCGGTTCCAACGTCGTCGAACTCAGCACAGCGGACCACGATGCCGCCGTCGCTCTCGTCAGTCACGTGCCACAGATCGTGTCATCCGCTGTTGCGTCGAGCCTCGTCGGCGCTCGTGACGACTACGTCACCCTTGCAGGCGGGGGATTGCGGGATGTCACGCGAATCGCCGCGTCCGACCCGACGTTGTGGATTCAGATTCTGACCGCGAATTCGGGGGACATTTCGAGCGTCCTGCGCGGAGTTCGCGACCGCATCGACGCGGTTCTTGGCGCTCTGGACAAGGGGGCTGCGACCGCCGTCCTCGCCGACCTGCTCGCTGCAGGCAACGGGGGCGTCGCCCGTATTCCCGGCAAGCACGGCGCGAGCGCACAGTTTGCGCAGATTCTGGTGATTATCGACGACACCCCCGGCCAGTTGGCCAAGCTGCTCACCGAGATCGGTGAACTGGGCGTCAACATGGAAGACCTTCGACTCGAGCACTCGCCCGGGTCGCAAATCGGCTTTGCCGAGGTGTCGGTCATCCCGTCGGCAGAGGACGAGTTGGTTGCCGCGTTGGAATCGCGCGGATGGCGAATTGCGGGTGAAGGACGATGACGCGCATTGTTGCGATCGACGGACCTGCTGGTAGCGGCAAGTCCAGTGTGTCCCGTGCGACCGCTCGTCGTTTGGGTTATGGATTTCTCGACACGGGCGCCGCGTATCGCGCACTGACGTGGTGGGTGCTCGATCTCGAGATCGACCCTCACGACCACGATGCGGTCGCCGCGTTGCTCGCGGATTTCCCGTATTCGATTTCGATGGATCCTGACAATGAGCACATGCGTGTCGGCGAAGTCGACGTCACCGAGGCCATTCGCGAACCGCGGATTTCCCTCAACGTCAGCTCGATCGCAACGAACCCCAGTGTGCGCCCGTGGATGAAGGACTTCACCCGCAAACTCGCCGCAGAGTCGGGGTATCCGGGGATCGTTGCCGAAGGGCGCGACATGACGACTGTCGTTTTCCCCGACGCCGAGACGCGCATCCTGCTCACCGCGCGTGAAGAGGTGCGCATCGCGCGCCGTGCAGGCGAAACCACCGCCGCTGCTGATGTGACGGCGAAGTCCATCACCGAGCGTGACGCGAAGGATTCCACCGTTGTCGACTTCATGAACGCCGCACCTGGCGTGACGGTCGTGGATTCATCGGATATTGATTTCACCGAAACTGTCGACACGATTGTCGGCCTGTGCACAGGAGGCAACGCGTGAGTAACGACGAAATGGATGACTTCGGAGACGACGACATCATCGAACGTCTCGAGGGGATGACCGACGCGGATGCGCAGCAGCGTGCCGAGTCGCTTCGCCGTGGGCTCGAAGAGTACGACCTGGACGACGATGACATCGCCGTACTGGAATCGCAGATTGGTGACACCGACGAGGTCGTCATCCTCCCGGCGCTTCCCGTTCTCGCAATCGTCGGCCGCCCCAACGTTGGCAAGTCCGCACTCGTCAACCGAATCCTTGGTCGACGCGAAGCAGTCGTCGAGGACGTCCCCGGTGTCACCCGTGACCGCGTCTCGTACAAGGCTGAATGGGCTGACCGCAAGTTCACGCTGGTGGACACCGGCGGGTGGGAACCTGACGCCAAGGGAATCGACCTGTCGGTCGCCCAGCAGGCGGAAATCGCTATCGAACTCGCCGACGCTGTGCTGTTTGTTGTCGACGCGATGGTGGGCGCGACTGCCACCGACGAACGCGTCGTCCGCATGCTTCGTGCAACGAAAAAGCCCGTTCTGCTCGTCGCCAACAAGGTCGATGACGCCCGCCAGGAACCGGAGGCCGCTTCGTTGTGGTCGCTCGGTCTTGGATCCCCGTGGCCCGTCTCCGCACTTCACGGACGCGGTGTTGCCGACCTGCTCGACAAGGTCCTGACGGTTCTTCCCGAGATTAGTGCAGTTGCCAAGACGGAAATCGGCGGACCTCGTCGTGTCGCCATCATTGGCCGTCCCAACGTCGGAAAGTCGTCACTTCTCAACAAGACAGCCGGCGAAGAGCGCGTTGTCGTCAACGAGTTGGCGGGAACCACGCGTGACCCGATCGACGAGCAGATTGAACTCGGCGGAAAGGTGTGGCGTTTCGTCGACACCGCCGGAATCCGTCGCCGCCAGCACATGGCACAGGGTGCCGACTTCTATGCGTCGCTGCGAACGGCCGCCGCGCTGGAAAAGGCGGAAGTTGCCGTCATCGTTCTCGATGTCACGCAGCCCATCAGCGAGCAGGACATTCGAATCGTCGACATGGCGCTCGAGTCTGGTCGTGCCATCGTTCTCGCCTTTAACAAGTGGGACCTGCTCGATGATGATCGTCGCCGTTACCTCGAGCGCGAGATTGAGCAGGACCTTGCACACGTCGCATGGGCTCCTCGTGTCAACATCTCGGCACGTACTGGTCGACACCTCGAGAAGTTGGTGCCTGCGCTCGAACTCGCACTCGAGTCGTGGGACACCCGTGTTCCGACCGGCAAGTTCAACGCGTTCCTTGCTGAGTTGGCCGCTGCACACCCGCACCCCGTGCGCGGTGGACGCCAACCTCGAATCCTTTTCGGCACGCAGGCAACTACCCGCCCGCCGACATTCGTCGTCTTCACCACGCAGTTCCTCGACCCGCAGTATCGCCGATTCATCACGCGACGACTTCGCGAGGTCTGGGGCTTCGAAGGTTCGCCCATCGAAATTCAAATGCGCGTTCGTGAGCGACGCGGACCGAAGCGTTAGCCGTGAACTACCTTCCGCCTCCGCACCTTCGCGATCCCGGTGACCAGTGGGTCTACGGACCGAACGGCGAAAAGGTGTGGGGCGCGTTCGGTGCGGCCGGTGTGCTCGTCTGGAACCGCGACACGGACTGTGTTCTGTTGCAGTTGCGCGCCGAATGGTCGCACCACGGCGGCACCTGGGGGATTCCCGGTGGCGCTATCCGCAAGGGCGAGACGGCACGCGACGGCGCCCTGCGCGAAGCGCACGAGGAGGCCGGAGTCCCCGAGGAACTGCTCGAAGCCATCGACGAGTTCATCATCGACCTTGGTTTCTGGTCGTACACGACAGTCATCGCTCGCACGGTGGAACACTTCGAACCAGTCGAGAACGACCAAGAAAGCATCGACCTTCAGTGGGTCAAGCGCACCCAGGTCGAAGAACTTGAGTTGCACCCTCGATTCGGTCAGAACTGGCCGCATCTTCGCGACCTGCTCGCGACCCACCTCGGCTAGTCTGGGGACAGAAACACCGCTTTTCACAAGGATGTGACCGCATGACCCAGATCAACCGCCAGCGCCTCGCCGAACTGTTCGACCGCGAACGAACCGAGTTTGAGGCCAGCCATCCGAAGTCAAAGGCCGCCTACGCCGCCGCTGATCACTTGTTTGGTCGCGTCCCGATGACGTGGATGAACAAGAAGGCCGGTTCGTTCCCGATCTACTTTGAGTCAGCACGGGGCAACCGCGTTCGCGACATCGACGGAAACGAGTACATCGATTTCGCGCTGGGGGACACCGGTTCGATGGCTGGCCACTCCGCTCCCGAGGTCGTCGCAGCAGTCCAGAAGCGCATCGGCGAGCAAGGTGGTCTTACGACGATGTTGCCCACGACCGACGCCGAATGGGTCGGCGCTGAGCTTTCCCGCCGGTTCGGAATGGACCGCTGGAGCTTTTCGCTCACGGCAACGGACGCCAACCGCTGGGTCATCCGCCTGGTCCGCGCTTTGACGGGACGCTCCAAGATTCTGTTCCACTCGTACTGCTATCACGGCTCGGTCGACGAATCGTTGATCGTGGTCGGTCCGAACGGCGAGGCGATGAGCCGCCCCGGGAACGTAGGTGAACCCGTCGACGTCCTCGAGACCAGTCGTGTTGCCGAGTTCAACGATCTTGAGGCGCTCGAGCGCGAGCTCGCTCACGGTGATGTTGCCGCTGTTCTGATCGAGCCGGCCCTCACCAACATCGGAATCGTGCTTCCGGAACCCGGTTATCATGACGGCGTTCGCGAGTTGACGCGGAAGTACGGCGCTCTCCTCATCATCGACGAGACCCACACGTTCAGCGCTGGCCCCGGTGGCATGACGAAGTCGGCCGGACTCGAACCGGACATCCTCGTCATCGGTAAGGCAATCGGTGGGGGAATCCCGACCGGTGCGTACGGGCTTTCCGCCGAATTCGCCGAGAAGGCTCTCGCGCGCGACGACCTCGACCTCGTTGACATGGGTGGTGTTGGCGGAACGCTCGCCGGAAACCCGCTGTCGGTTGCGGCTATGCGCGCAACCCTTGAGCACGTCCTCACCGAGGAAGCATTCGAACACATGATTGCGACGTGCGATGTTTTCACTCAAGGGATGAACGACATCTTCGACAAGTACGACTTGCCGTGGGCAATCAACCAGCTCGGTGCCCGCTGTGAATACCGCTTCGCTCGTCCCTATCCCCGAAACGGGGGCGAAGCCAACGCGGCGGCAGACGGAGATCTAGAAGACTTCCTGCACCTGTATCTTGCGAACCGCGGCATCATGTTGACTCCTTTCCACAACATGGCGCTGATGTGTCCGACCACGACCGTCGCTGATGTCGAGAAGCACCACGAGGTGTTCGAGGCGGCGATTCGCGAGTTGCTCGACGCATAATCCGCCGTCACCGTTTGGTAGGGTAGTGGAGTTGTCGTTCGCGACAGCGGGCTGTGGCGCAGCTTGGTAGCGCACTTGACTGGGGGTCAAGGGGTCGCAGGTTCAAATCCTGTCAGCCCGACACAGTAAAGAAAGACCGACTTTGTGTTGGTCTTTCTTTGTTTGTTGCGTGGAGTCCACGCCTCAGCCCGCAATGGCCGCGCTACCCTTGAGGTATGCCCATCGAACGTATGCCGTCGCGCGGCGAGAGCCGCCCGCAGGTGATGCCGACGGCTGAAGGTTGGACGCAGCAGCTTGGGCCCGATGGTCGCCCGTCACTGCAGTTCGAATCGCCACGCGGCGCGAAGCCGCCGGTCCACTGGGCTGACTTGTCGGTCGAGGAGCGCGAAGCGAAGGTAGTCGAACTGGGGCTTCCCAAGTTCCGCGCCAAGCAGATCTCGACCCACTACTTCACTCATTACACGAGCAACCCCGAACACATGACGGATTTACCGGCCGAGTCGCGTGCCGACATCGTTGCGGCGACGCTGCCACCGCTTCTGACCGAGGTCCGGCGCCTCAAGACGGACAAGGGCGACACCATCAAGTTCCTCTGGCACCTTTTCGACGGCGCGTTGGTCGAGTCAGTCCTCATGCGATACCCCAACCGCATCACGCTCTGCGTCTCGTCGCAAGCCGGTTGCGGCATGAATTGTCCTTTCTGCGCCACGGGTCAGGCTGGACTCACCCGCAACATGTCCGCTGCCGAGATTGTGGATCAGGTCGTCCAAGCGAACCGCGCTATTGCCGAAGGCGAACTCGAAGGCGTCGATGGTGAACGTCGCGTCACCAACATTGTGTTCATGGGAATGGGCGAACCGCTGGCCAATTACGCTCGCGTGATGAAGTCGGTGCGCGCAATGCTCGCGCCACAACCCAACGGGCTGGGGATGTCGGCTCGTCACGTCACGGTGTCGACTGTCGGTTTGGTTCCGGCCATCAACAAGTTGGCGGCCGAAGGCCTGCAGCTGACCTTTGCACTGTCACTCCACGCGCCAGACGACCAACTTCGCGACGAGATGATCCCGGTGAACTCGCGATGGAAGGTCGACGAGGCGTTGGACGCCGCCCGCGCGTATTTCGACGCAACGGGCCGCCGTGTGTCCATCGAATACGCGCTTATCAAGGACATGAATGACCACGCGTGGCGCGCGGACCTGCTCGCCAAGAAACTCAACGACCGCGGAACGGGCTGGGTCCACGTCAACCCGATTCCACTGAACCCCACTCCCGGTTCAGTGTGGACGGCATCGGAACCCGCTGTCATGCGGGACTTCGTGAACCGCCTTGAGTCGGCGGGAATCCCCACGACGTTGCGGGACACCCGTGGCAAGGAAATCGACGGCGCCTGTGGCCAGTTGGCCGCTGCAGACAACGGGTAATTCATGAACGTCGATCGAGTTCGCGCCATGAAATTCGCCACGCTGTATCCGCTCTACGTGACGAAGGTCGAACGCAAAGGCCAATCCGTCGATTCGCTCAACGAGGTGATTCGCTGGTTGACGGGCTACACCCAGCTGGAACTCAATCGACTGGCGACCTCAGAGACCTCGCTCGACGAGTTTTTCGCTGGCGCACCAATGAATCCCAACGCTGAACTCATCACGGGAGTGATTTGCGGCGTGCGGGTCGAACAAATCGAGGACCCCTTCATGAAGAAGGTCCGTCAACTAGACAAGGTCGTCGACGAGGTCGCCGCGGGGCGAGCAATGTCGAAGATCCTTCGCGCTTAGCGGCCCTGCGGGCGAATCGAACGCGTCGAGTTGGCGCCCCGGCTGCCGCGGAAGTTGTTCCCGCCCTGCCCGCTGCGCTCGGGGAACTTGCTCTCGGCGACGGGACGACCCGAGTGGTCGCGCTGGCCACGCTGTGCGCGCTTGCGCTGAGCGTTCGCGCCGGTTGATGTTCCACGCGGCTGCTGTTGCTGAACTGCTGCACGAGGAGCCGGCTTGACATATTCCGCGATTTCGCCGACCAATTCGGTGACGGCGGGGGAGACGGGTGTGACGTTCTGCGGTGTGACGGTGATCGACGCCTTGCGCAGCATCAGGCCGAGGTCCTTGCGCTGTTCGGGCAGGCAAATCGTGACAACGTCACCAGCCGAGCCAGCTCGTGCGGTACGACCCGAACGGTGCAGGTACGCCTTGTGCTCGGTCGGCGGGTCAACGTGGATGACGAGCTCGACGTCGTCAACGTGGACACCACGGGCAGCAACGTCTGTCGCAACGAGGACCTTGACGTCACCGTTCGAGAACGCGGAAAGGTTGCGGTCGCGAGCCGGCTGCGACAGGTTTCCGTGCAGGTCGACTGCGGGAATGCCCTGTTCGGTGAGCAACTTGGCCAACTTCTTGGCGTGGTGCTTGGTGCGCATGAATAAAATGCGGCGACCGGTTCCCGACGCGAGTGTCTTGACGAGGTCTTTCTTGACGTCGGCACCGCTCACCTCGAACACGTGGTGAGTCATCTGGACGACGGGCGAGTTCGCCTCGTCGACCGAGTGAAGAATTTCGTTGTGCAGGAACTTCGCGACGAGCTTGTCAACGCCGTTGTCCAAAGTCGCGCTGAAGAGCAGTCGCTGACCGCCGCGAGGGGTCGCGGAGAGGATGCGCGTGACGCCGGGGAGGAACCCGAGGTCCGCCATGTGGTCTGCCTCGTCAAGAACGGTGATCTGAACGGTGTCGAGGTGAACGAGACCCTGCTTCATGAGGTCCTCGAGTCGACCGGGGGTTGCGACGACGATGTCGACGCCGTTGCGAAGCGCTTCGACCTGACGGTTTTGGGAAACGCCACCGAAGATCGTCATCGTGCGGAGCTTGTACACGTCGGCAAGCGGACGAAGGGTTGCATCGATTTGCGTCGCGAGTTCACGCGTCGGAGCGAGGATGAGTCCGGTGGGGCGACCGGGCTTGCGCGATGCCGTGCCAACAGTCTGCGCGAGGCGCACAACCATCGGAATCGAGAACGCGAGCGTCTTGCCCGAGCCGGTCTTGCCGCGGCCGAGGACGTCACGACCGGCAAGCGTGTCGGGAAGCGTGTCCACCTGGATGGGGAACGGGGTGTCCTTGCCGTCCGCGGTGAGCGCGGCGACGAGGGCGGAAGGCACGCCAAGCGTGCCGAATGAAGGTGTAGTCACAGGAAATACCAGTTTCTGAATGGTGAACGCGGGCACGGATGTGCGGGGCGTTCGGGTGGGCGAGCATGCCGGTTGGCACAGTCAATCGCCGAAGAAAAGATGTCAACCGAAATGGCCGGTGAGGGATGCGTTATTCGACGCGCACATCGAACAATCTCGAGTGCAGTGGTTTAAGTCTACCCGACCAGGGCTATTCGGCGAGCAGCGCCGTCATTTCAGCGATTTCGGAGGTCTGTGCCGTGATGATGGCCGCGCCCAGCGCCTTCGCTTCTGAGTTGGTTGTGTCGGAAAGCAGGTCGTTGGCCATGTCGATCGCACCTTCATGGTGGGCAATCATGTGCGTGAGAAAGAGAGTGTCAAACTCCGCGTCACGAGCGGCGCGGATAACGGTCATGTCCTCGTCCGAGACAATTCCGGGCATGTTCATGTTGTGTCCCATGTCCATGCCACTTCCCGACGCATCCAACCACGCCTTCATCTGATCAATTTCAGGTTGTTGTGCGTTCTTGATTCGCGACGCGAGGTCGAGGATTTCAGGATTCGAGGTGTTGGTCTCGGCGATGGCCGCCAATTCAACGGCCTGCTCGTGGTGGGGAATCATCATCTGGGCGAACATGATGTCGTTCATGCTGAACTCGGTTGACTGTTCGGCGCTGGGGTTGCTGCTGATTCCAGAAACGCACCCACTCAATCCGAGGGTCACGAGTGCCGACAGGGCAATTGCCACAACTGTTTTGCGCATGCTTCACGGTAACACGCTTTTCTTGGAGCGTGCTGAGAACTTTCCAGCGTGTTTATTCGTTCCCAAACGATGCGCGAATACGCTGGAACCGCGATGACGCGAAAGGCCGTTCAATGACGAACACATCACACGACTCCGAACCCGTTGACTGGTCCTCGAAAGAGGCTATTGCCGAGGGTCTTGTCCCTGTAATCGGCCGGCTCTACCGTGAACACGGTGTCGTGCTCTCGGTGCACGGACGTAGCCTGCTCAACATCTCGCCAATCGACATTGTTCGGATTCACCGATTTGCGCGGCACGTCGAAGGCGCGGAATTGCCGATCGCGGACACGGCCCACATGCTTTCCGCCCTGGCTGAACTCAACCCCGGCCCCGCATCGATTGACGTCGCCCGTCTGCACGCGCGCTTTCGCGAGAGCGGCGAGACGGACCTGTCGGTCTGGGTGTCGACCGAACTGTCCGAGATCGCGAACAAGCGTCCGGGAACTCAGGGGGAGGGGCGAGACGTCGTCCTCTACGGATTCGGTCGCATCGGCCGACTGGTCGCACGAATCCTGCTGGCTCGGGCTTCGGATGTTCAGGGGCTTCGGCTTCGTGCCATCGTGGTCCGCAAAGGCGGCGACACGGATCTGGTCAAACGCGCGAGTCTGCTTCGACGGGATTCGGTTCACGGTCCGTTCAATGGATCGATCACCGTCGATGAGTCGCGGAACCTCATCATCGCCAACGGGACCGCAATCCAGGTGATCTACGCGAACGACCCCGCGTCGATTGATTACAGCGCTTACGGGATCGACAACGCAATCGTCGTCGACAACACGGGTAAGTGGCGCGATGAAGCGGGGCTGTCGCAGCACCTCCAATCCCAAGGGGTCTCGCGTGTCCTTCTGACGGCGCCGGGCAAGGGCGCGCTCAAGAACATCGTCTACGGAATCAATCACAAATCGATTTCCAACGACGATCGAATTGTGACCGCTGCATCGTGCACCACCAACGCGATCACGCCAGTGCTCAAAGTCATCAACGACGAATACGGCGTCAGTTATGGACACGTCGAGACAGTGCACTCGTTCACGAACGACCAAAACCTCATCGACAATTTCCACAGCGGGGATCGGCGAGGACGTTCTGCGGTTCTCAACATGGTCATCTCAGAAACGGGAGCGGCCAGCGCGGTCGCCAAGGCGCTACCGGAATTAGCCGGCAAGTTGACGGGCAACGCGATTCGTGTGCCAACGCCCGACGTGTCGATGGCCATTCTCAACCTGACTCTCTACCGCGATGTGACGAAAGACGAACTCAACGGCTATCTGCGCGAGATGGCGCTCAACTCGAAGTTCCGACACCAAATCGATTACATCGAATCCGCCGAGGTCGTCTCGACTGACTTTCTAGGTTCGCGCCGTGCGGGAATCGTGGACGGGCTGGCCACCATCACGAGTGGAAACCACGCCGTTGTGTACGTCTGGTACGACAACGAATATGGCTACAGCCACCAAGTTGTGCGAGTGTTGGAGAAGATGGGCGGCATCGTTCGTCCCTTCTTCCCTCGCTCGAAGGACTGACCATGGCCACGCGACTTTCCCGCCGAATTCATCCGGCTTGGATCGTTGCGGGTGTTGCGTTCATCGCGTTGATGGGTGCCGCGGGTTTCCGCGCCGCGCCAGGGGTCTTGATGATCCCGCTCAACGAGGAGTTCGGCTGGCCGATATCGACCATGTCCGCCGCAGTGAGCTTCAACATATTGCTCTATGGGCTGACGGCGCCATTCGCGGCGGCTCTCATCGGTCGATTCGGCGTGCGCGCGGTCACGATGGTTGCACTCGTCCTCATCGCCGCCGGCTCGGGCTTGACCGTATTCATTACTGCGGAATGGTTGTTGTATCTGACGTGGGGGCTGCTCATTGGGCTGGGAAGTGGCTCGATGGCGCTCGTCTTTGCCGCAGAAATATCGTCGACCTGGTTCGTGAAGCGTCGTGGACTGGTGACCGGTGTGTTGTCCGCCGGCAGCGCGACCGGCCAACTCGTCTTCTTGCCCGTTATCGGCGCGATGTCCGAAACAACGGGCTGGCGCACCGCGTCACTCGTCATCTCGGGCGCTGCTCTTGCCGTCGTGCCGCTGGTGTACTTTCTCGTGCGAAATCATCCGCACGACATCGGGGCGGACGCATACGGGGCGGATCCAGGGACGACACCTTCGCCCGTCCGTCAGACCGGCGCCGTGTCCCGGGCCATTTCGGGTTTACGGGACGCATCGAAAACACGAAGCTTCTGGGCGCTAGCAGCTGCGTTCTTCATCTGTGGAGCGACGACGAATGGGCTTGTCGGTGTCCACTTCATCCCGTCAGCACATGACCACGGCATGTCCATCACCGTTGCAGCCGGACTGCTCGCCGTCGTCGGAGTCTTCGACATTGTCGGAACGATTGCCTCTGGCTGGTTGACAGACCGCGTCAATCCTCGGTATCTCTTGACCGGCTATTACGCGTTTCGCGGCGTCGGGCTCGCGTTCTTGCCACTGTTGTTGTCCAACGAAGTCCATCCCTCAATCGTCATCTTCGTCGTCGTGTACGGGCTGGACTGGGTTGCCACTGTTCCACCAACCGTCGCGCTGTGTCGCGAATACTTTGGAGATCGCGCGGGAATCGTGTTCGGTTGGGTCTTCGCCGCGCACCAAGTGGGTGCTGCATTCGCCGCGACCGTTGCCGGTCTCGTTCGAGATGAGTTCGGCGATTACGCTTACGCCTGGATCGGCGGCGCGGTGTTGTGCGTCGTGGCCGCCGTGTTCTCGTACCTCGTCAAGCCGCCCGTCAAGGGCGTGTGGACTGCTGCCTAGAGAATTTCAGCGAGGAGTGCTTCGACGCGCGACTTGATCTCGTCGCGAATCGGGCGAACGGATTCGATGCCTTGACCAGCGGGGTCCTCGAGAACCCAGTCCTCGTATCGCTTCCCGGGGAAGAACGGGCAGGTGTCGCCGCATCCCATGGTGATGACGACGTCACTTTCCTTGACGGCCTCGGTTGTGAGGACCTTCGGTTGGTTTCCCGCGATATCGATGCCAACCTCGTGCATTGCCTCGACGGCAACGGGGTTGATGCTGTCCGCTGGGGCAGAACCTGCGGAGAGAACCTGAACGCGGTCGCCCGCCAGGTGCTGAAGCCAACCGGCGGCCATTTGCGAACGGCCGGCGTTGTGAACACAAACGAACAAAACAGTGGGGGTGGTCATGGAATAAACCATAACCACCCCCGGTGAACTAAAGGTGAACTATTTCTTCGGTGCCGCAAAGTTGGCGACGACGGCGACGAGCACCGCACCGAGCAACTGAATTCCGATGAATGGTCCGACTCCGGCGACGCCGGCGGTCGTGAACGAGTCCGTGAACATGTGTCCGAACGTCACCGCAGGGTTCGCCATGCACCCAGTGGGGGTGAGGAGAATCGCGGTGCCGATCCACAGCGGAACGAGCACGTTGAGCCCTTCGCCGCCCTTGCGACGAATCATCGTGACGATGAGCCCGACGAGCACGACGGTGCACAGCAATTCGCTCGCGAGCAGTGCCACCGTTGGCACGCTGCCCTGCGTCGTGGCGATCAGTTCGCCGTCCCACAGGAAGTTCGCGGTGACGGCGGCAAGGAATGCGCCGAGAAGCTGCGCGCCGATGTAGGGGAGTGCGACCGACGTCTTGGAGTGACCGGCGATGGTCAGACCAATCGTGACCGCGGGGTTGAAGTGGCCGCCCGAAAGAGGTCCGCCGACGGTGATCGCGATTCCGAGAGCGAGGGCGCTCACGATGGCGATACCGAGCAGAGTGATTCCTGGGTTGCCGGTGAGGTAATTGAGCTGGTAGCCGGTTCCGATCTGGGCAACGACCAAGAGGGCGGTACCGAGGAATTCGACAAGGAGAGATCGAGTAAGTGTCGTCATGGTTTCAGCGTAGCCAGCCAAACCGGGAATCTGGGGAAGACGAAACGGGCCTTTTGTCCCGACTCGAAGGCATTGGAATCTGGTAAGGTAAGCCTTACCTCATCAATCCAGAAATACTGGCCTGCTGGGGACGGAGAAACTCATGTTGGCAAACTTCCTCATCGGACTTCGCGAAGGACTCGAAGCGAGTCTCATCGTCGGCATCCTGATCGCGTTCGCGGTTCGTTCCGATCGTCGCCAGGTCATCCCCGCAATCTGGACGGGCGTCGCAGCGGCAATCGGCCTCTCGGCAATCACCGGAGCGATCCTTCTGTTCGGACTCGGCGAAGGAAGCGAAGGTATTGCCCCCATCATTTCGGGAGCGCTCTCCATCTCTGCCGCGATTCTCATCACCTGGATGGTGTTCTGGATGGCGAAGACGGCACGCACCCTCAAGGGCGAGTTGGAGGGAAACCTCGAATCAAGTTTTGGTCGCAACTCGTTTGCGATCGCCTTCGTTGCGTTCCTCGCAGTCGCGCGTGAAGGCGTCGAGACCGCGCTGTTCATGTGGGCGTCAGTCAAGGCCTCTGGCGAATCGGTCGTCTCGACGTCGATCGTCTTCCTCGGCATCGGCGTTGCAATGGTCCTCGGGTGGCTCTTCTACCGCGGCGCTCTGACGATCAACTTGCGCGTCTTCTTCCAGTGGACCGGTGCAGCCCTGATTATTGTTGCCGCCGGAATCTTTGCTTACGGAATCCACGAATTCCAGGAGATCGGAATCCTCCCAGCGGGTGCCCCCGTCTATGACGCGACGCCGTGGTTGGGCAAGGAAACGGTCATTGGATCGTTGCTCTATGGACTCTTCAGTTACCGCGCGAACCCTAGTCTTCTCGAAGTTATTGCGTGGGTGGGTTACAGCGTGCCGGTCATGACGTTGTTCTTAAAGAACATCGTCGGGGCACGACGACCTGTCGCCACGCGCTAATCACGTCATCGTCACCGCCGTTCGGTCTGCCCGAGCAGCGGTGACGTGCGTGGGCCGACCTCGCGAAAATCGGCACCGTCTGAGAAGAGACTCTGCGACTAGAATTACTCTCATGACTCGCACGGGACTCGACCGCATCTGGACCGTCCCCAATGTCATCTCGTTCATCCGCTTGTTGTTCGTCCCGATTTTTTACTGGCTTCTCGTCACTGGTCAGGACGGCCCGGCGCTGACGGTCCTCATCATTGCGACCGCAAGCGACTTCATTGACGGCTTCATTGCACGGACGTACAACCAGGTCACCACACTGGGAGCCTTGCTCGACCCGGCTTCGGACCGTCTTTTCATCGCGGCCAGTGTGCTCGGGCTTGCTGTGCGCGGCATGATCCCGCTGCCACTCCTCATCGTCATCATGTCTCGCGACCTTCTGTTGCTGGCGATCGTCCTCATTCGCGGAGTGCGCGTTCGCGACTTCCCTCGCGTGAATTTCGTCGGCAAGACAGCGACATTCGTCCTCTTCGTCGCATTCCCCGTCATTGTCTTGAGCCATGTTTTCCTGACAGCCGCAATCCCGTTGGCCGTTCTCGGGTGGATTCTCGGGGCGTCGGGAGCAGTCCTCTACTGGGTCGCAGGGTTCACCTATTTGCCTGCACTTCTTCGCGTTACTGCCCGTCGAAGCCGACGACTCAATCGGTTAGGGTAGTGAGCGGAGGAATGATGCACGACCACGACAACCAGCACAGCACCGAGCATTTCGGAAGCGATTTCGCTGCACGTCTCGCGGAACTCGAAGCGACAGCTTCGGCCGACGAGCAAGCCGCGATTGCCGCGCTTCCGTCCGGTAGTGCCCTTCTCGTCGTTCGTCGCGGGCCCACGGTCGGAGCTCGCTTCCTTCTCGATTCGGACGTGACCGTTGCCGGTCGCCACCCCGACGCCGACATCTTCCTCGACGACGTGACCGTGTCTCGTCGTCACGCTGAAATCGTCCGCACCGCAACTGCTTTCGCAATCCGTGACCTGGACTCGTTGAACGGCACCTACCTTGACGGCGAGCGCACTTCGGGTGGTGACCTCGTCGATGGCTCCGAGGTTCAGATCGGCAAGTACCGCATGACGTTCTTCCCCTCTCGACACGACATCGTCGACGAGGCGTAAGGGATGAGTGCACTCAAGGCCGGAGTGGCCCCGACAGGTCAATCCATCGGGCAGGTCCTCACTCAACTGCGGATTCAATTTCCTGACCTGACGTCGACCAAGCTTCGCTATCTCGAGGACGAGGGGCTCATCAGCCCTACTCGTTTGTCAAGTGGTTACCGCTCGTATTCCGGTCAGGACGTTTCCCGTATCCGCATGGTCCTCACCCTGCAGCGTGACCACTTCCTGCCGCTCAAAGTCATCCAGGGAATTCTCGACGATGTCGACGCCGGCAAGAAGCCTTCGCTTCCCGGGGGAACGGAACTCACCGTCGAGTCGATGCTCTCGATCGAGGTTCGCTACACCCGCGCCGAGTTGCTGTCGAAGACGGGCGCACCGGCGTCCTTGCTCAACGATGCGATCTCGATGGGTCTCGTCCTTCCAGCCGAAATTTACGGCGAAGAGTCATTCACGATCATGAGCGCTTTGGTCGAACTGAAGAAGTCGGGACTCGAGCCGCGACACATGCGAACCCTCAAGCTCCAGGCCGAGAAGGACGCAGCAACGTTGCGCAGCGTGGTCCTTCCGGTGGCGAAGAGTTCCAGTAGAGTTGGGCGACAGAAGGCCATTGACATGGCCCGCGACCTCGCGGTGAATCTCGAAAAAGTACGTTTGGCTGTAATGATGAGGTCGGTAGACGAGTCGATCGACTAACGCGACACGCCCAACGCGTTTCGCGGCGAGTAACGTTTCCCTTACTAAAGTGGAGACATTAACTCTCAAGTAGAAGGTGAAGGTTGGTGCAGAATGAGTGACATGACGCAGAACCTCGGCGACGCAGCCGAAGGCTACCGCGGTATTGTCGCGGCAAAGGCCGCCGGCATTTCCTACCGCCAGCTTGACTACTGGGCACGTACCGAACTCGTCGAGCCCACGGTGCAAACGGCAACCGGTTCAGGTTCGCAGCGCCTCTACTCGTTCCGCGACATTCTTGTCCTCAAGCTCGTGAAGCGTCTTCTCGACACCGGAATTTCGCTTCAGCAGATTCGTATCGCTGTTGAACAGCTCCGCACTGCGGGAATTGACGACCTCACCGGCACCACGCTCATGAGCGATGGCGCATCGGTTTACCTCTGCACCTCGAGTGACCAGGTCATCGACCTCGTCAACCGTGGTCAAGGCGTATTCGGCATCGCGGTCGGTGCTGTTCTTCGCGAGGTCGAGACAACTCTCATCGAATTCGACGCAGCGCCCGTGAGCACAGTGATCGACGAGCTCGCCGTCAAGCGAGCAACGCGCGCTTCTTAGCCGCGGTTTTCGCTGAGGATCTGGCGCAGCAGAAGGTCAAACTTCTGCGCGAGCGTCTGCGCGAGTTCGCCGGGCCAACGGTGGATGGGCGTGGCCGCTCCGGTCGCCTGCTGCATCGTCAGAGTTTCGTCAACCGTGGGGGACAGGATGTGCTGTCCAAACAGCTGATCCATCTCGCCCATTCGGAACTGGTGTTCGCGACTGTCGGGACGGTAACGGTTGATGATGACACCGGCGGTGCGAAGTCGCGGCGACATCTGCTGGCGCATCGATTCCA
>JACCDN010879643.1_pt1 | contig 22207 bp, 14 predicted proteins | sample 7441691 | NCBI WGS metagenome assembly JACCDN01 (sample SAMN15323439, study PRJNA562643) | freshwater metagenome | isolation source: river surface water | place: USA:Blue River Watershed | collected 2017-08-16 | reverse complement strand
TAAAAATATTCATATTGCTGCCTTTGAGCTTGCTACATTTGCTCAAAAACAAGAGATATTTAAGCTTTTAGAAGCAAAAGGAGTTGCAAGAATCAACTATGATACTACTGAGAATCAACTTCTTTGTGGAAAAAGGTCGATAGTAAGAAAATACGGTGATATTGCATTTGAACTGCTGTTACAGCGAGATTACTATGAGGGTGATTATTTTGGTTATGGTTCTGGTTATGATCACAATATTAGTGCAAATATATTTTCATCAAATGGAAGCTATTGTCTTACAAATAACGAAGTTTGGAGTATTTGCACCGTATTAAAAATACAGGGTCAGGATAAAAAAAATACATGGATGCTTTAATGTCTTGGTTGATGGATTTAACAAAGGAATTGAATATTAATGGTTTACGTAAGGAATACAAAGAAATATTATATGTAAAGTATGCTCAGTATGTAAAAGGAAATATAAATGATTTAATTAATTCTGGTAGTATCGCAACAGATAATGGACAAATTCTTTATGATGCGTTGTATTATGTTTTATCTGAAAAAAGCGATATTAATATTATTTTGCAGCAAATATATGACAAAGATAAATTGTTTGTGCGCAAATTTTTTGAAAAAAAAGTTGTCATCCCGTTGCTTCAACATAATCCACAATTTAAAGAAGCGTATAAAAAATTTCTCAAACAGCATATTCTTGAGTCAAAATCAGAGCCGTTAACATGTATTGATAATACAAGAGCTAATATTGACAAGCTGTATGACCCCTATAGTTTTAATCCTCGCAGCATTTTAATTCGAAATAGTTTGTTAAAAAAACTAAGTAAATTCGAAGACGATTTTGTTAAGAATAATTTTTATGAAAAAGAATTTATTTCAGAAAAGGGAGGTAAATGGCAACTACAATTTAAGGCAAATGGCACTAAATACGAAGTTAAATTAAATGACGTTCCACCAGAAAATATATGGCGACTTCTTGCAATCGCCGAAAAAAAATTGCAGGAAGTTAATACACAACCTGGTTCAAATCAGTATTTGCAAAATAACATTGATTTATTAAAACAACACGTGCAGAAACCATCAATGCCAGCAAAAAAAGCCAATTTATTTTTTTCTAAGAGGGAAAAACAGGTGCCATTTGCAAAAGAAGAACCACAGGATAATGTTACTGCTAATGGGGATGACAAAGCACCAGGACATAATAAAGGTAATAAACCAACAGCATGATTCCAGGATCTTAACAATTTAATATTTCGGTCGTTATATATGTATAAATATATTGTACAATATAAGGACTATCATCATAGAAGAGTTTGGCAAAACTGTAAAAAACTTATGGAATTATATTCTTGGTACAGAAGAGGTATCTGCCACCACTACGCCACCAGATGTTGATGATCATTTAGAAATAGAAAAACTAATGCTCAGTATGCAGCAATATCCATGGTTTTATTATGAAATTTTTCTTAACCCCAGCTTCGTCCATGATGCAAAGACAGCGCATAAAGTTGGTGCTAAAGCAGATGCCGATCCAAGTGTTATTAAAGAATTTTTAAATGAGTATCCACAATTTGCTAATTTAAGTGAAGCATTTAGTACTAAAAAATCTATACCAAGTAAAAATAAATCTTTGAAGACAATTGTAGTAGCTAGTGATGAATTCATTAAGTTAAAAAACATCTTATCACAACATTTAGTCTTGCAGTTATCTAATAAAGAACTAAAATCGCGTTTTGACAGCAGCTCCAATAAAGAAATAAAGTTTGTCAATGCTGATTTTTATAATGAGATGCACGGCTTTAAACAAAATGCTCCAGAATTTTTTAAGCAAACTTTTGGCAATTTTTTACAACAAGATGCTAGTTTTTTTGCCGCAGCAAAAAATTTTATCGCAACAAAAAAAATGCGTAATGCTATTGCAGGAACATATCCTGCGACAAACAAAAAGTTTATGACCAAAGAAGAGCAAGAGGAATATAAAGGCATTAATATTGACATAAAACAATGGAGTAAGTTTTTTGATGTAGACAAAGAAACCTATCAAGATCTACCATTATTTTCAAAAATAAAAGATAAAAACAATAAGATTGCAGTTAATAGTGATGACAACAAAGAAGCAAAAAAGAACCAAACAATTTGTATCTCGGTGTTACAAGAAAATGTGCAAAAGGCGGATTTGCTGGATGGGTGTAAAATATTGATGGAATTAAAAACTGCGCAGGCGGCATTGTTCCGGGCACAAAAAAATGACATGCATAGATTTTTTGGAACGTTGGTGAGTGTTACGCAAAGCATTTTAATAGATAAATTGGCCCAAAGTAAGGGTATTAATATAAACAATATACCCACAGCAGTGCATAACGAATTAGTAGCAGAATTAGAAATACTACCATATAAACAGCAGTTGGAAGAGGACAATGCGCTCCTTGATAAATACATGGCAGATATCAAGCAATTGAGTGACGAACTGCAAAAATATCTTGCGAAAACGCTAGAATTTCCGACGTTAAATCTATTAACCACAGCAGAGCAAGATCACATGAATAAGCTTACAGAATCGCTGGCTATTAAAATACCTTTGGGCACAGGTACTGAATTAGATCTGCTAGAATTCAACAAAAAATTAAAAGAAAATTTACTAAAAGATCCGCGTAAAAATAAGGCGTATCATGATTATAAATCACAAACATCGCGTGAAAGCGAAGATATCGCCTATGTTAAAAAATATAATGACTTGTTGCAAGCCAAGCTAGATATCTTAACAAACATGAAAAAAGCACAGGAACAAAAAATAAACAAGAAGCATCCATGATTTGGTAAACACCCAATATTTTCTGGGTATTTACCAAGAAAGAGTCTTAATTAACTTGTTTGGCAAAAAAGGATTTTTGTAATTGAATAATAGCGTTTTCTAAATCTTGCTCTAATGCAGCAGCAAATACAGATTTCTCTTCTAAAGCTTCGTTGGCGCAACGTAGTTCTTCTTCTAATAACTCGATTCTATCAGCTTGTTTTTCTAATTTACTTCTTAATTCATACGTCATACTCTGCAATTCATTTGTCATATTTTTATTCCTTGTAATCAAACTTCTCATCATATTGCCGTATTTATGATAGTAGAGCATATGGATAAAGTGCCATTTCTTATGTAAGAAAATTGCCACAGTTGGCATGGTAGGTCTGGAGAAGTTATTATATTGGACTAGTGACAAAAAACAGATTGTATGCGAATCTTTATCCTGTGTCTACATCACTAAAGAAGTTAGAAAATAAAATGACAAAAACAGTAAACAGATTATTCAATATTGCCGTAGTAGGGGCTACTGGAGCAGTAGGTGAAACCATGCTGCAAATATTGGCCGCTAGAAAATTCCCCTATGCAAATATATACGCTATAGCAAGCGAACGCTCTGTGGGCGATACTGTGCTCTGTGGGCATAAGCAGCTAGATATAATAGATTTAGCTAGTTTCGACTTCTCGCAGGTCCATATTGCTTTATTCTCCGCTGGATCCAAGGTTTCGGCTAGATATGCACCTAAAGCGGCCAAGGCTGGCTGCGTGGTTATTGATAATACGTCACATTTTCGTTATGAGCCAGATGTGCCGTTAATTATCCCTGAGGTAAATTTAGATCAGCTAGAGTTATACAAAAAACGTAATATTATTGCCAATCCTAACTGTTCAACTATCCAAATGCTAGTTGCACTCAAGCCAATTTATGATGCAGTAGGGATTAAAAAAATCACCGTTGCTACCTATCAATCGGTCTCTGGTACTGGTAATGCGGCAATTTCTGAGTTAATCACCCAAACATCCTCGTTGCTCAATGGCCGTCCGGTTGAGACTAAAGTCTATCCACAACAGATTGCCTTTAATCTTTTACCGCATATTGATGACTTTATGGACAACAGCTATACCAAAGAAGAAATGAAAATGGTGTGGGAAACACACAAAATCTTAGGTGATGATAAGATTATTGTTAATCCAACTACCGTACGTGTGCCAGTAATTTACGGTCATTCCGAAGCTATTACTATTGAAACTAAAAAGCCATTAACTGCGGATGCTGCCCGTCGTCTGCTAGAACATGCGCCAGGAATAAAAGTAATTGATAACCCAGCACGCAAACGTTATCCAACGCCATTACGCGATGCAGCAGGCAAAGACGAAGTATTTGTAGGCAGAATTAGGAATGGTCTCAATGACGAACACACGTTAAATTTATGGGTTGTGGCAGATAATGTGCGTAAAGGCGCGGCGCTAAATAGTATTCAAATTGCAGAAAAATTGATAACACTTTGGACATAATTTTTCTATAATTAAGAGCAATACTTAAATATTATTGCACTGTAGTCTCGTGCACATGAGGGGTTAATGGATGATAAAAGTCAGTGGCAGAGCTAATCGTTTGCTATTGATTGGTCTTTTAACTTTTTCTGCTGTTTGTCATGCGATTAGCTTTGGTGAGCTTAAGGTCTATTCTTACCTTGGCGAACCTTTCGTCGCCGAGATAGAGTTAACCAATTTTAAAGGCATCGATCCAGGGATGATGCAGGTAAGCCTATCCAGCGCAGCTGACTTTAGTCGTGCTGGTGTAGATCGCCCATACTATCTAAATTATTTAGCGTTTGATGTTTTTACTTATAAAGATCGAGTCTTTATTGCCGTTCGTTCTTCTAAGTTCATTCAAACCCCCTATATGGAGTTTTTATTAACTTTATCTTGGCCAACTGGTAATTTAATCAAAGAATATACAATTTTACTCGATCCACCACCACCTAATTTAACTAAAGAAACTAGACCAAAAAGTTTTGCCGCTTTGTACGATGAGGCAATAGCGCAGCAAAATAAATCTTTTGGTAGTGGTGGTGTTGATGAGGTACAAGCGCAAATTCAAATGCAACAATCTGCAGAGCAAAGAGCTGCCGCCGAGGAAAGTTTAACCGATGTTGTACGTGAGAGTGACAATAGTTTCAGCGATTATACTTTTGATTCAATATTACCACACGAGCAAGAACGAGTGGCTAAATTAAAAGCATCAACTGCATTAGTGCCAGGAGAAGTCCCAGAAGTATTAAGTGATGAAGAACAGGCTAATCGCGAGGCATATGCTGATCAGTTGAAAGAGTTCAATCTTAAAAAACAACAGCAAATAGCCGCGCAACAACAAAAAAAAACAGAAACCAAATTACAAAAAGTAGTAGGCAATCTTGCTGGGCTAAAGGATAATATTGATGATGCGGCTAATATCGAGCAGGTTTTGGCTGATGATCGCCAAAACTATCCCGCTACAAGTCCAGCAACAACTGCCTCTACCACACCAGCTATAAAACCAATACAACCAACAACTACCTCTGCCACACTAACCCAAGCAACTACACCTGTGCAACCAGCAACTCCACCACCAGCGACCAGTGAACCAATTGATTTTAATGTGCCTCCTCCAGCCAAACCAATGCCAACAATTCCCGCTACCCCAACAGCAGTAATTCCACATGAAGCGGCAACAGCTAGCACATCAGCACTGAATACTCCTACACTATCGCCAACTATATCAAAATCAGCAGCAGATAAAAGTGGCGGTAATCATTTGTATTTAGGTTGGATTTTAAGTTTATTGTTGCTAGCAGTTGGCATAGCCTTTGCGGTAAAGAGACGCTTAAATAATAAAAGTAATCCAACAGATGAAGTGGGCGGATCGGAAAATGTAAGTCCAGTAAATGAAGCACCGCTAAATGAAAAAAGTACCGAAGATTTATTTAACGAACCGCTCGAAGACTTTGAGCTAGATGATGCTGATACAGAACATATCGAATTGATTAGCGACGATAAAGTTACCGCAGAAATTGCTCAAGATCTTACTCAAGAAACATCGTCACTAGCAACAGATGTTGCTAGTGCTGACGAGCTTGCACAGTTTGAACGAGAAATAGAAAGCATTGATTTGGACAAAATAGATATAAGTGGCCCTACATTGGTTAACGAAGAGAAAGCTGTAGATATCATCGGCCCCAGCATGGAAAATAATAACCAAGAGCCACAGATTAGTCCGCCAGCAACAAAAATACAATCACCAGCTTTAGCAATAGATACTTCTGAGTTGACCTTAAGCAAAGAGGGAGCAGACTTAGTTGATGAACAATTAGATCTACATGCTGCAACCACAACATTTACTTCTAACATATCCCCTGAATATAGCGAGGAATTGGCAATGAAAATTGACCTTGCCAAGCAGTACCTGGAAACAGGCGATAAGTCTTCTGCCAAAATGGTTTTAGAGGAAGTGGTAGCGGCAGCTAAAGACGAGCAATTACTAGAGGCTAGAATGCTATTAAGTGGAATAATTTAGCTTTAGAGTGATATAATAAACGCTTGTTTTTAGTTTGTAAGCTTAATAATGGCGCGCATAGCATTTGGAGTTGAATACGTAGGCACCCAATATAGTGGTTGGCAGAGTCAAACACATCAGACCAGTGCGCCAGCAATACAGACGGTTTTGCAAGCAGCTATTAGTTCTGTGGCTAATCATCCAGTAAATTTGGTTTGTGCTGGCAGAACTGATGCTGGAGTACATGCTGCTGGGCAAGTGCTGCATTGCGATGTCAATGTTGAACGTACGCCATATGCTTGGGTATTTGGTTGTAATTCTAAACTACCTAAAGATGTACGTGTAACCTGGATGCAAACTGTGGCCGCTGATTTTAGCGCGCGTAGTTCTGCGGTAGGGCGGCATTATAAGTATATTATTTACAATAGCCGTATACGGCCAGGGTTATTACATGAGTATATGGCTTGGTATCATGAGCCGTTAGATGTAGAGAAAATGCAGCAAGCGGCAGATTTTTGGATCGGCAGCCATGACTTTTCTAGTTTTAGGGGAGCTGGTTGTCAAAGTAAATCCCCAATACGAAACGTTAAATCGATAACGGTAGAGCGTAGAGGAAAATTAATAATTATTGATATAATGGCCAATGCGTTTCTCTACCATATGGTGCGAAATATGGTAGGAGTATTACTAGCAATTGGTAGTAGTAGGCGGCCAGTATCTTGGGCGCAACAAGTTTTACAGGCAAAGTGCAGAACTAAGGCGGGGATTACCGCTGTGCCAGAAGGATTGTATTTGATGGATGTGCTTTATCCAGCCAGTTTGCAGTTGCCACAGCAACAGTCTAGTTTATGGTTTTTAAGTCAGGAATTTTTTAATAATGAGTTGGTTTAAAAAAATAATGCCCGCAGTGCGTACTTCTGAGCAACCAAAAAAAGGGGTGCCAGAGGGCCTATGGTCTAAATGTCCAGAATGCAGTTCGTTTTTATTCATTAGTGAATTGGAGCGTAATTTAAACGTTTGTCCCAAATGTAATTACCATCATCGCATTAGTGCACGGCGCCGCATAGAATTGTTTCTCGATCCAGTTTTGCAAATGGAAATTGCTGCAGATTTGGAGCCAGTAGATCGATTAAAATTTAAAGATACTAAAAAATATAAAGATCGCCTTGTTACAGCGCAAAAACAAACTAAAGAATTGGATGCTCTAATTGTTGTGCGTGGGCAATTAGAAGGCAAGCCAATAGTTGTCTGTGCGTTTGAGTTTGCGTTTATTGGTGGTTCAATGGGCGCTGTGGTAGGCGAAAAATTTGTCCAAGCAGTGAATAATGCGATTGCAGTGCGTGCACCATTAGTGTGTTTTGCATGTAGTGGTGGGGTTCGGATGCAAGAATCTTTAATCGGTTTGATGCAGATGGCTAAGACTAGTGCGGCTTTAGCAAAGCTAGCCAAGCTCGGTATACCGTATATTTCAGTAATGGTTGATCCATGTACTGGGGGTGTTTCTGCTAGCTTGGCAATGTTGGGTGATTTAAATATTGCCGAACCAAAAGCGTTGATAGGCTTTGCCGGGCAACGCGTTATCGAGCAGACGGTACGAGAAACATTGCCAGAAGGGTTTCAACGTAGTGAATTTTTATTAGATCAAGGTTTTATTGACATGATTGTTGATCGACGAGAAATGCGTAGTACAATTAGCCGTTTGCTAGGGAAATTAACTTAAAGGAATAATTAATGTCAGGTTTAAATATAGTAGATGGTTACATAATTGCCCTGCTGTTGCTTTCGGCCTTGATTGGTATATACCGTGGTTTTTTACGTGAATTTTTAACAATAATCACATTAATCATGGCTAGTGCCGTGGCATATCTATTTGGCAAACAAGTCGGACAGCTGTTTACTTTTATAGACAGTGATTTAATCAAAGACATATGTGGTATGTTCTGCATATTTATCGTGGTTTTTATAATTGGATTTATAGCCAAGCTTCTAGTTTTCAAAATTTGCAAAGTTTCTGGGCCTTCGGCACTAGATCGTATTACTGGGGCAATGTTTGGTTTATTACGTGGTGTAGCAGTTGTGGTTGCGGTATTGTTAATGGTAAATCAAGCTATTATGGCACAGAATTGGTATAAAAAGTCAAAGTTAATTCCGTTCTTTGCGATAGTTTCTGACAATGTGGTCAAAATAACTCCAAAATCTTGGAAAAAAGATTTACAGCAGCAAATGCGGGAAATAAACAAGCAAGAAATGGAATTGATGAAAAAGATAGTTGAGAAAAAAGCAGAGTCAGTTGAAGAGACTGAGCCTGTAGTTGCACCAACGGACAAAGAATAGTTTGTGTGCGAGATGTTTGCATTATTAACATATACTTATGGGCAATAGTTTATATTGAAAATATAAACTATTGGAGTATACATAGGTTTTGCTGTATGGGAAGACAGTTTTTAATCCAATTACAATAAATAGCGTAAATTTAAATACACGGTGTAACCGTTATATCTATCTGCTATGTCATAATCAAAGTTAGCTTTTACTTGCATTTTGTCCATTACGGCAATGGTTAATGCGCCACCAACGCGCAGTCCTGTACGACTTAAATTCATAAACGTGGTCATTTGGCTACCGCCCTGTATGAAATTAAAATAGGTATTCTGCGTACTATTGAGAGGATTATAATACGCGCTAGCATGAATTTCTGGCACAATTATACCTGGGTTAACTAAGACTGGCGTGGAAGCTTTGCAACCAACCCCTACTTGTAAAATGTTGGCATTAGAGCGACTAATTTGTAAATTGGCGCCAGTTGCACCACTTTCGGAATAAGTATATTGTTTAGCAAAAGTATATTGGGTAAATAATTCTGGATTAAATTGCATAAAATTGAATGCACTTAAATTCTTGCCCCATATAAATTTAGCTGCTATTTGTTGGCTACCGTATGAAGAAAGGGCAGTTTGATTATAGTTACTATTGATGCTGATATATCTATTGGCATCAAAATTATTGGCAGTTACAGCGACAAGCCAATCGAGATAGTTAGTTTCAGTTGAGTTATAGCTACCGTATACTATACCAATGTAACTTTTTACTTTTGTTTCTGAGTCTTGATTAACTTTATCTTGAATATGCGACAACACATAAGCAAAACCAGCACCTACCGTATAATGAAAATCTAATTGGCGATCTAATCCTACCGCAATGCCGCCACTAGATCCATAATAACCAAACGATTCGTCAATCGGTTGCTGATTGGCGTAAGAGCCAAATGGTCGTAACCAAATATTAGTATCATGTGCGATATCGCCAGCGATATAACTACCAATATAACTGCTAGAATCATCGCGCAATTCAGCCAGACGTAATTGCGCTTGATACATGCTGTTATTTTGTACCTCAAAGCCATAAATTGGCGCGGATATTAACGGCGCTAACTCTTGCAGTGCGGAATTTAAGCCACTTTGCGTGGTCGAAGATTCAAGAGCATTAAGTAACGTTACCATATCGCTGCTTGGGTTGTTGGCGCCCAGGGTTTCTAGGTTGCTGGCGATGGAAGTTGTTAAAGCGCTAGTAGTGTATTGAGTATATGGGGTACGAGTGATAATCATTCGCACTTGATTACCATTTATAGTGGGTGAGCCAAAGCTAAGAAACATAGTATCGCTGGGCTTGTTTGTGAAACCGATGGTTGGTGGGCTGGTGCTGTTCAATAAAGTATATGTTCCAGCAGGAAAATAACCATTGCTTGGGTAAGTGGCGTTAAAGAATTGCACATTTAAAGTGGCGCTAGTAAGACTCATGTAGCCATAATCTAAGATATCGTTTAAAACTGCTTGATGAGTAGTCATTGCATAAGTGCTTGTGCTTACTGTTATTGGTGCGCCATTAGCGCCACCACTAATATTGTTAGTTCCAGAACCACTAAACTGGCCTGTTTTGGCAATGTTAGTAGTTATATTCATCGTGCCGTTATTGGAAATTCCACCATCGCTAACACTAATACCATTTAGCTGTGAATTTACATTCAATGTTCCTCCCAAAAGAACAACTACTTGATTTATATTGCTAGTAGTAGTGTTTAAATTAAAAGTACTGCCGCTATGTATAATCATGGTGCCAATATTGTTAAGCGCATAAGTCTGAGTAAATGCACCGCTGTTCATGTTTAATAGACTGAGAGTACCATTAGTTTGCAAATTGATCGTGCCATTAACAGTCACGTTGTCATATAAATTTAAGGTTAGATTTTTTATGCCATTAGTTAAAATTGCGCCTGTAACACTGGAGTTTGCATTTAAATTTATAGTGTAAGTATCGAGAGAACCACCGTCGCTGTTGGTTAAATTAATGCCGTAAAGGCCTGGGCCACAGTTAACGTTACCACTAATATTGATGGTGGAAGTTGTTGCATTAGGATCACTACGATTAGAGTTTATCGCTGCGCCGCCGCTATTGCTGCCGAAATAACCAAGGGTGGCGCCGCTGGCGACGTTAATGGTAGTACCGGTGGTTGTTGCAAGGCTGGAATCTACAGTGTAAACAACACTGCTGCTGCTGGGGGTAGCAAATGTACCGCTGTTAACATTTAAAGTATCAGTTGTATTAGCTAAAGCTAGTGGCGCTACCGCTAGTGTACCGCCCCCAGCAGTGGGATAATTATATATAACGGCAGCAACAGGATTGCTGGCCAAAAGTAAGGTACTACCAAGCAGCCATCCTGCAATGCGTAACCGCATGTTGTTTGCTAATTCCATGTAATATGCCTGACTATAAACAATAGCTACATTACTCCTAGGTAGCGCGTATATTTAAAGTATTGTTCTAGTTTAGGTTTATGGCAAATTGAAGAGAAAACCAACGCGCCACACTACGCCGCTAGCGAGGGGGGTGCCTGGTAGATAGCCGGAGACTTTGTAGCCAATTTCCCCGTTGGCGTATACGCCATTATTAAGCCGGTAGTAAAAGCTGATAAATTCAGCAAAACCGTATTTGCTAGTATTCGTCGCGGCAGTATCGTTTTTGAGTAAATGTGGTTGATGCCAGACAGATAATTTGTTGGCCACATACCAGCAATCATATTTTGCCATCGGGCTGACGATCAAATCCGCACCGTAAGAGTTTTTGCTATTGGTTTTGCCATAGCGTAAGAAGACTCCGACATATTGTTGTTGCTGGTTATATAAGTGGGCTTGCAGTTGGAATTCAGGGCCCCAAGGAGCGTATAGCGTTCTAGTAGTGGGTAGGAACCGCGATTTACCAATATGTAAGGTAGGGATTTGAATATTGGGTTGCCCTTCCCAGATATATTGTATGATGGAACAAGCCGACATGTATAGCATTGGATCGAGCCAATTCCATAAGGTTTTTATTTTCAATTTATGGCTGGTTAATACTTGTTTGCCATACCAAGCGTTGACATTATTTATATATGCGTTGGCGTCGTTATCTGGGTGAAATGCATCGCTAGAGGTGCTAAAAGCATATACGGATTGATCTAATGAGTTAATCAAAAATAGAGTAGCATCGCGGCGATCCATAACATTACTGATCATCCACCTGCGTTCAATTTCTTGTGCCAAAATAGAGGTTGCTTCAACGCCGCCGGTGCTAAGAGCTGCTTTTTGATTGACGTCGAGGATATTGTATTCTGCCTGTGGGTAAGTGGTAGCGCCGCTAAATAGATTGATATGATAACCAATATCATTCATTTTAAATTCGCGGGCACGGGCGCCGTGGCCGAATATTTCATGTTGTAAAACGGTGGCGAAATTGGATATGCCAACATCTAAGAATAACCATTTACCAAAACGTATTGCTGTCATACAGTTACTACGATTGCCTTCTGTGCTGGAGGCAACTATATCATCGAGGGCACTGTAGCCGGTCAAACCAGCTTGCATTAAATTGGCGCCCATGTATGGTGAATAATATTTATCAATAGTTAAGACGACATCATCGGCTGCTTGTATTGATGAGGAGAATACACAGATGACAATTAAACAACATTGTAGTAATAATTTTTTTAAGTTTTTAACCATTTATAATTTTTACATAACTCTCTTTATCACGTGCTAAGCCTTTAGGCATATTTTTTAACATTATTTTGTTAGCATCGATGGTGCCAGCTGATGGTGGTAACGGAAATATATTGCGCAGCCAATGGTATTGTTGACTGTTGGCAGCATGAAAATATTCTTCTTGTAGTTCTAACATTGCCCTTGGATCGTAACCAGCCATAGCTAAAGTCCTGGCCGTTTCGCGATCTACATTGCTAAAATTTTGTATACGCGCCATGGCATAGGTTATGGCCGCAGCTAGTTCGGCTTCGTCTTTTAGCTGATGCAATACCCCCATACTTATATCAATGTTGTGGGTCTCTGCATCTAGTGTTAAAACTGGATCACTAGAAGCTATTACATTGAAGGTATAATTGTTATCAAATTTATTATTTACCAGAATAACGCGCTTAGCTACACGTGAAATGTATTCCTCAGTAGGAGAGGTAGCGACTTGATATTGTTGTGTTAGATTTTGATCAATACGCGCGGTATTTTGATGATTATCTAAAGAAGCATGGTCTCCGGCACAGCCAGAAACTAGTGTAACAGTAAGGGTCAAGAATATTTTTCGCATGTCCATATACCAATAAAAATAACCTTGTCACTAATTATAAGTTATATACTTAATATAATAAAGAACAGAGCAGTTTACGGTTAGGTTTAAATGTGACCTGACACGATATGTTTGTTTATGGACGAGATAAGAACAAAATGACACTGAATTTAGAAGATAGCCGTGCAGACATAATCGAAAAACTGGAAGCTTTAATTAAGCAGCGTTTGCCAGTTGCAGAAAGCAAAATAATTAAAGAATTTTTGGCGCAATATTATTTGGGAGTGTCACCCAACGATTTGCGTGAAAAAAGCATAGAAGAATTGTACGGAGCCTTATTAGCGCAATGGCAATTTATCTATACGCGTAAACCTGGCGAATCAAAAATTAGAGTATATAACCCGCAAATTGAAGCTAATGGCTGGCAATCTGTACATACCATTATTGAAATTGTACAAGAAAACAAACCATTCATATTGGATACTATTCGTTTGGCCTTAAAGAGTTTAGATATAAATGTACGCTTGATAATTCATGCTGAAGGAATAAAAATTACTCGTAATAACGTGGGTAAAATTGTAGCGATAAATGATTTAAACTCGCAAAATGCCATAGCAGAAGCACCTATATTTATTGAAATAGATCGTCAAAGTGATGCCAAAAAATTAAAAGAAATTCAAGAGAAATTAACACTTGTGCTAAATGATGTTGATATGATGGTAAATGATTGGCAACGAATGCTAAATAAATTAAACGATACCATTACCTCATTAGAGGCACAACAGCCAGCAACAGATCAATTAATTGAGATTATCGTGTTTTTGCGCTGGCTAATGAATGGGCATTTCACATTTATTGGCTATGCAGAATACAATTTTGTTGGTAACACTGCAGAAGATATGCTTATGGAATGTATCCCAGGTAGTACTTTGGGGGTGTTGGCAGATAAAGATCCAAAGACATTAAGTAGAAGTTTGCATAAAATGTATCCAGAAGCAGTAACTACTTTATTGAATAGTGAGACCATGTTGCTAGGTAAAACTGATACTAAAGCAACTGTGCATCGATTAGCATTTACAGATTTTGTTGCCATTAAATTTTTTGATGCTAATGCTAAAGTCATAAAAATAGTGCGTTTTTTAGGTTTGTATACTGCGACCGCTTATCATGATGCGATTTTAGATATACCTTATGTAAGAAAAAAAGTGGAGCGAATATTTGCTTTGGCAGGATTTTCTAAAAACAGTCACGACGGTAACACATTAGAATACATTCTTAGTAGTATGCCTAGAGATGAATTGTTTCAAGCCAGAGATAAAGAGCTATATGATACTGCCATAGGTATTTTGCATTTACAAGAGCGACAACGGCTTAGATTATTCATGCGCCGGGATATATATGGCCGTTATTTTTCTTGTTTAGTGTACGTATCAAGAGAGTTGTTCAATGCCCAGTTACGAGATAAAATTCAAGAGATATTAATGCAAGCATTGCATGGTAATAGTGTTACGGTAGAAACACAATTTTCTGAATCAGTGTTAGCCAGAATTCATTTTGTAATTCGGGTAGATCAGTTGCAAATTATAAACGTAGATCCAGAATTGCTAGAAAACAAATTAGTTAACGCGGCCCGCACTTGGAATGATGATTTACGCTTGGCTTTAAGCGAGCATTATGGAGAAGAAAAGACCAACAATTTATATAAATTATATGCTAATGCTTTTCCTCTTAGTTATAAAGAAATATTTCCCGGTAGTGTGGCAGTGGTAGATATAGAATATATCGAGAAACTGCGCCAGCAGCATATAGATAACCATTTAGAAATGAGTTTATACCGTTTAATAGAAGATGAGAATAATAGTTTTAGGTTTAAGCTGTTTCGATACAATAAAACTATACCATTATCTGACGTGGTACCAATTTTAGAAAAAATGGGCTTGCGTATTATCAGTGAAAGACCACATGAAATCAAATTTGCTGATGCAACCACCGTATGGATTACTGACTATCGTATGGTACATCCCACAATCACTGATATTCAGCCCGAAGAAATAAAAGATTCTTTTCAAGACGCCTTTGCGGCGGTTTGGGGTGGAGAAGCCGAGGATGATGGGTTTAATAAATTAGTATTAAGTTCAAAGCTTGATTGGCGAGATATTTCAATTTTTCGTGCCTATTATAGGTACTTGTGGCAAACTGGTCTTGTATTTAGCCAAAAAAATGTCGAAGATGCCTTATATAACAATGCAGATATTGCTATTAAACTCATAGAGTATTTTTACATAAAATTTAACCCAACAGTAGAAATTGTTGATCGCGCCGGCAAGCTATTAGAGCTACGTAAATTGATTAATATAAATTTAGATCAAGTAAACAGTCTCACTGAAGATCGCATTATTAGATCTTTATTGGTAGTGTTGGATTCAACCATAAGAACCAACTTTTTCCAAAAGGTTATCTCAGGACAGCATAAAAAATATCTATCTTTTAAATTCGATAGCGGTAAAGTGCCTGATTTACCATTACCCAAACCCATGTATGAAATTTTTGTCTATTCAACTCAAGTCGAAGCGATACATTTACGCGCAGATATGGTGGCAAGGGGTGGTATACGTTGGTCAGATCGTCGTGAAGATTTTCGTACCGAAGTGTTAGGTTTAATGAAAGCGCAACAGGTAAAAAATGCGGTAATTGTACCATTGGGATCTAAAGGTGGTTTCATAGTTAAAAAAGATCTATTAACGATTGTGGAGCGTGAAGCGCGTAATAAAATTGTTATTGATTGCTATAAAATTTTTATGTGTGGATTGCTGGATTTAACGGATAATTATGTGGTAGGTAAAATAGTAAAACCTAGCAATACAATATGTTGGGATAAAGATGATTTATATTTGGTAGTAGCTGCAGATAAAGGGACCGCTACATTTTCTGATATTGCCAATCAAATATCCAAAGAATACAATTTTTGGCTGCGTGACGCTTTTGCTTCTGGCGGTAGCACTGGTTATGATCATAAGAAAATGGCAATTACTGCTCGTGGTGCTTGGGAATCTGTAAAATTACATTTTAAATTATTATCGATAGATGTTCAAAAACAACCGATAACTGTTATTGGTATTGGCGACATGGCTGGTGATGTATTCGGCAATGGTATGTTACAGTCCGACAAAATTAAATTATTAGCAGCGTTTAATCATGTGCATATTTTTGTCGATCCAAATCCAGATGTGCAAATAAGTTATACAGAACGCGATAGATTGTTTAATTTGCCTAATTCCACCTGGCAAGATTACAATGCGGAGTTAATTTCACCTGGTGGTGGAGTTTTTGCGCGTTCAGCAAAAAAAATAATTTTAAGTAAAGAAATGCAGGAGCTATTTAGGGTTAATCAAGACAGCATGGAACCAAACGAAATGATCCGCGCTATTTTGACGTTAAAAGTAGATTTGTTTTTTAATGGTGGTATTGGTACTTTTGTAAAAGCAACCAACGAAAGAAATGCAGATGTGGGCGATCGAGCAAATGATGTTATTCGCATAAATGGTAATCAATTATGCGCGCGAGTGGTTTGTGAGGGAGGAAATCTAGGATTTACACAACTGGCCAGAGTAGAATATGCACAAACAGGCGGTAAAATTAACACAGATGCGATTGATAATTCTGGGGGAGTAAATTGTTCTGATAATGAAGTAAATATAAAAATATTATTAAATGAAATTATTATTGCTGGTGATTTAACTGAACACCAACGTAATGAATTGCTTGTAAGTATGACTGACGAAGTTGCTAAATTAGTTTTAGCCAATAATAGAAAACAAAACTGTGCACTTATCTTGACCGAATCGCAAGCGAAAGAAAATTTACAAATGCATTATCGATTATTACAAGAATTAGAAAGAGATGCGGGTCTTGATCCAGCGGTAGAATATTTGCCAGATGGAGAAAAAATTAATCTTCGCGTTAGCAATAAACAGGGGTTTGTACGGCCAGAATTGGCTGTTTTAATGGCATACACTAAAAATTATCTAAAAAAAGAACTATTAAGCTCCACATTGCTAGATGAAGATTATGTGGAAAAAGATTTAATTTATTATTTCCCACGCGTTTTACAAGCGAAAAAATTTATACCATATATTAAACAGCATCGCTTGAAACGTGAAATTATTGCCACGAGGATCAGTAACTATATCGTGAATGAAATGGGTATTAATTTTATTCAAAGATTAATCGAGGAAACTGGTGCTGATAGTTCCAGAATTGCGCGCGCGTATATGATCGCGCGTGAAATTTTTGATGTTAAGAAGATTTTGAAACAAACATGGGATTTAAGTTGTTCAGTTTCAGTTAGTGCGCAACTGTTAATTTGGCAAGATTTAAATCGCTTGATTCGTCGCACTACACGCTGGTTTGTTATAAATGTTCCAGCCGATGCACAAATTTCTGCTGCTATTGCTAAATATAAACCAGCCATTGAAGAAATCGAGCATAATTTAGAAAACATTGTGCAAGGTTCTTGGCTAGACAATTTGCTCCAATATAGAGATAAGTTACTAACTTTGGGCGTGCCAGTGGATTTAGCTAGTCGTGCCGCACATTTTTCTGCGCTTTATTCGGCGCCAGATATAGTCGAAGCTGCATTAAAAAATAGTTTTGCAATTGAAGATGTAGGTAAAATATATTTTGCGCTGGGCAAGCGGTTAAATTTAGATTTATTTGGTGATTTAATTAAAAAACAACCAGTAACTAACCATTGGGAGGCTTTATCACGTTCAGCTTTTAGGGATGATATCGATAAACAACAGTGTGATTTGGCCATCAACATTATTCAGAACACTAAAGATTTCAAAGGATCCATTGATGAACGTATCGAATATTGGCTAACACAGCATGATAACTTATTACAGCGTTGGGAATTTTTTATTAACGAATTTAAAACTTCAGAGCCTGAATTTACCATGTTCGCCGTGGCGTTGCGCGAGTTAAAGATAGTCTCGTAGAAAATTTATATCCTCTCTTACGTAAACATCAAAATTATTCCATATTAGGTAAATAATATTTGTTGGATATAGCATTTACTCTTTGTCTGAAATGTTGCATAATCAAGGTGCTTTTGTAATATTTGGGTCATTGGCTAACTTGTGTTGGTTGTTTACTGAAATTACAAGCAAATGATTACTACAATTAGAATAAATTATTTAGAATTATTAAAAGTGAATTATGTTCCAAGACGATGATGAAGAGCCACAGCCACAATTAACTTTTTCAGAAATTTCCATGAAATATCGTAATGTTGCTAATAGAACTCGTGGAGGAAAGAAAAGATTGCTAGAAGATATGCGAAAAAACAATGTTATTCCAGGCGCAACTGAGGAACAAAAAAACACTTGGTTAGTAAAAGCAGAAAGACATTTGAATTTTTCTCTTAATCCTATAGCACTAACACTACCTGGGCGTAAGCGACGAGCACAAGTACAGAATACGCCGCCTGGAACACCTGGAACACCTGGAACACCTGGAACACCTGGAACACCTGGAACACCAAACGAATATGTGGGCGGAGCGGACGATTATCCAGATACACCTGTACATTACAATGAAGATGAGCACCAAGCACCTCATCAAGCAATTGTAGAAACAAACCCAATAGTCAGAAGGCCAGTAATCTATGATAATTTACTGCTGTTTTTTTTGATGTTGCCAATCATTGTTTATTTCAATGGTTTACTAGATAAAATGAGAACGTTCGTATCTAAGTTTAATCCTTTTTCAAATATAACTGCTACCACACAACCACAAAATATGGTGGTTGTTAATAATGCTACTAGCTTGTCATTAAATGAGCTATCAATAAAAAATGTATCTACAATTGTTGAAACATCACAGACGACCCATTCTGCGTTACATTTTTTTAATATGTTATCATCTCCTAATGTAGAAATGTCTAATAATGTAAGTAGGTTGTCATTAAATGAAACATTAGTAAATAATGGGGCCATAGCAGACGTAAAACAAATAAACACAACAACTATAGTTGAAAAGTCAAAGTCTTATTCAATATTGAATTTTTTTTTAAACGCACCGATTTTTAATGATACTACAGGGTTACATGAAAAACAAAATGCGATTGTTGGTGGCTCTGCTTTTGTGTGTAACATAGATGATAAATTGGTAAATACATCAAACAGTTGTGTAAATCCCAATTTTTATGAGTTATTAGTAGACGCGCCATCAAGTACGAGTGTTAATAATACATCAATAGATACGAATGACTTTAATCAATATAGCCCTTCTGGATCGCGATCTTTATTTATGAATTTGATTGTGTTCATGTCAACTGTTGGGGCAATGCTATGGTTATCATATTTTTTGCCAAAAAATAAGGGTTTGCTGTCAAAAAATGCTAATCGAAATCAGACTCCAGAAGGAATTCCTCAACAATATGTAACAGACGCAACTAGAAACGCTCTTGGCAGAGCTGATTTAAGATCTTCATTAAGAACCATAAATGGAAGTAATACAATGAATGACAATCATGATAATGAAAACTCAAATGACACTGTAGTAGATAATAGCGTAATCAGTTCAAATTTGGTTTTTTTATTGGCTATGTTGCCTATTTTTGCGGCATATTATTATATAAGCAAATTCGTTGAGACCGTCAATTCTTACGTAACTAATTTTAGTTTTTTGTCGTTTGTTCCTAATGTCTTTATGACGAAAACATCAAAAGCAAGTATAGCAGAAGAGCCAAAGATGTATGTGCCTCCATCAGCAACACTGTCTGTACAGGGAAACAATACAAATACATTTTTAATGAACTTATCATTTATTGGTGGAGTTGCAACAGCATTGCTCGGGGCTGGGCTGATATATTCGCTATATAAAAGAACAAGACGTGGCAGAAATGAACAGGTTCTTGCTAATGAACAACAATTACAACAGCAGTCAACTGTGGTAAATGAACAACAACAAGATAGTAATATTATTAATCTTGCTGTAACTAGTTTTGCAAATAATAGCGAGACCGTTGTTGAGCAAGAGACTACTACAATTAATTCTACGGTAAACAGCAATGCAAATAATAATGAGATCATTGTTGAGCAAGACCCCAATACAATTAGTTCTACTGTGGACAGTTCTGTAAATAATAATGATACTGCTGCTGGGCAAGGCCCCAATACAATTAGTTCTACTGTGGACAGTTCTGTAAATAATAATGATACAGCTGCTGGTCAAGGCCCTAATACAATTAGTTCTACTGCGGACAGCTCTGTTCAAGAACAGATAGCTCAGCAGGAATTTACTCAAGAGCTACAAACTGTAATCAGCACAGTACAGCAAGAAACTATTCAAACTCGTGTTCATGTTGATGGGTTAAGACGTAATAATCAACAACATATGGAAAGTGATAATAATCAACAGGACAATGATGAGGGCAATATGCATTATGAACGAATAGCACTTTTTTTTTCTATGACTGGCTCTATGTTTGCTGTGTATAAAACATTTACAAATGAAAGAAGAATTAATGAAGTTGAAAATAAATATGAAAAAGCTAAAGAAGAATTATCTAGTGCAGAGCTTCAGCGTATAAATGCAGAAAATAAACGCCAGGCAGCAGAGCTTGAGCGTATAAGTGCAGAAAAGAAGCGTGAAGAAGATGCAAAGAAAAATGCAACTGGCTCTGAAGGGACAAATAAAAAGGGTAACATGTTAAAGTTTAGACCAATAGCACCAAAAACTGCAGAGCAAGATAAAAGTAATAATTCTAATAAAGATTCTAAAAAACCAAATTCACTTTTGCCAACAAAGAAAGCTAAGTTATGATTGTTAAATTTCTTTGACAGAACTTTTATTAATTTTTATGAAATATAGTTATTTAAAAATGGAGATTGTGTGAGAAAGGTCCTAAGTTCATTTGTATTTATGGGGATGAGTATAGCAACAACCACAGGTTTAGCTTCGGAGATATATCTTAGATCTCCGTACGTTGGAGCTGAAATATTGCAGACTAATCAAAATTATTATAGTAATCATGGTAGGGGTGAGATTGCTAAAAATTTCCAAAATTATAATTTTTTCTGTGGATTAAATTTTCATAAAAATTTTGGTGTAGAGGCAGGTTATACGTTTCAGCCAGAAAGACAAAAAAAAACATTATTTGCTCTGGGACAAACAAGTCTAGATGGCATAGTTACTGACGATAATGGCGCTAGATCAAGATCTTATATCTCAGGAAATCATCCGTATTTGGGTTTTTTTGCAAACACCACAGTTAACAAAATAAAGTTTAAAGCCATGATCGGGGCTTCCTTTTCTCAAATTAATGTAGCATATGCTAGTGTAGACGGTGAAAGTATAAATTCTTTACAGTATTCATCTTTTAAAGTTGTGCCATTGGTTAAATTAATTTCAGAATATAATGTTTATAAAAATTTTGGTATTAGGCTGTCTTTAAATTACAATCACTTTTCAAAATTTAATATTTTTCCTAAATTTAGTGATGAGGCTAATATTTCATTAAAAAATCAATTAAGCGTTGGTTTGGGTTTTACTTATTCATTATTTTTAAGTGATGGCTAAATAGCTATTTGTTTTATAATTGTTTGTTTTATTAGTAATTATTTATATGTAAGGTAAAAAAAATGGTACAAGTACAAGAGTTATTAAATTTATACGAAAAAGCTTCTGCTGTTATTAATGATAAAAGCCAGAATGGAAAATTTAAAAGAATTTTAGATGTTCTCGATAGTTCATTCTATGGTAATGAAAATAGTATCGGAATAATTAATGCACAAGGAAAATTAAACTTAGAAAATTATTCTGATGAAGATAGAGAACAGATATCTGATATGGTAAAAGGTTTTTATCTATGGTTAATGCTACCAGCGCTGCTATCGGAAATGAATGAAAATAAACTATCAGTTAAACAAGAACTAGCTACTGACAGACTAGAAAGACTTTTTATTGCTGCCTCATCACAATTTGATCGAGAAGAAGATGCTGGTGAAGTTGATTATTTACAATTTGAATCTATGAGAAACTTTGCAATGCAATGCATTATTCTTCTAAATAAGACAGAATTATCTAATAGAAAAAATATAGACTTAGAAAAGCAAATTGAAGGTTTAAAAAACAATCTTGGCTCAGCACAAAAAGAAAATGAGGATCTAAACAAAAATGCTAGTTTAGCGCAGAAAGAAATTGAAGGTTTAAAAAATAATCTTGGCTCAGCACAAAAAGAAAATGCGAATCTAAACAAAAATGCT
>JACCDN010048013.1_pt1 | contig 22207 bp, 28 predicted proteins | sample 7441691 | NCBI WGS metagenome assembly JACCDN01 (sample SAMN15323439, study PRJNA562643) | freshwater metagenome | isolation source: river surface water | place: USA:Blue River Watershed | collected 2017-08-16 | reverse complement strand
CTATGCGTATCAAGTTCCGCGGTATCACTACCCGTGAAGTCCTTCTATTTGAAGGGCCTAAAGGCTGGGCTGAATGGTCTCCCTTCACAGAATACGAAGACGAAGAAGCCAGTATCTGGCTTAGAGCAGCCATTGAGTTTGCCTTTGGTGAGATACCAGAGCCAACAGTCAAGACCATCAAAGTCAACGCAACCCTGGCTGCAGTAAAAGACGTAAGAGCAGCCCTTGAACCCTTCGGAACGTTTGAAGTAGTCAAGATCAAAGTCGCCGAAGCAGAGCAAACCCTTCAGGACGATCTTGACCGTATTCATGAAGTTAGAAAGCACTTCCCTAACGCCAGAATAAGACTCGACGCTAACGGTGGCTATGACATTGAAACTGCCCTCACCCTAGCTAAAGCCATGTATGAAGAAGGTGTCCCTCTGGAATACCTTGAACAACCAGTAAAGACAATTGCTGAGCTAGCTGAACTAAGACTCAAACTAAAGCTTCTAAACATCAAAGTTGCAGCTGATGAATCAGTAAGAAAAGTTAGCGACCCACTAGCAGTTGCCCAAGCTAACGCAGCAGATCTACTAGTTCTCAAAGCAGCACCTCTAGGTGGCATTAACAATGCCTTAGAAATATCTAGACAAGCTGGATTACCAGTAGTTGTATCTAGTGCTCTTGAAACATCTGTTGGAATCAGCATGGGTGTTTATCTTGCAGCACTACTAGACAGTGATTATGCAAGTGGACTGGCAACGGCAGCTCTACTAACAGAAGACGTAACTGACACTCCACTAATCCCAATCAATGGAGAAATCCCAGTAACAAGAATCACCCCAAACAAAAACGCCCTAACCAAACTACAAGCACCAGCAGATAGAACTACTTGGTGGATGGAACGGTTAGAGCGTTGTTTGAAATCTGTTTAGGGCTTTGATTTACTGAGTTCGCTAACTCCGACACCCAAACCAAAAATGAATCCAATGATGATTACAATCCAGCCCCAAATCACAAAAGCATCCGCTCCACATTCTGAGTAGGAATTGCAGTTGACCGCGGCTCCCGCTCCCGCTCCGATTAGCCCATACCCAATTAGTGAAGTACAAAGTGTTGTGAACAAGAACAGCGCCAAGGATCTCACAGCATATGTTGTTCTGTTGGTCGCAAGAACCACTTCTCGAGTAGCTGGGTCGAGTTCCAGAAGCGGGTCTATGACATCCGGCTCCGACGTCAGCGACTTTGCGACTTCCTGCTCGTCAAGGTCCAACCAAGCTCTGCACTCCTTGCACCTAAAGGCACGAAGGTCCTCTGAATTGTATGTCTTCCCACATTTAGGACAGATTAAATTAGCCATGAGATCACTCTAGTCCCCAATAGGGAACTATTTTGTATTTCTAAATACCTGAGTAAACGTGCAGACCTTTGAAGTACAGATTGACGATGGTGAAGTTGAAGATGATGGCTATGAAGCCGATCAAGCTTAGCCATGCTGCTCTCTTGCCATCCCAACCCTTTGTTGTGGTGGCGTGGAGGTAGGCAGCGTAAATAGTCCAGATAATAAAGGTCCATACTTCCTTGGTGTCCCAACCCCAGAAACGGTGCCAAGCCTTATCAGCCCAGATAGCTCCTGCAATCAAAGTGAAGGACCAAAGGATGAACCCAATGATGTTGAACTGGTAGTAGGTTCTTTCAAGTTTTTCTGACTTAGGGAATACCTTTAGAAGTTTTGTGAAGGCCTTAGCTGCTTTGCCCTTTGAAGAAGTAATTCTCTTGGTCTCTTTGAGAATGTGGATCAGGGAAAGAGTTGCACCAATAGTGAAGAAGGCTGTTGCCAGGATGGCAACGCTCACGTGAATAACTAGCCAGTAGTCCTGAAGAGCTGGAAGTAGTGATTCAACTTGAACATAGAACAGTGTGTTGGCTGATCCAATGATTAGAACTAGGAAACCTGCCAAGAATGAGGAGATGAATTTTAGGTCTCTGAACAATAAGGCAAGCATGAAGATTGCAGAGACAACAAATGCACCTGAGATCGAGAACTCATACATGTTGGCCCATGGCACACGGTTCGCAGCAATACCTCTGGTTAGAACACCAGCACCGTTAGCAACAACACCAACACCCATTAGCACTAGACCAATGGTGTCTAGGCGGTTAGCAAACTTGTCTTTCTTGCCCTGTCCACCGGCTCGCTTGGTTAGAGCCCAAGCTAAAACGATGAAGGAGAAAGCATAGAAAGTTAGAGCAACCAGAATGATTACTCTCGAGATGGTGGCCAACTCAGGGTTTAGTGCAATTGCTGGGGTCATTTACTCTTCTTCTTTAGTGATTTAGCAACATCTTTTACTAGCTTGTCCAAAGTCTTATCTTTCGACTTTGTTAGTGCTCCAACTTCAACACTGTCTTTAGAGATCTTCACCCAAACTCTTCTTCGAGGGATGATGAGCATTAAGACTAAACCAAACAAAGTTGTCAGGGCAAAAAACAGCACCCAGACATCAAGTGGGTTATAGGTGATGTCGATTGAAGCAAATCTCTTTAGGTCTTTGAACTCAACTGTTCCTAGTCCCTGAGGTAATTCAACGGTCTCGCCATACTTCAACTGCAAAGCCTTGGTGCCGCTCTTGCCACCGGCAACCTGCTTCATGGTGTGGGTATCTAGCTTGTAGGCATTGACTGCCATTCCAGTATCCAGGCCTAGGTCACCAACATAGACGTTCATGGTCATAAGTGGATCCCAAGGGTATGGGTGGTTAGAAGTTAGAGCTCCGGTATCAAGCTTGGCAACTGTTGGATAGAAGAAGGCAAGCATTCCGAACTGATCTGGATTAGCATCTGGAACCTTGATAGCTCCTAGAGATGTCAGGTTTCCATCTTGAGGAAGGAACACAACTGGTCCACTGAAGGAAACAACGCCATCTTTATCTCTAACCACAATCTCTGGAGCATAGCCGTTACCAGTGATGTAGACCTTTGCTCCTGGCAGGTGCAGTGGCTCGTTGACTCTAATCTGTCCTTTGGTTTCTATATCTGTTGGAGAGTTCTTAGTTGAAACCTTTGCGATGAAGTCCATCGGCTTGCCGTAGTTGTTTGGGTTCTTGTAGTCATAGGTAGTGCTGAATGAATCAAGTCTCAAACTAAATGGTTCAAAACTGTTTTTATCAAACAGTAATCCTGGTGCTAGGAAGTCATAAGAAGCTTCGTTGTTTACGAAAGTATCGCCTTCAACCAAGACTCGCTGTCCTGCGTAAGATAAACCTCCACCAAGACCAACTGCAATTAATACTCCAATAAGAGATAGATGGAAGAACAAGTTACCTGTTTCACGAAGGTAACCTTTCTCTGCTCTAATTTCAGTCTTAGTTGAAACAACTTTGAACTTTCTCTTCTTCAGATACTCAATTGCTTTTTCTAAGTTCTTTTCAGTTGCATCGAGTTTTTTATAGGAAGGAAGTCTTGAAAGATTTGTTGGTGCAGCAGGTGGATCAGATCTCAAAGCTTTGTAGTGAACACCAACTCTTGGAATCACACAACCAATCAAAGAGATGAACAAAAGAATGTAGATAGATGAGAACCAAGTTGATGAGTAAACATCAAAGAGTTGGAAGTTATCAAGCCAAACAGCTAGTTCTGGGTTGTTCTTGAAGTAGAGAACAACTCCGTTAGGGTCAGCACTTCTCTGCGGGAAGACAGAGCCTGGAACAGATGCGATAGCTAAGAACAATAAAAGGAACAAAGCAATACGCATGCTGGTTAGCTGACGCCATAGCCATCTAGCCCATGACTTTAGGGATAGATCAGGAGCTTCAATAGGTTCGCTGTATTCCTTGCGAACTACATATTTAGATTGCCGGGATGAAGACACCACTCACCTCCGAGATGTAGTCGATAACAAACTGCCATGCTCCAGTTAGAAGCAGGGTTCCTAGAACAATAAGTAGAACACCGCCAGCGATGTTTATGACTCTGATGTTCTTCTTCACAAAACTAATTGACTTAGTAGCCCAGCTAAATCCAGCTGCTGCAATCACAAAAGGAAGTCCTAGACCTATTGAATAAACAGCAGCTAGGAATGCTCCTCTGCCCACAGAGCCTGTGTCAAAGGCAAGGTTTAGAACAGCTCCTAAAGTAGGGCCAATACAAGGAGTCCAGCCCAAACCAAAGACCAGACCGAGGATTGGCGCTCCTACTAAGCCAGCACTTGGCTTGATGTTTAGCTTCTTTGTTCGCTGAGCAAAATCAAATCCACCGATAAGAACAATTCCTAGAAGGAGAACTAGAACACCTGAACCTCTTTGCAACCAGTTCTTTACTTCTCCAGAGAAGATTGAACCTAATCCACCAAATCCTGCTCCAAGAGCAACGAAGACAACGCTGAAGCCAGCAACAAAGAGAAGGGATCCAACAACCATTCTTGATTTGGTGTTGGCTGAACCAGAAACAATTCCTAGGTAGGCAGGTAGTAGCGGTAATACGCAAGGACTAAAGAACGAAACCAATCCAGCAAGAAGAGCAATAGGTGCAGCTACCCATAATGGTCCTGTGGTTATCGTTTCAAAATTCAATCTGCTGCACCTTCTTCAATAACTGAAGTAATGAGTGCTCGCAGTGTTTCCTTATCTGCAATCCCTAATACTCGAGCAGCAGGTCTACCTTCTCTATCAATAACTAAAGTTGTTGGAACTGCTGAAGGTGTTACAACACCGGTGAAAGCTAGAACAACATCACCTGATTCAGCATCCATGATGCTTGGGAAGTTGATCTTGAACTTTCTCTTGAAAGCATTTGCTGTGTCAGCACTATCTCTTACGTTCACTCCAACAAACTGAACTTTGCCTTCGAATTCATTTGCTAGTTCAACAAGATCTGGAGTTTCTACTCGGCAAGCAACACATGCTGCGTACCAGAAGTTCATCACAGTGATAACGCCTTGAAGATTTGCTGAACCTAGTGGAATTCCATCATTAGCAATTCCATTCCAGGTAACAGCAGCTGATCTGTTTGCTGGTTTGATTTCAGTTACTGTGCCATCACCTGATTGGTAGGTGTTGTTCATGCTTGGAGTCTCTGTGCAACCAGTTAGAGATGTTAGGGCAAGACAGAGACCAGCCAGAACTGCTACCGCTTTTCTCACACTGCACCTTTATCTATTGAAGCCAGATTAGAAGCTGGGTCTAGATAGCCAACTTCAACTAGCTTGCCGTCATGTATTTCAAAAGTTGTGATGCTAGAAAGAGCACATCTTCTCTTTCTAGGGTCATGCATGAGCTTTTTGCCATTGGTGCTCAGGTGCATAACCCAGATAGGAAGTTGATGCGTAACTAGAACAACATCACCGTCTAATACTGACTCAGACGCCTGAATAATTGCTGAGTGCATTCGAGCAATTATGTCCTTGAAAGACTCTCCCCAAGCTGGTTTAGCTGGGTTTCTAAAGTGCCACCACCACTGCGGTTTAGTAGCAATTGCTTTAACGCTTAGCTTTCTACCTTCGAAGACGTTGTAAGGCTCGATCAGGTTCTCATGGGTGGTTGCTTCAATGCCAAACAGTTCTTCAATAGGTTTAGCTGACTCTTGGGCTCTAACCAGAGGAGAGGTATGAATAGCTCTCACATCTGCCCCCATAGCCTTTAGTTGCTTGGCAGCCTCTTTAGCCATGAGGTGGCCTGTTTCTGAGAGGTGGAAGTTAGGAAGCCTGCCGTATAGGACGCCAGTTGGGTTATGAACCTCTCCATGGCGAACTAGATGGATACGTTTTGCGGGCATGGCATCAAGTCTATCGCCCGCTAAACTTGGGGTTTAGGCATCAAGAACAAGGGATAAAACAAATCATGCGCGAACGCATTCTGGTCAAAGATTTAGCTCAAAGAGAAGATGGCCCAGTAGTCATCGGTGGCTGGGTTGAGACCCTCAGAGACCAAAAGAGAATCCAGTTCATCGTCCTTAGAGATGAGACGGGATCAGTTCAGGTCACCTACCCAAGACGTGAAGAAGTAGATGCCCTAGCAGACACCGTTTCAACCCTTACCTCTGGCAGCTTTGTCTGGGTAACCGGACGTCTAGTTCACGATGAAAGAGTGAAGCTTGGCGGTATTGAGATTCAACTTGATGGCCTAGAGGTAGTTACCCTAGCCGACCCTGAAACCCCTATTGCTGAAGATTCAGGTATTGATAAGCGTTTGGACTGGAGATTCATTGATCTTCGTCGTCCAGAGATGAACCTAGTGTTCAGAGTTCAGACCACCATTGAGCATGCCTGGAGAACCTACTGGGTGAACAATGGCTTCATTGAGATTCACTCTCCTAAGTTGATGAGCTCTCCTTCTGAATCAAACGCAGAACTATTCAAGATGGAATACTTCGAGACAGTTGCCTACCTTGCTCAGTCTCCTCAGTTCTATAAGCAGATGGCGATGATGGCTGGATTCGGCAGAATCTTTGAGATTGGCCCTGTATTTAGAGCAGACCCTTCTTTCACATCTCGTCACGCAACAGAGTTCACCTCTGTTGACATGGAAGTTTCATACATTGAATCTCACGAAGACATCATGAAGATTCAAGAAGAACTTATGGTTGCTGCTATCACCGCTGTGAAGGAAAAGCACGGTGAAGAGATCAAGAGACTCTTTGATGTTGATGTTGTAATTCCAACAACACCATTCCCACGTATTCCTCTAGCTGAAGCAATTGAAATTGTTGCTAAGCGTGGTCACGAGATTACTCGTGGAGGGGATATGGACCCTGAAGGTGAAAGACAGATTGCAGCTCACGTGGCTGAAACCTATAACCACGAGTTTGTTTTCCTAACCGACTACCCATCAAACGTTCGTCCGTTCTATCACATGCGTCATGCTGACAACCAGAACCTAACAAACAGCTATGACCTAATCTGGCGTGGAACTGAGATCACCACAGGTGCTCAACGTGAACACAGGCTAGATGTGCTTATTGAGCAGGCTAAGTCAAAGGGTCTAGACCCAGCAGGTCTTCAGTCATACATGGACTTCTTCAAGTACGGTGCTCCATCACACGGTGGATTCGGTATGGGTCTACTAAGAGTTGTAATGCTTCTCCTTCACGAAACAAACATTCGTGAAGTTGGTTACCTATTCCGTGGACCTAACCGCCTAGAGCCGTAGTCATGTTCGAACGTTCTTCTCAAATACAAGGCGTAAACGCCTCGTATACAGAAGCACAGCAAGAACAATACAAAGCTCAGCATGAAGCAATAGCCAAAGCTATTGCCGATCAGAAGCGTAAGGGTGCCCAGTTCAATGACATTGATGTTCAAGCACTAATCGCTAATCACTATGCATTTGTGAAACAGTTCTGGACTCCGAACAAAGATGCCTACAAGTCCCTTGCCTTGACATATGTACTAGACCCGGCATTCAAAGAGACTTATGAGTCCTTTGAGCCGGACCTAGCTAGTTACATAAAGAGTGCTATTGAGATCTGGGCTGACCAGAACCTGCCATAAATTCAAGTTTTATGAATATTAGCCCTCGTGCTTTGACCAATCCAAAACTTGAAGGCCTGGAACTCGTTTGAAGTGTTTTACATTCCTCGTGATTAAAACCGCTCCTTGAGATATGGCGTGGCCGGCAATCATTGGATCAAGGTTGCCTATCCCTACCCCTTCCCGATTCAGGCGAGCAACTAAATCCCCAGAGAACTCAGCTGCTTGCTTATCAAAGGTGACGACGTCAATCATCGAAGTGAACAGCCTTAGAGTAGCAATGGCCCTTGGGCCAGAGTTCTGAGTGTTTGCTCCGGACCAAAGTTCATGAGCAACAACAGATGACATTGCCAGATCTTCGATGTTGGCAAGTTCAAAGTTTAGAAGGCTCTCCCTGTGAAACCTCATGATGTCAATAATGGTGCTGGCATCTAGGTGATATTTCATTCGGAATCCTTGAAAAAGTCTGCGACGACTGGATTGACTCGCGCGATTGACTTGTCTCTCTTGAATGCCATCGCTTTTATTTCTTCACGTTCTGATTTGGTAAGGGACCTTGCCTGAGCTATGAATGCTTTTTTTAAAGCTTCTTTATTAAGCGGCTCTAGGGACACAATTTTCGATTGTGGATCTATTGAAATCTTGACCTGTTCAGTTTCAAATCTCATGGAGGCAGGAATACGAATAGCCTGGCTCCCGCCATTCATAAAAACTTTGCCTGTGACTGGCTCTGGTGCTGGCTCTGAAGTTTTACTGGCAACTCTTTTGCCCATACGTTGCTCCTCTGCATTGGTGTAACGCGTATAGACATATCGTATAGATATCTGCACCTAAGTCAATAGATGATTATTGAACGAATTCGTCTAACGCTCCGCGCAATCTAACCGGATCTATTCGCCAATAGTTATGGACTTTGCCGTTGATTAGAAGTACAGGAACTTCTTCTGAGTACTTTTCCCAGAGCTCTTCATCGACCAGAATGTCATGCTCGACTAGGTTGACTTGAATATGTCTGGCTACCCCTGCTGAGTGCTCTGTTCTGAATGAGCCAACCACGGCATTGACTGTCAATCTGGCTTCATCGCAGAGATGACAGCCTGATTTGCCTATCAAAGTTAGATTGATGGTTGCTCCCATGTCTCAAGATTATTGCCTTTATCTGCCTAGACTAGACACGTGCCTAAATCCCCTAAGAAACAGCCTGCGGCTTTCTTTGATGTCGACAACACGCTAGTGCGTGGGTCGACAAGCTATCAGTTTGGCAAAGAGGCATATCGCAAGAGGTTCTTCCCTCGCAAAGACTTCATCGCTTTTGCTTGGCACCAAATCGTCTTTCTCACCAAAGGTGAAACCGAGCACATGCTCTCTGCTATCAAGGACCGAGCTCTAGGTTTGGTTAAGGGACGTGAATACTCCCAGATGATGGCACTTGTTTCTGATGTCTATTCTCAAAACATCAAGCCAAAGGTTTGGCCAGAGACTGCTCGTCTTGCCCAACAGCACATTGCTGCTGGAAGAGAAGTTTGGTTGATAACCGCTGCTCCTCAAGAGATGGGCGAAGAGATTGCTAGAGCGCTTGGACTAACAGGTGCTCTTGGAACCAAGCTTGAACACATTGATGGAATTCTTACCGGGAACCTAGTTGGTAAGCCTCTTCACGGTAAAGAGAAGCCTAAGGCAATCAAGAAGCTTGCTAAGGAAAGAGGCTTTAGCCTCAAGAAGTCTTTTGCCTACAGCGACAGCCACAACGATCTACCGATGCTTACTCTTGTAGGTCACCCGGTTGCTGTCAACCCAGACAAGCTTCTAAAGATTTATGCGAAAGCTGCTGGCTGGAAGATTTACGACTTCAAGAGAAGAGACCTTCGTCTTCAGAAGAAGACCGTCAAAAAAGAAATCAAGATCGGTAAACGCGGTTAAAGAAAAACCCGCAGGATAACCTGCGGGCTCTCTTCGCTCTTAGAGCTAAATCACGAAGTGTTTACTTCTTATTGCGACGTTGGTGACGGGTCTTACGAAGCAACTTACGGTGCTTCTTCTTAGACATACGCTTACGACGCTTCTTGACAACTGATCCCACAAAGACCTCTTTATTTAGATAAACCCCTGTAATTCAGGGGCTATTTCGACTTCTAGTATTCTAACCCACCCGAGCCCCAAGTATTAAACCCCTCTTCCGGGCACAGGCTACTCAAGTAAACTCAGGGGCATGACAGAAGAGCAGCCCTACACACTGGTATCCAAGGAAAATGGCTTCGAGATTAGGCACTACCCGAGCTATGTCCTAGTTCAGGTTCAGACCCAAGGTGAGTTCTCTAGAGCTGCTAGTGCAGCCTTCAGCCCCCTAGTGAATTACATTTCAGGACGTAATCAAACCCGTGAGAAGTTCGCTATGACAGCCCCTGTCATCCATGCTCCAGACAAGGATGCCCAGACCCATGTGGTCTCTTTTGTTCTGCCGAAGGATGTCTCTATCAAGGACATTCCACTGCCTGCTGATGCTCAAGTTTCAACCATTCAGGTAGATCCTCACTATGCGGCTGCCATCAAGTTCAGAGGCTTAGCTAACTATGAGCACTTCAAATCCTTTGGTGACAAGCTACTAAAGTCCATCAAAGCCGAAGGTCTTAGCGCTGATGGTGAGCCTTACTACGCTCGCTTTGATCCTCCTTGGAAGCCAGGCATACTTCGAAGAAATGAAGCAATCGTTTCACTCAAGAACTACCCGCGTAGTTAATCTAAGATTTACCGAATGTTTGATTCCTTCAACTATTCTTGAGAAATGATGAAGTCAAGCGTTTTGTTTGTGTGTGTACACAATGCTGGAAGATCTCAAATGGCAGCAGGTTTCCTTAGAGAACTAGCTGGAGATCGAGTTGAAGTTCTTTCTGCTGGAACACAGCCAAAGAATGAAATCAACCCAATGGCAATTCAAGCCATGGCAGAACTCGGAATTGATATTGCTAACCAGCAACCAAAAGTTCTAACCGAAGAAGCAGTCAAAGCAAGTGACTATGTCATCACTATGGGTTGTGGAGATGAGTGTCCATGGTTCCCAGGAAAGATTTATCTTGACTGGGTACTAGATGATCCAGCTGGTCTAGGTGTAGATGCTGTTAGACCAATTAGAGACAAGATTAAAGATCTAGTAACTGCACTTGTCGCAGAGATCGACGCTAAGCCTTAGGTTTTTTAGCGACAGGCTTCTTAGCAACAACTTTCTTAGCCACTGGCTTTTTGGCTGCTGTGCTCTTCGCTGGTGCCTTCTTTGCAGGAGCTTTCTTGGCTGGAGCTTTCTTAGTAGCAACCTTCTTGCTTACCTTCTTAGCTGCACCTTTAACCTTTACTGATGCTTCGCCAACTTTTTCAGTGGCCTCACGTTTAGCATCAGATAGCTTCTTGCCTAATTCTCTTCCAGCTTGCTCAGGATCAATATCTAGATTGATCTTTACCCCTGCGCGCTTTTCTAACCAACCAGCAGCGGAAGTTAGGAAGTTTCCAATGTTCTCACCAAGTTGATCTGCTTGAGCAGAAACAAATGCTGAACCGAACTTGCCAAACCACTTAGCTGCTTCGCCTAGCCCCTTTTTATTTAGGGTGTAGGTGCTGGTCTTACCTTTAGTAGCAACTGTTAGTAGCTCTGCTTCAACAAGTACGTTCAGGTGCTTGTCTAGTGCTGTCACAGCTAGATTGGTCTTTTTAGCCAGTGCTGCTTTGGTTGAAGCTTCGGCAGCAACAATTTCAAGTATGTTGCGACGGTTCTTATCTGCTAAAGCTACGAATACATCGGTCATTATTTTTGCTCCTGGGCTATTTCCTTAGCGCGAGCTAACGCTGCGCTTGTTGCTTTAAAGAATAAGTCATGCAGGTTGCCCTCTTCTAAGACGGCAACTGCCTTCATGGTTGTTCCGTTAGGACTGGTGACCGCTCTTCTTAGTTCGGCTGGATCACCTTGGGTTTGAACCAGTAGTTCACTTGCACCTAGGAATGTCTCAGACACCATTAGGTAAGCAGCCTCTTGGCTAAAGCCTTGGCTTTTAGCGGTTTTGATGAACTCTTCCATTAGGTAGAACACATAAGCAGGACCTGAACCTGAGATGGTGGACAGAGCATCGATGTGGTCTTCAGGAATAACCAATGTCTTTCCAACAGCTTCAAAGAGCTCTGTCGCTATCTCTAGTTGAGCTCCTGAAACTCTTGAACCAGTTGAAATTCCAGTAACACCTTTTTGAATAAGTGCTGGGGTGTTCGGCATTGCTCTGATTACAGAAACAGTCTCTGGTAGATGTTCTTCCATGGTCTTGGTCTGAACTCCTGCTGCAACTGAAATCACTAGAGCACCCTTCGAGATCACTGAGCTGATTTCATCGAGCACTTCAAGTACATACGCAGGCTTGACGGCAACAATGACAATGTCTGCGCCTTCAACAGCAAGTGCGTTGGCATTTGGTTGATGATCGGTTGCGAAAGCAGTAACTCCATACTTTAGAGAAAGTTGCTCTGCATTTGCAACACTCTTTGTTGTTGCACGAACATCAGAGCCTTTAGTACCACTTTGAATCATGCCGTTAAGGATTGCCGAGCCCATAGACCCGGTACCTAGGAATGCAACTGTCATTTGTTTCATGCCTCTAGTTCAACACAAACTGTGGCTTGTTGGTACTCAATATTCCATTTACGTCTGCTTCAAGGATGTAGCTAGCTCCATCCGCTGATACAGATGGCTGACCGTCGGCACTTGAGCAACCGGAGTCACCTGATCTCACTCTGTCCCATGCTCCAGCCGGAGCAGTCATTTCCTTGTTTGGTAGCAATAGAACAGGTTCAGCAGCAAATCTCTCTGCGTTGCAATCCTTTGAATTCCAAACCACATCAGTGCCACTGGTGATCTTGTAGAAAGTGACATCGCTACCTAGGTTGAATTTACATTCAACAGAACTTGTGTTGGTGACTGAGAACCAAATGTAAGGGGTGTCTTCTGGGTTGAAGGACAATTGTGGCTGACCATCTCCAGTTCCAACATGGGCTTCAATACTGAGTTGCTGTGATTGGCACTCTGCACCAGCAACAACTGTTGGCGCTTGGTTTGGGTTAACGATTGAACCCACCCAACCGAAGAAACCAGTTACCAAGGCGACTAGGCCCCAAATCAAACCGATGACAACGGCTAGGAAAACTAGACGTCTGATGAGTAGCTCTAGAGGAGAAGGGTATCTTGCAAACATAAGACAAGTTTGCCAGCGAGTTTGCTATAGCAAGCGAAGCATGCGGGTGTTGCCTAGTGTGTTTTGTTTAACTCTGGCTAGATCCAGGAATTCAGCAACACCATCATCGGCAGATTGAACCATCTGCTCAAATGTTGCTTCATCTACAGGAACATCGCTAATGACATCAAACCCACAGCGAACGAAGAAATCAACTTCAAAGGTTAGACAGAAGACTCTTCTGATACCTAGTGTGAAAGCACGCTCGATAAGTGCCTCGACAACTGCCTTACCAAGACCCATTCCTCTGGCAGACCCATCGACAACCAAGGATCTAACTTCAGCTAAATCAGCCCACATTACGTGAAGGGCTCCGGCAGCTAGGATCAGACCGTCTTTAGACTCTGCAACAACAAACTCCTGCACACGCTCATACAAAGACACCAGTTGGTGCTGGAGCAGGACATTGGTATCAACCAGCGGTGCACGCATTGCCTGGATGGCAACGATGTCGCTGGTTCTAGCAGGTCTGAGAATGTAATCTTTGTCGGGCATTGCTAAATGCTAGCAATTTCTCTCACATTAGATGTGAAGATGAACTCTCCGCCAACTAGATCTGCAACAACATCGCTTGCATTCTTGATGACACCCTGCAAAATGCTCTCTGAGATCTGGTCTTCGATTTCACGCTGAACTGCTCGACGAAGTGGTCTAGCACCCAGTGCTGGGTCGTAACCTAGCTCAATCAAACGCTCCTTAGCAGCATCTGTAAGGGTAAGAGTGATGTCTCTCTCCTCTAGACGTACGTTGAGCTTCTTGATGAACAGGTCAACAATCTCCATCAATTCAGACTTAGATAGCTGAGGGAAGACGATGACATCATCAACGCGGTTCAAGAACTCTGGCTTGAAGTGCTTCTTTAGTTCATCGTTAACCTTGGCTGCCATACGGTCGAAGTCATTCTTCTGGTCACCTTCAAGGTTGAAGCCAAGAGCACCCTTAGAGATGTCCTTGCTACCTAGGTTGGTGGTCATGATGATGATTGTGTTCTTGAAGTCAACAACACGTCCCTGACCATCGGTTAGGCGACCTTCTTCAAGAATCTGTAGAAGTGAGTTGAAGATATCTGGGTGAGCCTTCTCGATCTCATCGAATAGAACAACGCTGAACGGCTTACGACGAACACGCTCGGTTAGCTGTCCACCTTCATCGAATCCAACGTAGCCCGGAGGAGCACCAAACAATCTTGAGACTGTGTGCTTCTCTGCGTACTCGCTCATGTCTAGTGAGATCAAAGCACCTTCGTCATCGAATAGGAATTCAGCCAAAGCCTTAGCAAGCTCTGTCTTACCAACACCGGTAGGACCAGCGAAGATGAATGAACCTGAAGGACGGTTAGGGTCCTTCAAACCAGCACGCTGACGACGGATTGCCTTAGAGATAGAGTCAACAGCCTTCTTCTGCCCAATAACTCTTCTGTGTAGTTCTGCTTCCATGAAGATCAGCTTCGCTGACTCTTCTTCGCTTAGCTTGAATACTGGAATACCAGTAGCAGATGCTAGAACTTCAGCGATTAGGCCTTCATCAACAACACCGTGAGCTGCAACATTTCCTGAACGGAACTGCTTTGTCAGCTTTGCTCTTTCGGAAATTAGCTTCTTCTCGGTGTCGCGAAGTTTCGCAGCACCTTCGAAGTCCTGAGAATCAATTGCCTTCTCTTTGTCTACGCGTACACCAGCGATCTTCTCTTCAAGTTCACGAAGCTCTGGAGGTGAAGAAAGGATAGATAGACGGAGTCTTGCTCCTGCCTCATCGATAAGGTCAATCGCCTTGTCTGGTAGGTAGCGGTCAGATACGTATCTGTCTGCAAGCTTTGCTGCAGCAACAATTGCACCGTCAGTAATAGAAACCTTGTGGTGTGCTTCGTAGCGATCACGAAGACCCTTCAAGATGTTGATGGTCTGTGGGACGCTTGGCTCGTTAACCTGGATTGATTGGAATCTACGCTCTAGAGCGGCATCCTTCTCGAAGTACTTTCTGAATTCATCCAAGGTGGTTGCACCAATAGTTTGTAGTTCACCGCGAGCAAGCATCGGCTTCAAGATTGATGCAGCATCAACTGCACCTTCAGCAGCACCTGCTCCAACAAGAGTGTGGATCTCATCGATGAAAGTGATGATGTCTCCGCGACCCTTAATCTCCTTGATGACTTTCTTTAGTCTTTCTTCGAAGTCACCGCGGTATCTTGAACCTGCGATTAGAGAACCTAGGTCTAGTGTGTAAAGCTGCTTACCCTTTAGGGTTTCTGGAACGTTGCCAGCAACAATTGCTTGAGCAAGACCTTCAACAACAGCTGTCTTACCAACACCTGGTTCACCAATAAGAATTGGGTTGTTCTTAGTTCTTCTTGAAAGAATCTGCATGACTCTTTCAATTTCTCTTTCACGACCGATAACAGGATCTAGTTTTCCTTCGGCGGCAGCTTGAGTTAGGTTCTTACCAAACTGATCTAGAACCTGAGAACCCTTTTGAGGAATAGCTTCGCCACCAACGGTTGCAGATTCTTTTCCTTCAAAGCCTTGAAGCATTTGCTGAACCTGTGCACGAACCTTGTTGGTGTCAGCACCTAACTTAGTTAGAACCTGAGCTGCAACACCTTCACCTTCTTTGATAAGTCCTAACAGAAGGTGCTCGGTACCAATGTATGAGTGACCCAGTTGTAGTGCTTCACGAAGAGATAGCTCAAGAACTTTCTTAGCTCTTGGGGTGAAAGGAATGTGTCCTGTTGGAGGCTGCTGTCCTTGACCGATGATCTCCTTGACCTGGTCTCTAACTGCCTCTTGAGAAATACCGAGTGCTTCTAGCGCCTTAGCGGCAACGCCTTCACCTTCGTGGATTAGACCGAGCAGGATGTGCTCTGTGCCGATGTAGTTGTGGTTTAGTGACTTGGCTTCTTCTTGAGCCAATACAACTACCCTGCGGGCCTTATCGGTAAATTTCTCGAACATTTGCTTCTCCTTCAACACTTTTAGTGCTTACAAAGAAGATAACCCTCTGGACCCCCATTTGTTAGGGCTGTTCGCCAATGGGGGAACGGGATTTAGTTAGCCAGTAATGACAGCAAGGTAAGCCAAGAAGCCCAGTAATACGCCTACACCGGCAGAGATCAAGTGTTTCTTTGTGCTGAGGGCAAATGGCTTAGAGGCCTTGATGCTGTCGTAGCTAGCAATCATTGCTTTCTTGGCTTCTTTGTCTGATGTGTACTGGTTCAGGGCTTGCTGGTACCCAGGGATTTTGAGGCCGGTAACCAGAAGGAACATCACGTTGCTTCCTAGATAGGCTGCAAAAGCAACGCCTGGGTAGAAGAGGATCTGGTAAATAGTGCTGGCGTACAGCACTGCTGCAAGGACCGCTGACCAGATGATGAAGTCCTTCATAAAGGTACGGTTTACGAAGACTACGTAGTTTTCAGCTTTGTTCTGTTCCATGAGATTCCCCTCGTTCTATGAAGCGTTAGTAATGCTATTTCTTAGCGGCCAGTTTGGCTCGCTCTTCAGCCTCAATTTGTGCTCTAACTTTACGCTCTTTAGCGTCTGAACCAATGATTGATTTGAAGAGGATGTAGACAATTACCATCATGCTGATTGGTGGCAAGGTGGCTAGAAGTGCATCGATAAATACCTGCATGATTACTTCACCAACGGGAACATGATTGTTTCACGGATACCTAGACCGGTAAGGCTCATAAGCAATCTGTCGATACCCATACCCATACCGCCAGTTGGTGGCATACCGAACTCAAGAGCCTTTAGGAAGTCTTCATCAAGCTTCATGGCTTCTGGATCGCCAGCAGCAGATAACTTGACCTGCGCCACAAATCTTTCACGCTGGATGACAGGGTCAACTAGCTCTGAGTAGCCAGTAGCCTGCTCATAACCTCTGATGTATAGATCCCACTTCTCAACAACTCCTGGCTTTGATCTGTGGTTACGAACCAAAGGAGAAGTGTCAACTGGGAAGTCCATTACAAATGTTGGCTTCTGTAGGTCGCCCTTCACAAAGTGCTCCCAAAGTTCTTCAACATACTTACCGTGTTGAGGGTGATCAATTTCAAGACCTTCTTTATCAGCAAGCTTCTTTAGAACTGCAATGTCGGTGGCTGGAGTGATTTCCATTCCAGCTGCCTTTGACAGTGATTCAAACATTGAGATGCGAGCCCATTCACCTGAAAGGTCATTGACTTCACCATCCTCAAGTTGAACCTGCATAGTTCCAAAAACATCCATAGCTGCATTCTGAATCAATCTCTGAGTTAGTTCAGCCATGGTGTTGTAATCACCATAGGCTTCATAAGCTTCGAGCATTGCAAACTCTGGAGAATGTGTGCGGTCAGCACCTTCGTTTCTAAAGTTTCTGTTGATCTCATAAACACGATCAATACCACCAACAACAGCTCTCTTGAGGAATAGCTCTGGAGCAATGCGTAGGAAGAGTTCGGTGTCAAAAGCATTTGAATGTGTCTTGAATGGACGAGCAGAAGCTCCACCGTGAATGGTCTGCAGCATTGGAGTTTCAACTTCAATGAATGCATCATTAGTGAAAGTACTGCGAAGGGACTGCATTACCTTGCTTCTGATTTGAACCACTTCACGAGCACGATCACGAACAATCAAATCCACGAAGCGATGACGAACACGATATTCTTCACCTAGTTCATTGTGGAGATTAGGTAGCGGTCTAATAGTTTTAGCAGCGATTACCCATGAGTCAACAAGGATAGAAAGCTCTCCACGCTTTGAAGTAATTACTTCACCATCAACAAACAGGTGATCACCTAGGTCAACTAGTTCTTTGTATTCCTCAAGACGATCTTCGCCAACCTTGTCTAATGAAAGCATTACCTGGATACGGGCTCCAGTTCCTGACTGCAAGGTAGCAAAGCAAAGCTTTCCTGTGTTTCTCTGGAACATTACTCGGCCAGCAAGAGAAACTTTGTCTCCGGTAGCAACATCGATCTCTAGGTCAGGGTACTTAGCTTTCACCTCATCGATGGTGTGGGTAATAGGAAGTCTGACTGGGTAGGCCTCAGCACCCGATGCAATGATTCGCTCCCGCTTAGCAAGACGAATAGCAATCTGCTCAGGCAGGTCCTGTTCGTCTTCGTTTGGGGTTACTTGCTCGTCGGTCATGCCGGCTCCTGAATATAGAAAGTTATGTTGTCAATAAGGCGAACACCTTCCACCACAACGGCAACAAGTAATTGGGCGACACCAGAGAACCCGTCGCTTATCGGTGAAAATGTACTCTTATCGACTAGCGCTAGATAATCAAGTTTACCCAGCGGTGAGGCTTCTAGAGCTTTACTAGCCGAAGCCAAGGCAACTGATGGCGGTATCCCTTCAGTAATCTGCTCCTGAACTTGGATCAAACTAGCAAATAGTGAAGGAGCGAAGCTCCTGCCATCAACAGAGAGGAAGCGGTTCCTACTCGATTTTGCTAGGTAGTCATCTTCCCTGATGGTCGGGGCTTCAATGATCTCAATAGAGTCACCAAACTCCCTATGAACCAACCTTTTGATAAGAAACAGCTGCTGAGCATCCTTAGCTCCAAATACTGCCACTTCAGGCTTCACAACATCAAAGAACCAAGAGACAACATGGAGCATTCCTTCAAAGTGACCTGGTCTGGCAGCACCTTCAAATACTGAACCCAAAGCACCGGCTCGAGGCTTTAGAGGGGCATCCATACCTTCTGGATAAACCTCAGCAACAGATGGAACAAACAAAAGTGCTGGTGGATTACTTAGTCCAGATAGAGCAGATATGTCACTCTCAAGAGTTCTTGGATATCTATCAAAGTCTTCACCCTTACCGAACTGGGTCGGGTTCACAAAGATGCTCATCACTACAAACGCATCGGCAACTTGGTTTGCTTCTTCAATAAGAGAAAGATGTCCTTCGTGCAAAGCACCCATAGTTGGCACAAAAACTACATTCTTGCCACTTGCTTTAGCAGCTGCAATGTCTTCTTGCAGTTGACCAACTGCCTCAACTAGTTTCACTGATTGTCATCCTCTAGTAAATCTGCAGGATCAATTTCAGCAACAGCAGTTCGAAGAGATTCTTCTAAAGCCGAACGCATAATGCCAGAAAGTATTTGTCTTGATTTCTCGATGTTGGCATCCTCTAGAAGTGTTACTGCCTGTCCAACAATCAGAGAAGTAAATGAAGATGCAACAGAGATAGCTTCTGCATACTTAGCTCTCGCCTCTGCTGGCACATGAACAGGTTCTCCACCTAGTTCAATAGCCAGTGTTTGAACAACAGGAAGAACTGCCTTAGGTGAATCAACGGCAATGTATGAATCCATTAGACGAGTACGATCAACAGAACTAATTCCGGTGAAACGTATCGCCGGATGAATAGCCATTGGCACAACACCTAAAGAAAGTGCTTCATCAAATACTTCATAGCCGTAATCAGGTGAAGTGTGAGCAACAAGTTGCCCTCTAGATAGAGACTCTGTCTTCACAAGACCAGAAACAAGAGAAACCAGTTCCTCTCCAGGAATTGCAAAGATAACTAGATCAACACCAGCTACTGCATCAATAACTGGAGCAACTTTGATGCCAGGCAGAACAGCAGCTACTTGTTCTGCTCTGGCTGGATCTGTTGTTGCTATCGCCATGATGGAGTGTCCTGCATCTGATATGGCTTTAGCCATGGCTAGACCTACAGGCCCTGCGCCAATTACAGCAACGTTTAGACGGCTACTCATCTTTGCTCTTATCGCTTGGTAGCTTGCAGATCTGTTCCACTAGCAAGCCAGAAACTAGAAGGAACAAAGCTGCGATAAGGGCTGTGATGTTTGGGGTAGTTGCATCAATAACAACAACTGGAGCGGTGAACTGTTTCACCAATACACCCGCATGCCAACCAATCAACATCGCTCCAGTTATTGCAGCAGCTTTAGAGAGAAGAAGAACTCGAACAGCATAGAAAGGATTTACTGGAAGAGGTTTTGAAGTGGTGAGTGCTTTCGTGATGCTTCTCTTGTAATTCCAGATAGGAATAGCAAGACCCAGAAGAATGACTGCGATAAGAGCACTAGAAATTGAAAGTGTGATTCCGCTAATTGGAACTTCAAGACCGTTGTTGACAGCAAATGTTCCATAGCTAAAAGCAACAACTCCAGAAGCAAGAACCCAGAGAATAACGATGAGCGGACTGATTGGTTTCAATTAAGTTCCACCTCTCCTGCAAATCGTCTTGCTAACTTCTTTATTCTGCCAACTCCAGGCAGAGTGGCCTTCTGATTCATTAGGTACCAAGGAACAATAACAAAAGCTCTATTCTTAGCTTCTGGGTGAGGAATTACAAGATCTTCGGTCTCAAGTTGGCTATCCCCATAGGTAATGATGTCGATATCGATGTTTCTATCGCCCCAACGCTCTTTGCGTTTTCTACCCAGTTCAATTTCTATTGACTGCAGTTCTCTAAGTAGTTGCTCTGGAGTCAATGGTGTTTCTATCTCCGCCACACAGTTCAAAAAGCTTGGCTTTGATGAATCAACTCCAGCCAAAGTCAGTGCTTTTGATTCAACAACAGGAGAGATATCAGTTAGATAGATATCTGGTGTAGTTGAAATGAGAGCTAAAGCTTTTACCAGCCACTCACGTTTCTGACCTAGATTACTTCCCAGAGCTATAACAGCTATAGCCATTAGGCAGGTCTCTTGGCTTTAACAGTGATGCTCACATCCTGGAACTCATAAGGGATAGGAGCGCTTGGCTTATGAACAGTAATCTTTGCCTTCAAGACTTTGCCACCACCAAAGTTCAATGCATAATCCAAAAGTCTTTGAGCCAGTGTTTCTAGAAGATCCACTGGGTTGCTCTTAGTTAGTTCAACCAATCCTTTAGCCAAATCCCCATAGTGAGCTGTGTGATTGAGGTCATCTGAGTAGGCTGCTTTATCGCCATCAACCCAGATGGATGCGTCTATATAGAAGTCTTGACCGTTCTGTCTCTCAAAGTCGAATACACCGTGGTGTGCGAAGACTCTAAGGCCGGTAATGGATATTTTGTGACGCATAGGTCAATTCTGCCCTAGGAAGACTTCTTATCTGCTTCACCCTCGTGCAAAGCCCCAACAATGCTGATGGCATCGGTAGTTGCCAGGACATTGTGGACCCTGACACCCCAGAGCTTTCTCTGCATAAGTAGAGCCGTCAACACAGCTGTAGCAACATCTCTTCTCTCATGGGAGACAGAGTTAGGTTCTTCCTGATCTAAAGCCCCTGCGATGAATCTCTTACGAGAAGCTCCAACAAGGATTGGCAGCCCCAATTTCTCTAGTTCATCCAACCTTGCTACCAACTGCCAGTTCTGCTTCATGTCTTTAGCAAAGCCAAGACCTGGGTCAATAACAATCTTGTCTAGAGAGAGTCCAGCAGCAACTGCCTTATCTACTCTCGCTTTGAGTTCATTAGCAACTTCGAGGGCAACATTCTGATATGAACTCATGGTGTCCATGACATCTGAATGTCCGCGCCAGTGAGAGATAACCAAAGTTGCTTTTGTTTCAGCAGCAACTTTGAACATGTTTTCATCAGCTAATCCACCAGAGACATCATTGATGATGGTTGCTCCAAGTAAGACTGCAGCTAGTGCTGTTTCTGAATTCATAGTGTCAATAGATATTTCACAACCAAGTTCTGAATCAACAATCTTTGCAATAACAGGAAGTACTCTTTCCTGCTCTTCTTCAACAGAGATGCGAGCAGCTCCAGGTCTTGTTGATTCACCCCCAACATCAATGATGTCTGCTCCGCTCATCTGCAGAAGCTTGGCGTGATCTAGTGCTGCCTGTAAAGCAAGGAATTGATTTCCATCACTAAAGCTATCTGGAGTGATATTTAATACACCCATGACAAGTGGTCTTACCTTAGGGGCAGTTGGGTTGTATTTCATTTTGCAATCAAAGCCATTACTTCAGCTCTATTAGCTGCTTCACTATATTCACCACGGGTAGCCATGGTCACTGTGTTAGCTTCTGGCTGTCTTGCTCCACGCGATGCTACGCAGTGATGTCTTGCTTCAATGACAACAACAACACCCCTGGTTCCTAAACCTTGCTCTAAAGCATCAGCAATTTGTGCCGTTAGGTTTTCTTGTAGTTGGGGCCTAGCAGAAAGTATTTCTACTAACTTAGGTAATCTTCCTAAACCAATTACTCGATCACTAGGTAGGTAGGCAATGTGAGCTACACCTGTGAAAGGTAATAGGTGGTGTTCACAAATACTTACAAGTTCAATGTCCTTGAGAATTACAACGTCATTGTGTTCAGCAGGGAATGTTTCACTAAGTGCATCTAGAGGATCAACACCGACACCAGCGAAGAAGCCAGAGTAAGCAACAGCAAACTTTTCTGGAGTTGCCTTTAGTTCTTCACGGTTAGGGTCTTCGCCGATCGCAGAGATAAGCTCAACAACTGCTTTTTTGATGCGTTCGGCGTCCACCATAACTAAGCCTTTTTAGCTCTTGCTGTTTTCTTTG
>JACCDN010984532.1_pt1 | contig 22222 bp, 18 predicted proteins | sample 7441691 | NCBI WGS metagenome assembly JACCDN01 (sample SAMN15323439, study PRJNA562643) | freshwater metagenome | isolation source: river surface water | place: USA:Blue River Watershed | collected 2017-08-16 | reverse complement strand
ATGATCCTTCATCGGCGATGATCAGGGTGCGCTCGAACTGGCCCATGTTCTCAGTGTTGATTCTGAAGTAGGCCTGCAGCGGAATCTCTACATGTACGCCCTTGGGCACGTAAACAAATGAACCGCCAGACCAAACTGCGGTGTTCAGGGCAGCGAACTTGTTGTCTCCGGCTGGAATTACGGTGCCGAAGTATTCCTGGAAGATTTCTGGATGCTCTTTGAGCGCGGTGTCGGTGTCTAAGAAGATGACACCCTGCTGCTCGAGGTCTTCGCGAATCTGGTGGTAAACCACCTCTGATTCGTACTGGGCGGCCACACCGGCCACCAGGCGAGCGCGCTCAGCTTCTGGAATGCCGAGTTTCTCGTAGGTGTTTCGGATGTCGTCTGGAAGGTCTTCCCAGCTCTGTGCCTGACGCTCGGTCGAGCGTACGAAGTACTTGATGTTGTCAAAGTCGATGCCCGATAGGTCGCTACCCCAAGTCGGCATGGGCTTCTTGGTGAAGAACTCATAGCCCTTTAGGCGTCGCTCCAGCATCCACTGAGGTTCGCTCTTCAGGGCCGAGATGTCAGACACAACCTCTTCGTTGATGCCACGACGGGCACTCGCACCCGCGGCGTCCGGATCTGCCCAGCCGAACTCGTAGACACCAATGCCTTCGAGCTCCGGGTTGCGGTCCATGATGGTGTCTGACAAGACAACCTCCTCTAGGTTCGGGCGCGAGTATTCTCTCGGCCGGTCTAAGTCGAAAGTTCAAACAGGTGCCTCGCCGCCACAGTTCCCGATGTAAGGGGCATTCGTGAGATGTGCGAAACTTGTTCCAAGAGGGCTAAACAAACCCTCTTACCTACCCCAATTCTAGTCCACGGTGTTTTTCACCTGAAGACCCCGAAGCAGCAAGGTTGCCATGTTCGCGCGCATTATCGGCACGGTTTTTAGCTCATCACGACTCCGACTCTATGTCTGGCTCTCGCTGGCCTCGCAGATTCTGATTGTCGTCACCGGCGGCGCGGTTCGATTGACCGCAAGCGGGCTCGGCTGCCCGACCTGGCCGAAGTGCACAGAAGATTCTTGGGATGCGGTTCCCGAGATGGGCATCCACGGAATCATCGAGTTCGGCAACCGCCTGCTCACCTTTGTTTTGATCATCATCGCGCTGTTTACCTTCGTCACCGTGAAGCGATTGGAACGCTCTGAGCGAGATGGCTTGGTGTGGACCTCATTCGGCCTTGGTCTGGGAATCATCGTTCAGGCAGTCATTGGTGGCATCACCGTGCTGACCGGCCTGAACTCGTGGATCGTCGGTGCACACTTCTTGGTCAGCGGTGTCTTGATCGCGATTGCCACCATTCTGGTCTTCAACTTCTATCGGCTGCAGAAGCGCGATCAGCGAAGCCTTGAGCGTATCGGAATCGTTGGACGCGCCTATCGCATCCTTGGCTGGCCAATCGTCGTCGTGGGTGTTGTCTCGATTCTGTTCGGAATCGTGGTCACCGGTGCTGGGCCTCATGCCGGCGATGCGGATACCCCACGCAATGGGTTCGATCTGGAAATCTGGCAGCACATTCACTCTTATCCGGGCTACACGCTGCTGGCGCTAACCCTTTTTGCGCTCTTTGCGCAGTTCGGTGCGAGCATCAAACACAACACTCTGGCCACCAGAAGCCTGCTCTGGCTGGCTGTGGCTAGCCTCGCTCAGGCTGGAATCGGAATTCTGCAGTCTCGACTCGGGGTGCCACCGCTTCTGGTCGGCCTACACATGCTCGGCGCTGCAATCATTTGTTCGCTGCTCGCCCTCGTCGCTCTGGTTGTCACTTTCGGAAGAAAGTAGCCTGACGGGCAGTTTCGCCTTGTTATGAACACCGTCTTTTGGTTTCGACGCGACCTCAGAATCGGCGACAACGAGGCCCTTCGCGATGCGGTTGCTGAGGCCGCCGGGTCGAAGCTTGCCCCCTGTTACCTTCTGGATACGGAGGCATTCGACTCGCTCGAAGGCATCCGTCAGCACAGTTTGGTCGAGTCGCTTCGCGCGCTCAGCGGCAGCCTCGACGGTTCATTAGCGGTTATTCAAAGGTCTTCGTTGGATTCCGCCATCGAGAGACTCTGCGAGATTGCGGCAAACTTGGAGGCCAAGACCGTTTTTGCCACCCGAGCATTTGACCCAATCGGTATCGCCGAGCAGAACAGAGTAGGTCTTGCACTCAAGGAACACGGCGTGTTTCTCAAGCTGGTCGGCAGCAACTATGCGGTTCAGCCTGGTTCGGTAACGAAGCCGGACGGCACCCCGTATCGCGTTTACACCCCGTTCTACAAGGCCTGGGTGCAGTTACTTGAGGTTGCTCCGCTTGAATCCAAGGCTGAGATTCTTGCCAGGGCCAATTTCGCTCGTATCGAAGAGACCGGACTGCTGCCGATCGCATCCAAGGACTCACCGATTGCGGTAAAAGCCGGTGAGCAGTTCGCGCTTCGAACCTTTGAGCGATTCAGGATGCGTGCTCTCGATTCATATGACGAACTTCGAAACCGAGCCGATGTGTCTGGAACCAGCCACCTTTCCCACGCACTCGCGCACGGTGAAATTCACCCCCGCACGCTGTTGGCCGCATTGGGCGACTCTTCGGGCCACGAGGTTTATCGCAAAGAGATCGCCTGGCGAGAGTTTTACGCCGATGTTCTGTGGCACAACCCGCAAACCCTCGACGATTACTTCGAGCCTCGATTTGCAGGGATGCGCTACGACACCGGCCCAGAGGCCGAACGCAGGTTCGAGGCCTGGAAGGCCGGCCGCACGGGCTACCCGATGGTTGATGCGGGTATGCGGCAGCTTGCCCAGACGGGTTGGATGCACAATAGGCTGCGCATGATTGTCGCATCCTTCTTGGTCAAGGATTTGCATCTCGAATGGCAGCGCGGGGCCGCATGGTTCGAGGCCAATCTCTCGGATTTCGACCCGGCCAGCAACTCCCACGGTTGGCAGTGGACCGCGGGTTGTGGCACCGACGCGAGCCCTTACTACAGAGTCTTCAATCCAGTAATGCAGGGACTCAAGTTCGACCCGAACGGCGATTTCGTTCGTCGGTTTGTGCCCGAGCTGAAGCACATTGAGGGAGCAGCCGTTCACGAGCCCTGGAACCTGCTAGACGGATACTCAGGCGGCTATCCAGAACCGATCGTCGATCACGCTCGTGAGCGCGAGGAATCGCTCGCGAGACTCGAGGAACTAAAACAGCGGTAGGTGCAGCAGCGGATCAACCGCAACCGCTAGAAACAGCACGGTCAAGTAGGTAATCGAGCCGTGAAACAGTCGCATCGGTGACTTTGGTTCATCCCGAAGTCCCTCGCGGTATAGCTTGAACGCCGAAACCATGAACCAGGCTCCGCTGAGCACGGCAATTGCGGTGTAGATCCAGCCCATGTTGGCGGTTGGAATCAGCAACAGGCTTGAAATGACCATCGCCCACGAGTAGAGAATGATCTGCACTGCAACCACCGGTGAGGTGCGCACCACCGGAAGCATCGGAACTCCTGCCGCCGCGTAGTCCTCGCGATATTTCATGGACAGCGGCCAGTAGTGCGGTGGCGTCCAAAGGAAAATGACGAGGAAAAGCATCCACGGGGCTACCGATAGCTCGCCAGTCACGGCGGCCCATCCGATCAGCACCGGCATGGCGCCCGCTGCGCCACCCCAGACGATGTTTTGCGGTGTTCTGCGCTTGAGCAACAGCGTATAAACCAGCACGTAGAAAGCGATTGCGGCGAGTGATAGCCAAGCCGCGAGTGCATTGGTAAAGAACCAGAACCAAGCGAAGGATGCGACTGCGGTCACCCAGGAGAACCACAGTGCTTCGGGTTTGGTCAGTTCACCTGTCACCAGCGGGCGACCCTTGGTTCTGCCCATGACCTGATCGATGTCGGCGTCGATGTAGCAGTTGAAGGCGTTCGCGCTTCCCGCGCTGAGAGCGCCACCGATCAAAGTGATGAGGATCAGGCCAAGGTCCGGAAATCCGCCGCCGTTCTGGATTTTGTGGGCCAGAATCATGGTCGGCACGGTAGTCACCAGAAGCAACTCAATGACTCGGGGCTTGGTAAGTGCGACATACGCGCGCAACTTACGGCCGAAACCGAGTTTTTGGGGTTGATTGGTGACAGACATTGCCTTCAAGTCTAAACGGTCGAACTACGCTCAAAGAACCCGAATCAATCCCCCATTCAGGCACTCAAGGCATAGGATTGAGGGGCAACGGAATGTGGCGAGCAAAATGAGCGAATTGGCTCACAGGGTGCTGTTCACCAGATTTTTCCGACTCTCTGGCAGTGTCGCCAACTCATAATCCGTTAATCACGCACGTAAGGAGCTGTTTTGTCAGCATTCCAATGGTCCGAACTAGATTCAAAGGCAGTCGATACAGCACGCGTACTTGCCGCCGATGCAGTTGAGAAGGTCGGCAACGGCCACCCGGGAACCGCAATTGCTCTAGCACCCGTCGCATACCTGCTCTTCAACAAGGTCATGCGCCACGATCCCAAGGATGACCGCTGGGTCGGCCGCGACCGCTTCATCCTGTCGGTTGGTCACTCATCGCTCACCATTTACAACCAGCTTTACCTGCACGGCTACGGTCTCGAGCTAGACGACCTCAAGGCCCTGCGCACCTGGGGTTCGGCAACTCCGGGTCACCCAGAATTCGGTCACACCGCGGGTGTTGAAATCACCACTGGCCCGCTGGGTCAGGGTCTCGCTTCGGCAACGGGCTTCGCATACGCATCCCGCTTCGAGCGTGGTCTCTTCGACCCGGAAGCCGCTCAGGGCAGCTCACCATTTGATCACTTCGTTTATGTGATCGCCGGAGACGGTGACATGCAAGCGGGTGTCACCTCAGAGGCGGCTTCGTTGGCCGGACACCAGAAGCTCGGCAACCTCGTCGTGATCTATGACTCAAACCAGATTTCGATTGAGGATGACACCAACATCGCCTTCACCGAAAATCTGAATGCCCGCTACGAGGCATACGGTTGGCACGTGCAAACCGTTGACTGGAAGAAGACCGGCAACTACGTCGAAGACGTCGCCGAACTTTACGCCGCAATCGAGCGCGCCAAAGCAACCACCGACAAACCATCGCTGATCACGCTGCGCACCATCATCGGTTGGCCTTCGCCGAAGAAGCAGAACTCGGGCAAGATCCACGGTTCAGCACTCGGTGCCGAGGAACTAGCCGCGCTGAAGACCGTCCTGGGGTTCGATCCAGAAAAGACTTTTGACGTTGCACCAGAGGTAATCGAGCACACTCGCGGGTACCAGAAGCACGCCGACGTTGTGCGTGCCGAGTGGCAGACGAAGTTCGACGCTTGGGCCGCGGCCAACCCAGAACGCAAGGCGCTGTTCGACCGCGTTCAATCAGGTGACGCACCTGCCGAGCTTGAACAGTCACTGCCAAAGTTCGAGGGCGGCACCGAGGTGTCCACCCGCGCGGCTTCGGGCAAGGTAATCAACGCCATTGCAGCGGTTATGCCAGAGCTCTGGGGCGGTTCATCCGACCTGGCTGAATCGAACCTAACCACCATCAACGGAGCCAAGTCCTTCGTTCCTGCCGAGTGGTCAACCCACGAGTGGACTGGTGACCCATACGGTCGAGTGCTTCACTTCGGAATTCGCGAACACGCTATGGGGGCGATCCTGAACGGCATCGTGCTGCACGGCAACACCCGCGCCTTCGGTGGCACCTTCCTAATCTTCAGTGACTACATGCGTCCGGCAGTTCGCCTGGCGGCTCTCATGAAGGTGCCTAGCATCTTTGTTTGGACTCACGACTCGGTCGCTCTCGGTGAGGACGGCCCGACTCACCAGCCAATCGAGCAGCTGTCAACGCTTCGCGCGATTCCCGGTCTCGACATCGTTCGCCCAGGTGATGCCAACGAAACCGCCTACGCGTGGAAGACCATGTTGGAGCGCCGCCAGGGTCCAGCGGGTATTGCACTCACCCGACAGAACATTCCGGTATTCAAGCGTGGCGAGGCAGACTCGACCGGCGTGATCGTGGCAGGTGCCGAGAACACCGCCAAGGGTGCATACACGCTCGTGGATGCCGCTTCGAACGCCAAGCCAGAGCTCATTCTGCTCGCTACTGGTTCTGAGGTGCAGTTGGCAGTTGCAGCTCGTGAGCAGCTCGAGGCACAGGGCGTCGCTACCCGCGTTGTCTCAGCCCCTTGCGTCGAGTGGTTTGAAGAGCAGGATGCCGCATACCGCCAGCAGGTGCTGCCTGCGGGCGTTCCAACCGTTTCGGTCGAGGCCGGCCTCGCGCTTGGTTGGTCGAAGTATGCCCAGGCTCACGTTTCGATTGAGCACTTTGGTGCATCCGCCGATTACAAGACCCTGTTCCGCGAATTCGGAATGACCACCGAAAACGTAATCTCTACCGCCAAGCAGTTGCTGGCTAAGAACTAATTCAAGAACTTCTCAGAAGAGGCATACGACATGACTAATCCACTAGCTCAACTCGCCGCAAACGGCGTCAGCATCTGGCTCGACGATCTATCCCGCACACGCATCCGTTCGGGCGCACTGCGTGATCTGATCACGAATCGCTCGGTTTCGGGCGTTACCACCAACCCAACCATCTTTGCCGCCGCTATTGGCAAGGGCGAGGGATACGGCGAGCAGATCGCTCAGCTTGCCGCTGCCGGCAAGTCGGCCGCAGAGGCAATCTTTGCCATCACCACCCAGGACGTGGCCGAGGCTTGCGACATCTTCTCAGAGGTTTACTCGAGCACCCACGGTTTTGACGGTCGAGTTTCAATCGAGGTCGAACCCGGCCTTGCAAATGATGCTGCTGGCACGATTGCTCAGGCGAAAGAGCTCTTTGCTGCCGTAAACCGCGCGAACGTGATGATCAAGATTCCAGCGACCAAGCCGGGTTTGTCCGCAATCACCGAGGTAATCGCCGCGGGAATCTCGGTCAACGTGACCCTGATCTTCTCGCTCCAGCGTTACCGCGAGGTAATCGCCGCCTACAAGGCTGGCATCGCCCAGGCCAAGGCAAATGGACACGACCTGAGCAAGATTCACTCGGTCGCCTCTTTCTTCGTATCGCGTGTGGACACCGAGATTGACAAGCGCCTGTTGGCTATCGGGTCAGAGCAGGCCCTGGCGCTGAAGAGTCAGGCTGCGCTTGCAAATGCACGCCTCGCCTACCAGGTGTTCGAGCAGGAATTCGCTGCAGCAGATTGGACTGAACTCGCGGCTGCGGGTGCAAACGTTCAGCGTCCGCTGATGGCATCCACCGGTGTAAAGGATCCGAACCTTTCGGACACCCTGTACGTGACCGAGTTGGTTGCGCCTCAGCTGGTGAACACCATGCCAGAGAAGACCATGGAGGCCGTTTACGACCACGGAATCGTGCCTGCTAACTCGATCACTGCTCACTATGCCGAAGCCGCAGAGGTTTTGAACAAGGTTGCCGAAGCCGGAGTTTCTTACGACGACGTGACCAACCTGCTAGAAACCGAGGGCGTCGATAAATTCATCGTCTCGTGGAACGAACTGGTCGAATCAGTTGATCAGGCGCTAGCGGCAGCAAAGTAGGTTCGAGAATGTCACAGCTCAAAGTAATTACCGGCGGCTCGGTCTCGGCCGCGGTTGAAGAGTTTCTTCCGACTCTGATTGCCGACAAGGTCGCTAGCCGAATTGCAGCCAAGGATTTCACTCTATGGGGCAAGGACGCCGAAGCTGAGTCATCGATTCGACTCGGCTGGGTTACCTCGGCAACCGACAGCGCGCCCCTGGTCGAGCCGATTCTGGCGCTCAAGGCGGAATTCGCCGCCAAGGGCATCCACCGTTTCGTGCTTTGTGGAATGGGTGGATCTTCGCTGGCACCAGAGGTAATCACTCGCACCGCCGGTGTCGAATTGGTTGTGCTCGACTCCACCAACCCGGATCAGGTCGCCGCGGCCCTGAACGAAAACCTTCAGGGCACTGCCGTGATTGTTTCGTCGAAGTCGGGCTCTACTGTCGAAACCGATTCGCAAAAGCGTGCTTTCGAACAGGCCTTCACGGATGCGGGCATCGACAAGACCGACCGCATCGTCATTGTCACCGACCCCAACTCACCTATGGAGGCAGCGGCAAAGGCCGATGGCTACCGCATCTTCAATGCCGACCCGACCGTCGGTGGTCGCTACAGCGCACTGACCGCTTTTGGTCTCGTACCATCAGGTTTAGCCGGTGCCGACATCGCGGGGCTGTTAGCCGAGGCTCAGGCAGAAGCCGACCTGCTGGCATCCGACACCGCTGAGAATCCAGCACTGGTGCTCGGAGCAGCGTTGGCAAAGACTCCTGGCGAGTATGGCTTGCGAGACAAAATCGGCATCGCCGTTGACGGCGCTCCAATCGTCGGTTTCGGCGACTGGGCCGAGCAGCTCATTGCCGAGTCAACCGGAAAGCAGGGCAAAGGAATCCTTCCGCTAGCACTCGAGCCAAACAGCGCCGAATTCAATTCGGGTCTCGCCGATCTGCTTGCCGTGCGCATCGTCGCGGACGCCACGACCGCGGGTTACGACGAGATCAGCGTTTCGGGTCCGCTCGGAGCACAGTTCCTGCTGTGGGAATATGCCACCGCAATCGCATCCCGCCTGATTGGAATTAACCCGTTTGACCAGCCCGACGTCGAATCAGCGAAAATCGCCGCTCGAGGAATGCTTGAATCGCGTGCCGAGATCTCGGCACCGGTATTTACTGCCGGATCGGTAGAGGTGCGCGAACAGAACCTCAACCTCGGCGACTCAGCATCGGTCGGTGCAGCTCTGAAGGCGTTCCTGCGCGAGCTCGACACCGATTCGGGTTACGTATCGATTCACGCCTACCTAGACCGCGAATCGGCAGCCTCGGCTCAGCAGTTGCGCGAGCGATTTGCGCTGGCGACCCGTCGTCCGGTCACGTTCGGTTGGGGTCCACGGTTCTTGCACTCGACCGGCCAGTACCACAAGGGTGGGCCGAAGCAGGGAATCTTCCTGCAGATCGTTGCAGAAGCAGGCAGCGATCTGGCGGTGCCGGGGCGCAACTTCACCTTCGGTGAGTTGATTGCATCGCAGGCAGCCGGAGACGCAAGCGTTTTGGCTGCGCTGGGCAGACCAGTGCTGACGCTTACCCTGAAAGACGTTGAAGCGGGTCTGGCAGCCATTGCTGCAGCCGTCTAATCGAGGAGAATCTTGAGCCCTGTAAAGCTGAGCGCCGGTCACAATCCGCTGCGCGACCCCGATGACCGCCGACTCAATCGAATTGCTGGTCCGTCTGGTCTGGTTATCTTCGGTGTCACCGGCGATCTTTCGCGCAAGAAGCTCATGCCAGCCGTTTATGACCTTGCGAATCGTGGTTTACTGCCACCTGGCTTCGCTCTGGTCGGATTCGCAAGGCGTGACTGGGCAGATCAGGACTTCGAAAAGGTGGTGCACGACTCGGTCAAGCAGTACGCCCGCACCCCGTTTAGTGAAGAGGTTTGGCAGCAGCTCGCATCCGGTATTCGCTTCGTCTCGGGCGAATTCGGCGATGACAAGGCTTTTGATCGCCTGAAGCAAACCATCGAGAAGTTGGATGCGGAACGCGGCACCAACGGCAACCACGCGTTCTATCTGTCAATCCCGCCGAAGGCCTTCGAGCAGGTGTGCCAGCAGCTGTCGCGTTCGGGCTTGGCCTCCCCCGCCAAGGATCAATTCAGGCGCGTTGTAATCGAGAAGCCATTCGGTCACGACCTGAAGTCGGCGCGCGAACTAAACGCGGTTGTCGAGACCGTGTTTCCGGCGGATGCGGTGTTCCGAATCGACCACTACCTCGGCAAAGAGACGGTTCAGAACATTCTTGCGCTGCGTTTTGCAAATCAGATGTTCGAGCCGCTCTGGAACGCGAACTACATCGACCACATTCAGATCACCATGGCCGAGGACATCGGTGTCGGCGGCCGTGCAGGGTACTACGACGGTGTCGGTGCCGCTCGCGACGTGATTCAGAATCACCTGCTCCAGCTGCTCGCTCTCACCGCTATGGAAGAACCGGTGTCCTTCGATGCCGCCGATCTTCGCGCCGAGAAAGAAAAGGTGCTGTCGGCTGTCACGATTCCAAAGGACCTCGGTCGCCACACCGCAAGAGGCCAGTACGCCGGTGGCTGGCAAGGCGGTGACAAGGTTCTCGGCTTCCTTGAGGAAGAGGGCATGAACCCGCAATCGGCAACCGAGACATTCGCGGCCATGCGACTCGACATCAACACTCGCCGCTGGGCTGGTGTGCCGTTCTACCTGCGCGCCGGAAAGCGCCTTGGGCGACGCGTCACCGAAATTGCCGTGGTGTTCAAGCGAGCGCCGCAGCAGCTCTTTGAAGAGGCGCAGACCTCTGCCCTAGGCCAGAACGCGTTAGTCATTCGAGTGCAGCCTGACGAGGGCGTCACAATTCGTTTTGGTTCGAAGGTGCCTGGCGTTGGGATGCAGGTTCGTGACGTCACCATGGACTTCGGTTACGGCCACGCGTTTACCGAGGCATCACCAGAGGCCTACGAGCGACTCATCCTGGATGTGCTGCTGGGCGACCCACCCCTGTTCCCTCGTCACGAGGAAGTCGAGCTGTCCTGGAAGATCCTTGACCCGATTCTCGAATACTGGGCAAAGCAGGATTCGCCGGTCGAGCAGTACCGACCGGGCAGCTGGGGTCCGGCCTCCGCTGACAAAATGATGGCGGCCGATGGCCGAGCTTGGAGAATTCCGTGATTGTTGACCTGCCAAACACGACCATCAGCAAGGTTTCTAAACAGCTGGTGCAGATCCGCGAACAGGGCGGGGCGGTCGCTCTCGGTCGCGTGCTGACCCTGGTGATCCAGACCACCCTCTCAGGCCTCGAGGATGCCATTAAGGCAGCCAACGAGTCATCGCACGAGCACCCATGCCGAGTTATCGTGCTGGCCGAGGACGACGCATTTACGCAGACCCAGGGTGCCGAAGGTGCCGCCGAAGATCGACTAGATGCCCAGATTCGAATCGGTGGTGACGCTGGCGCATCCGAGGTAATCGTGTTGCGAGCGTATGGGGAGGTCTCAGACCAGCCAGAGAGTCTCATCACGGGCTTGCTGCTACCAGATGCTCCAGTGGTTGCCTGGTGGCCAGCGGATGCGCCTGCGCACGCGGCTAACTCGCAAATCGGGGCTATTGCCACCCGACGCATCACCGATGCTGCATCGGCACTGGATCACCGCGCGTTCTTGGCTAATCTTGCCGACACCTACACTCCAGGCGACAGCGATTTTGCCTGGACCCGCCTGACCCTCTGGCGCCAGCAGTTGGCGGCAATTCTCGACCAACCGCCATACGATGCAGTCACCGGTGCGGTGGTTACCGGAGCCGTCGATTCACCAAGCACAGATTTGCTGGCAGCTTGGCTGAAGCTAAAGCTCAAGGTTGAAGTCGAATTGGTTAGGGTCGAACGCGGCTCAACCGGAAACGGCATAAAGGGCGTCAAGCTTCAGCGCACCAGCGGTGATATCGAGATCGTTCGCAGAGTTCCAGACATTGCAACACTGATTCAACCAACCCAACCAGTGCGCGAGGTCAGCCTTCCGCGTCGTTCGCTGCGCGACTGCCTGAGCGAAGACATGCGTCGCCTTGACCCGGACGACCTGTTCGGCAAAGTAATCAAGACATTCAAGACCGCTTAGCCGCCGTCTGCTAGCCGAGTAGGACTTCGAAGTGACTGAAAACCTAATCCACCGCTACGAAACTCCCGATGCGGTCGCAACGGCAGCAGCGAGTGCGGTGATCGAAAAGCTTCAGCAACTCACCCTGATTTCCGATACGGTACACATCGCGATTACCGGCGGCACCGTCGGAATTCTGACCTTAGCTAAATGGTCGGACCACGCTCTTAGGGATTCGATCGAATATTCAAAGGTTCATTTCTGGTGGGGCGATGAGAGGTTCGTGGATCAGGATTCCGCGGATCGCAACTTCATTCAGGCGTGGGATGCGTTGCTAGCAAACATCGAGGTGCCGTTCGAGAACCTGCACGAGTTTCCGAGTTCCAGCGATGGTTCGACCCTCGAAGAGGCACGCGCTGATTTTGAGGAAGAGTTTCGCAGTTACAACCCGGTGTTCGAGTTTGCCCTGATGGGCATGGGTCCCGATGGCCATGTCGCATCCCTTTTTCCAGGTCACGAACACCTTGAGGGGCAAGGCCTAATCTTGGCCGAGCACGACTCCCCCAAACCACCTAGCGAGCGATTGAGCCTGAGCTACTCTGTGCTGAACACAGCCAAGGAGATTTGGTTCTTGATCGCAGGTGCAGATAAGGCTGCGCCGCTGGCAACAGCCTTTTCGGAAACGTCGGATTCACTGCCGGTAGGGCGAATTAGTGGTACAGCGGCAAACCGCTGGTTTATCGACTCTGCCGCGGGAGCCAGCCTAAACCAAACTAGTTAGGCGTTGGCGGCAGCTGCCTGAGCTGCCTTGATTCGACGGTCGCGAACTGCAGCAACGGCCTCGTCCAGCAGTTCAGCTGCTTCGTTTTCGGTGCGACGTTCTTTGACATACGCAAGGTGAGTTTTGTACGGCTCGTGCTTTGCAATCACCGGTGGGTTGTCTTTGTCCTGGCCGGCGGGAAGCCCACAGTTTGGGCAGTCCAACTGCTCTGGAATGTCGGCTTCGTCAACGTTAGACGCGAAGTGCGGAGTCTGTACGTGTCCGTTGATGCAGTAGTAGTTTCGAGCGATGCGCTCGGCCTTGAAGCCGCGGTCTTGCTCGCCCATTGGGCCTGCGCCGACGCGAGAACCGCGAATCGATGAACCGTTAGCCGACATGGTTTGCTCCTAGATGCCGAAGCGGGTGAACAGGCCGAGAACCACGATCACGACCACCCAAACGAGTCCGAGAATTACGGTGATGCGGTTCAGGTTGCGTTCTGCAACGCCTGAGGTCTGCAGGTTCGAGGTGACTCCACCGCCGAACATGTCCGAAAGACCACCGCCGCGGCCCTTGTGCAGCAGAATGAGCAGGGTCAGCAGCAGGCTGGTGATGGTCAGCAAGACATACAGACCGATTTTGATTGCATCCATTAGGGGTTCCTCAGGTTTTTGGCTTGTGCCCGGTTCGAAAACAATTCTTTTCGAACCTTATGAATTATAGGACGATGTGCTTCTGGAATCGCGCTATGCCGCTGAACTCATCGGCATCGAGACTCGCGCCTCCAACCAAAACGCCATCCACTTCGACGCTCTTTAGGAAGCCGGCTACGTTGTTTGCTTTCACCGAACCGCCATACAGGATGCGAGTCGCCTGGGCGACCTCTTGACCGTGTTCGGCGGCAATCGCCTCGCGGATCTTGCCGCAGACACTGGCCGCCTCTTCCGGGGTCGCCACCTTGCCGGTGCCGATTGCCCAAACTGGTTCATAGGCAATCACGAATTCACCTAGCTTGTCGTGTTTTGCCAGTGCGGCAAGGGTCTGACGAACCGGAACCGCACTCTGACCCTCGGTCTCGAGTTCTTCCAGGGTTTCGCCCACGCAGATGACTGGAGTGAGTCCGTGCTTGAAGGCTGCGGCGGTCTTGGCCTGAATCAATTCGTCGGTTTCAGAGTGATAGGTGCGGCGTTCGCTGTGCCCGATTAGCACATAGCTGACGTCGAGCTTGGCCAAGAAAGCACCAGAGATCTCGCCCGTGTACGCTCCCGAATCGTGCTTCGAGAGGTCCTGTGCCCCGAGCTTCAGCTCAAACTTCTCGGCATCAATCAGGGTCTGTACGGTTCGGAGGTCGGTGAACGGAGGAAAGACCGCGACCTCCGCTTCGGCGAAGTTGTGTCCGGCCTCGTTCAAAGTCCAGGCAAGCTTCTGAACCAGCGCAATTGCCTGCTGGTGATCGAGGTTCATCTTCCAATTGCCGGCGATGAATGGAACGCGCTTTGACATGTTGTTAGTCCTTCGCTAGTTACTTGTCGAGTCCGAGAATTGAGAGACCTGGAAGCTCTTTGCCTTCGAGGAACTCGAGGCTCGCACCACCACCGGTCGAGATGTGGCCGAACTGGTCATCGCTGAAGCCTAGGATGCGCACCGCGGCAGCCGAGTCACCGCCACCGACGACTCCGAAGCCATCGGTTTCACTTAGTGCCTTTGCCACCGTACGGGTGCCATTGGCAAACTTATCAATCTCGAAAACACCCATCGGCCCATTCCAGAAGATGGTCTTGGCGGCCAGAATCTCTGTTGCGAAGCGCTCAGCCGATGCCGGACCGATGTCAAGACCAAGGCCGCTAGCGCCAAAGGGAGTCTGCTCGATCGCATCCGCTGCCGTGATTTCAACTTCGGCATCGGCGCCGAATTTGCTGGCAACCACGATGTCTGTCGGGAGGACAACCTCGATACCGAGTTCGGAAGCGCGCTTGAGATACTCTCTGCAGGTTTCGATCTGGTCCTGCTCCAGGAGGCTTGAACCCACCTTGTGACCCAGCGCAGCAAGGAACGTGAAAACCATTCCGCCACCCACCAGAAGCTTGTCAACGGTTGGCAGCAGGTGGTCGATCACGCCTAGTTTGTCTGAAACCTTTGATCCACCGAGAACCACCACGTACGGGCGAACCGGGTCAACGGTGAGCTTCTGCAGCACAGCGACCTCTTGCTCGATCAGTAGTCCGGCCGCGCTAGGAAGCAGTTCCGCCAACTCGTAGACGCTTGCCTGCTTGCGGTGCACAACACCGAAACCATCGCTGACGAAGAAGTCGCCGAACTCGGCAAGGGCCTTAGCAAATTGCGTGCGTTCGGCCGCATCCTTGCTGGTTTCGCCAGCGTTGAAGCGCAAGTTCTCGAGCACCACTACCCCACCCGGGGCCAGCGCTTTCACAGCGCCTGACGCCTCGCTGCCGATGGTGTCGGTTGCGAAGAACACCTCTTGGCCCAGCAGCTCGCCTAGTCTTTTAGCGGCTGGCGCGAGCGAGTACTTGGCCTCCGGCTTGCCCTCTGGGCGCCCGAGGTGCGAGATGACGACGACGGATGCGCCTGCGTCGGTGAGGCGCTTTATGGTCGGCACCGATGCGAGGATGCGACCGTCATCTGTGATGCGGTCTCCGTCTAGTGGAACGTTCAGGTCGCAGCGCAGTACGACGCGCTTGCCGGCCAAAACTGGGAGTGTGTTCAGTGTGCGCATGGGCATCCTAAGTTTCTTGCCTTTCTCAAGGAAACTGGGTCCAGACAATCAACATCTGAACCCAGTTTCTAGAGATATATCGCTCTGCTTTAGAGCTTGCTTGCTACCAATTCGGTCAGTTCGACGAGGCGGTTTGAGTAACCCCACTCGTTGTCGTACCACGAGCTGATCTTGACGGTGTTGCCGATGACCTTGATGAGGCCGGCATCGACGATCGACGAGTGCGGGTCGGTGACGATGTCAGCCGAAACAATTGGGTCCTCGGTGTACTTCAGGATGCCCTTCAGCGGACCACTCGCGGCTGCCTCCTTGTAGGCGGCCTTGATCTCGTCAACGGTGACCGCGGTCTTCGAAACCAGGGTCAGGTCGGTGATTGAGCCGGTTGGGACTGGCACGCGAAGCGCGTAGCCGTCCAGCTTGCCCTTGAGCTCTGGAAGAACCAGGCCGATTGCCTTGGCTGCACCGGTTGACGATGGAACGATGTTCAGTGCAGCGGCGCGGGCGCGGCGAAGGTCGCTGTGCGGGCCGTCCTGCAGGTTCTGGTCGGCGGTGTATGCGTGCACGGTGACCATTAGGCCGTTCTCGATACCGAACTTGTCGTTGAAGACCTTGGCGAACGGTGCGAGGCAGTTGGTGGTGCAGGATGCGTTCGAGATGATGTGGTGCTTCTCGCTGTCGTACAGGTGGTCGTTGACGCCAATTACGAAGGTGCCGTCTTCACCAGTTGCAGGTGCCGAGATGATTACCTTCTTAGCGCCGGCCTTGATGTGTGCAGCTGCCTTCTCGGCGTCGGTGAAGCGACCGGTTGACTCGATAACGATGTCAACGCCTAGCTCGCCCCAAGGCAGGTCCTCAGGGTTGCGCTCGGCAAGAACCTTGATAACGTTTCCGCCCACGATGATGTTCTGTCCGTCAACGGTTACGTCCTGGTTCAGGCGACCAGTCACTGAGTCATACTTCAGCAGGTGTGCTAGAGAAGCTGGGTCAGAGAGGTCGTTTACTGCAACGATCTCGAGGTCGGTTCCCTTGGCCAGTTCGGCGCGAAGGTAGTTGCGGCCGATACGACCAAAGCCGTTGATGCCAACACGAGTTGCCATTATGTCTCCATGCGTTTTAGGCGCCCGAATAGGCGCGATTGCGATAAGAAATCGGGTTCAGGACCCGCTATTCAGCCACGCGCCGTTGGGTGGAGAAACTCTGTTTAGGCTAGCAGAAGACCGCGGGTTTTGGTGCGAGCAGCCTCAAAACGCTCCTGCACGTCGGCCCAGTTGACGATGTTCCAGAATGCTTTTACGTAGTCGCCCTTCACGTTCTGGTAGTCGAGGTAGAAGGCGTGCTCCCACATGTCCAGCATCAGCAGCGGAATCGACGCCGGGGCAAGGTTGCCCTGGTGGTCGTAAAGCTGCTCGATGATTAGCTTCTCGCCCAGTACGTCCCAGGCAAGAATCGCCCAGCCAGAGCCCTGGATTCCCAGTGCCGATGCGGTGAAGTGTGCTCGGAAGCCGTCGAAGGAACCGAAGAACTCGTTGATCGCCGCCTCGAGCTCACCGAATGGCTTGTCGCCGCCCTCTGGCGACATGTTGCGCCAGAACACAGTGTGGTTGACGTGACCGGCGAGGTTGAAGGCTAGGTCCTTCTGCAACTTATTGACCCAGGTCAGGTCGTTCTTCTCACGAGCCTCGGCCAGCAAGTCAAGGGCGGTGTTAGCTCCGTTGACGTAGGCCAAGTGGTGCTTGTCATGGTGCAGTTCCATGATCTTTCCCGAAATGTTTGGCTCGAGTGAACCGTAGTCGTAGGTCAGGTCTGGAAGTACGTACTTTGACATTTGTGCTCCTTGGTCGTTGTCAAAATTCTAAACAGCGGGCAGCGAATTTTCTTCCGAATTAGGCCAGCCGGTTGCTACTTTGTGTCGGTTTCGTCCTCGTAGCCCTCGGGAACAAAGGCGTCGGTGGCTGGGATGCCCAGTTCCGCGGCGCGCTTGTCGGCCATGGCGAGCAGGCGACGGATGCGTCCGGCGATCGCATCCTTGGTCATCGGTGGATTCGCTAGGTGTCCTAACTCATCCAGTGAAGCCTGCTTGTGTTCGAGTCGAAGCTTTCCGGCGTAGCTCAGGTGTTCCGGAATGTCGTCGCCCAGAATCTCGAGCGCGCGCTCGACGCGGGCTCCCGCGGCAACCGCTGCCTGAGCTGATCTGCGCAGGTTGGCGTCATCAAAGTTCGCCAGGCGGTTTGCAGTGGCGCGAACCTCTCGGCGCAGGCGGAGTTCCTCCCAGCGCAGCACTAGCGAGTGAGCGCCCATATGGGTCAGCATCGCCGAGATGCCCTCCCCTTCGCGAACGGTAACCCTGAAGGCTCCTCTAACTTCGCGCGCCTTCGCCGATACGCCTAGACGTCGGGCGACACCGACGAGTGCCATCGCCGCCTCGTTGCCTGGTGCGGTTACCTCGAGGGATGCGCTGCGACCCGGATCGGTCAGCGAACCGTGGGCCAGACAGGCACCGCGCCAGATGGCCTGAGCCTCCTCGATTGAGCCCGATACCAGGGTTGCCGGTAGACCACGCACCGGTCTGCCACGCTGGTCAAGCAGGCCAGTTTGGCGAGCAAGCACGTCGCCCTGCTGCAGAACGCGAACCTGGTAGCGGCTGGTGCGGCGAATTCCGCTCGGCGAGATGACGGCTAGCTCGCTTTCGATGCCAAACAGCTCGAGGATGTCTTTGCGGATGCGTCGCGCGAGCGCAGCCGTATCCACCTCGGCCTCGATAGCTACTTTGCCCGAAATCAGGTGGAGACCTCCCGCAAAGCGCAGCACGGTCGCCAGTTCTGCCGCACGAACGATTTTCTTTTGAACTTCGAGTCTTGCGAGTTCGTCTTTCAAGTCAGGTGTGAGTGCCATCTGTTTCTACTCTCTGCCTAGGTCACGGTGTTTGGTGCTGACGCTCACACCTGGTGAGCCGCTCAGCAGCTTAGAAAGTTCAATTGCCATCGCCACCGACCGGTGTTTTCCGCCAGTGCAGCCAATCGCGATGGTTGCGTAACGCTTGTTTTCGGTTTGGTAGCCAGCCAAAACTGGTTTCAGTGCCGCATGGTAGCTGTCGAGAAACTCTCTGGCACCGGGCTGGCCGAGCACGAATTCCGCAACCTGCGCATCCTCGCCGGTGAATGGTCGCAATTGCTCGTTCCAGAACGGGTTCGGCAAAAAGCGCATGTCTGCGATGAGATCCGCATCCGAGGGTGTGCCGTACTTGAAGCCGAAGCTCATCACGGTGATGTGCAGTCGCCCAGAGTGCTCTAGCGAGAAGCCGTCGGCAATTCGGGTACTCAACTGGTGGATGTTGAGATCGCTGGTGTCGATCAGCACGTCAGCCTGGTCGCGAACGCTCAACAATCTGCGACGCTCTTCGGTAATTCCGTCAAGAATCGTGCCGTTGCCCTGCAGCGGGTGCGGTCTTCGCACCTGCTCGAATCGCTTGATAAGCGTCGAATCTGAAGCCTCTAGAAACAGCACTCTGAGGTTTACTCCGCGGGCGCGAAGGGTTACCAGGTGGTCGGTTAGCGCGCCAAAGAACTCGCCGCCTCGAACATCGATAACTACGGCAAGACGCGGCAGCGGCGTTTTAGCTAGCTGAAACAGGTCTGCGATCGGATCTAGCATCTGCGGCGGCAGGTTGTCCACGACATACCAGCCCAGATCCTCTAGCGCATTACCGACCGTCGAGCGACCTGCACCGGACATGCCCGTAACCAAAAGCAACTCGTGCTTTCGCTGCACTTGGGCGGCCTGGTTCAATTGCAAATCCCGATCTCAAAAAGGTGCTTTGGCTCTGTGAAATCACAGTCTAGTGAAACGCGACACGCCGAGAGTGGGATTCTCGAAACTGCTCCCTAATCGTTCAATTCCGAGCGAATCTGCTGGGCTAGAACGGGCCCGATGCCAGCCACCAGTGCGATTTCGTCGGCCGTTGCTTGACCCAGTCGTTTTGCCGAGCCAAAGTGGCGCAACAGTGCAGAAACACGTTTCTCGCCCAAGCCAGGAATCTCGAGCAGCCTTGAGGTTACCGACTCCTTGCGCTTATTTCGCTGGTACGAGATCGCGAAGCGGTGGGCTTCATCGCGAAGACGCTGAACCAAGAACAGCTCATCCGTTGCTCTAGGCAGAATGACGGGGTAATCCGATTCGGGCATCCAGAGTTCTTCCAGTCGCTTGGCAATACCAACCACTTGAATGTCTTCAACGCCGCTGTCACGCAGCGCTCTAGCTGCCGCGTTCACCTGCGGTTGACCACCGTCCACGATTAGCAGGTTAGGGCGGTATGCGAACTTAGCCACCTGTTGGTTGTCTCGGGCATCCTCTGAGTCAAGAAAATCCTTGGACAGGTACTTCAGGCGACGAGTGAGGATTTGATAGATCGAATCGGTATCGTCACTCGAAGATTCAATCGAAAAGCGTCGATACTGATCCTTCTTTGGCAGCCCGTCTTCAAAGACGACCATCGAACCGACAATGCCTGTACCTCCGAGGTGAGAGACGTCGAAGCATTCGATACGAAGTGGCGCTGACTCGAGCCCAAGCGCCTTTTGAAGGCCGGTAAGAGCATCTGCACGAGCGGTAAAGTCGCTGACTCTTCGGGTCTTGTAGAGGCTCAGAGCGTGTTTTGCATTGATTTCTGCGGTCGCGGCCAGCGCCTTTTTGTCACCGCGTTGCGGGACTCGAATAGCGACTTTCCCGCCCCGAATTTGCGCCAGAAACTTCTCGAGCGCCTCAAGGTCATCCGGCTGGGTCGGAACTAGCACCTCTTTCGGAACCTCGATACCTGCGATGGATGCGTATGCGTGCTCCAGAACGTACTCGATCAACTCCCCCGGTTCGCGCTCGAGTTCCTTGTCGAGAACCCAGCCACGCACTCCGCGCACGCGTCCCCCGCGCACGATGAACTGACAAACCGCGGCTGCTAGCTCATCGTCCGCAATTCCAAAAAGGTCGGCATCGGTTTGATCGCTAAACACCACTGCCGACTTGGCTAAGACGGCCTCTAACGCCTGAACGTCATCGCGGTACTTTGCGGCGAGCTCATAGTGTTGCTGCTCGGACGCCTCACGCATCTGCTTTTCGAGCCGCTGAATGTGCTTGGTGTCGCCACCGGCCAAAAAGTCGGCAAATGATTTTGCGAGGTTTAGGTGTTCTTCGTCGCTGACTCGTTCGACGCAGGGCGCGGTGCACTTGCCGATATCCGCCAATAGGCAGGGGCGACCGGTCTGTCTGGCGCGATCAAAAATCTGCTTGCTGCACGACCGCACAGGGTAAACCTTGAGCATGGTGTCGAGTGTTTCTCGAACAGCCCAGGCCTGCGTGTACGGCCCAAAATACTTGACGCCTTTTTGCTCGCGGTTTCGTGTGATGAAAGCTCGCGGATGCTTTTCGCCCAGTGAAATGGCGAGATACGGATAAGACTTGTCGTCTTTCAGCCGCACGTTGAATGGCGGATCGAACTCTTTGATCCACGTGAATTCGAGCTGAAGTGCCTCGAATTCGGAGTTCACTATCGTCCACTGAACATCTGCCGCAGAGGTAACCATGCGACGAGTTCGCTTGTGCAGTGATTCAAGGGGGCCGAAATAGTTGCTGAGTCTTGCCCTAAGGTTCTTGGCCTTACCTACGTATAGAACGCGACCGTTCGCATCGAGCCAGCGATAGACGCCCGGCTGAGTTGGAATCTCGCCGGTCTTTGGACGAAACGGCAGGGCGTCGGCCATCAGCCGAGAATCTCCTTCAGGAACAATCCCGTGAAACTCATAGGGTGTTTGGCAACCTGCTCTGGTGTGCCCTCGGCAAGTACCGTGCCACCCCGTGAGCCTCCCTCTGGACCCATGTCAATAATCCAGTCGGCAGACTTGATTACATCTAGGTTGTGCTCAATGACCAGGACCGTGTTGCCCTTATCGGCCAGGCCATTCAGAACGTGCAGGAGCTTGCGGACGTCCTCGAAGTGCAAACCGGTGGTTGGCTCATCCAATACATGGATTGTGCGACCGGTGCTGCGTTTTTGAAGCTCGGTGGCGAGCTTCACGCGCTGCGCTTCACCACCAGAAAGGGTTGTCGCGCTCTGACCGAGGCGCACGTAACCGAGTCCCACCTCGACCAGCGTCACCAGGTATCGAGCAATCGCGCTGATTGGTGCAAAGAATTCGGCGGCCTCGGCTATAGGCATCTCGAGGACCTCGGCGATGTTTTTGCCCTTGTAGAGAACCTGAAGGGTCTCTCGGTTGTACCGAGCGCCGTGGCAGACCTCGCAGGCAACGTAAACATCAGGCAGGAAGTTCATCTCGATTTTTAGGGTGCCGTCACCCGCGCAGGCTTCACAGCGACCACCCTTCACGTTGAATGAAAAGCGACCCTGCTGGTATCCCCTGGCCTTTGACTCTGGAGTCTCAGCGAAAAGCTTGCGGATGTGATCGAAGACACCCGTGTAGGTAGCCGGATTCGATCGAGGGGTACGACCAATCGGCGCCTGGTCAACGTGAACCACCTTGTCGAGCAGCTCGAGGCCCTCAACTCTGGTGTGTCGTCCGGCAACTCCCTTGGCTCCGTTTAGGGCATTCGCCAGCACCTGGTAAAGCACATCGTTGATTAGCGAGGACTTGCCAGAACCACTCACGCCGGTAACCGCGGTAAAGACTCCGAGTGGAATATCAACATCGACATCGAGCAGGTTGTTTTCTCGCGCGCCGACCACTCGCAGCTTGCGGTTTGGGTCAACCGCACGCCGCTTCTTCGGAGTTTCGATTTGTTCGCGACCGCTTAGGAAAGCGCCTGTGATTGACTTTGGATTCTTGAGGATCTCTTTGTATGGGCCGCTGTGAACTACTTCTCCGCCGTTTACGCCGGCTCCTGGTCCGATGTCAACAACCCAGTCGGATGCCTTGATGGTGTCCTCGTCGTGTTCGACCACAAGCAGTGTGTTGCCGAGGTCACGCAACTTGACGAGTGTGTCAATCAGGCGGCGATTATCACGCTGGTGCAGGCCGATTGATGGCTCATCAAGCACGTAAAGCACGCCAGTAAGT
>JACCDN010003561.1_pt1 | contig 22237 bp, 20 predicted proteins | sample 7441691 | NCBI WGS metagenome assembly JACCDN01 (sample SAMN15323439, study PRJNA562643) | freshwater metagenome | isolation source: river surface water | place: USA:Blue River Watershed | collected 2017-08-16 | reverse complement strand
GCGGTAGCCGGCCCTGCCATCAACAGAACGCCGAGTGAAAGGGCGGTGGTGGCCACTGCGGCTAAAAGCCGGGCGGCGCGCCCTCGTTTCACGGTCGTGTTCTCCACGGATCCTCCTGGTCGCTGCTCCCCAGACGGTTGTCCAGGGATGTAGGTCGACATTGACATTAATGACCATTCGTTTCCGACGGATTTCGCCACTCTGCGAAAGGTCGTCTAATTATTGCGATAAAACTCCGATATTGCTAACCCAGTACGATAAGTAGTAACAAGTTTTCGTGAATACGCGCAGAATCGTTGCGGAAAAAGGAGAAAAATGTCCATGGACGAACCCTTCGTTTTGACCGGTCTGACCTACGACGACGTGATGCTTCTGCCCGCACACACCGATGTCATCCCCAGTGAGGCCGACACCTCGTCGCGTTTGACCCGCCGAATTTCGGTGTGGGCGCCCATTGTGTCGAGCGCCATGGACACGGTCACCGAGGCGCGCATGGCCATCGGCATGGCCCGCCAGGGCGGCCTAGGCATCCTGCACCGCAACCTCTCGATCGCCGATCAGGCCGAACAGGTCGACAAGGTCAAGCGTTCCGAATCGGGCATGATTTCGAACCCCGTCACGACAACCCCCGACGCCACCGTCGCCGATGTGGACCGCCTGTGCGGCGAATACCGCGTCTCGGGTCTGCCCGTCATCGACGAGAACGGTGTGCTCGTCGGAATCATCACGAACCGTGACATGCGTTTCGTTGCCGCCGAGGTCGCCGAGTCGACCCTGGTCCGTGACGTCATGACCTCGAGCCCGCTGATCACCGGACCCGTCGGAATCGCACCCGAGCAGGCAATCGCACTGTTCGCCGAGCACAAGATCGAAAAGCTGCCCCTGGTCGATGCCGAGGGCAAGCTGCGGGGACTCATCACGGTCAAGGACTTTGAGAAGACCGAGAAATACCCCCACGCCACCAAGGACTCGGCAGGTCGACTGCGCGTCGGTGCGGCCATTGGTTTCTTTGGGGACGCGTGGGAGCGTGCCTGTGCACTGCGCGACGCCGGCGTTGACATTCTCGTCGTCGACACCGCCAACGGTGACTCCAGCGGCGTGCTCGACATCGTTCGTCGACTGAAGGCCGATCCCTCGTTCGAACACATCGACGTCATCGGCGGCAACGTGGCCACCAAGGCGGGCGCCGAGGCTCTGATTTCGGCCGGCGTTGACGCGGTCAAGGTGGGCGTTGGTCCCGGCTCGATCTGCACCACCCGTGTTGTTGCCGGTGTGGGCGTGCCCCAGGTCACCGCAATTCACGAGGCATACAAGGCGGCAAAGCTCGCCGATGTCCCCGTGATCGCCGACGGTGGCTTGCAGTACTCGGGTGACATCGCCAAGGCTCTCGTCGCCGGTGCCGAAACCGTCATGCTGGGTTCGTTGCTGGCCGGTACCGACGAAAGCCCCGGAGACCTCGTGTTCGAGGGCGGCAAGCAGTTCAAGATGTACCGCGGCATGGGTTCGCTGGGTGCGCTGCAGACCCGCGGCAAGAAGACCTCGTATTCGCGTGACCGTTACTTCCAGGCCGATGTTCCCAGCGACGAACAGCTGGTACCCGAGGGCATCGAAGGCCGCGTCGCCTACCGTGGCCCGTTGGGCTCGGTCATCTACCAGTTGCTCGGTGGCCTTCGTCAGTCGATGTTCTACACCGGCAGCCGCACCATCGCCGACCTGCGTGCCAACGGCAAGTTCGTGCGCATCACTGCCGCCGGCTTGAAAGAATCCCACCCGCACGACATCCAGATGGTTGTCGAAGCCCCCAACTACAAGCGTTAGGTCCGCACCATGTCGGAAATTGAAATCGGTCGCGCCAAGCGCGCGCGTCGCGCATACAGCTTTGATGACATTGCTGTGGTGCCCAGCCGTCGCACCCGCGACCAGGGCGTCGTCAGCCTCGGCTGGACCATTGATGCACACAAGTTCGACATCCCCGTGATGGCGGCCCCCATGGACTCCGTGGTGTCGCCCGCGACCGCGATCCGCATCGGCCAGCTCGGTGGCGTCGGTGTGCTGAACCTCGAGGGTCTGTGGACTCGGTACGACAACGCCGACGAGGTCCTCGCCAGCATTCGCGACCTGCCCGCGGAAAAGTCGACCGCCGCAATGCAGAAGATCTATTCCGAGCCGATCAAGCCCGAGCTGATCACCCGTCGCCTCGCCGAAATTCGTGACGCAGGCGTCACCGTCGCCGGCGCACTGAGCCCCCAGCGCACGCAGGAATTCAGCGATGTTGTCGTCAAGGCCGGCGTCGACCTGTTCGTGATCCGCGGAACCACCGTCAGCGCCGAGCACGTGTCCGCCGGTGTCGAGCCTCTGAACCTCAAGAAATTCATCTATGAACTCGATGTCCCCGTGATTGTGGGTGGCGCGGCGACCTACACGGCCGCACTGCACCTCATGCGTACCGGTGCCGCCGGCGTACTCGTCGGTTTTGGTGGCGGTGCCGCCGGTGCGACCCGCACCGCACTGGGCATCCAGGCCCCCATGGCCACCGCTGTTGCCGATGTGGCCGGCGCTCGCCGTGACTATATGGATGAGTCCGGCGGACGCTATGTCCACGTGATCGCCGACGGCGGTCTGGGAACCAGCGGCGACATCATCAAGGCCATCGCCATGGGCGCCGACGCCGTCATGCTGGGAACCACTCTGGCTCGCGCCACCGATGCTCCCGGCCAGGGCTGGCACTGGGGCCAAGAGGCGTACCACGAGGAACTTCCCCGCGGAAACCGCGTATGGGTCGGCCAGGTCGGCGACACGTCCGAAGTGCTCTTTGGGCCCGCACGTCAGGCCTCCGGCCAGTCCAACCTGATGGGCGCCCTGAAGCGTTCGATGGCGACGACCGGATACAGCGATGTCAAGGAGTTCCAGCGGGTCGACGTCGTCGTGTCGCCCTCATCCTGCTGATGGTGACCTGGTGGCAGATGGCGCGACGCCCACAGTGGTTGGGCGTGCTGGTGTTCGTTTTGGCGCTTGCCGGGGTCTTTGTGCTGTTGAGCCAATGGCAAATTTCGCGTGCCGTCGAACAGGCGACCGTGGTTGTGGTCGATTCCGAAACCCCGGTGCTGCTGTCGGAAATTGCGGAACCCCAGTCGCCGGTGTCCCGGACGGCAGGAGGCCGCCGCGTCATCGTTCCCGGTGAGTGGACGGACCAGTTTGTCATCGTCGAGGACCGCGCCCAGCGTGACCAGACCGGTTCGTGGGTTGTCCGAAATTTCCTGACCGAGGACGGCGCCTGCCTCCCCGTGGCCGTGGGGTGGGCGACCCCCGAGGTCGGCAACGGCTTCCAGCCCACCGGTTCGGGCGAGCCTGTGACGATTCAGGGTCGTATTGTGCCCACCGAGGCGGCCAGCGAGGGGGATTACACCAACGGGCGCACCACCGTGGTCGCCACCCCCGACCTGATCAACCTGTGGCAGTGCGACCGCATGTTCGGCGGGTTCGTCGCACTGGAGGGCGCGCCAATGCCGCTCGAATCCATTGACACCGTGCCCCCGCAGTTCGATTCCTCGCTGAACTGGCTCAACATCTTCTATGCCGCGGAATGGGTGTTCTTCGCCGGCTTCGCGCTGTACTTCTGGTACCGCATCGTGCTCGACGCGGTCGAGCGCGTGAACGACCCCGACGACGACGCCGACGGCTCGGCCGAGCCTCGGGCCGACAACTAGGATTAAGGGCATGGCGAAAGACGCACAGACGGTCCGTTCCGCGGAAAAGTTTTACCGAATCACCTCGTACATCACCGGCGGAATGCTGTTGTTGCTGACGTTCGAGATGATCCTCAAGTACTTCGGTGGCGTGGAAATCGAGGCGGGCGGCGCTTTCGGATTCCTCGCGTTGACCCCGACCGGCATGATCCCCGCCACCAGCGTCAACGTGTCGACCTGGATCCTCATCATCCACGGCTGGTTCTATGTCGCCTACCTGTTCGGATGCTTCCGCATCTGGTCGGCCATGCGCTGGAACACCCTGTGGTTCCCCGTCCTCGCCGCCGGCGGTGTGATTCCCTTCCTCTCGTTCTTCACCGAGCGCCGCGTGCGCACCATCGTCAACAACACTCTGGAGTCCAACGCATGACGACCCACCGTCCCGTACTCGTCGTCGATTTCGGCGCCCAGTACGCCCAGCTGATCGCCCGTCGCGTGCGCGAAGCTCACGTGTATTCCGAAATCGTCCCGCACACCGTGTCGGCCGCCGAAGTTGCCGAGAAGCAGCCGTTGGCGATCATCCTGTCGGGTGGCCCGTCGAGTGTGTACGAGCCCGGTTCGCCGAACCTTGACCCCGCAATCTTTGACCTGGGCGTGCCCGTGATGGGTATTTGCTATGGCTTCCAGGTCATGGCACAGGCCCTGGGCGGCGAGGTGTCGAACACCGGCCTGCGTGAATACGGAGCAACCGAGACAACGGTGTCCGAGGGCGTGCTGTTCCGCGACCAGCCGGCCACCCAGCAGACCTGGATGAGCCACGGCGACCGCGTCGAGACCGCTCCTCCCGGATTCGCGGTGACCGGCTCGACCGCCGTCACCCCCGTTGCCGCTTTTGAAAACGCCGAGGCGCGTCAGTTCGGTGTGCAGTGGCACCCCGAAGTTCTGCACTCGGAGTTCGGCCAGCGCGTGCTGGAGAACTTCCTGTGGAACGGTGCGGGGATTGCCCCCGATTGGACCAGCGGCAACGTCATCGACGAACAGGTTGCGAAGGTTCGCGAACAGGTCGGCGACGACCTCGTCATCTGTGGCCTGTCGGGTGGCGTGGACTCGGCTGTGGCCGCCGCGCTCGTGCACAAGGCCGTGGGCGACCAGCTGATTTGCGTGTTTGTCGATCACGGCCTGCTGCGCACCGGCGAACGCGAGCAGGTTGAACGTGACTTTGTCGCCGCCACCGGCGTGCGCCTCGTCACCGTCGATGTCGCGGACCGTTTCCTCGAGGCCATGGCCGGTGTGACCGAGCCCGAGGCGAAGCGCAAGATCATCGGCCGCGAGTTCATTCGCGCCTTCGAAGCCGCCGAGGTGGACCTGGTGCAGGAGGCCGCACACACCGGCCGCGCCGTGCGTTACCTCGTGCAGGGCACCCTGTACCCCGACGTCGTCGAGAGCGGCGGCGGTTCAGGCACCGCAACCATCAAGTCGCACCACAACGTGGGTGGGCTTCCCGAGGACCTGAACTTCTCGCTGGTCGAGCCTCTGCGTGAACTGTTCAAGGACGAGGTTCGTGCCATTGGTCGCGAACTGGGGCTGCCCGAAGCCATCGTGGGACGCCAGCCGTTCCCCGGACCCGGCCTCGGTATCCGCATCGTCGGTGAGGTCACCAAGGACCGCCTCGACACTCTGCGTGCAGCCGACGTCATCGTCCGCGAGGAACTGACCGCCGCCGGCCTCGACAAGTCGATCTGGCAATGCCCCGTGGTTCTGCTGGCCGACGTTCGCTCGGTCGGTGTCCAAGGCGACGGCCGCACCTACGGTCACCCCATCGTTCTGCGCCCCGTGTCCAGCGAGGACGCCATGACCGCCGACTGGACCCGCGTGCCCTACGACGTGTTGGCCAAGATCTCGAACCGCATCACCAACGAGGTGAAGGACATCAACCGCGTTGTGCTCGACGTCACGTCGAAGCCGCCGGGAACTATTGAGTGGGAGTAACCCCACAACGGCGAAGGCCCCGAGGATGCTGTCCTCGGGGCCTTCGGTGTAAATCTGGCGTTCGTTACTCGCGCGTGATCGCCAACATGCGCAGGATTTCGGTGTACAGCCACACGACGGTGACCATGATTCCGAAAGCGCCCTGCCATGCGAACACCCGTGGCGCGCCTCGTTCGACACCGACCTTGATCGACTCAAAGTCCATGACCAGCGAATACGCGGCGAGGAACACGACGACGACACCGAGCACGAGGCCCAGGGGGATTCCAGCGATTTCCATCGAACGCATGCCCCACGTCATGCCGGGCAGCGCACCGGTCATCATGAGGATCATGTTGACGAGCGAGAACACGGCGTACCCGATGATTGCCATGGTCACGATTTTGTTCATGCGCGGGGTGGCGCGGAACTTGCCGGACAGGAAGAGGAACAGGGTGATGCCCACGACGGCGAGAGTGCCGACGATGGCCTGGGTCACGATGCCCTCGTACATGCCGTTGAAGAACATCGAGATGGCTCCCAACGCGATGCCCTCGAATGCGGCATAGGCCAAGACGAGTGCGGGCGAAGGGGTCTTTTTGAAGATGTTGACCATGGCCAGAACGAAGGCGATGATCAGGCCGGGCAGCATCAGTGCGGGGACGACCCAACCGACGGCGGCGCCCGCGATTAGAACAGCGAACGAGACGAGGGTCTTGACGATGGTGTCCTCGTAGGTCATGCGGCCGGTGTCGGCGCCGGTGGCTGCCGGCATGTCATAGGCCGTCTCGAGGGTGTCGGCGGCGGGTGCGGTGGTCGCGCCTCGGCCGTACAGGTTCTCCAGCTGGTCGCGGGAAACCTGTCCGGGACGGAACGCGGCGGAACGCGAGAATGCGGGATTCGAGCTCATGATTCTCCTTTAGGTGAATTCGGTACTACCAGTGTAAACACGGGGCGGCCGCCGAATCTATGAAACGGCTGTGAGTTACAGCTCGACCCACCACAACCACAGCAGAACCCCACTGACCATCCACAGTGTCATGTTGACCCAGCCCAAAACGATTGCGGCGACGGCCATGCGACGCCCGCCCTCGTGGGTGCGGCGGATCTGTTCCGTGGCGAACCATCCCAGGGGCAGGGCCATGGGCGACAGCATGCACCCCAGCACGAACGACAGCACGGCCAACGGGTTTGTTTTCCGCTTCACCGTGGTCTTATCCATGTCGACACTCTAACCCCGGGTCGCCCCATGTCGGAGGAGCAACCTAAACTTGTCAACGACATGACGACGCTCTTTGACGACAACCTTTTCTCGCCCGCACCCCACGGAATCGACCCCGCTGACCCCCTGTTGGTGGGTTTGAACCCTTCACAGCTGCGTGCTGTGACGCACCGCGGCCCCGCCTTGCTGATTGTGGCCGGTGCCGGTTCGGGCAAGACCTCGGTGCTGACTCGTCGCATCGCATTGTTGCTGAAGAACCGCGAGGCGTGGCCCAGCCAGATCCTCGCGATCACGTTCACGAACAAGGCCGCGGCCGAGATGCGGGAACGCATCGGCGCACTGATCGGCGTGGACGAGGCGAACCAGATGTGGATTTCGACCTTCCACTCGGCGTGTGTGCGCATTCTGCGTCGCGAGGCCGAACGGTTCGGTTTCAGTTCATCGTTCACGATTTACGACTCGGCCGATTCCAAGTCGCTGATCAAACGAATCATTAAGGAATACGAGGCGGACACGCTGGGGCTGACCCCGGGCAGTGTGATCTCGAAGATGTCCAAGCTGAAGAACGAGCTGGTCGACTGCGACCAGTTCGCCCGCACCGTGAATTCGGACGACCCCAACGAGGTCATGTTCCTCGAAATTTGGCGCAAATACACGTCGGAATTGCGCCGCGCCAACGCGTTTGACTTTGACGACCTGATCGGTCAGACCGTGTTTTTGTTCCGCGCGTTCCCCGAAATCCGCGCCCTGTACCAGCGCCGATTCCGCCACCTGCTGGTCGATGAGTACCAGGACACCAACCACGCCCAGTACGCGCTGATCTATGAACTGACCCGTCCTGTCGAGCCCGAATACGTGACGCCCGATACCCCTCCGAAACTCGTCGAAATGGATGGGTCGATCAAGGCCGCCTCACTGACCGTGGTGGGTGACAGCGACCAGTCGATCTATGCGTTCCGTGGCGCGGACATCCGTAACATCCTCGAATTCGAACGCGATTTCCCCGGCACCGACGTCGTTTTGCTGGAACAGAACTACCGATCCAGCCAGAACATCCTCGACGCCGCGAACGCCGTCATCTCGAATAACTTCGACACCACACGGGCAAAGAACCTGTTCACCGAGAGCGGTGCCGGCGCCCAGATCGTGGGCTTCACCGGTGTCACAGCACACGACGAGGCCCAGTTCGTGGCCGACGAGGTTCACGCTCTGCACGACAGTGGTCTGGCCTACCGCGACATGGCGGTCTTCTATCGCACGAACTCGCAGACCCGTGCCTTGGAAGAAATTCTCATGCGCGCTGCGGTGCCGTACAAGCTTCTGGGTGGCACCAAGTTCTATGAACGTGCCGAAATCAAGGACGTGATGGCGTACCTCATCGCCGTCGCCAACCCGCAGGATGCTCTGGCGCATCGCCGCATTCTCAACACACCGAAGCGTGGCATCGGTCCCGCCTCCGAGACCCAGATTCAAAGCTTTGCCGACCGCGAGGGCATCACGTTCCGCGAGGCTCTATCCCGCTCGAGCGAGCTCGGTTTGGGCCCGAAGCTCACCGCATCGGTGCGCGATCTGGCCCAACTGTTGGACACCGTCACCGCCTCGGTCGCCACGGCCAAGGTCGTCGACGTGTTGCTCGCGCTGTTGGAGGGAACCGGGTACCTGTCGTTGCTGCAGAACAGCCGCGACCCGCAGGAAAACGCTCGCGCGGAAAACGTCGAGGAGCTCGTCGGTGTCACCCGCGAATTCCAGGTCAAGTCGCCCGACGGAACGTTGCTGGACTTCCTCACCGAGGTGGCGCTGGTGTCGGCTGTCGACGACATGGATGACGAATCCGGTTCGGTGAACCTCATGACACTGCACACGGCCAAGGGCCTGGAATTCGATGCCGTGTTCATCACCGGTGTCGAAGAACTGATCCTGCCGCACAAGATGGCCCTGATCGAGACTGGCGGAATCAACGAGGAACGACGACTGTTCTATGTGGGCATCACGCGTGCTCGCAAGCGGCTGTTCCTCTCGCTCGCCACATCGCGCGCGACGTTCGGTGAAATCAGCGTGGCGATGCCCAGCCGATTCCTCGACGAGATTCCCGCCCACCTGATCTCGTGGCGCGAGAACCAGCGCGCACTGCGCGGTGGCGGCGGTTTCGGTGGCGGCAACGGCAGCGGATACTCCAGTGGTTATTCTTCGGGCGGCTATTCTTCGGGCGGCGGCTACGGTCTCGAACGCAGCAAGCCCAAGACGGAATGGTCGGGAACCGTGACGCGCGAGGTGCGCGACAATTCCGAGCTGGAAATTGGGGTGGGGGACCGCATTCGTCACACCGACTTCGGCGACGGCCGCGTGTTGGCGGTCACCGGCGAGGGTGCGAAACGCATCGCCGAGGTGCAGTTCTCGCAGGCGGGCAAGAAAAAGTTGCTCATCAAAATCGCGCCCATCGAAAAGCTCTAATTTGTGCAGCACCTTCGGCAAGTCGTGCGCGGGTGCAACGGTAGGCTAGAGGACGGTCGTGTGGCATGGGGCCCCGACCACTTCGTCTCATTGTCGATTGGATAACGGTGGATCTTTACGAGTACCAGGCCCGCGATATGTTCGAAAAGCACGGCGTACCCGTGCTTCGCGGCATCGTTGCTGACACCCCCGCAGAGGCCAAGGCCGCTGCCGCAGAAATCGGCGGCGTCACCGTCGTCAAGGCTCAGGTCAAGACCGGTGGTCGTGGCAAGGCCGGCGGCGTCAAGGTCGCAAAGACCGCCGACGAAGCCTATGCCGCAGCCGAAGCAATCCTCGGCCTCGACATCAAGGGCCACGTCGTCAAGCGCGTAATGGTGGCACAGGGCGCACGCATCGCCCAGGAATACTACTTCTCGGTGCTGCTCGACCGCGCCAACCGTTCGTACCTCTCGCTGTGCTCGTACGAGGGCGGCATGGAGATCGAACAGCTCGCAGTCGAGCGTCCCGAGGCTCTCGCCAAGATCGAGGTTGACCCCAGCACGGGCATCGACCTGGCCAAGGCCACCGAGATCGCGATTGCCGCAAAGTTCCCCGCCGAGTTGGTCGACAAGGTTGCTGCTGTGTTCGTGCAGCTGTACGGCGTGTACGTCGCCGAAGACGCCACCCTGGTCGAGGTGAACCCCCTCGTTCTGACGGAAGAGGGCGACATCCTCGCCCTAGACGGCAAGGTCACCCTCGACGAGAACGCCGGTTTCCGTCACGCCGACCACGAAGCACTCGAGGACAAGGCCGCTGCCGACCCTCTCGAGGCCAAGGCCAAGCAGCACGACCTCAACTACGTCAAGCTCGACGGCGAGGTCGGAATCATCGGTAACGGTGCCGGTCTGGTCATGTCGACCCTCGACGTCGTCGCCTATGCCGGCGAGAACCACGGTGGCGTTCGCCCCGCAAACTTCCTCGACATCGGTGGTGGAGCCTCGGCCGAGGTCATGGCCGCCGGTCTGGACGTCATCCTCGGCGACCCTCAGGTCAAGAGCGTGTTCGTCAACGTATTCGGTGGCATCACGGCCTGTGACGCCGTCGCCAACGGCATCGTCGCCGCTCTCGACATCCTCGGTGACGCCGCGACCAAGCCCCTGGTTGTGCGCCTCGACGGTAACAGTGTCGAAGAGGGTCGTCAGATCCTGGCCGCACGCAACCACCCCCTCGTAACCCTGGCCACCACGATGGATGACGGCGCTGATCGCGCCGCCGCCCTGGCAGCAAAGTAAGGATCCGAAAATGTCGATCTTCCTCAACAAGGATTCCCGCGTCATCGTTCAGGGCATCACCGGCGGCGAGGGCTCCAAGCACACCGCCCTGATGCTGAAGTCCGGCACCAACGTGGTCGGCGGTGTGAACGCTCGCAAGGCGGGCACCACCGTAACCCACGGCGATGTGACCCTTCCCGTGTTCGGCACGGTCGAAGAGGCCATGCGCGAAACCGGCGCCAACGTGTCGGTCGTGTTTGTTCCCCCGGCATTCGCCAAGGACGCCGCCATCGAGGCCGTTGACGCCGAGATGCCCCTCATCGTGGTCATCACCGAGGGCATCCCCGTGCAGGACACCGCCGAGTTCTGGGCCTACGCCAAGAACAAGGGCACCAGCCGCATCATCGGACCCAACTGCCCCGGAATCATCACCCCCGGCGAGGCTCTGGCCGGCATCACCCCCGCGACCATCACCGGTTCGGGCCCCATCGGCCTCGTGTCGAAGTCGGGAACCCTGACCTACCAGATGATGTTCGAACTGCGCGACATCGGATTCTCGACCGCCATCGGCATCGGCGGTGACCCCATCGTGGGCACCACGCACATCGACGCCCTTGCCGCATTCGAGGCTGACCCCGACACCAAGGCGATCGTCATGATCGGCGAAATCGGTGGCGACGCCGAGGAACGTGCCGCGGACTACATCAAGGCCAACGTCACCAAGCCCGTCGTGGGCTATGTTGCCGGTTTCACCGCTCCCGAGGGCAAGACCATGGGCCACGCTGGCGCCATCGTGTCGGGCTCGTCGGGTACCGCTCAGGCCAAGAAGGAAGCCCTCGAGGCTGCCGGCGTGCGTGTGGGCAAGACTCCGAGTGAAACCGCGCGACTCATGCGCGAGGTCATCGCGGCTCTCTAGTCGTGTCGCGTCGACTCGTCGTCCTCTTCGCGCTTCTCGAGGCGCTGTTTGTCATCGCATTGGGCATCGGCATTGTGCTGGTGCCCTATGTGGTTGTCTGGGGAGTCAACGGCGCGTTTCAGGCGACACCGTTGGAGGTGTGGCGGTTAGCGGTCGATGCGTGGGCCTTGGGCCACTCGGTTCCGCTCACCGTGACACTGCCCGCCGAGGCCGCCGCCGCGTTCGGTGACAAGGGCGAGCTGTCGTTCGTACTGTCACTGGCTCCGTTGGGCCTCGCCGTGTTTACGTTCGCTATGGGTTTGCGCGCGGGCCGACGTGTGGCGGATGCGCCGAATCCCGCGCCGACCGCGGCGCTGATCACGGCGTTCGTCGCAATGTTCGCGTTTCTCGTCATGTGGTCGGCCCAACACGAGGGCGTGACGATGGATCTGGCCGACGGCACAATCCGCGTCGTCATGCCGTTTGCTGTGGGAGTGCTGTTGTCGTGGCGCCCGTGGCGTTCCGAATCTTTTGCCGCCCGGTGGCAGGCCGCTGTCCCGTGGGACCTGCGTGAACTCGGCGGCGTTGCATTGACCGTCGCGTCGACCGTTCTGCTGGGCCTCGTTGTGGTGGCATCGGTCATGCTCGTCCTGTTGCTGGTCGCGGGTTTCGCCACCGAAATTTCCTTGTACGAGGCGGTGCACGGCGAAATCTTTGGGGGATTGGTGTTGACGTTTGGCCAGTTGCTCGCGGTGCCAACCGCGGTCATCTGGGCTGCCTCGTGGATTGTCGGCCCCGGTTTTTCGCTGGGAGTGGGAACCATCGTGTCGCCCGAGACCCTGACACTGGGGACGCTGCCCTCGGTTCCGTTGCTGGGGCTGATCCCGCTCGACAATTCCGCGGGTCTGCTGTTCACCGCGGTCGTGCCCGTGTTGGCGGCGATTGCGGCCGCTCGATTTTCGCCCACGCTAGTCGCCGCACGCGGATACTTTGATGCGTCGGGCGTGCGCGATTACCTGCGCATCGTGGGCCTCGCGGCGCTCGCGGGCTTGTTCAGTTTCGCCATCGCGTTCGTTGTCAGCGGTGGTGCCAGCGGCTCGGCTGGTCCTGGCCGGTTCTTTGACGTGGGCATCGATGTGTTTGATTTTGCCTTCACGCTCGCTGTGGGCACGGCCGGTGGCGCACTGGTCGGAGCTGCCGCGCGACTGATTCGTCCGTTGCCCGCGCAGCCCGCCTCGGCCAATTTTTCGACACCCCGCAAACGGTAGACTTGGCTAATGCTTCGGGTTGTCGTCCTCATTAGTGGTACCGGCTCGAACCTGCGCGCATTTCTTGAGGGCTGTGACACCGGATCCATTCCGGCTCGGGTCGTGGCGGTCGGATCCGACCTTCCCGCCGACGGCCTGCAGCACGCCGCCGTCCGCCAGATTCCCACCTTTATCGAACCGCTCAACCGTGGTGATGACCGCGCGGCGTGGGGCGAACGCCTGGCCGAACAGATCGCGGCTTTTGACCCCGACCTCGTGATCCTGTCGGGTTTCATGCGACTCGTGCCGCCGGCCGTAGTCGAACGTTTCTCGCCGATGTTGCTGAACACGCACCCCGCATATTTGCCGGAATTCCCCGGCGCACACGGGGTTCGCGACGCGTTCGAGGCCGGAGTCACCGAGACCGGCGCCAGTGTCATTGTGGTCGACAACGGGGTCGACACCGGACCCATTCTTGCTCAACGTCGAGTGCCCATTTTCCCGAACGACACCGTCGAAACGCTGCACGACCGCATCAAACCGGTCGAACGCGAGCTGCTTGCCGAGGTCGTCCGCGATATCGCTACACGACACAACGCCACGACACACTAGCCAGGAGACCCAATGGTTGCCGCACTTCCCGCCCCCGACCGCGCCCGTGATCAGATTCAGGTGCGCCGCGCCTTGTTGTCCGTCAGCGACAAGACGGGACTCGTGGAATTGGCCACCGCATTGGCGGACGCCGGCGTGCAGATGGTGTCGACCGGGTCGACCGCACAGACCATTCGCGACGCGGGTTTCGAAGCACTCGATGTCAGCTCCGTCACCGGTTTTCCCGAATCGTTGGATGGCCGGGTAAAGACCCTCCACCCCTCGATTCACGGCGGAATTCTCGCCGACCTGCGCTATGACAGCCACGTTGCTCAGTTGGACGAGCTGGGTATCGAACCGTTCGACCTGATCGTCGTCAACCTGTACCCCTTCGTGGCCACCGTCGCCAGCGGCGCCGAGGCCGGCACCATCGTCGAAAACGTGGACATCGGTGGGCCCGCCATGGTTCGTGCATCGGCAAAGAACCACCACAACGTCGCCATCGTCGTCAACCCCGCCGACTACACCGAGATCATCGAGGCCGTTGCCCAGGGCGGCACGACGCTCGCTCAGCGCCGCGTTCTCGCGGGCCGCGCCTTTGCGCACACCGCCGCCTATGACTCGGCCGTCGCCACCTGGTTCCAGTCCGAGTACCCCCACGACGACACCACGTTTGCCCCCGCACTTCGCATCGCGGCGGACCGCGACGCCGTTCTGCGTTACGGCGAAAACGCCCACCAGCAAGGCGCTCTCTATGTGTCGGCGTTGGGCCGCGGTATCGCCCAGGCCACCCAGCTGCACGGCAAGGAAATGTCGTACAACAACTATGTTGACGCCGATGCCGCCCTGCGTGCCGCGTTCGATCACGAGGCCCCCGCCGTGGCCATCATCAAGCACGCCAACCCCTGCGGGATTGCTGTGGGTGCCACGATTGCTGAAGCTCACCGCGCCGCCCACGAGTGCGACCCCGTGTCGGCGTTTGGTGGTGTGATTGCCGCGAACGGTGTAATCACGCGCGAGGCCGCAGAATCCATCAAGGACATTTTCACCGAGGTCATCGTCGCACCCGGCTTTGACCCCGAGGCGGTCGAAATCCTCAGCGCAAAGAAGAACTTGCGTTTGCTGCAGTTGCCCCAGGACTATGCGCGTGAAGCGACCGAAATCCGTCAGATCTCGGGAGGCTTCCTCGTGCAGCAGCCCGACACGCATTTCGCGGCAGCGTCCGCGTGGACCCTTGCCGCAGGCGAACCCGCTGACGAGGCCACCCTGCGCGACCTCGAATTTGCGTGGCGTGCGTGCCGTGCGGTGAAGTCGAACGCGATTCTGCTCGCGAATGACGGCGCATCCGTCGGTATTGGCATGGGTCAGGTCAACCGCGTGGACTCCTGCCACCTTGCCGTCAACCGTGCGGGGGACCGTGCCGCCGGTTCGGTCGCCGCGTCGGACGCGTTCTTCCCGTTCGCCGACGGCCTCGAGGTCCTGCTGGCTGCCGGCGTTCGTGCCGTGGTTCAGCCCGGTGGTTCAGTGCGTGACGACGAGGTCGTGGCCGCGGCAAAGGCCGCCGGTGTGACCATGTACTTCACCAACGAGCGCCACTTCTTCCACTAGGACGAGGTGGCGATCGGCCGGATACGTTCCCGTATCCATTCCGCTGATGCCTCAAGGCTCAATGACCCGCTGACTACATCGTGGATGTACGTGAATGCCTCACCTTCGGTGAATTCAAGCGTGTAGCCGTTGATGATGAGCAGGTGGTTGAGCCCAATCCACGCGATTCGTTTGTTTCCGTCGTAAAAGGAATGGTTTCGTGCCAGGGACTCTGTCTGCGCGGCACATTTGAGTTCTATGGCGGGATATGCCTCTTGGCCCATCAGTGTCGTTGATGGGCGTTCGATTGCGGAATGAATGAGCCCCAGGTCGCGGGCGACGAAGCCAATCGCTTCTAATTCGACGACGAAACTTTCGAGGTCTAAGAAACGGGTCACGAATCAGCCAACCGGGCCATCAGTCCAGCGTCGCGTTGTGTAACCAACTCAATTGTCTTTCGCAGTTCGCGACGGTTGTTGTGTGAGTCGACGAAAGATTCCAAAGCCAATGTTGCTGCCTGTTGCTTTGAAATTCCCAGATCGTTGGCAAGCGCGGTGAGGTGATTGTCGAGCGATTCGGGTAAACGTAGTGTCATTGCCATGGCGACATGGTATCAAAGTGATACCGCACAATCAACCGTGAGCGCCCATCTAGCCCACGTCGGGCTAGGCGACGACGAGTTCGCCGATCGCTTCGCCGTACTCGGTCTCGCCGACCTGGGTGAAACCGCAGCGCTTAAAGAATTCGCCGGGACCCAGGTCGCCGTATTCCCAGATCGCGGTGATGCGGTCAAAGCCGCGCCCGCGGGCCTCGTTCAACAGTGCCTGCACGGCGAACTTGCCGATACCGCGACCCTGTTCGTCGGCGTCGACGTTGATGCGCCACACGCACGCCTTGAATTCGTCCTTGGGGTGGTGGGGGTCAAAGTTACCGCGGATAAACCCGACGACCTTGTCGTTGTCGATGATGACGCGAGCCCACGTGGTCGACGGGTCGACATAGGCGTCCGCGATCGAATACGAGATGGGGGTGATGAACTGCTCCTGGCCGCGGCGCAGCGTGAGGCTGTTGGCGGCAACGATGGTGCGGGCACTTAATTCTTCAAGTCGGAGTTCGCTCATGTATCCACCATAACCCCGAGCGGCGGGCGCCCCAGGGTTTTGTGGGTAAACAGTGAGTAAAGTCCCCAGCACGGCCTTTCTGCCCGGGTTCCGCGGCCCGCGACCGCCTAGAATGGGGTTGAATAAGGCTTTATGTGAAAGGCGTTCCGCATGGAAAAAATCAAGGTAGACGGAGTCGTTGTCGAGCTCGACGGCGACGAAATGACCCGCATTATTTGGCAGTTCATCAAGGACCGCCTCATCCACCCTTACTTGGACCTCGAGTTGGAGTACTACGACCTCTCGATCCAGAAGCGTGACGAGACCGACGACCAGATCACCATCGATGCTGCGAACGCCATCAAGAAGCACGGTGTCGGCGTCAAGTGTGCGACCATCACCCCCGACGAGGGTCGCGTGACCGAGTTCGGTCTGAAGAAGATGTGGAAGAGCCCCAACGGCACCATCCGTAACATCCTCGGCGGTGTTATCTTCCGCGAGCCGATCATCATCTCGAACATTCCCCGCCTGGTTCCCGGCTGGAACAAGCCCATCATCGTGGGCCGTCACGCCTTCGGTGACCAGTACCGCGCCACCGACTTCACCTTCGATGGCCCCGGCACGCTGACCCTCAGCTTTGCCCCCGCCGACGGTTCCGAGCCTCAGTCGTTCGAGGTTTTCCAGGCCCCCGGTGCCGGTGTCGCAATGGCGATGTACAACCTCGATGACTCGATCCGCGACTTTGCACGCGCCTCGATGAACTACGGTTTGGCGCGCAACTACCCCGTGTACCTGTCGACCAAGAACACGATCCTCAAGGCGTACGACGGACGTTTCAAGGACATCTTCCAGGAAATCTTTGACGCCGAATTCGCCGAGAAATTCGCCGCTGCCGGCATCACCTACGAGCACCGCCTGATCGACGACATGGTCGCCAGCGCCATGAAGTGGGAGGGCGGCTACGTCTGGGCGACCAAGAACTACGACGGCGACGTTCAGTCCGACACCGTCGCACAGGGCTTTGGTTCGCTGGGTCTCATGACCTCGGTGTTGACCACTCCCGACGGCAAGGTCGTCGAGGCCGAGGCGGCTCACGGCACCGTGACTCGTCACTACCGCCAGCACCAGGCCGGCAAGCCCACCTCGACCAACCCCATCGCGTCGATCTATGCGTGGACCCGTGGCCTGCAGCACCGCGGCAAGTTGGACGGCAACCAGGCGCTGATCGACTTCTCGATTGCACTGGAAGAGGTCGTTGTGGCCACCGTCGAGTCGGGTGCGATGACCAAGGACCTCGCCGCTCTGGTCGGTCCTGACCAGGCATGGCAGACCACCGAGGACTTCCTCGCGACGCTGGACACCAACCTGCAGAAGCGTTTGGCTTCCGCGTAACCACTTGACAAAAATACCCCCAGGGGTATTACAATAAAACCAACGAAAGGAGCACACCATGTGCAGCCCCATTACCTGTAGCGATTGTGGCAAGGCAAGCTGGACCGGTTGCGGACAGCACGTCGAACTGGCTCTGGCCGGAGTGGCCGCGGAAGACCGTTGCGCCTGCAAGTAGTTTTCTGACAACAGTGAAGGGCCCGGGGATTACCTCGGGCCCTTCACTGTTATAGGTCGGTTACTGTTCGAGGAAAGCCTTCAGCCGGCTGAGCCCGTCGGCGAAGTGGCCGGTCATCATGACATCGAGTTTCAGAACCTTGTTCATCACACGGTCCATCAATCCGCGCGTACCGGTCATGAACCACGTCACCTCGGTGCCGCCGTCCTTCTCGCGCAGGCGGTATTCGACCTCGGCGACCGAGGGGCTGGGTGCGCCAAAGGTCATCTGGATCGCGATCAGACCGGGGGCATCGGCTGCGGTGATGGTCATCGAACCATTACCGATGCGCTTGCCGACGTAGCTATATGTAGCGCCGACGCCTGCGCTGGGGGTGCCCACCGTCGATACGGTGCTGGGGTCCATCGACGGGAACGGGTTCCACTCGTCAAACTGGGCGAAGTCGCTCATGACGTCGAAAACGGTCTGGACGGGTGCCGAGATCTGTTCGGTCACCTCGATGAAATAAGTGGTGCGTGCCATTCGGCAAGCCTAGACGAGTTGGCGCATTCGTGACAGGCTGAGGGCAGGCTTCCTGTCAACCGCTGGGAAACTTCGAGAGAAACGTGTGTATGAAACTTGTGTCGCTGGCCCGCCGGTATCCGCTGATCCTGGTGACGGCGTTCGTCGCCGCGGTGGCAGGAGTGTTCGCGAACTCGCCGGTGCCCCTTGGTGCACAAATCGTGGTGACGGTGTTCGCCGGCACGGTGGCGGTGTTCAAGGCGGTGGCCATGGTTCGCGCCATGATTGCCGGGCATTTCGGGCTCGACGTCTTGGCGGTTACGGCAATTGTGGCCACGCTCGCCGTGGGGGAATTCTGGGCCAGCCTGTTGATCGTGCTGATGCTGACCGGTGGCGAGGCGCTCGAGGACTATGCCGAGGGCCGCGCCGAGGCGGAACTCAGCTCGCTGCTGAACCGAGTCCCACAGGTCGCGCATCGTGTGAATTCGGACGGGACGGTGGACGACATTCCCGCCGACGACGTGGTCGTGGGGGACCGGCTCTTGGTGCGGCCCAGCGAGGTCGTCCCGGTCGATGCCGAGCTGCTGTCGGCGGTGTCGTCTTTTGACGAGTCGTCGCTGACGGGCGAGAGCCTGCCGGTCGACAAGGTGCGGGGCGATGCCGTGATGTCGGGGTCGATCAACGGCCCCAAGGCCGTCGAAGTGGTGGCGACCGCCCGAGCCGCGGACAGCCAGTTCCAGCGCATTGTTGAACTCGTCAAGGATGCCAAGAAGTCCAAGGCGCCGCTCGTGCGTTTGGCCGACCGGTACGCGGTCCCGTTCACGGCGGTCGCCTATGTGATTGCCGGTGTGGCGTGGGCCGTGTCGGGTGACAGCGCTCGTTTCGCCGAGGTGTTGGTGGTCGCCACCCCGTGCCCCCTGTTGATCGGCGCTCCCGTGGCGTTCATGGCGGGCATGTCGGCGGCGGCGAAGGCGGGAATCGTGGTCAAGCACGCGGGCACGTTAGAGCGACTGGCTCGCGCCCGCACGGTGGGTTTCGACAAGACGGGCACGCTGACCTATGGCACGCCCCGCGTGGTGTCGGTTCACCCCCAGGGCATGACCGAAGACGAGTTGCTGGTCATCGTGGGGTCCGCGGAACAGTATTCGTCGCATGTGTTGGCGGGCGCCTTGCGTCAGGCGGTGTCGGATCGTGGGCTGATGGTGCGCGAGGCCAGCGATGCTCGCGAGGTGGCGACCCACGGTGTCGAGGCCGTGATCGACGGTCGCACCGTGTTTGTGGGGAAACCCAAATATGTGGCTCAGTTGGCGCCGGACACGGCGTTCCGCGAACTGGCGGCGGGCGAGGCGGCCGTGTACGTCGCGGTCGACGGACACTTCGCGGGGTCTGTGGTGGTCCGGGACCAGACCCGCGCCGATGCGGTCTCGACGCTGGCGGCACTGCGCACGCTGCGGATCGGGCACGTCATGATGCTGACGGGCGACGTCGAACCGGTGGCCCAGCACGTGGCCCGCGAATTGGGCATCGATGACGTCCGCGGCGAATGTCTGCCGACCGACAAGGTTGACGCGATACGTTCGGCCCAGCCTCGACCCGTCGTCATGGTGGGGGACGGCGTCAACGACGCACCCGTGTTGGCGGTGGCGGACGTGGGAATCGCGATGGGCGCCAAGGGGTCCACGTCGGCCGCGGAATCCGCCGACGTCGTCATCCTGCTCGACGACATTTCGCGCGTTGCCCGGGCGGTGTCCATCGGTCAGCGCACGGTGCGCATTGCCCTGCAATCGATTTGGTGGGGGATTGCCATCAGCCTGGGGCTCATGACGCTCGCTGCGGCAGGGTTCCTGCCGGCGCTCGCGGGTGCGGCATTGCAGGAGGTCGTCGACCTGGTGTCCATCCTGTGGGCGTTGCGTGCGGTGCGTGCTGGGGCCCAGGTGCTGCCCGGAATTGCGGGCGGTCCAGAGTTGAGGCACTCCACGCCGTAAACTGAAGTCGATGTCACCGTTGACCCCCGCCACTGCCCCCGCTGCCGAGCGCTTCCCGTGGGCGGCCATGTCGGCACTGGGTTTGGCTGTTTTTGCGTGTGTCAGCTCGGAATTTCTGCCGACCGGCATGCTGCCCGAGATGTCGGCCGACCTGGGGGTGTCGACTTCGTACATCGGTTTCCTCGTCACCGTCTGGGCCATCACCGTGGTGGTCGTGGCCACGCCCCTGTCTTTGGTCACCCGCCGGTTTTCCCGGACCAAAATTCTCATAGCCGCGGTCATTCTGTTCGGGATATCCAATGTGGTGGCCGCAGTGTCGATGAATTACGAGACGCTGTTCGCCGCTCGAGTCATCGGCGGGTTCAGTAACGCCATGTTCTGGATGGTCGCCACCGCCTACGTGTCGCACCTGTTACCACCCCGGTTGCAATCACGAGGGATTCTGTTCATCAGCGCTGGGGCGAACCTCGCGTTCATCGTGGGGTTGCCGCTGGGTTCCGTCATCGCGACGAACCTGAACTGGCGCATGGGTTTTGTCGTCATGGCCGCGTTGACGGTGTGTGCCGCCATTTTGCTTGCGGTGTTCCTGAAGCCGGTCGACCAAGAATTTGATGCCGACGACCCCGAATCCCGCGCCCCGTGGCGTGATCGCACCTTCCCCACGGTCGCAATTGTCGGGGTCATCACGTTGATGACCGTTGCCGCGCACAACATTTTTTACCCCTACATCAAGCCATTCCTGATTTCGGTGGCCAATTTCAGTGCCGTCGAGGCGGGTGGTGTTCTGGGCCTGTATGGCATCGGCGGTGTGGTGGGCATTGTGGTGGCGTGGATCTTGGGCCGTGACCCGGGCAAGGTCGTGCGTAACCTGGGGCTGGCCATCCTGTTCCTGGGCGCCACCATGGTGGCCACGCTGCTCGCCGCACCGAGTCCCGTGGTTGTCATGATTGCGATGATGGCGTGGAGTGCCGCGTTCTCGATCGCCGACCCGCTGTATGGCCAGCTGATGATGATGTCCGCGGGGCCGCGCATCCGCGATTTTGCCGGAGCCCTGCGCACCACTTCGTGGAACCTGGGAATCGGCTCGGGGGCCTTTGTCGGAGGACTGGTGTTGGTTCCGTGGGGGCTCAGCGCACTGCCGCTGATTGGTGCTGCGGTGGCGGTGTGTGCGGCCGCTGTCACGCTGGCGATGCGCACGCGAACCACCCCCGCGACCCCGATAGAATAGACGCAGAGGGCTGGTGTTTTACGGCCTGACAGCATCCCGATTTCATTCCGAACTGGAGAATCCGTGACCGATCGCCTGCCGTCCACTTTCAACGCCCCTCTCGCCGAGGTTGACCCTGAAATTGCCGAGGTCCTGCGCCTCGAATTGGGTCGCCAGCGTGACTACCTCGAGATGATCGCCAGCGAAAACTTTGTGTCGCGTGCAGTTCTCGAAGCCCAGGGCAGCGTGCTGACCAACAAGTACGCCGAGGGGTACCCCGGCAAGCGTTACTACGGTGGTTGTGAATTCGTCGACATCGCCGAATCGCTCGCCATCGAGCGCGCCAAGTCGCTGTTCGGTGCTGCGTACGCAAACGTCCAGCCTCACTCGGGCGCCACCGCCAACGCGGCCGTTCTGCACGCCATCGCCACCGCCGGTGACACCATCCTGGGTCTCGAACTCGCTCACGGAGGTCACCTGACCCACGGCATGAAGCTGAACTTCTCGGGCCGCCTCTATAACGCCGTTTCGTACGGTGTTGACCCCGAAACTTTCCTCGTCGACATGAACGTTGTCCGCGAGAAGGCCCTCGAGCACCGCCCCGCCGTCATCATCGCCGGCTGGAGCGCTTACCCCCGCCAGCTGGACTTTGCCGCGTTCCGCGAGATCGCCGACGAGGTGGGCGCCAAGCTCTGGGTTGACATGGCCCACTTTGCGGGACTGGTCGCCACCGGTTTGCACCCCAGCCCCGTCCCCTTCGCCGACGTTGTGTCGTCGACCGTGCACAAGACCCTCGCCGGACCCCGCTCGGGTGTCATCCTGTCGCGCGACGAGGAACTGGGCAAGAAGCTCAACTCGGCCGTGTTCCCCGGCCAGCAGGGTGGTCCGCTGATGCACGTTATCGCCGCCAAGGCTGTCGCATTCAAGGCCGCAGCCGAACCCGAATTCCGTGACCGTCAGGAACGCACCATCCGTGGCGC
>JACCDN010256514.1_pt1 | contig 22238 bp, 19 predicted proteins | sample 7441691 | NCBI WGS metagenome assembly JACCDN01 (sample SAMN15323439, study PRJNA562643) | freshwater metagenome | isolation source: river surface water | place: USA:Blue River Watershed | collected 2017-08-16 | reverse complement strand
CAGACCAGTACAGGCACCCTTTCCGGTGCGATCTCGGGCGCAGGTTCGTTGACCAAGACTGGCGCAAGTGCGGTAACGCTAACTGGGGTTAACAGCTTCAGTGGCGGGACAACGATCTCGGCGGGCAGCCTGATCGGTAACACGCAAAGCTTCGGCACTGGCAATATCGTCAACAACGCATCTTTGGTGCTTGATCAGGCCACCGACGCAAGCTTTGCTAAGCTGATATCGGGTACAGGTTCGCTGACCAAGGCTGGCGCTGGTGCGCTCACGCTGACGGCCATCAACAGCTTCAGTGGTGGAATGACCATCACGTCAGGCACCCTGATCGGTAATACGCAAAACTTTGGCACTGGCGCTATCGTCAACAACGCGTCGCTTGTGTTTGACCAAAGCACTGCGGACACCCTTGGCGGCGCGATCTCGGGCACAGGCACGCTGACGAAGACCGGCGCTGGCGCGTTGACACTGACTGGGGCTAACAGCTTCAGTGGCGGCACGACCATCACGTCAGGCAGCCTGATTGGTAATGCGCAAAGCTTCGGCACTGGCAATATCGTCAACAACGCATCTTTGGTGTTTGATCAGACAAGCGACGCAAGCTTTGCAGGTGCAATCTCGGGTACAGGTTCGCTCACTAAGTCCGGCGCTGGTACGCTGACCCTGACGGGCGTTAACAGCTTCACGGGTGCAACAACCGTAACGGCGGGCCGCCTCAATCTAGCGGGGTCGTCGGCAATATCTACGCTGACGCTGCAAAGCGGATCGTCATTAGGCGCAAGCAGCACTGTTGGCTCGCTCGCAAGATCGACAACGACGCTGCAAAGCGGATCGTCATTGGGTGGAAGCGGCATTGTTGGGTCGTTGATCGCACAATCGGGTTCGACGGTATCTCCGGGTAACTCCATTGGTACGCTGACCGTGAATGGCAACCTGACATTGGCTGCAGGTTCGCTGCTGGCGATCGAAGTATCGCCGTCGGGTTCAGATATGGTGACGGTCACCGGAACCGCAAGTCTTGCAGGCAACCTGACCATTACGCCGTCCGCTGGCGAATATAGCTTCTTCCAGCGCTTTACATTGGTATCTGCGAACACGGTCACCGGGACGTTTGCAAACAGTAGCGTGGGTGACTTTGGTGCGAAGTTCTTGCCAAAGCTGATGTACGATGCGACTTCGGTTGTGCTGCGGCTCGACCCCAAGTCTCTTGTTGAGGTAGGTGGCGGCTCGTTGCGCGGCAACGCGCTGGCCTTTGCTACCGCTTTTGATACCGCCGTTTTTGCCGGTTATAATCCTGAGCGGTTTGCGAACCTGTACGCGCAAGGCACGAACCTGGCTGGAGCACTTGGCCAGTTCACAGGCGAGCGATACAGCGCCGAACGTCAAGCGGCGATGCAGAGCACGCATGTGGTGCGCGATGCAGCATTTGCAGCACTGAACGATGACCTCGTTCATGCTGCGGACACGGCGTCTGAGTCCAAATATGCCGGCGACACGTTGACCACGGTCTGGATGCGTGCCGCAGGCAGCTGGGGCACAGTCAAAGCTGACGGCACTGGTAGCCGGTACAAAACCGATCAAACGGCTGTTTTGACCGGCATTGATGTCAGCACTGGCGGCTTCAAGCTTGGCGGCATGGTCAGCCAAAGCAGCACCGATGTAAATCTCTATTCTTTCGGGCAATCGAACATCGAAAGCGTGGGCGCTACCGTCTATGCAGGATATAGGCGCGATACATCGGGCTTTGCTGCCGGCTTTGGTGCGGGCTTTGCAAGCAACAATGCTTTGGGCAGCCGTGCGATTACCGTGCCCACCTTGGCGCAGGTGCTGATTGGCAAAACAAAAAGCACATCGCTGCAATATTTTGCCGAAGCATCTTATGATTTTGCAGGCTCCGCCAATACGCGCATTGAACCCTTTGCGCGGATTGCACGGGTAGAGTTGGACAGCAAAGCCTTTACCGAAACAGGTGGCAGCGCCGCGTTGCATGGTGACAAGCAAAGCAACAGCCGCACAATGGCCGGGGCTGGTATCCGCGGTGCGCATGCAAGTGCCAACAAGACGTTGAGCGCGTCTCTTGGCTGGCAACGGACCAGCGGCGATCTGTCAGCGCCGACCAATTTGAGGCTCTCGTTGATCGACACGCCATATGAAGTGCACAGCGCAGCGTTGGATCGCAACGCCGTGACTTTGGACACGCAGGCAAGCTTCCGCTTGTCGTCACATATGATGTTCGGTATTGGATACAATGCATTAGCAGGCAAAAATAACCGCAGTCATGGTGCGCGTGCGACAATAAGGTATGCATTTTGACACAGACCAATCCGAAGGTTGAACCCCCTGCTGCGGCGCAGGAAGACGTAACCACGTTCAGTCAGTCGGATGGTCTTGTTCGGCATCTGGCTGCGCAACGCGCATCGTTGATGTTCTCGTCCTATCAGTCGGGCCTTCTGTATATGCTCGGGCACACCGCCACGGGCGGCGGGCATCTGCACCAGTCTGCGATGGACAAGCCGATGGGGATTTGGGTGGAGGATGAAAATGCCTTCACCTTGTCCGCTGGCTATCAAATCATGCGGTTCAAAAACGGGCTGGAGCCTGAGCAACGGGTCAATGTTCAATTTGATGCCTGCTATGTCGCCCGAGAAACCCATTTTACGGGTGAGCTGGATGCGCATGACATTGGCATTGGCCGCGATGGGCAGCCCATCTTTGTCAATACGCGCTATAACTGCTTGGCAACGACCGATCCGCGGCACAGCTTTCGGGAACTGTGGCGGCCCTCTTTTATCTCGGCCTTGGTCGACGAAGATCGCTGCCACTTAAACGGACTGGCGATGGATAATGGCGAGCCTGCCTATGTGACTGCTGTAAGCCGTTCAGACACCATCGATGGGTGGCGCGACCGGCGGCATGATGGCGGTGTGATCATCGATGTGCGCAACAACAAGGTCATTTGTGAAGGGCTTTCCATGCCGCACTCCCCGCGGCTACACAATGGAGAGCTTTGGGTGCTGAACTCTGGCACCGGCGAACTTGGCGTTGTGGAAGGCGCAGCGAAGGGCACGGGCACGTTCGTGCCACGGGTGTTCTGCCCTGGCTTTGCCCGCGGTCTTACCATACGCAACGGCTTTGCCTATATCGGCCTGTCCAAGCCGCGCTACAAACGCTTTGAAGGGTTGGCGCTCGATCAGAAGTTGAAAGACGTCGACAGCGAACCATGGTGCGGCATCCAGATCATCGATCTGGCCAAAGGCACCTGCGCCGAATGGTTCCGCATTGATGGCGCGGTCAAAGAGCTCTTTGACGTCGCCGTCATCACCGGCCATGCCTGCCCCATGTCCATCGGCCCCAACGCACCCGAAATCATCAAGTTCGTTACCCACGCGGCTTAGCCGTCAGTGGTTGTCTGCCATCACCAGTGGAGACCAGATCAGATTTGCGTCGCGGTTCCCGCAACGGCGTACAACGTTACCAAAATTCCCGCTATCAGTCCGCCTGATTGATAGCTGCCCGTGCGTTGCCACGTGAATGTCACGATGATGGCGATGGCAATCAGCACGGGCACGAACTGTATCGCAATGACGGTGCTGAGCGGATCAAATGCGGTAATCAGCGAACCGGTCATGAACAGCAGGCCGTAAATGACGCCCAGCAACAATATGAAGCCCGTCGTGAGCGTGCATATTGCCGCCAGATAGCGCCGCCCGGCGCTGTCGCTGCGCACTGTGGCATTGGCCAGTGATTGGCTTGTCACCAAAAAGGCGAGGGTAATTGGAACGACGTAGATCGCGGCAATCCCCCACTGGCTGGCGCTTGGCAACTTGACCGCGACGACCCAAAGCCGAAAGTCGGTCAGGAACAGCATATCGACAAGCAAGAGTGCGGCATAGCCAGCCGCCACCGTCGCCAGAGCCAACAATATCGATTTAAACCAGTTGGATTGATGCGCAGCAACGCCGCGTCCCATCATGCGACCGATCAAAAGGCTCACGCCAGCGCTGGTCACAGCCCAAAGTGTGATTTGCGTCGTCACCGCTTGCGGAAGCCATTGCGATGCGGGAAGAAGCAGATAGGCGGCAATGAACGTTGGGAAGAATAACAGAGCGGGAAGCCCGGTGTTTAAAGCGAAGCCTTTCCACCACGCGCCATCGCGTTCTGCCGCGGCAGCGACCGCTGTGCCTTTCACCGACGCGAATAGGGGCAATCGGACCAGCGCATCAAACGCGCCGAGCATGATCATCACAAAGCCGACAAGGCCAATGCCCGTGCCAAATTCTTTCCAGTACCAAATTTGATCGCTTGCCGGTTTGGGTGTGCCACCGGTCAGTGTGGCGCCAAACCAATCAATCGCGTGTCCAATGGCGGCCGTGGACGCATGGTCACCGGGATGTGTCGTTGCCGGCTGATAAAGCTTGCGCGCGGCCCCGTCCGCAACGCTGCCATATAAACGGTTTTCGACAACGGGGGCCTTCGTGCCAAACAATGTTTGCAGCTTGCTGCTTGTCGCAACATCCTGCGCACGGGAAACGCCCCACATCAAGTTCGAAAATTCGTCATAGCGGCTGAAAACCACCGCAGCATTGCGTGGCCAATTGGGCGATCCTTCCTGCGCGAATGGCGCGCCCGTTGATGACCCTTCCAGAACCATCGACGCATAATCGTTGGGCATGGCTGCGGCCGCAGCAAGCACCGTCCAGCCGCCCATGCTGTGTCCTTCCAGCCCGATTTGATCAACATCGACCATCGGCAAGGACCGCAAATATTTCAGACCATCGGGACCGCCGAAGCCATTTGAGAATGCAGGCCCCTGACTGTAGCCATGGCCGGTCTGATCAAGGGACAAAACAACATACCCCCGGCGCGCGAATTCAATCGCAAAACCGTCCTGCGTCTCGCGCGAGTTGACGTAGCCGTGGACGGCAAGGATGCCCGGGGCGGGTGTCGCTGGCGTGGCGTTTTTGGGGACGTAGAGCAAAGCGCTCATGACTGTCCCATTGGTGCCTTTAAACCTTATATCGCGCACGATTGTGCCATCTGCCGTTCGAACGCTTTGGGCGAGAAACGCGCCTGCCAGAACGATAGCCAATCCAATCAGGATCAACCACCAGCGTGGTTTTGTACTTATGGCGTTGCCCATATTTTCATCTGCTACTGACACCCGCAATAACCCCCGCCTGAATGTGCTTATATCGACTGTATGGCGGCGCGGTTTGCGATGCAACTATTCGCGATAAGGGGCGACGCGCTGGCGCGGCAACATGGTTAAGATCCCGCAAGAACCTGGGCGCCCTTATTTCCCGACTGCGCATAACGTGAATTGACACAAAAAAGCCCGCAGCTGCACAGGGCAGGGCGGGCTTCATGTTTTTCGGGAAAAAGACTCTTACTTGTCTTCTTCCTTCATTGCATTGTCAGCGGCATCAGCGGTTGCGTCGGCAGCTTCGCCTGCTGCGTCTGCAGTGGCGTCAGCTGCACCTTCAGCAGCAGTCATGGCATTTTCTGCGCCAGCTTCAACAGCTTCGCCCGTTGCTTCGGCTGCTTCTGCGGTTTCTTCAGCTGCCTTTTCGCCAGCTTCGCCGCATGCAGCGAGCGAAATTGTGAACGCGAGAGCGGCAACAGTTGCGACAACTTTCTTCATATTGGTTCTCCTCAGTCCCATGCATTACGAGTGGGTAGTAAAGCGTAACGGATGAAGGCCGTCATACGCAACTATTTTTCCGTGCCCCGGGAAATGCCCCATTGGCGCGCGACGGTGTAACCAAGATAGCCTGTACCAAATAGCGCATATAATGGTTCTGGCAGGCCGTTGAGATAGGCATTCATGCCCGCCGCAATGTTCGCCGCGGTTTCGGGCTGGACGGCGGAAATCAGCCCCATCGGAATCGCCCACAGCAGCATGGCATACATGACATATAAAAAGCTTGGCCGCGCTCTGCTTGTCCATGGGTCCGCCGATTGCGCTTCGGCCAATATGCCCGACAGCTGTGTCCTTATATTCTCGAGCTCCTGACTGCCCTGTAATTTAAGCAGTTCAAGCTTGGCGGTATCACGCGCCTTCGGATCTGGAATGATTTTGTCGATGATGCTGGCAATGGGCCCAATTAATCCGTCAACAAATGCCATAAGAAAATCCTTTTGATTTATCCAATACGGTTCGATAACCAGCCATACAGAAAGGCTTCCTGCGACGGTCTTGCCTCGGCCAGTCGGACATAATGGGCACCCTGCAGGGCATCCATTGCCTTCAGCAGAACATTTTCTGCAGCGCGTCCACGTGTGTCGAAAAAGGCAGATAGCGCGGACAAAGTTGCCGCACCCATTTTGCGATCCACCACAATATCCGCATAGTCGCGCCCATTCCGGTTCAATGCGTTCAACGCGCGTTGCAGAAAGCCGGTGGCCGTTCCGGTGCCCATATTGACGCCGGTATCGAACAATTCCGCTGCCAACTGTGGCGCAATTGCAGCGACATCGGCAAAGCCGGGGGCATGCCAATAAATGCGTTTGTAAATGGCAGCGGCTTCGGTCCGGGGGAGTTGGCTCATCTTGTCATGATAGCCGTGCCGACGCGCCACCGCCTCGGTAATGCCCCAACGGGTCGGGCCGCCCCTGTCCGCCGGATGATTTACATAGTCGCCTTCACGGGCAATCAGGTCATCAATCAGCGCGTCAATATGTTTCATTATCGTCGAGTCCTCACTTTCGCGACAATAATAACCAATATGGTTATTTGTAGGAAAGTGAAAAACGCAAAGCCGCAGCGCTGGCGCGTGTGTGGCATTTCTCAACGCTGGAACTTTACCCCTTGCCGCGCATTATTGATCCAGATGGTGGCCCCGAAGGTTGTCGATCGTCATCCTTTGACGTTCGCCGTCTCCCGGGCACTCAGGTTTTCATAACGCATAGCGGGATCTCACGGGCGGAGACGCGTCTGAACCTGCGATCTATCCGCCCCTTGGGGTGCGTGCCCGGCTTCTCACGTGATGACACACTGACGAGTAAAGGAACGATTATGACGGCGACAAAAGATAACAAGACGGTTCAAACTCTGATGATTGTCGAGGACGAGGTGCTCGTTTCGATACTGCTTCGGGATGAGTTGCAGAAGGCGGGATACAAGGTCCTCGACCTGACGGATAGGCTCGACGCGGCGATGGAAGTCGCCAAAGCTGAAAAGCCGGATCTGGCGTTGGTCAACATCCGGCTCGCCAAAGGTGACGATGGCATCGAACTTTCGAAGCATCTCAAGGGTTTGGGGATACCGGTTTTGCTCATCAGCGGACAGGTCAGCCGGGCGAGTTCAGCCAAAACTGTGGCGATCGGATCGATGCCTAAGCCTTATGATCCCGATGAGATGGTGCTCGCCGTGGCCTACCTCCTCGCACGCCTGAACGGCGACGACACTTTGCCGAAGCCGCACCAACTCGAAGTGTTTGATGACGAGAGCTTCGAACGCGACCCAGCGGCATAAAGCTGCGTCCATCACTGCGAGATAGGAACGGACATTCTAGCGAGATCCATTTTCTCCGATCGTGCTGTTTACGAACGAAAAGGTGCCGAACTTCGTTGATGCGGTGTTCGGGTTGCATTGATCGCCCGTTCATTCGCCGCAGTCGATGACGTTTTCAATAGGGCAATCAAGCTGCCACGAAAATCCGGTGGAAGAAAAATCGGTTGTGATCCGGGCACCAAGGCTCATCCGGACAACTTCACCCGTCACCGTTGAACCAAAGCCCTTTCTTTGCGGGGCAACGACCGAGGGGCCATCAAATTCATTCCAATTCATCATGAACCGACCGGACGCTTCACCGGGTTCGTGCTGCCAAGCAATCGCAACACGACCAGATTCGTTAGATAAAGCGCCATATTTGCTGGCGTTTGTTGTCAATTCGTGAAGCGCCATCCCAATGGTTTGAACCGCGGCCGGTGACAAGTACACCGTGTCACCTCCAAGCGTGATCCGGTTTCCAATCAGGTCCTTAAAATGGTCAAGTTGTGCACGAACCAGATTTTCCAGCTCAACGCTCGTCCAGTTGTTCGCAACAAGTATGGTCTGGCTAGCCGATAATGACTGGATACGCGCGGAAAATTTTCGAACAAACTCTGCATTGGCGCTGCCGCCGGTCTGGTGGGCTACCGACATAACCACGGCGAGCAGGTTCTTCGCGCGATGGTTTATCTCGCCCATCAGAAATTGGATATGACGGTCACGATCCTTCTGCTCCGTGACGTCAAGGTTGGTGCCGACGACCCATTGGGTTTGCCCGTCAAGATCTGCGCGCGCTATTTCCACCGAGCGAATGTGCCGAACCTTGCTGTCGTTTTTTCGCCGGATGCGAAATTCGCGGGTGCTCGTTCCACATCGGTTAACCGTGTCCTTTAGAGCGGCAACCTGATCAGCAGCATCATCGGGGTGAACCCTTCCAATGTAGTCACTATACTTCACGAAACTGTCTACCGTTGGTGACATTCCATAGATTTCGAACATCGCTTGATCCCACTGGATTCTATCGGACGGGACATGCCATCGCCAAAGCCCAATCCCTGCGGTTTCCGTCGCCAAATGGGTTGTTATCTCGCTCTCTTCTAGGTCGGCAATAGCCTGATTTTTTTTCAGCTATTCGCCGTTCCAACTCGACTACTACCTCCGCTTTAGCCTTTGCCAAACCCAACGAAATTTCACGCTCTTTTATCAACTGGTTGTTGGTTGATTGTATGCCGCGTACGAACAACAGAACGATCGTCACGGCGAACGTATAAAACGCGAGCGCGAGCCCCACACCATAGGTGCTAAATGTTTCGACGGGTCCGACGAAATAACACAATGCAATTAGCCCGCACAGTACAGCGGACAGGCCGCCAAGTCTTATGCCAAACAGAAACGATGTTATGATGACTGCCGGGAAAAATGTGATGTAAGGATAGGTCGAAGGAAGCAATGCATCCGTCGCAATTCGAAGCTGCCACGCCATTCCTACAATGGCTAAGGTACAAGCCAATCCCAAAACGGGGTTGTGCCCAAATAAAGGGAAGCGCTCGGTCCAGCGCATTGTGCGGTTGGTGCCATCATAATCTAGAACATTATCCACCATAGCCCCCCTCAAAAGTGACCATATCACTTTTCGCGGCCGGGTGATGGGTATATTCACGACGAACGCGCTGCACGGTAAACGCGTGATCGGAGCGTTTGTTCCAAGACCAAGTCGCTTTGATGTGGAGCTACGCTTGTGATCGAAATACTTTGATATTCTGACGGGGCTAAGCAGCTAGATGAAGTCACCGTGGCTGAGTTGCCGGCTGTCGTCGCGCCCAAGCTATTGGCGGTCTGTCTGCTCATGGGCCCAATATTTCCGGGCTGGCTTGCGCTAAATCACTCTAACGACGCTGCATTTGACCTTGGGCGGTCAACTCTGTGCATTGGTGCTGACAGGGAACATAAATTGGCGACCGGTTGTTAAGACCAGAATATCGCTAAATTCCTCCGGAGCCGCAAAGCCTTTTTTGGAGATCGTTCAATGCATGCATTTACTTCGCCGCAATTACAAAATGCTATATCTCTACGTACAGAATTTATGAACGACAGTAGTTCAGCGGGATGGTTCGAGGCGGACAATATCGCGCACTTTATCACCAATAATAGCGGCAAGGTCATTCATGCAAATGCAGCGGCTAGGACGTTACTCGATGATGGCCAACTATGGATCGACAGAGAGGGATGTTTAGCATGGTCACGGCGTTGCAAGTCGGTTCGCGATTTGTTGTCGCGGGCTATCCAAACCGCTGAGGTCCAACGATGCTTGTGTGAAAGCGCGCCGGATCAATGGATAGGCATTTCTGCAACAATATTAGACGAAGCGCGTCCCGATCGTTTTCTGATAAATGTACGCGAAATTCGCCCGACAATGGATGGCGATATGCAATTGATAATCGACCATTTCGGTATCAGCCGGTCCGAGGCACCCGTTTTATACGGCCTCGCCAAAGCTGTCTGTCCCAAAGAAATTTCTCGTTCCCTTGGGCTTTCTGTCTTTACCATTAGATCGCATATCCGATCAATATATGCGAAGCTTAAAGTTAAGAATGCAGCTGAGGCTCAAAAATCAATACACGCCTTTATCTCGGTAATTTCATGTTTGTAAATTAATTAGTCAATATTAGTTAATAAACATCACTATCCAAATGAATGTATTAAAAATTAATTGCATTGATACTTATATTCATCGTCAATTTCGACGATAAATGAAAAGGAAAGTGCAATGTCAATTTCAAAACTATTTGCCCTCGGTTTCGTTGCTTCTGCTGCATTAGCAGGTGCTGCACCGGCTTTTGCTGAAACCTTGACTGTTCAAGGCACTGTCGTTCCCTATTGCAACGTAAACCTTGCCAATGTTTCCAGTGGCACCGCTTCGGTTGCAATGGCTGGAACGCAGACTGTAGCAAATCTTCGATTGGCCTGTAATTCGCCAACTGGCACCAAACTTGTCGTTACTTCGCAGAATGGCGATCTGACAAATCAGGTCGGACCTGTCACTAATCGCATCAACTATGACGTGATCTTGGATTCACCGAGCGACGCGGCATTTAACATTGCGGCGCACGATACATTCCCAGGTAGCGGCGTTGAAAATGCGAACAAGTTTACCCGGTCGAACGCTGGCTATACGCAGCCGATAGCAAACGGGATTCCCTTGGTCCTTTCGATGAATCTGAACGTCGCGGTGGATGCGAATAATACACCTACTTCGCAGAACTTCCCCGCGAATGCAGCGCCTGCCGGTACCTATACAGAGGTATTCACCTTTACGGCCAGTGCCGTCTGACAGGTACGTTAACACAAGGGGTTGCTAGTGCGGCAACCCCTTGTTTTTCCCAATTTTGATTTGCGGAGGGACCCGTTATGAAAATAGGCTCATTGGCTATAGCCCCGTGTTTGTTTTTCTCGATTGTACCGGGCGCTGCCCAGGCTCAAGGTTATCAGGTCCAACCTATGTTGGCGACCATCGCCCCAAGCGGTTCGGATTCGCATCTGACCATGTCGATTAAGAACACCGGAGCGGTTACCATAACGCTTGAGCTCATTCCGTTTCGCGCCACAGTTGACGATAACGGAACACCTAAGCGCATTGATGAAGAAGCCGACTTCCTGGTTTATCCTGCACAGTCAGCAATTGAGCCCGGAAAGGAGCAAGCCGTCCAGATCCGGTATATTGGCGAGCCAGCCTTAACCGAAGCGCGGATGTACGGTGTGCGGATTTCGCAATTGCCGGTCAGTGCGCCGGGATATACGGGCACCGCAAATGCAGGCAGTACAGCGTCTGATGTGAAAGTTAGCTTCAACTTTCTTAGCCACATCATCGTTTCTCCCGTTGCCGCAAAGGCCGCAATAACTATCCAAGAAACGGCGCGCGAGCCCAATGGTGATTTGGTTCTGCGTATTACGAATTCCGGCAATGGTATTGCGGTGCTGAATGCGTCGGAGTTTACGCTGACGGATTCCACCGGGAAAACCATGACGCTTGCCGCCGATGATTTGCACTTCGGTGACTTTTCAGCATTCATGCCCAATCAAACCAGACGGGCTACGGTCAGCGCAAAAAAACTTGCAGGGCTGGTCGGCATGATCACGCCGAAGCTGACGGTTCAATAACGCGTGCATCCCAAGATGGTTCGGCGACCTATCATCCGCTGGGCCGCGATCGGCGGCGCGGCTATTCTTGCCATGATTGCCCCTTATTCGGCAGTCGGATATTCTGCGGACGGGGGGGCCGTCGCCGCCGGTTCTGATACAGCTGATGTTTCTGGGACAGACCAGCAGGACAGCGGACCTGCGGTGACAGGTAAGATCGCAGTGCGGGTTCCGCTTGAAGTATCGCTTGTCGTCAACGGTAAATTTCTGGGCACCATCAGTGTCGCGGTCGATGCGAAAGGCGACGGTGAGATCGACGCAGTCAGGTTGATCGATTTGCTTCGCCCGGTTGTCGATGCGCCGCTCCTTTCAGACATAAATGCGCGCATCGCTGGTAAAACCAAAGTCGATTTTTCGGATCTCGATACCGGGGCATTTTCCATTGCCTTTGACAGTCTGGCGCTGGTGGTGAAAGCCACTCTGGCCGCCGATGCTTCGCTGCCCAGCGACCTGCGGCTGTCCGCCGAGCAAGCAACACCGATCCCGTCATCGTTTGATCAGCCGAGCGCCTTTGCCGCCGGATTGAATATTGGTTTGGGACAGCGTTACGCGTTTGAAGAGGGCGGTTTCGAACGGCTGCGTGCCAATTTGGATTTGATTGCAAATATCGGCGGTTTTGAAGGGGTCACTTTGACCAGTGGCGCGATTTATGACGGACAGCGTTGGCAAAGGCAGGAAACGCGGCTGACGCACGATCTGTTTGATCAAGGCGTTCGCGCCACGGCTGGCGAATTCACGCCGAGTTCGACCTCTTTTCAAGGCTCTGGCGGCATATTGGGTGTGGGCGTCGAGCGGGCCTATTCTACTATCCGGCCATTCCAGAACACACGGCCCACAGGGCGTCACGAATTCACGCTACAGCGCGATTCCAGTGTCGATGTTTTCGTGAACCAAGTACGCGTCCAGACCATCCAGTTGCAGGCAGGGCGCTATAATATTAGCGATTTCCCGTTTGCTGCCGGACCTAATCAGATTAAACTTGTCGTTGAAGATGTCGGCGGGCGACAAGAAATCGTGAACTTCGACGTGTTCAACACGACGAGCCTGCTAACCGCCGGCGTTTCGGAATTCGGCGGTGCTGTCGGCGTCAGGCAAAAAGGGACCTTGTCCTATGGCTTTTTACCAGCCGCCACCGGCTATTGGTATCGCGGAATATCCGATACATTGACGCTGGGTTTAAATGGCCAAGCCAGCGCAAACCGGGTCCAATTTGGAGGCGTTGCCACCGTCGGCACACAGATAGGTCTATTCCAGCTTGAAGGCGCCACCAGCACCCGATTTGGCAAAGGCGGCGTCGATCTCGCGCTATCCGCAGACTATCGTGGAGAATTCTCGCTCCGTTCAGAGGCTGACCTGCGCGTGGTGGGCTCGGCTGTTTATCGCAGCGCAGATTTTTCGGACGCTTTCTCTCGCGGCACGCGCAATGGCCGCGTGCTCGACGCTGCGCTGCAAGTTCAGTGGCTGGCACCTTTTGGTATCAGCACAGGCGCGGGCGTGAGCTATGGTCGGTCACGCGACGGGTTGCCCAATTCGTACCGCTATGACCTTACCCTTGGCCGAAGTTTTGGACGGATTGGTGCCACGATCACCGGATCACGAACCGTATTTTCCGATGGCCAAGGAAATGAAAGCCGTGTCGCTATTGGATTGTCTGTGCGTCTTGGTCGGCGCGATAATGTGAACGCCCGCTACGATAGCGGCACGCATCGTACAGAGTTGGAAGCCAGCCGTGCGCCGGAAGGCAGGCTGGAAGAAGTCAGCGGTTATCTGCGCTATACCAAGGAACGCGATGCCTCCGATGCTTCGGCCAGAATAGCGTATGTGAATAACCGTTTCGACTTGGTCGTTAACCACAACCGCCTTGAAAGCGCGGGGCCGGGCGGAAAGACCAGTAATGCTTCCGACTGGAACATGCGCACAGCGATTGGATATGCCGGCGGCACCTTTGCTGTGGGGCGGGCCATTGACGAAGGATTTGTAGTGGTGCCTGTCCACCGATCGCTCAAAGGATCGCAGGCGCTGATCGGTTCGGGTGATCGGGTCATTGCCCGTTCGGGGCTCTTGGGACCTGCGCTTGTGCCCATTGGCCGAGCTTACGGGGTCAGCCGTTACGATGTTAAAGTCGACCCGCTACCGCTTGGATATGATCTTGGTGCAGGCAATATCAATCTCTTTCCCGGCTACGGATCGGGATATCGGATCATGATCGGCAGCGACGCGTCACATATCGCCGTTGGATTTCTGTATGGAGATGATGGGCCGGTGGCTCTGTCTTCTGGTTTCATCACACCGTTAGACGCCAAACAACTGGATGGCTGGGTTGAACGATCATTCTTCACCAACCGTGCGGGACGGTTCGTCGCAGACCGGCTGGCACCGGGACGTTACCGCCTAACTTTGCCAGGACGCGGAACCGCAATATTTGAAATCGGTGAAGACACGAAAGGAGTGAGCGATGTTGGCACGATTCATTTGGCGCGCTAAAAGCAATATGGTGTTTTTCGTATTGGGATGCGCGCTTGCCGCCGCATTACCCGGCGCCGCTCATGCTTGCGAGACCGAGATAACACCTGACAGCTCGGCAATGTACATTGATTACGACCCTTTCGCGTTTGCGCGCAGCGAGGGGCAGCTGGCGTTCACTGTAACGAACAAGAGTGAACAAGATTGCGCGGTGGAAATTGTCCTAATGGATGCCGCGCAGATATCGACCGCGGAAGTTGAGATCGCAAATTCAGGAATTCTCGTCGCATTTTCCGCGCGCAGCGGAGACGCTTTACTGAATCCGAGCGCCATTCCGGGCGTCTGGCGTCTTAACCTTGCACATGGCCGGTCCACGGGCGTTGTTATAAGCGGTCTGGTCATAAAGGATGCAGTCCCATCAGCAGGCCGGCACGAAGCCGACCTGACTGTCGGCATACGCGGTGATGGCAATGCGTCAGTCCCGGTCTCCAGCCTGCCGCTCAGAGTGAACCTGTTCGCCCAACCGCGCGCGCAAATGAATATCGTCGGCGCTGCCGGAACATTTGGCAAAGGCCCCAGCGTGGCGCAGGTGGATTTTGGAGAAATCGCCTCCAATGCAAGCAGGCGCGTGTTTCTTCAGGTGCGCGCGAATACAACCGCCCGGCTTTCGATTGTCTCTGCCAATAGCGGCCGGCTCGTGCGCGAAGGTGGCGCCAATGACGAGGGTGGTATTGCTTATAGTGCGCAACTTTCCGAAGCGCCGGTCGATCTTACCAAGTACTGGGAATGGATATTCGAACCACCCCGGTCGCTTGCCGGAACATCCCTGCCGCTAGACCTGACAATTGGTGCAGTTTCAGCGGAAAGAGCTGGTATGTATAGCGATGTTCTAACGATTGAACTGAGCGCCATATAGATGCCCTTGTATGAGAAGGTTCCTCATGTCCACATGGCGCTGAACCGCGCAAGAAATTGCTGCGCGTGATGTCATGGTGATGTCACGGCGGGCTTATCGACAATGATATTCTAAGGAAATGTGGGGAAAGCCTTGGAATAATTGGTCGGGACGACAGGATTCGAACCTGCGACCCCCACACCCCCAGTGTGATGCGCTACCAGGCTGCGCTACGTCCCGACCGCCAAAGACCTCGCCGAGGCCAGTGGAAGCGCGCCTATATGGCGCTGGTTTCCTAAAAGCAAGCGCGGTTTGGACGCTTTGACGTTGCGTCAGCTGGGTGCAGGTGATAATCGCGCCCGATTGTTCAGGACCGCGCCTGCATTGGGCGCCTTTTTTTAAAATGTGAGGTTTCCGATGGAGTTTGTTATCTTGAGCGCTGCAGCCGGTGGCGCGGGTGGTTCGGCATTTTTTGTGCAGCTGTTCCCGCTGCTTTTGATCTTCGTCGTTTTCTACATGTTTCTCATTCGCCCGCAGCAAAAGCGCGCCCAGGCGCATGAGGCGAAAATCAACGCGGTTCAGAAGAATGATGAAGTCGTCACTGCGGGTGGCTTGATGGGCAAGGTAACGAAAGTTGCCGATGACTATGTCGAAGTCGAAATCGCGCCAAATGTACGGGTGAAGGCGGTTAAATCCACCATCGCCAATGTGCAGCCGCGCGGCGCCAAAGCCGCTAACGATTAATCGCTGGGGTTGAACAGACGTTCTGTCGACCCCAAATTCCGTTTTCCCAGTTCGTTCGGACCCAGCCTATGCTTGATTTTCCCCGTTGGCGCGTATGGATGCTCAACACCCTGATTATTCTGGGTGTGCTTTTTGCCATACCAAGCGTGTTGCCTACCCACATTAGGGCGCAGCTTGCGCAATTTGTGCCGACGCCGACCATCAACCTTGGTCTCGACCTTGCGGGCGGTAGCCACATTTTGCTTGAAGCGGACACTTCGCAACTCGCCGAGACGCGGTTGGAAGCTTTGGAAGATAGCGTCAGAACGGCAATGCGCCGCGCCGATCCGCGGATTGCGATTTCGGATGTGTCGCGCGCCAACGGGCAATTGAGCTTCACGGTCGATAGCCCCGCGCAAGTCGACGCAGCCCGCGAGGCGTTGTTGCCGCTGACCAGCAATGCGACCGGCAGCCGCGACTGGAACATCGGCGTGAACGACGGCAACCGCATGATCCTGACGCCAGCGGGCACAGGCGATGAAACAGCGCTCGACCAAGCGATGGACACCGCCAAGGATGTCATCGATCGCCGCATTAACGCCTTAGGCACGCTTGAGCCTACGATCATTCGTCAGGGTGAAAACCGCATCGTCGTCCAGGTCCCCGGATTGGATGATCCAGAGGCGCTGAAGGCATTGATTGGTAAGACGGCCAAGCTTGAATTCAAACTTGTCGACGAACAAGCGGATCCCGATCAGACCGCACAAGGCAAGGCCCGCGTTGGCAGCCAAGTTCTTCCCTATCCCGATAACCCCTCCGGTCTGCCGTACATTGCCGTGCGCCGGTTGGGCGGCATTTCGGGCGACAAGCTGGTGAAGGCTGACCCGACATTTGACTCGCAGACAAATGAGCCTGCGGTCACCATCCAGTTTGATAGCGAAGGCGGGCAGAAATTTGCCCGCATGACGCAGCAGAATGTCAACAAGCTGTTCGCCATCGTGTTGGACGGACAGGTTATTTCCGCGCCGCAAATTCGCGAGCCGATTTTCGGTGGCGTTTCCCAGATTTCCGGAAGCTTCACGACCGAAAGCGCCAACGCGCTGTCCATCTCGCTGCGGTCGGGTGCATTGCCGGTTGACCTGAAAATTGTGGAGGAACGCTCGGTTGGCCCGGATTTGGGCGCCGACTCCATTCGCCGCGGCGTCCTTGCTGCGGTCATCGGCACCACTGCAATTCTGGTACTGATGTTCCTCGTTTATGGTCGCTTCGGCATGTATGCCAACTTCGCGCTGGTCATCAACGTCGGGATGATCCTTGGCGTGATGGCATTTGCCAATGCAACGCTGACCTTACCGGGTATTGCCGGCTTCGTCCTGACCATTGGTGCGGCGGTTGACGCAAACGTGCTGATCAACGAACGTATTCGCGAAGAATTAAAACGTGGCCGCCGTGTCGTGCAGGCGATTGAATTTGGCTACAAAGAAGCCAGCCGCGCCATTTTCGACGCGAACAGCACCAACGTGATTGCGGCGGTATTGCTGTTCATCTTTGGCTCCGGACCCATTCGCGGTTTCGCAGTGGTATTGATGATCGGGATCGTCACATCGGTGTTCACCGCAGTTACCATCACGCGCATGTGGGTCTCACGCTGGGTGAAGCGTACCCGTCCCCATGAACTGACGATTTGAGGATATAGACATGAAACTGCTCAAAGTCGTTCCTGACGATACAAATATCGATTTTCTGAAATGGCGCAGCTGGGCCTTTGGCATCAGCCTTTTTCTCATGGTCGCGTCGGTTGGCTTGGTGGCTGCAAAGGGCCTGAACTTTGGCGTCGATTTTATCGGCGGCCAAATGATCCGCGCGACATTTACGCAAAGCGCATCCGCACCGGTCACTGAATTGCGTGAGACGGTTGCGAAGCTTGGCTATGGCGATCCGACCATTCAGCGTTTTGGCGCGGAAAATCAGGTCTCCATCCGCATGAAATTGCCGGACGGCGCAGACAAGAATCCTGAGCTTGCCAACGCCATGGCGACAAAGATTACCGACACCTTGAAAGCGGGTCACCCTGACGTGCGCATTGACGGCGTGGATTCGGTGTCGGGTAAGGTGTCGGAGGAATTGTTCAGCAAGGGTATTCTTGCGCTGCTCGCAGCGATGGCTGGCGTATCGATTTACATCTGGTTCCGGTTTGAATGGCAGTTCGGCGTGGGCGCCATCTGGTCGCTTGTCCACGACGTAACGCTTACCTTCGGCCTATTTGCGCTGACGGGTTGGGAGTTCGACCTGAACATCATCGCGGCCCTGCTGACGATCATCGGTTATTCGTTGAACGATACTGTGGTTGTCTATGACCGTATTCGTGAAAATCTGATGAAATTCCGCAAGATGGAAATGGCATCGCTCTTGAACCTTTCGGTGAACGAAACATTGTCGCGTACGGTCATGACCAGCGTGTCGATCTCGCTGCCGTTGATCGTTCTGGTGCTGTTTGGACCAGACGTTATTTTCGGGTTCAGCGCCGCGATGGCGTTCGGTATTGTCGTCGGAACATATTCGTCGATTTATCAGGCTGCGCCAATCCTCATCTGGCTCAAGATCGGCTCACACAGCTTTGTGCCGACCGATGAAGCCGGTTCAAAGGCCGAGCGCATCATCGAAGGTATTGAGTCTTAAACCTGACGTCCGGACAGCGTCCGGAAAAAGTCGGCTAACGGGCGGGCATTTTCTTTTTAGGAGAATGCCTGCGCGTTCGCGGTGGCATCCGCATCCCGCGCGCTACAGCTTGCGAACCAGCCGTACGGCTTTCGCAATCCACGCCGGGTCCGCAACCACCTGCTGCCGTGCTCCCGCCTCAAGCGGCAGCAGATGCAGCTTGCCTGCCTCGCGCCCCAACAATCGCCCAAAGAGGAAGCGGCCGCCGGGGCGTGGAACCAAAACGTCCAGATTGAGCGCAGATCCAAAAGCATCAGGCTGAATCTGTTCAAGCCATAATTCGTCACCACGGCGATATTCGCCCGTCGCCGCGGCAATACGCAGGCCGACCATCGTTCCGCCTACGTTCGGCACCATGATGCGCTCTTCCTTGGTCGGCGCGTGAGTGCCGTCTTCGCTTAAGATGGCGGCCACAGGCAAATACTGCTGATCGGGCAGGGCCACCAAATCGCTCGATTCAACGCCCAAGGCGTCTGCAATGCGGTTAATCCAAATCAGCGACAGCACCCGCGTGCCCGTCTCCAGCCGTCCAATGGTCTGCGCCGTCGTTGCGGGTTTGCAGCGTTCCGCCACATCGGCGAGCGTCATCCCCTTGGCCCTACGCACATCACGAATTCGGCTTTGCATAAAATACTCCATCACCAGATAGGTTTTTCTTTCCTACAATATTTACCACATGGCAAGGGTGATTCGCTGATTAAGCGGAGAATAATTATGCCCTCAAAGTCCCATTCAAAACGTAATGTGCCTGATCCACGGCTATTGGCCGAGCGGGGCCTGCGCGAAAGCGGGCCAGTGCCGCGAAATGCGAAAGCACGCCGCACGGTGACCGTCAATCTCGCGGAATCGCCGCTTTCATGGTTGCATGCGCGTGGCCACTTGTCGGACCGGCAGATGTTGGCCGGGGAAACGTTGCGCCGCGATTATGAATCTGCGGCGCTCGGCCCGCATGTCACCATGTCGTGGGAAAATATTCCGATCGGCCGGCAAAAGCGCGCTGCGCCGACGGGCTTGAACCGGACAGAGCGGATGATGAGCGCAAAGGCGCGGTTCGACGATGCGTTGTCCGCGCTTGGCCCTGACCTGTCGGACATTGCGTGGCGCGTGATTTGCGTGGGCGAGAGCATGCCTGCGGCAGAACGTGAGATGTCCTGGCCAGTGCGGTCCGGAAAGCTCGTGCTGAAAATTGCGCTCGACCGGCTTGTGACCTTCTATCGGATAGCGGGTTAGGTCGCCGCTTCTTCAACCATCATAGCCAACTCTAACCAACGCTCCTCCGCCGCGTCCTTTTCGGCGCGCAGTTTTTCGGTCTTGGCCGTCAGTTCGGCAAATCGTGCCGGGTTTTTTGTGTAGAGCGTCGGCTCGCCCATTTCCTTTTCGGCTGCCGCAACCTCGGCATCGATCTCGGCAATGCGGTTGGGCAGCAGATCATAATCGCGCTGGTCTTTGTAGGTCAGCTTAACCCTTTTGATGGGCGCGGTGTCGCGGCTTACCTCTGGTCGCGCGGCGGCTTTCTCCACTTTTTTCGCTGCGGGTTTGTCGCGTTTGTCCCGCTTGGCCTCCCAATCGGCATAACCGCCCGCAATGATATCGACATGCCCTGATCCATCGAGGCCCAGAGTGAGCGTCACCGTTCGGTCAAGGAAATCACGGTCATGGCTGACGATCAGAACTGTGCCGTCATAATCGGCAATGACTTCCTGCAGCAGATCCAACGTTTCAAGGTCGAGGTCGTTTGTGGGTTCATCCAGCACCAGCAAATTGGCCTCACGCGCGAATTCGCGCGCCAGCAAAATGCGCGATTGTTCGCCACCCGATAACGAGCCGATCCGCGCCTCAATCAATGCCGGGTCAAACAGAAACTCTTTCAAATAACCCTGAACATGTTTGCGCACGCCGCGCACATCAATCCAGTCGCTGCCATCGGCGAGCACATCGCGCACGCGCTTTTCGGGGGTCAGCAATTTGCGCTGCTGGTCGATCACGATGCCGGTCAGCGTTGGCGATAGCGTGATGCTGCCGCTGTCGGGCTGCGTTTCACCGGTCAGAATCCGGATTAAGGTCGTTTTGCCGGTGCCGTTCGCTCCGACAATGCCGATACGGTCCCCGCGCTGGATACGCAGCGTGAAATCTTTGATAATCGTGCGGTCGCCAAAGCTTTTGCCGATGCCTTCGGCGCTGATAACGGTTTTGGTTTTGCTATCGTCGCTTGCCGCGGCAAGCTTGGCGGTGCCTTGCGGACCGATCATTGCGGCGCGTGCTGCGCGCATTTCCCAAAGCTTCGCGAGCCGCCCCTGATTGCGCTTACGCCGCGCAGTGACGCCGCGCTCAAGCCAATGTGCCTCGATCTTCAGCTTGGCATCAAGCCGGTCCGCATTGCGCGCATCTTCGGCATAGACGCGCTCGGTCCACGCATCATAGCCACCAAAGCCAATCTCATTCCTGCGCAACAGGCCACGGTCCAGCCAGAATGTCTGCCGCGTCAGCCGCGTTAAAAACGTCCGGTCATGGCTGATAACCATGAAGGCGCCGCGATAGCGCGTCAGCCAATCCTCAAGCCATTCAATCGCGGCGAGGTCCAAATGGTTGGTCGGCTCGTCCAGCAACAGCAAATCGGGTTCGCTTGCAAGCGCGCGGCAAATCGCGGCGCGCCGTTTCTCACCACCGCTTGCGGTCTTGGCTTCGCGGTCCAGATTAATGCCCAACTGGTCCGCAATGGCGCGCACTGCATATTCGGGCGGGCCTTTTTCGCCATGAATGGCAAAATCGACGAGCCGTTCGAACGATGTCACGTCGGGGTCTTGTTCCAGCATCACGATATTTGTCCCGGGAACGACAACGCGATTGCCTTTGTCCGCCTCGACCGAGCCAGCGACCAATTTCATCAACGTTGTTTTGCCCGCGCCATTGCGGCCAATCAGCGCGAGCCTGTCGCGTGCGCCAATAAACAGGTCGATATCCTGAAACAGCCAGCCGCCACCTTGCTGTAGCGCTAGATTTTCGAATGCGAAGATTGGGGGTTGAGACATATGCGCTGGCGGATAGGGGGTCGCAACGGGAATGACAATGTCGATGTTGACGATTAGCGGCGCATCCAGCACAGACGTCATATGCGCACTATTTATCTCAACGGGGCATATGTTCCCGAAATCGATGGCAAAGTATCGGTATTTGACCGGGGCTTTCTGTTCTCTGACTCGGTCTATGAAGTCGTCTCGGTGCTTGGCGGCAAGCTCGTGGATTTCGACGGCCATGCGCAGCGGCTGGCCCGCTCGCTTGGCGAACTGGGCATTAAAGGCGCGCCTGATGCGGCGTCATGGCTCACGATTTGCCGCGAACTTGTCGCGCGCAATGCTGTCGAGGAAGGCATGATCTATTGGCAAGTCACGCGCGGCGCGCCGACTGACCGCGATTTTGTTTTCCCACCCGAAGGTACAACCCCGACCGTTCTGGCCTTTAGCCAAAGCCGTGCATTGGCGGACACGCCATTGGCAAAGCGCGGCATTCGTGTGGTGACGTTGCCCGATCTGCGCTGGGGCAGGGCCGATATCAAAACGACGCAATTGCTCTACGCGTCGCTGATGAAAAACGAAGCCATTGCCCGCGGTGTTGATGATGCGTGGATGGAACGTGGCGGCGTCGTGACAGAGGGGACCGCGCAAAACGCGCATATCATCACGCATGATGGCGTGCTGGTGACCCATCCCCTGAACCGCGAAATCCTGCATGGCATTACCCGTGCGGCTGTTT
>JACCDN010624586.1_pt1 | contig 22243 bp, 24 predicted proteins | sample 7441691 | NCBI WGS metagenome assembly JACCDN01 (sample SAMN15323439, study PRJNA562643) | freshwater metagenome | isolation source: river surface water | place: USA:Blue River Watershed | collected 2017-08-16 | reverse complement strand
GAGAGCGCAGAACAGTGGGTTGAGCGCGTTCAGACGCTGGATCACATTGAAGCCGCAGTGATGGAATTGCCTGCGCGTCAACGAGAAGCCTTCCTGCTGCGTTATTGGGAAGAACTGGATGTGGCAGAAACCGCTGCAGTGATGGGCTGCTCAGAAGGCAGCGTCAAAACCCATTGTTCTCGGGCCATTCAAGCCCTGAGTAAAACCTTGGGCTTACAAGGAATCGGACCATGAAAATCCAAAATTTGCAGTCAGAACAACATATGGACCGTTTGGGGCGCTTGTTGTCCAGCCAACTGACGTTGGCAACGCCCGAACTGCCCCACGACATCTCCGAGCGCTTGCGCATTGCGCGCCAATCGGCGCTGGCCCAACGCAAGCCTTTGGCCCGGACTCGCTTGAGCATCGGGCCCCAAGCCAATGCCAACGGCAGTTTGACCGCCCCAGCCGATGAAGGGCTGAACATTTGGAGCATCTTGGCATCGGCATTGCCACTGCTGGTGTTGTTGGCGGGCTTGGTGACCATTCAATGGGTGCAGCAAGACGACCGAACCGCTGAACTTGCCGCCACCGATGCCGCCCTGCTGACCGACGTTTTACCGCCCGACGCCTACACCGATCCTGGTTTTGCCCAGTTTCTGAAAAAAGGGCTCACCGGTAACCCCGCAAATGACTGATCTAGCCACAAACTCTCGGCATCCCCTTTGGACAAGCCTCAAGATGGCTTGCGGGTGGCTGTTGGTCGCTGCTTTCGCACCGGCTGGTGCACAAACCGCAATCCTTGCCCCGGCAGTCGCCGCGGATGCGGCTGCCGTCATTGCGCCCTCTCCGTCCACAGCAGCCATCTCTTCCCAGGCGATCGGCATCGCTCAGACGCAGCCGGTTGAGCCTGCGTCACGCGCATGGAAAGAGTTAACCGCCTTGCAGAAACAAGCGCTGGCGCCTTTGGGTGCGCAGTGGAACGCTTTGTCGGGCCAGCAACAAAAAAAATGGTTGGCAGTCTCACAAAACTTCAACCAGTTGACGGTCACCGAGCAAATCACCATGCATTCGCGGATGTCGGATTGGGTGTCCCTCAGCCCACAACAACGCAATTTGGCCCGTTTGAACTTCAACAAACTGCAAAACCTGCCCAAAGAAGACAAAAAAGCCAAGTGGGAGGCCTACCAAGCGCTCTCAGCAGAAGAAAAGCGCATGTTGTCAGTGGCCTCGATGCCGCCCGCCAAAAGTGCGGCTCCAACCGCCAAGCCCTTGCCACCCCACCGTGTGGTTGAAACGCCGGTGCGCACCGCCGCCGAAAAGCGCACACCCAGTTCAGAGATCAATCGCAAAACCTTGTTGCCCCTCCCCCCCGCTGTGGCCACACCCGCTCCCTTAGAATCAGCACCCAGCACAGACGCCTCACGGCAAGCCACAGAAACTGCGCCTTCATGATTCAAAGCGGCACATCCCTCCCCGACATCCCCTCCGACACCCTCAACCTGACTGCCCCTTCTCTGATGCGCCGAATGGCCTGCTGGTTGTACGAGGGCATGTTGTTGTTTGGCGTGATGGTGTCCTCCGGTCTGGTTTATTTCATTGCCGCTTATTGGCTGACCGGTCTCGCGCCGGGCGACATGAAAATTCACCCCCAATTGAAATCGGGCTTACAGGCTGTGAGCTTTTTGGTCTTGGGCATTTACTTCACTTGGATGTGGCACCGTGGCCAAACTTTGGCCATGAAAACATGGCGCATTGAAATCGTTGACACCTTGGGACAAAAGGTGACCCGCAAAACCGCCTTCAAGCGCTACTTGGGCAGTTGGCTGTGGTTCATGCCTCCCATGGCCACCTCCGCCTTTGTTCGCCTGTCGGTGATCGAAGTGACCGTCCTGACTTTGGGCTGGATTGCCGTTTGGGCCTTGCTCAGTCGCTTTCACCCCGAGCGGCAATTCCTTCACGATGCCTTTGCCGGCACCCGTCTCATCACCACACGCTGAGCCTGTTCAATTAAGCCCATGTCAGAACACCCCATGTCGCCAGCCCAAGAGGTCAACCCTCAAAAAGCACGCAAAGGCTTGAACCGCATCTTGCATGCCACCGGTTATTCCATCCAAGGCCTGCGGGCGGGTTGGGGCGAAACCGCGTTTCGCCAAGAAGCCATCATGGCCATGGCCTTGTTACCGCTGTCATTTTGGCTGGGTCGCAATTGGGTTGAAACCTCTTTACTGGCAGGCTCGGTGTTGTTGGTAATGATCGTGGAGCTGCTGAACACCTGCGTTGAATCGGCCATAGACCGCATCGGCCCCGAATGGCACGACTTGTCCAAGCGCGCCAAGGACATGGGCAGTGCCGCGGTCTTGCTGAGTTTGTTGCTGGCTTTGGGCATCTGGACAAGCGCAATCTGGCAACGGTTTTTCTGAACCATGAACGCGACCGCACCTTCACCGGCGTTTTCTATCTGCGTGTATTGCGGCTCTAAGCCTGGACACAACCCGGCTTTTGTGCAACTTGCCGTGCAGGTTGGCACGTGGATTGGCGCCCATGGCGGCCAATTGGTTTATGGCGGCGGACGCAGCGGTTTGATGGGCCAGGTGGCCGAAGCCACCATGGCTGCAGGCGGCACGGTGGTGGGCATCATCCCCACGGCCTTGGTTGAAAAAGAATTCGCGCACCACGGCTGCACCGAGTTGCATGTGGTGGACACCATGCACGAACGCAAACGCCTCATGGCTGAAAAAGCCGATGCGTTTTTGGCATTGCCCGGCGGCATCGGCACTTTTGAAGAATTGTTTGAAGTTTGGACCTGGCGGCAACTGGGGTACCACGACAAGCCCGTGGGCATCCTCAACTGCGACGGCTATTACGACGGCCTGCTTCGCTTTATCGACCAAGTCGTGCAAGACGGCTTCATGTCCGATTGGCAAACCGGCTTGGTCACCGTCGGCGCCGATGCAGAGCCGTTGCTGCAAGGCTTGGTCGAGTCAGCCGGCTTGGCCTTGCCGGCCAAGGTGAATCTGATTTAACCCGCGAACGCGAACAGCGAACAGCGACTTAAATAGCGGTTTCGTCTTCCTCGCCCGTGCGAATGCGCACCACACGCTCTACGCTGGTCACAAAAATCTTGCCGTCACCAATCTTGCCGGTGCGGGCGGCCTTCACGATGGCATCGACACAGCTGTCAGCGTCTTGGTCTTTGACCACCACTTCCACTTTCACTTTGGGCAAAAAGTCGACAACATATTCCGCACCGCGGTACAACTCGGTGTGGCCTTTTTGACGGCCAAAACCCTTGACTTCGGTGACGGTCAAACCGGTCACGCCGCATTCGGCCAAACTTTCGCGCACTTCTTCCAACTTGAAGGGTTTGCTGACTGCGGTGATCTGTTTCATGGAAAGAGTCCTCAATAAGAAATGGATGCGCTGACTTAAGCGCGGAATTTGTTGGTCATAGGATAACGCCAATCTTTGCCAAAACTGCGGTGGGTCACGCGAATCCCCACAGGCGATTGCCGGCGTTTGTATTCGTTGAGTTTGATCAGGCGGGTGACCTGCTCGACATCGGCGCGCTCAAAGCCATCGGCGATGAGGGCTTCGACCCCTTCGTCGTTCTCCATGTAGCGGGCGATGATCGCGTCCAGCACCTCATAGGCGGGCAAACTGTCTTGGTCTTTTTGGTCTGGCCGCAGCTCGGCGCTGGGGGGGCGGGTCAGGATTCGCTCAGGAATGGGCTCTTTACCCGTGCCATAGGGGTCATGCTGGTTGCGCCAACGGGCCAATTCAAATACACGGGTTTTGACCACGTCTTTGATGACTGCAAAACCACCCGCCATGTCGCCATACAAGGTGCAATAGCCCGTCGCCATTTCGCTCTTGTTGCCGGTGGTCAACACAATCGCACCGGTTTTGTTGGACAACGCCATCAGCAAAGTGCCCCGAATGCGCGCCTGGATGTTTTCTTCGGTGGTGTCTTCTTGCAAACCGGCAAATTGCCCGGCCAATGCTTGTTTGAAACCCTCAAACAGAGGGGCAATGGCCACTTCGTCGTAACGCACGCCCAAGCGCTTGACCATGTCACGCGAGTCAATCCAACTGATGTCAGCGGTGTAAGGCGACGGCATCATGACCGCATGGATTTTGTCAGCACCAATCGCATCGACCGCGATGGCCAGAACCAGTGCCGAGTCAATGCCCCCGGACAGACCCAAAATGGCCCCCTTAAAACCATTTTTGCCAAGGTAATCTCGCACCCCTAAAACCAAGGCATCCCACAATTCGGCATCGGCACTGGCCAAGGGCACCACCGCATCGGCAGTGGCCGTCAAATCCACTTTTTGTGGGCCTGATGCGACGTGCACCGCCAGCATGGCCTCGCGAAAACCTTCAGCGCGGGCCACAACCTGGCCTTCGGCATTCAGGGCGAACGAGCGCCCCTCAAAAATCACCTCATCTTGCCCACCCACCAAATGGGCATAAATCAACGGCAAGCCACAGTCGACCACCCGTTCGCGCATGCGTTGTTCACGCTCTGGCCCTTTGCCAGCATGGAATGGCGATGCATTCAACACCGCCAACACCTGCGCACCGGCGTCTCGCGCCAAGCGGGCCGGTTCGTCAAACCAAGCGTCTTCGCAAATGAGCAAACCCACACGAACGCCCGCCACCTCAAACACGCCCACGCCGTTGCCAGGCGTGAAGTACCGGCGCTCATCAAACACTTGGTAGTTGGGCAATTCGCGCTTGTCATAGTGACACACCACTCGCCCTTCGCACACCACACTGGCGCGGTTGTGGCGACGGGTCACGGCCACACTGCGGGTGCGCACGCCACCCCCCTCGGGATGCCCCACCACCACATGCATGCCCTTTAACCCAGCCAACTCGTGGGCCACCGTTTTCAGGGCATCATCACAAGCATCAATGAAGGCAGGTCGCAGCAACAGGTCTTCGGCTGCATAGCCGCAAATCGACAGCTCAGGCGTGATCAGCAAGCGTGCGCCCTCTGCATAAGCCCGAGTTGCCGCGTCGATGATTTTGCGGGCGTTGCCCGGCATGTCACCAACGACAAAGTTAAGCTGGGCCACACAAATTTGGAGAGTCATACAGGTGCAAGAAAATGTGAGCATGGATTATGTCACCCGGGTGCTGGAAGATTGGGAGGCCATTGCCGCCTCGGATTGGGATGGCTTGCTGGCGGCGCAAGACGCGCCATCGCCCTTCATGCAGCATGCCTATTTGTCGGCGCTGCAAAGCAGCCAATCGGCTTCACCAGACACCGGCTGGACTTTGCAACTCATCACCCTTTGGCGCGACACAGCCAGCGGCCCCCTGTTGGCTGCGGCCTGCCCCTTGTACCTCAAAACCCACTCGCGCGGCGAGTACGTGTTTGACCACGCTTGGGCCGATGCCTATGCCCGGCATGGGCTGGACTATTACCCCAAGGCCTTGGTGGCTTCTCCCTTCACGCCCGTGCCAGGCAGCCGTTTACTGGCCGAGTCCGAGGCCGCGAGAAAAGCTTTGTTGTCGGCATTGCTCTCGTATTGCCAAAGCCAAGGCCTGCCGTCGCTGCACATTCTTTTTGGCAGTGCCCAAGACCAACGCGCTTGCTTGGATGCCGGGTTGCAGCAGCGCAGCCAAATTCAGTTTCATTGGCAAAACGCGGGGTGGCGAGATTTCGAAGATTTTTTGGCCAGTCTTCAACAAGAAAAACGCAAAAAAATCCGCCAAGAACGCCGCAAAGTCCAGCAAGCCGGTGTGACTTTTCGGGCCGTGCGCGGCACGGAGATGACGGACGCAGACTGGCAACTGCTGGTGCGCTGCTACCAACAAACCTATTGGGAGCATGGCAACGCGCCGTATTTGACGCCTGAATTTTTTGCCGCCATGCGCCAACACATGGCCGCCCATTGGCTGTTGTTTGTGGCTGAACACGCAGGCCAGCCCATCGGCATCAGCCTGATCGGTTTGCACTTGGATGAACACGGCCAACCCAGCGTGGCGTATGGGCGTTATTGGGGGGCACTGGCCCGGGTGGACTGCTTGCATTTCGAGGCTTGTTATTACCAGCCGATCGAGTGGTGCATTGCCCACGGGGTGCAGCGCTTTGAAGGCGGCGCCCAAGGGGAACACAAAATGGCCCGTGCGCTGCTGCCCACGCCCACGCACAGCGCCCATTGGTTGGCCAACCCCGCTTTTTCAGACGCTGTCGCGCGCTTTTTGGAACGCGAAAAAGCTGGTGTCGAGAACTACCTCGAAGCGCTGCACCAACATTCCCCATTGAAAAAATCGAGCTCATTTCAAGGTTGAAGTCATCCGCCTTAGGGCCAGGCGGGCCCCATGCCCGACTTCAGAAAAAACGATTAGTTGCCAGCTTTTAAGCTGGTCTGAACATCGCGCTCAAACTGCGCCATGGCATTCAAGGTCAGCGGGTCGGTCGCCAGCTCGGCCGCAAACTCGGGACGCACGGTCACCGCATGAGCCCCACTGGCGATCAGGCGCGACAACACATCGGCTGACTCGATGCTGGCCGCCAACAACGGCAACCCATCAGCCTGCATCGCCACACAAGCCTCGATCAGTGACCACACGTCCCGGCCATCGGCTTGCAAACGCCCCACATAAGGCGCGACATAGTGGGCACCTTGAGCACGCGCCCACATCAGTTGAACAGGGTTGGACAGACCGGTGAGCAAGGTGGGCACACCCCAAGCTTGCACCTCGCGCAACACGGGTTGCCAATCGGGGTGGCATGGCAACTTGATCGTAAGACGCACACGCGCCTGGACAGCCGCAGGCAACAGCACCTCGAGCCACTGCGCGGCCTCGCCCACATCGGCTCGGGGCAACTGCAGCATCAGCTCTGGAATTTTGGCTTCACCGGCCTGTGCCACCAACTGCAAATAGCCAGCCAAGCTGACGGGCAAGCCGGCTTGCATCACCAGCGTGGGGTTGGTGGTGACGCCCTGCACCGGCGGGCATCCCGCTGGCAACAGCCATTGCCGAGCATCGGCGGAGTCGAGGTAAAACTTCACGGGTTGTCCTGTTTCAGGAAGATGTCTTTGTCCGGGAAAAACTGGCTGTGCAATGGCAACAAGGCTCCCCCCAACGCACGCGCGTGAGGGCCCACTTGACCGGCCAACAGTTGGGGCTGGTGCATGCCATCAAAGCGGTACTGGGCCAGTGCCTCTTGCGTCGCTGTCATCAAAGCACGCATGAGCGGTGCGCCTAAAGAGCCATCCATGACCACGGCGTCCAAATCCAACAACGCCGCCGAGCTGGCCACCGTCATGGCCAAGGCTTGGCTGGCTTGCGCAACCCAAGCTTCAGCGAGCGGGCCATAGGCCGCATCCATGATGCGGTCTTGGTGAATCAACAAGGCGTCATGGCCTGCCGCCAACAAGGCTTGCTCGAGCTGCCAACCGGAGGCTTTTTGCAACAACTGTGGCGGCATGCCCAAGCCGCGCGATTCGCGGTTGGCCAAGCCCACAGGCAAAGAGCCAATCGCGCCCGCATTGCCCCGCTCGCCGTTCATGATGTGGCCCGACAAGACCAAACCACCGCCAATGAAGGTGCCGACAAACACATACAAAAAACTGTGCACTTGGCGGCCGTGCCCTTGCAGCAACTCGGCGACACAGGCGGCCGTGGTGTCTTTGGCAAAGACCACCGGCAAATCGGTCAGGCGCTGCACTTCGGTGGGCAAATCGATGTTTTCCCAACGGGCCAGTGCCTGTGCCGCAGCGCCCCCCATCAGGTCGGCCCATTTGTGTAAAGACAAAGGCGCGGTCAACCCGACACCCACTGTGCGAGGCCACAAATCACCCATGCGCTGCTGCAAGTTTTGCAGGCCTTGCGCCATCGACAAAAACAGCTGATCGGGATCGGGGTAGTCGTAAAGCACCTCAATGCGCTCGACTGGGCGGCCCATGAAGTCCGCCACCAACAACTCTAAGTTGCGCCGACCGACCTGGATCCCCACACTGAAAGCCCCTTGCGGGTTGAGCGACAAAGGCACAGAGGGTTGACCAATCTTGCCGCGCACACGGTCTTGTTTGATCAACAAACCATCGTCCAGCAAGCGCCCCACGATGATGGCCACCGTCTGAGTGGACAACTGGGTCAAACGGGCCAGATCGGCTTTAGGAATGGCCCCATGGTGGCGAATCGCCTGCAACACGGTGCGCTCGTTGAACTGCCGCATGCCCACATGGTTGGAGCCGCGCATGGCGGATGTGGGGGTGGCAGAGTTCATGGATAAAAACGCTCAGACAGGAATCAGGTCAAACAAGAATCACGCCTTTACAAAACAAGGCGTTACCGTAAGCCGTGCCTTCACCGCTTTGAACGATCAGGCTGGCAGCCTTGATTTTGTCGTAAAAAGCATAACGCTCCACCGACTCCACTTGCTCTGGCTTGAAACCAGCATCCACCACCAAGTCGACCACGGCTTGCTGCGCGGCGGTTCGGTGGCCATCTGCGCTGTGGCAAACCCGCATGAAAGCGGCAGGCTGGGCCACGTCCACAGCCAAAGGAAACACCGACAGCACGGCGCGACTCACACGCTCTAAGCTGTGCCCGGGAATGCGCACCACCGGTTTGCCGTGGCTCAAAAAGTCGGCGGTGAAGTTGGCATCCACCACCGCGACCCATTCGCCATGGCCCATGGCGCACAAGTGCATCAGCAGCTCGGGGGTGAGCAGAGGGTCAATCCCTTTCAGCATGCGACCGCCTCTTCTGAACGCAGGCTGGCCGGGTCGATGGCGCCGGTGATCAGGCCCACGATTTCTTCAGGGCTGGTCTCACGCGTGAGGCGGCTGCAAATGATGCGGCCCTGGCGGAACACCCAAATGCGGTCGACCAGGTCAAACACTTGGCGCAAGTTGTGGCTGATGATGATGAGGGGAATGCCCTGCTTTTTCAGGCCTTTGATGATCTCTTCAACCCGTGCGGTTTCTTGCACGCCCAAGGCAGCGGTGGGCTCGTCCAAGATGATGAGTTTTTTGGCAAAACCGGCTGCACGGGCAATCGCCACGCACTGACGCTGACCGCCCGACATGCCGCGCAGGCTTTCCGACATGTCTTGAATTTTCACGCCGGTGGTCGACAGCATGCTGGCCGATTTTTCGCGCATGGCCTTGTGGTTCAGGATGGAGAGCGGGCCCAAATTCAGGCGTGTGATCTCGCGGCCCAGAAAAATATTGGCCGGCACATCCAAGTCTTCGGCCAAGGCCAAGGTTTGGTAAACCGTCTCAATGCCCTGCTCCCGGGCATCCAACGGCGACTCGAAATTCACTTTTTGGCCATCCAGCAAGATGTCACCCGAATTGGGCTGCTCGACCCCGGTGATCAGGCGCACAAACGTGCTTTTGCCGGCCCCGTTATCACCCACGATGGCGGCGTGCTCGCCCGGCAACAGGCGAAATTGGGCGTCGGTCAGGGCTTTCACGCCCCCGTAATGCTTGGTGAGTTGCTTGATTTCGAGAACAGGTGTGGAGGTGGACATACAGACGGCTTTCACAATGAATGGGCAGAAGCATGCAGGAATTCTTTTAATTTGGACATTAGTAAAACTACTAGGTTTACTTAATCGGTTTTTTCGTTTCCAATGCGTTCGCGGTCAGAAAAGAGTTTTTTGGCCCAACTTCATCAACAACGGAGATAACCCCATGATCACGAAACGCACTTTTGGCCGTTTGGCCATCGCTGCAGCAGCTGCTACTTTGTTCACCTCGGCCATGGCGGCTGACGTGACAGTGGCTTACATCACCAACGGCAACACCAACGAAGGCTGGACCTTGATCAACGGCGGCGCCAAGAAAGCCGGCCAAGCCAAAGGCGTCAAGTTCATCGAGCTGGCCGCTGAAAAAGGCGAGTTGTCTCGCCAACTGGCCATCGTGGAAGACATGATCACCCGCAAGGTCAACGCCATCGCGATTGCCCCTGTTGACTCCGCTGGCATTGCCCCCGCCATCAACAAGGCCATGGCCGCTGGCATCGCTGTGGTGGCTGTGGACACCGGCATCACCGGCGCCAAAATCTCTTCTTATGTTGCAACTGACAACATCAAAGCCGCTAACGTTCAAGGCAAGTGGGCCGCTGAGCAGATCAAAGACGGCGACACCGTGATCTATGTGACGGGCGACCAAGGTCAGTCCACTGGCCAAGAGCGCAAGAAAGGCTTTGTGGATGCTTTGAACGCTGGTCGTAAGAACGTCAAGATTGTTGAAGTGCCCACCACTTGGGACCAAACCATGGCTCAAAACGGTGTGGAAGCCGCTTTGCGCGCCAACCCCAATGCCAAGGTGATCGCCTGCGCATGGGACGGCGGTGCTTTGGGTGCGAAAGCCGCTTTGATGGCCGCTGGCAAGAAGCCTGGCGATGTCAAGATCGCTGGTTTTGACGGCTCCCCAGGCGGCCTGGACATGATGAAGCAAGGCTGGCAACAAGCCAACGCCGCGCAAATGTTGGCCAAGATTGGTCAAGTGGGCGTGGAAACCGCTATTGCTGCTGCACAAGGCAAAAAAGTGGAAGCCCGTATCGACACCGGCTCCTTCTTGGTGTTGCCTTCCAACGTGGACAAGTTCGCTGCTGATTCCGGCGTCGGTCAGTTCATGAAAGTCAAGGGCAAGTGATGGCCCGCCCGGGCCAACAGGCCCGGGCTTGACTTCTGTTGACAGGAGCTCACCCCTGTGGGTACGCGGTTGCTGGGGCTCAGCAACGGGTTTTCACAGGGGTGAGCTTCTGCAAAAAGCGACGCATTAATGATTGAAAAATTTATGAAATCCATCACACGACAAGAGTGGTACGGCGCCTTAGTGGCAGTGATTGTTTTAGGTGTTTTGCTCACCTTCGCCTCGCCCTACTTCTTGACCACCGGCAACCTGTCCAACATCTTGGTTCAGGCCTCGGTCATCGCCTTGCTTGCGGGTGGACAAACGTTTGTGATTTTGACCGGTGGCGTCGATTTGGCCGTGGGTGCCCTCACCGCACTGGCTGGCGCAGTGGCCGGTCACATGATGATCAAGATGGGCGTTGATCCCTACATGGCCATGGGGGTTGCCCTGCTGATTGGAGCCGCCGTGGGTGTGTTCAACGGCTATTTGGTGGCCTTTGTCGGTATTCCTGCTTTCATCGTGACCCTGGGTGGACTGACCTTGTGGCGCGGTATGGCCTTTGACATGACCGGCGGTTTTGACAACGCGGGCTTGCCCGATCCCCTGCCCTTCATTGGCTATGGCAACGTGTTGGGCGTGCCCATGCCGACCTTGATCACCGGTGTGTTTTTTGTGGTGATGGCTTTCATTTTGTCGAGCACCAAAATTGGCCGCTACGTGTATGCCATGGGTTCAAATGAAATGGGCGCGCGTCAAGTGGGCATCAACATCCGCTGGTACAAGCTGGGGGTGTATGTGATTTCCGGCCTGTGCTGCGCCTTGGCCGCCATTGTGTTGATGGCCCGCATGGATTCATCCAGCGGCAAGATGGCGCAGATGTTTGAACTGGATGCGATCGCAGCCGTGATTTTGGGCGGTACCTCCTTGTTCGGCGGACGCGGCAGCATTTGGGGCAGCTTGTTGGGCGCTGTGCTTATCACCATGATTCGCAACGGCATGAACTTGATGGAAGTTTCGCAGTTCAAGCAAATGATGGCGATTGGTGCGGTGGTGATCGTGGCGGTGTGGATTGACGTGGTGCGTCGCAAACACTTGCTCAAGAAGTAAACACAAACTGGCATTTTTTCTGTCACGTTTTCTGCCGATGAAGTCCTGAAGACCTGATAATTTCGGGTCTTCAAACTGCCGACTGAATTGCCATGACCACTCCGATTTTTGTGTTGGGCGAAGCCCTGATGGACTGCATCGCTCAACCCGATGGTCAGCTCAAACCGTTGATGGGCGGCAGCCCCTTCAACATGGCCCGCGCGGCGGCGCTGCGTGGGGCCAAGGCGTCTTATCTCAACCCCTTTTCAAGCGATTTGTTTGGCAACAGCTTGGCCCAATTGCTCCAGCAAGACGGTGTGGCTTTGCGCGGTGGCTCGAGCCGCTTGCCCACCTCGTTGGCCGTGGTGCAGGTCACCCAAGGTCAACCCAGCTACGGCTTTTACCGCGAGGGCATTGCCGATCGCGATTACAACGTGGACAGCATCCTGAGCCTGCTGCAACAACAAGTCCAACCCGGCATTTTTCACACCGGGTCTTTGCTGTTGATTCCACCAGAGCATGACAAAGTGCTGGCCATTTTGAAAGGCGCACGGGCCTTGGGCTGGACCATCAGCGTCGACATCAATTTGAGGCCCAAAGTGGCGCACGACTTGGGACAGTATGTGCAGGCATTGCACCAAGTGATCGCGCTCACCGATTGGCTCAAAGCCAGCGACGAAGACCTGCAAACCATGGGCTTCACGGGGGTCTCGCTCGCCCATTCGCAGCACTTGGTGGGAACCTTGCGTTCGGGGGTGTCCGCTGGCGTTTTGAGCCGCATCGCCCTCACTTTTGGCGCGGATGGGGCCCACTTGGATGTGCAGGGCCAGAGCCACCAACTGCCCGTGCCCCGCATCAGCGTGGCCGACACCGTAGGCGCTGGCGACACATTTTGGGGCAACACTTTGGCCGATTGGGCCTTGCAGCCCGAGGGCGCCCATGAGCGGGTGGCCAACACGCTGGAACTGTCCATGAAAGCCGCAGCCATTAACTGCACCCGCGAAGGTTGCCAGCCCCCCACCTTGGCAGAAGTTTTGGCTTTCTGAGCCAGTTAAGTCTTCTCAGACTTTTGCAGCCAATCAGCCGGCCTTGCGTGCGCGCCAAGCGCCATAGAGGGCGATCAAACCGGGCACCACAATCAGCGCCCAAATGATCTTGCTCAGGTGCGTTTGGACAAACGGCAAATTACCAAACAAATAACCGGCCAACGTCAACCCCACCACCCAAATAAAGCCGCCCACCACGTTGTAGAGGGTGAACTTGTGGCGCGTCATCTCGGCCACACCGGCCACAAAGGGCACAAAGGTGCGCACAAAGGGCATGAAGCGGGCGAGGATGATGGTGATACCGCCGTATTTTTCGTAGAAGGCGTGGGCTTGGTCAAAGGCCTGTCGGTTAAAAAACCGTGAGTCTTCCCACTGAAACACTTTGGGCCCAAAGTAACGCCCGATGGTGTAGTTGGTCTGGTCGCCCAAAATGGCCGCCGCCAACAACAAACCCATCACCAAGGGCAAGTTCATAAGCCCCGCGCCGCACATCGCTCCGACGATGAACAACAGCGAATCACCGGGCAAAAAGGGCATCACCACCACACCAGTCTCGACAAAGATGATGAGGAACAACAAGGCGTAAACCCACGCCCCATGTTGCGCCACAAAGGCTTCGAGGTAACGGTCCACATGAAGGATGAAATCGACGAGTTGCAGCAAGATGTCCATGGGCTGATTATCCTCGCCAAAGTGGTCCAACCAGACCCCCTAAAATGCCCCTGTGACCTCTCTCAACAGCCCGGCGAACGCGCGCCGTCCCATTCGCGAACTCCCCGATGAACTGATCAGCCAAATCGCGGCTGGTGAAGTGGTGGAACGCCCTGCCTCGGTGGTGCGTGAATTGGTCGACAACGCCATGGACGCCGGTGCTCAAAGCATCACCCTGCGTCTGATCGGTGGCGGCACTCGGCTGATTGCGGTGGAAGACGACGGCGCCGGCATCGAGCCCGATGAATTGCCCGTGGCCTTGAAGCGGCACGCCACCAGCAAAATCGGCAACCTCGATGAACTCGAGTCGGTCATGACCATGGGGTTTCGGGGTGAGGCTTTGGCCGCCATCAATTCGGTCTCTGAATTGACTTTGCTGTCCCGCACTGAGGGCCAAGCCAGCGCCTTTGCATTGGATGGTCGCACGGGCGAAATTCGTCCTGCAGCCCGCTCGGTGGGCACCACGGTCGAGGTGAAAGAACTGTTCTTTTCAACCCCTGCGCGGCGCAAATTTTTAAAGAGCGACAGCACCGAACTCGCGCATTGCATCGAAGCTGTGCGCCGCCACGCCTTGGCCCGCCCCGATGTGGGTTTTGCCATCTGGCACGAGGGCAAGTTGGTGGAGCAATGGCGCATCCACCCCGGCAACGCTGGCTTGGAGCAACGTTTGGCCGATGTGCTGGGCGACGAGTTTGTGGCGCAATCGATTGCCGTGTCTTACCAAGCGGGCCCCTTGACGGTGATGGGGCGCGCTGGTTTGCCCGATGCCGCGCGTTCACGGCCTGACCATCAATTTGCTTATGTGAATGGCCGCTTTGTGCGCGACAAAGTGCTGATGCACGGCGCGCGCAGTGCTTACGAAGATGTGTTGCACGGCCACAAACAACCCGCCTACGCACTGTTTATTCAAATTGACCCGACGCTGGTCGATGTGAACGTGCACCCGACCAAGATCGAGGTTCGGTTCAGGGACAGCCGGGCCGTGCACCAAGCCGTGCGACACGCATTAGAAAACGCATTGGCCGCACCACGCGCCAACCATTTAGACACGCAAGCGGCCCCTTCCGCGCTGGCGAATTCGAGCGCCACCAACTTTCAGTTGAAAAACGCCCCTTCCGCGCCCGGCCTGCCTGAGTCGGCGCGCTGGCAGCAAGGGGGCATGGCTTTTGAAACGGCGAGTCCCTTCCGCCCGGATGCGTCACGTCCCCGCGTGGACGGTGAACGTGCCATGGCCGACTTGAAAGCATTGTGGAACCCGTCGGCCGATGAACGGACAGCACCCAACCCGTGGCCCCCTTCGCAGGACACACCTGCATTACAGGCACAGGAAGCACCTGCGGCATATTCGGCCCTTTCGGCCCAAGAACCAACATTCCCAACAGTGACATGGACCCATGCCGCGGCACAGCCCTTGCCCGAAGGCGATTGGCCGCTCGGTCGTGCCGTCGCGCAATTGCACGGGGTTTATATCTTGGCCGAAAACAAACATGGCTTGGTGGTGGTGGACATGCACGCAGCGCACGAGCGCATCGTCTACGAACGTCTGAAAAGCCAACTGAATTCTGCCGATGGCGAGGGGCCACATATCGCCAGCCAACCGCTGTTGATTCCGGCCACCTTTGCCGCCAACCCGACCGAAGTGGCCACCGCCGAAGCTTGTGCTGAGGCCTTGCAACAACTCGGTCTGGAGATTTCACCGCTGTCAGCCAAAACCCTGGCCGTCCGCGCCGTGCCCACCAGCCTGGCTCAAGGCGATGCGGTTGAACTGGCCCGCAGTGTTTTGGCTGAACTCGCTCAGCACGACGCCAGCACAGTAGTGCAACGGGCACAAAACGAGATTTTGGCCACCATGGCCTGCCACGGCGCCGTGCGTGCCAACCGCAAATTGACGCTGGAAGAAATGAACGCCTTGCTGCGGCAAATGGAAGAAACCGAGCGTTCCGACCAATGCAACCATGGCCGCCCCACCTGGCGCCAAATGAGCATGCGCGACTTGGATGCGCTGTTCTTGCGGGGCCGCTGATGCAGCGCTCTGCAAAGGACGCGGGTGGTTTGCAAACTCACCGACTGGGCGTGCGAGGCGAGCAAGAGAGCGGCCGTACAGCGGCCCTCTTCATTGCGCTTTAGAAAACAGCTTGACTATGTCCCAAAAACTCATCGTCCTGCTGCTCGCCCTGTTGCTCGGGCTGCAACCCGTCACCACCGATCTGTATTTGCCCGCCCTGCCCGCGATCACCCAAGGCTTTGGGGCCGGCATGGGCCAAGCGCAACTCACCCTCAGCGCCTTGCTGCTGGCGTTTGGGCTGTCCCAATTGGTGTGGGGGCCTTTGTCAGACCGCTTTGGTCGTCGGCCCATTTTGTTGTGGGGCATGAGTGGCTACACCTTGGCCTCGGTGGCGTGCGCTTTTGCGCCCGACATGGCGTGGCTGATCGCTGGTCGCACCGTGCAAGGCATCGCGATGGGGGCTGGTGTCATGGCGGCCCGTGCCGTGGTGCGCGATCTTTTTCAGCCCGCACAAGGCGCCACCGTGATGTCACAGGGACTGACTGGTCTGGGCATCATTGCTTGTGCTTGTGCGCCCTTGGGCGGCGTGCTGACCGATGCGCTGGGCTGGCGTTATGCCCTGCTCATGCTGGCGGTGTTTGGTGGCATCACATTGGGGCTGCTGGCTTGGCGCTTTGAAGAAACCTTGGCCCAACCCGACCCCCGTGCCCTGAGCCCAGGCCCATGGATCAAAGCCAACCTCGAGATCATTCGCCACCCTGTCTTTTTGACATGGTGCGCGTTGTCAGCGGGCTCTTATCTGGGGCTGTTTACCTTTTTGGCGAGTTCATCGTTTGTCTTTGTGACCTTCATGGGCTACAGCAAAACGGCTTATGGCTTTCTCATGCTCAGCATGTCGCTGTCCTACATCGTGGGCACCTTTTGGTGCCGTTGGATGTTGCGCCGCACCAGCGTGCACCGCACCGTGGGCATCGCGGCCATCTTGACCCTCACTGGCGGCGTGAGCATGGCGGCACTGGCCTATCTGGGCCAAGGAAAAGATTGGTACGGCGCTTGGGCCGTGATGGTGCCGATGTACATCTTCATGCTGGGTCACGGCGTTCACCAACCCTGTGGCCAAAGCGGCGCTGTGGCCCCTTTTCCGCACCGGGCCGGCACCGCCTCTGCACTGAACGGCTTTTTGATGATGCTCGGGGCTTTTTTCATGGGCGCTTGGTTGGGCACACACATGGACCAGCCGGTTTTTGCCCTCACCCAGGGCCTGTTGATGTGGGCGGTGCTGATCACCGTTGTTGCCTGGACTGCGGTGCAACGCCATGGCCGGCCTGAAGCCTTGACTGCCTTGACTGCATTGACTGCCTTGGCGTCTGCCGCGACAACGGCGACACCACGGACACCGGCTGAAGAAACCGCGCCCACCCCTTCGCCCACCCTTTCACCCGCTCCTGCACCAACCCACAGCCCCGCGCCATGAGCCCAGCGCCAAAACAGCTCACCCACGACCGGCCCATCGATGCCATCGCTCTCATCGGCCCCACAGCCAGCGGAAAAACCGCAGCCGCTTTGGCCTTGGCCCACACCCTAGAAGCACAAGGTGGTGCAGAAATCATCAGCCTCGACTCGGCCCTGGTCTACCGCGGCTTGGACATTGGCACGGCCAAACCCAGTCGCGCAGAACTGGCCAGTGTGCCGCACCACTTGATCGACATCCTCGACCCCTTGCAAAGTTACAGTGCGGCCGAATTCGTCAAAGATGCTGCGCGTCTGATGCGCGAAATTCAGGCCCGTGGCAAAACCCCGCTGTTGGTCGGTGGCACCATGCTTTACCTGAAAGCACTGCTCGAGGGCTTGAACGACATGCCCGCGGCCAACCCCGAAGTGCGCAGCCAAATTCAACAAGAAGCCCTGCAACTGGGATGGCCCGCCCTGCACGCCAAGCTCGCCACAGTAGACCCAGCAACCGCGGCCCGACTGGCGCCCGGTGACAGCCAGCGCATTGGCCGTGCGCTTGAGGTATGGACGAGCACAGGGCAAACCTTGAGCTCGTTTCACGACACCGCCAAAGCCCATGCGCCAGATTGGCGCATGCCCATCATCAGCCTAGAACCCTTGGACCGTGCTTGGTTGCACCAACGCATTGCTCAACGTTTTGAGCAAATGATGACCGATGGTTTTTTGCATGAGGTGACCCGTCTGCGGGGCAGAGGCGACTTGAACCCCGACCTGCCCTCCATGCGCTGCGTCGGCTACCGACAAGCCTGGGAAGGCTTGGATGCAAACTGGCCTGTTGATGAAATCAAAGACCGCGGTATTTTTGCCACACGGCAATTGGCCAAGCGGCAAATCACTTGGCTTCGCAGCATGCCGGCGCGGGTGGTGATTGCGGCTGAACACCCCCAAGCCACAGAGCAGGTTGTCAAGGCGTGTTTGGCGGCTCTTGCTTAGTCGTCACCCGAAGGGCGGCCACGGCCCTGCTTGATTTTCGACTGCTGGGCTTTGCCTGCCAAACGCCTTTGTACCGAGCCATAAGTGGGCTGTGTCGGCTTGCGGCGTTTGGGTGGCTTGGCGTATTGGTCCAAGGTTTCATACAAGCGCGACCACGCATCGGCACGGTTGGCTTCTTGGGTTCGGTGGCGTTGGGCCTTCAGAACAAAAATGCCGTCTTGCGTTAAGCGGCTGTCGCCCGACTGCAGCCAGCGTTGCTTCACATCTTCTGGCAATGACGAATGGCTCAAATCAAAACGCAACTGAATTGCCGTTGAGACTTTGTTGACGTTCTGACCGCCGGGGCCCTGGGCACGAATCGCGCTCAGCTCGACCTCGGCATCGTCAATGTGCAGCGCGTGTTTCAAGGGGGGCTGCTCACTGCAGCGGGCCTTTGAGGTGTTCTGGCAAGGGCAAAGGCACCACGTCGATACCCTCCTCGATCAAGGCTTCGGTTTCTTCTCGGGTGGCTTGGCCGCGAATGCTGCGCTCCTCTTTTTCGCCGTAATGTATCTTGCGTGCTTCTTCTGCAAATTGAGGGCCGACATCTTCGGTGTTCGCCATGACGTGTCGCACCATGTGCAGCATGGCGGCCTGCAACTGCTGAACACTGCGCACATCGGACGGTGTCAGGTTTGGCGCTGCCGGCAAGGGTGCCCCTGCGGAGCTTGGCAACGCGGCATCACCTTGGGCTGCTGGACTGGAAGACACGGGATCGGCAGCCGCAGCGTGACCCAAGTTGAGCCTGGGCGCCGACAATTTTTTGACAATGTCGCTGTCGTTGCAGACCGGGCAGGTCAGCATGCCACGGGCACGCTGCGCGTCGTAGTCGCTTTGTGAGCCAAACCAGCCTTCAAAGCTGTGGCCTTGTGAACATTGGAGGTCGAGGACTTTCATCAATGCCCTTCAAGCCAAGTTTTGCCACGTCAGGGGCCAATCACCCGCCAACATGTTTTGCAACCAGAGTGCCCCAGTGAGCGTTTTGGCATCCGTCACTTGACCGTCTCTGCACCACGCCATCAACTCGGCAGGTGGGGCGGTGAAGACATCCAAAAACTCTTCGGCATCCAACTGGCGGTCACCCAATGTGAGGTCTTTGGCAAACCAGATCTCGATCACTTCGGTGGAGTAAGCAATCACCGGGTGCAACACCCCGGCCCTTGCCCATTGGCGTGCGGTGTAACCGGTTTCCTCTAACAACTCGCGCTGTGCGCAGAGCCAAGTGTCCTCGCCCGGGTCGCGCTTGCCTGCCGGAAACTCGATCATCACTTGCGCAACGGGGTAACGGTATTGGCGCTCCAACACCACTTGCAGACCCGATGGTGTATCCAACAGGGGAATGACCATAACCGCCCCCGGATGGACGATGTACTCGCGCGTGGCCAGGGCTTGGTTAGGCAGGCGGACGGTGTCGCGAAAAGCGTGTAAAAAATCGCCGCGCAACAACTCTTGTTGGCTGACACGGTGCTCGATCAGGTGCTCATCAGACATGCCGAGTCCCAGACCAAAGCGCTCAATGCTTTCGGTGCATCAGGTAACGGTAGACGAAACCAGGAAATGCCAGCGTCACAAACATGGTGCCTGTGATGGCATAAAACTCCCACCCTTGGGGAGCGATTTGGCCTGCGTGTTTTTCGAAGGCCAAGCCCACGGCGCCGACCACAAAGTAGAGCAACACCAGCTCAGCCAATCGCCAAAACAATGATTTAGACAGTCGCTGCGGGCCGACCACCAAAATGCGCTGATTGGCAAACGGCAAGTTGGCCGCCAAGACGGCCAATGCAATCAAAATGCCAATTTGCAAATCGCTGGACATGGGGTTATCTCAAGTCAGATCGACAACATGCGGGCGATGGCATCTGCACACAGGGCCATCAAAGCGCCCGGCACGATGCCCAACACCAACACCAACAAACCATTGATGGACAAGACCACTCGCACATCGGCATCGGCCGACACGGTGGTGGCCGTGACCGGCTCGTCAAAGTACATGACCTTGACCACGCGCAAGTAATAGAACGCGCCAATCAGAGACATGATGACCGCAAAAATCGCCAAGCCGATGTAGAAGCTTTGACCAGAGACCAGCAACGATTGCAAAACCGACAACTTGGCATAGAAGCCAACCATCGGAGGAATGCCCGCCATCGAGAACAAGCAGATCGCCATGACACCAGCGTACAACGGGCTACGTTGGTTCAAGCCTGCGAAATCGGTGATCTCTTCGCTCTCAAAACCTTGACGTGCCAACAGCATGATCACGCCGAAGCTGGCCAATGTGGTCAACACATAAGAGACGATGTAGAACATGGCCGAGCTGTAGGCATTGGCTGCCAAAGTGGTTTGGCCATTGATGACGCCCGCCACAAAGCCCAACAGGACAAAACCCATTTGCGCGATGGTGGAGTAAGCCAGCATGCGCTTGAGGTTGGTTTGTGCAATCGCGGCCAAGTTGCCGATCAAGAGCGAGCCGATCGCCAGCAACGACAACATTTGCTGCCAGTCAAAAGCCAGCGGCAGCAAGCCTTCCACCAGCAAGCGAATCATGATGGCAAAAGCCGCCAATTTGGGCGCCCCACCAATCATCAGCGTTGCAGCCGTAGGCGCACCTTGATAAACGTCAGGCACCCACATGTGGAAAGGCACGGCGCCGATTTTGAAAGCGAGGCCAGAGACAATGAAGACCAGTCCAAACACCAACACCTGGTGGTTGACCTGACCCGAGGCAATGGCCTTGAGCACTTCAGACAACTCGAGACTGCCGGTTGCGCCATACAACATGGACATGCCGTACAACAAGAAGCCAGAAGCCATGGCGCCCAGTACAAAGTACTTCATGGCCGCTTCGGTGGCTTGCGTGTGGTCACGGCGCAGCGCCACCAAGGCGTAGCTGGACAAGGTCAACAACTCGAGACCCAAATAGATCACGATGAAGTTCTGACCCGAAATCATGAAGCTCATGCCCAACAGCGCGAACATGCTGAGGCTGAAAATTTCTCCGCCGCGCAACATGTCGCGGTCTGCTGCATAGGGGCGCGAATAGACCAAGGTGACCATCACCGCCACGGCAGCAAAGCAACGGAGCCAATGGCCCATCGGGTCGCTGACAACGAGTCGGCCAAAGCCGTAGCCCGTTTCACCGGCATCGGCGTAAAACGCATGCAACAAGGCCACACCACCCAAAGACAACAAAGTCAGGGCATAGGTGGCGGTGCGCTTGGGGCTTTTCACGAAGAGGTCGGCCAGCGCAATCACGCAAGCCATGACCAACAACACGATCTCCGGATAAATCGTCATCCAGTTGGGGCTGTCCATCATGTGTGTTCTCTCAATTCTTCTAATCTGGCTAATTGTTCAATGCCCGCTGCTCAAGGCAACTTGGACAAGGCCACGTGCTTGAGCAAGTCGGCCACCGAAGTGTCCATCACGTCAGTGAAGGGTTTGGGGTAGACGCCCATGTAGAGCACAGCGGCAGCCAGCAAGGCCATCACCAAGAACTCGCGCGCATTGATGTCGGTCAACTCTTTGACATCGTCATTGGCCACGGGGCCAAGGTAGACACGCTTGAACATCCACAGGGTATATGCAGCGCCAAAGATCAATGCCGATGCGGCCAAAGTGCCCACCCAGAAATTGAACTTCACGGCGCCCAGAATGACCATCCACTCGCCGACAAAACCCGCTGTGCCTGGCAAGCCGCAGTTGGCCATGGCAAAGAACAAGGCAAAGGCCGCAAATTTGGGCATGGTGTTGACCACACCGCCATAGCTGGAGATCTCACGCGAGTGAACGCGGTCGTACAAGACGCCAATGGACAAGAACATCGCGGCAGAGACAAAGCCGTGCGCAATCATTTGCACAATGCCGCCGGACACGCCCAGCGGATTGAAGATGAAAAAGCCCAAGGTGACAAAACCCATGTGCGCCACGGAGGAGTAAGCCACGAGTTTCTTCATGTCTTGCTGCACCATGGCCACCAAGCCCACATACACCACGGCCACCAACGACAAGACGATCATGAACATGCCCCACTCGCGCGCGGCATCGGGTGCAATGGGCATCGAGAAACGCAAGAAGCCATATGCACCCAGTTTCAGCATGATGGCCGCCAGCACGGCAGAGCCGCCGGTCGGCGCTTCAACGTGCACATCGGGCAACCAAGTGTGAACGGGCCACATGGGCACCTTCACGGCAAAGGCGGCGAAGAATGCAAAGAACAACAAGGTTTGCACCGTGCCCGACAGCGGCAGTTTGTGCCAGGTCAGGATGTCAAAGCTGCCGTTGGATGCGGTGTACAAATAAACCAGAGCAATCAGGGT
>JACCDN010982926.1_pt1 | contig 22259 bp, 1 predicted proteins | sample 7441691 | NCBI WGS metagenome assembly JACCDN01 (sample SAMN15323439, study PRJNA562643) | freshwater metagenome | isolation source: river surface water | place: USA:Blue River Watershed | collected 2017-08-16 | reverse complement strand
GGTTAGCGGCAATGCTGCTTCAATGAAGTGTTGCACTGCACGACGGTGGCCTTTGAATAAGCGCGTAATGACTTGCAATTTTTTATCGTTATCGATAAGACCTTGCAGCAAGGCCTGTTGATTTCCCGCACTCAAAAAGTGAGCCAAATCAATCAAGGCTTGCACATGCGGAATGAAACGCTGCGCGACTTTTTTGTCTGCCACTAACGCAGCAACCACGGCCTCTTGCAGCCCCGGCTCTTGTCTATGGTTATACAGCAATGTGATTAACTTAGCGTAATGTTTATAACTTTCTGGATCACTAGCATTGTAGAAATAACTATTTTTACCAGCAACGCCCATCATGTACCGAATCATCTGTTCCACAAAGACTTGGCGTGCTGGCGAGTCTGGCGTTAAACCGTTAACGTCCAAACAGTCATTAAACCACGCCATTTGGCGTTTTTGGTTGGTACCCGGAAAATCTTTTCTGAGACTTGTGGTCTCAAATAATTTGAAGATGAACGCCTTAGCAGCATCGGGTACCACCAGTCCATTGATATGCGCAATCAAACGCGCGGTGTTATCCCCATCTACCCATGGTCGTAAGGTTGCATCACCACTGTGATGATCGATGAACGCCACCATGAATGCATCAGGTAATGCTCCTACATGAGACTGCAAAAGACTTGATTCACTGCGAACTACGCGTGAAGAAGTCAGTGATTCAACTGCTTTTTCCTGCGCCTCCAATGCGGCCCACCAATACCATACGGCTTGCGTATAAGTATTTGCTACAACAGCTAGCTCACGATCAGCGGCGGTTTGCACCGGTTGCACTGGCGCAATAGCAGTAGACGATGATGGCAGATTGACGGGCGTGATTACATCATCGGTTCCACCAACATGCTGCGGCAGATTGACGGACATTATTTCATCATCGCTTCCATCAACACGCTGCGGCGGATTGGCAGGCGTTGTAGCAGCAACGGCGCTCTCCACCTGCAGCACAACGCTAGAACTCGCTACCGCAGGCTCTCGCGCAGGCGCATACAATGCAGCGAGTCGACTCGCGATATTAGAAATATGCTGCACCGAACTCTGCGCATTTTGCAGCAGGTAAAACATAAAGATGCGCGGATCCGTAGTCGGATGATTCTTGATTGCTGCTGCGGCTAACTGTTCAGCCTGCCTCGCCGCTGTTACGCGGCTGCTGGACGCCCCACCCAATGTCTCTTCAACAGAACCAGCACCGCGCTCTCCATCCACAGCTTCACGTATATTACGCATAGCCTGTGCCACTGGATTAACCGGTGCATCGCTTCTCTCGACGCTATCTAACAACTGTTGGCGATCACCTCGCGTCGTCAGCTCAAAGCCTTCCCTGCCGTCATCCCCTGCATTCTCCATATTAACCACCACATGCGACGATTTCTTAGTTTGCAGTGTCTTGCATAAAGTCTTGGCTGCAGGGAAAAATTCCACTAACTGATCTCGTTGTGCGGATGTATTCAACAAACGCTTGGCTAGTTTCGGGTTGCTTTGCAATGCAGTGAATAATTCAGCGATTACCTCATCACTTAACCCCGCACACACCGCTAGCAAGCTCGCATAATCGGGCAATAATGCTTGATGCAAGGTTGGTTCACTGCATAGACGTACCAGTAAATGCTCGCGTACATTTTTCTTGTCTGCACGATTGAGTTCAATCATCAACGCCTCGGGCGCACGCAAATAATTTAGGTAGGCGATTGACGTAGGCAACATCTGTTGCAACCAGATGACAGCCGCGTCGACATTAGTAATATCATTACTGATATCGACCAAGGTCGATGACGGCACGCGTTGTTGCATACGACCACGATACTGCTCGTCAAAACATAGCTTGCGTAGGAAAAGTTCGACTAACGGAGTACGCTCAGCTAGCGCTCCAATAACGTCAAGCACTCCCGCATCATCACTGGGTTCCGATGCGCTCAGTTGATGGTGTTTTATGTAAGCAGTAATTACCTTCTCCTGCAGAGGCACATCATCCCTTACAGCATTGAGTGCTTCCAGCAAATCTGCTGGCGTTGTTAAATAAGTGGCAGGATTCCCTATTGCATGCATAAATAAGTCCTTTTTACATGTCTCGCCGCAGTAGGATAAACTCCACCACAGCGCAGGGCAATAGCGTATTTGTCTTATATATCCCCACACCAGGGTATCTGCCGCACTGGGCAATGCTTTCACTAAGGCATGAAAATTGGTCTTGCTGCTACGCTCAGCGTTTGCGTTAAGCAGCAAACTCTTGACGACATCCGGCTCATGGCTAAATAACCACGACGCCAATAATTGACGTGCAACAAGATTGCCGCTTGTCCCTATGCGCCGAGCTACCGCCAATAAATCAGCGCTATTTTGGATGACATGCTCTAACACGTGCGGGTTCAACGCCACATCAATAACACCTGGGCGAGTCACTGCCTTCGCCTGCCGCTCGATGTATTCGCAGAACATGGCTTGCTGTGCGGTTTTATTCGCGGCCACCATTTGACTCGCGCTAAGCGCTTGCATAGCAGACAACACATCGGCACTATCCACAAGCAACCCGGTCCACGTCGTGCTCTCTTGCCTGTCGTGCAAGGTATAACGCACTCTGCGCTCTTCACGGAACTGTGCTTCTCTCTGCGCGCGTACTCTGGCGCGATCGTTGAAATCAACACCTTTTAGCAACGCTGCATCGGCTTCTGCTTGCCTCTCGTAATCGGGTCCCATATAGTTTGGTACGGTAAAATAGGGTAGCAAGGCTTGTTGCAGCAGCTGTTGTTGCAACACCGCATCGCTCACTCCTGCTTGTCTAAACAAAATCTCGCGCTGCGCCGGGAAACACACCAACGCGGCGATTATCTGCGGTTCTGTTTGCAAGGCAACATGCCTAGGGTCTAACAACCAAGCCAGCAATTGATCACGCGTGTTTTGGGTAATGTGTGGTGCCATGCGCATTAATAATTGCGCGTCATAGCCATGCAACGCCACATAACGCAAAAATAATTTATACGGCACATTGTCATCGCTAGACACAATCTGCATAAACCAGGTGAATTCGTCAAGGCCAGGCATCACTTGCTTGAACGTGTCATCTGGCCGCGCTAACAACTGCGTCACCAATTTTTTCTGGATCGCGGGATCGCCGTCAAAAACGCTATATATCGCCAAAAATTCACTGTGCTTTTGAATCAACCCAACCCAACGTGCTGCATCGGTAGCAAAAGTGTGGTTAAGGATAAATTGCTGCGCCGATTCATCCTCGTCTAAAATTTCTGCTAACTTATCAAAACTAGTACATGCATGCGCTCGTTCAGCTAGTGGGACATAAGTCGCAACTCTGGCCACCTCGGCAAGCTTCGTCGTTGCTAATGGTGTGATGTTCTCGTCACTAGTCTGAGGAAATAGCTTGAGTAAAAATAACTGCTCATACGATACAAGCAAATGAATATACCGACTGATAACCGCAGGATACGCTTTAAGTTTCTCTTGCTGTGCTTTGCTGCGTTGAAACTGCGTTGTTGGAAATTTTATTGCAAACAGCGTATTGAGTGCTTGCGTCTTATCCTGCGATGCATTGATAACATTAATTATCACATCCGCATCAGTAACCCAATCCAATTGCGGGTGGGACAAAATAGCGGACTCGCAGGTACGTATCAGATCTGCCCTCATCCGCACACAAGCAGGATCGGTAAACAGCTCGCGCATGAGTTGCCAATTGCGTGGGGTTGTTAGCGACGCCGCATCCGACGACCCTAACACATTGGATATACCCAGTTTCTGGGTCAAAGCAAACTTGGCAAAGGCAACATAGGCTCGCGTGTCTTCTGGCTGAGTCAAGCATAAAGCTAAGGAATTAAATATCCGATGGTTAATTCCTTGCAAGCTGGCATCCTGCAGATTTTCACCCACGGCGATCGCGACACGGCGTGCGAGGCGCTTACCCAATTCGCCTTTCTTATTTAATGCGCCTAACAGCATCTCTAAATCCGCGTAAGAGCGTATACCTAAGTCATACAACGGCACATGTACATATGTCGGCGTTCCATTGCGCACGAGGCGTAACCCACGCCGCGTCCCATCAGGCAACAGGTATTCAAATAACGCTACTATCTGTTCGGCTGACATCTCACTCACCAAACAATGTAACACGGTTCGGTGGTGTGCCGGCTCGATTAGTGGAGCAGGCTGATGCTGAACTGGCGCAACGGGCTGAATAGGCTGCGGTGACAGTACACGTTCTTGTCCGGGGGTCGGTGGCGGTAGATTCAAAGTACTCTGCTGCCATACAACCATGTCTTGTCTATACGTATTTAAAGCTTGAGTGTACATCTGCTGTTCTTGTGCGTATGTAAGCGATGCCTGCGCGGAAGCCTGCTGTGTTTGTTCGTACCCCCTCCACTCTTGTTCAATCCGCGAGCGTTGTGCTTCGATCACACGAGCCAATACCATGCGATGAAACTCATGCACAACCGACGCCTCTGGATAGGCGCTAGCAGCACGCAGGCTCTCACCCAATTGTGCGATAGTCATCGCATCGAATATGCCTTCGTTAACAAGCTCACGTAGCGGCTCTTTTAATTCTGCTTTTATCCATTCCTGTTCTAACGCAGGAGAGGCTAACAATGTGCTTAATTGTGGTAATTGCGTCATGTCAGCCGCTGCTGCACGCACGAACTTTTCTATACACGGCAGTAAATGCATAAACGCCTGTGGGTCACACGCGCCAATCATCTGCGTTAACTGTGCGTCTGTCAGAACGAGCGCTGGCAACACCTTCTTCTGTTCAAGTAGAAACAATAACTGTGCTTGATTTGTGTGGTCAAGCAAAACAAACCACGCCACAAAACTGTCTGCATCGGGAATGAGTTTACCAACTAGCTCAGCATGCGCTAAACTAGTGTTCGGTTGTCCAACGTCACCATCAGACTCAGAATCAACATCAGACTCAATCCCATTGTGTTGGGCTGCCATCAACACACGCCGTGCCTCTCTTGCTTGATCAGCTGTCATCAACACATCATGTATCAATGTTTGTTTCAAGTCCTCATTTGACAAAGCTGACCATTGCGCGCTATGAAAAATAAAATTTGTCTTGCCACCAAGCACTGGCGCTTGATAATCACCCGACTGTGTAATCACGTTGGTATTTTCAATGAGATGTTTGACAAACGCGGTAATAATTTGCGTTTGATACGCATTAATTTTTGCGACCACTTGTTCTAACGCATCCAGATTTTTGACATATAACCCTAGATTGGGTATGACCTTAATCGCAATAGCTGCTTGTATCTCCACATCATCCGTATTTGGCAACGCCAACAACGCAGGCAAATCAGGCACTAGATGCAGGAATTCATGTTCATCTGCATCAACCAAGTAGTCTAGGCAAATCGGTGATGCGAGCAAGGCTCTATTAAAATCAGCGGCCTTGTCACGGAAAGCCGCTCTCGCTGCCCCCAACTCTTCTTGCGTATTAAGATATATTTCTGGATTACCCAGCATAGCAAGTAATACGTTTCGCTTGTCGCCTTCATTGAAATGGCACACTATCGATAAGGTGCGATGATTATACCCACGAGCAGATATACAGAGACAAAATAAGTTATACGCCTGACTTGGCATGGCCCGCGCTAATACGCCCAGCGCTCCCTCCAGGTTATTCCGCACTATCCCTCTGAAGACATCTTGATTGTCCCACCAGCGCTCAACCAAGGCTTGATGTACATCTACCGGTAAATTTGCAAAAAAAGCGAGTGCTTGTTCATCCGTATCCACAAGTAATTGCTCACAACGCAGCAACAGTGCAGCTTGCAGATCAACATCATTTATTGCATTTGGTATGAGAGACATCGCATTATGGAATGCTTTCATCGCAGGGAAATAAGTCGCCGCGTCCCGTTGTAACGCCGCTTGCAACAAGCATTTTTGTAACGGCTGCACTGCATCTTCGGTATAGGGGTATTGCACACTGTCATGGCACAACAAAGCAAGTAACGCATCGCTATTTGGCACCCACTGTTGCATATCCGCCGCTGCGCGAGTAATTAAAGCCTGGCTCAAGCGCGCATCCATAGAATGCACGCTAGGCTTCCACTCTTCTCGCCAGCACGCATCTAATACCGTCAACAGCGTGGCAGAATCGGTGATGACATGATGCAGCTGCATACACCTTGCGACAACGGCATCTATGTCACGAACGAACTTCTTATCCAGTTGAATCAGGCTATTTACGTCGGTGACTATCTGTTTAAGCAAACGTTCATCCTGCAAGATAGCGGCAAACAATGCAATTCGCGCTGGTTCCTTATCATCAGTAGGCAATGCATTGATTAGATCTGACAATTGTTGTTGATTGCGTACCAAACCGCGTAAGCGTGCAGCATTCCTGATTATCGTCTGCACCAACGTGAATGCTTGCTGAGGATACTTTTTCAATAAAACCAACAGTTGCGCGTAATTCAATACATTTAAGTGATTCCACGCATGATCATGGTTCAACGCAGCGAAACGCCACTCGTCCGCATTGTCCGCATCGTCACCGATCATCTCTACCAAGGTTTCACCATTAAACAGAGCGGTAAAACAGGCCGCGTTTTGTCTTATTTCTTCCAATAAATGTTTATGTGTGACGCAGGCTTGGTGCAGTATAGGCACAAACTCAGGCTGCCGTAGTAACGCAGTCAGTTGATCCACATCGGTGATCCAGCGTTTCAAACAATCCGCACTGACCACCGCCCTTTGTAACAATACTTGCTTTATCTGTGGATCGGTCACGGCGTCAAACTGTACTTTGCTGTTGATCAGTTCAAGTAACTGCGCCTCTGGCAATGCAGCGAGCACCTCTCGCACCAACGGTAAATAAACATCATAACCTTGATTGCCGTGCAAAAAGGCTAATAAGTCTACGAGATTACCATGGGTAGTGAGTACCGCCCTAATACCTTGCTTTTTTGAATCTACCTTACAATTTGACGGCAAATTATAGTGCTGATGTATAAATAACTCAGCCGCCACTGTTTGTATGCCGACAGAAACCATCAGCGACGAAAGTGCTTGTTTATCTACACGCAAAACATTGGCAAATATGCCCTGTTGTTCTATCTCTGCTGTCAAAAACAACATGCAGTTAAGCCAGATCACTGGGTACTCATGCATCAAGTAGGCACGCAATATTTGCCGTTGTTGTTGCGCTGCTGATGCATGAATCACAGCAGTCAATACACCACCATCGGATATAATAGTTTTAAGAAGTTCATTATCTGCAAGTAAATTATCGGAATAATGCCGCACATAGGCCAGACGTAACGCAAGCTGTGCTGCGGGATCCGTAAAATCAGCCAAGGCCTGCCCCACCTGATCTAGCGTAAATAGGGCCCTGAAATCCTCTTCTTGGTCTGCTACACCGGCGATAATAGCCGCCGCCTTGTCCTCGCCCACTATGCCGATCAATTCACGTAATTGTGCATAAGAGCCAACCATGTCTGTAAACTGTCCCGTTTGTGCAAACTCCTGGTAATCGGGAATCAAGCTCCGCAACCTAGCTTGTTCAGATGCAATGATGCGTAACATGGCCATGGTATCGGTACGATATGCATCGAGTAAATCCAACAAGTGTTGCGGTGCAGTCAATACATCCAACCAATAGTATTGATGCATGACGCAAGCGTGGCGTAGTGCATTGGCCTGAGCAGGAAACTTTTTGATAGTTCCCTTGATGGCTTCTGCATTAGGAAACATCCGTTTAAACGCATCCGCATCTTGTAACACGGCCGTGTGTAAGTGTTGATGCGTAAAGCACGCGGTTCTGATCAGAGCCAGCAGATTTGCATCCGGCGTTGCGGCAGTGCCTTGTAACTGTGTCAGCTGATCTTTAGTCGCAATTAGATTCGTAAAACAAGCCTTGTTTTCACAAATTTTAGCGATAAAGCGCTGACGTTCGGCCGGTTTTAACACCGCCATGATTTGCTGCAATTGCGCAAAATCAGCTATCCATTGGCTGAATACATTGCCGCTTTTGCCGAGTACCTTAGTGATGACTGTAGTCCTGTCCTTAGCACTTTGACTTAACTGACAAAACTGAATGAAGTTTTGTGCGCTACCTAAGTCGTTATTCAAACATGTTTTGAGTACATCGATGTGTAATGCTGGCATGAATTCCAGCTGCGCTAAATTCGTATCCAAATTTTGCTGCGGACTGAACAAGCTTTGAAAATGTTGCTTGTGCTTGATGACTTTCACCAACAGTAAATTAACAACAGCAGTAGCTTCTTCCGCTTTTATGGCGCCAAACGCAACACTGATGGCAACTAAGCGCGCCATGCTATCTACTACCTTCGGCAAGTTAGCGTCAGACAATGTGTTCAATACATCTTTTAGCGCGCCAATATAGGAACTATAGCTCGCCTTATCACGCATAAATTGCAACAGCGTGAGCAATGTTCCAGGATTAGCGGTGATGCAAGCCTCGATGGCTAGTTTTAATGGCACGTCCTGCAGCTTGTATTGCTTCAAGGTGAACATCCAGGCAACTGCGGGGGTTATCTCAGGTGCCGCTTGCAATGCTGCAAACTGCGCTCTGTGTAGGCTTAAGTCAAACACGCTGGGGGCAGCGGATGACTGCAACTCAGCGACATAGGTATCAACCAGATAGCCATGCTGGTGTTGCAAACAAGCTGCCAGCAGCGCTGCGCTGGTGCTAGGAAATTTTTCCAGCGTGTCACGTAATGCCTGCACGTCGTTAAATACCAACTTAAAGTAATTCTTATCTTGGGTAATTGCACCCAGTAGTTTGGGAAATTCCTCACCAGACAAAGCCAACAACACCGCACGCACTGAAGGCATGTAGGTCTTGTACGCCGCATTTTGCTGCATAAAACCCAAAAGCTGCGTCAACGCCTTAGGCGTTTTGATGAGCTTATTAATTTCTTGCTGTAATTCATTATTAAAGCCAGTGAGCTGATGTTTTTGCAGCATAAACAGCCAGGCAACAACATCCCTTATAAGTGGTTTCTCAAGCACGAGTGTATTGAAAGGACCTCTGTCGTGATTATTGAGTAAAGTAGCAAACGCGCCGTCGGTCACTGGCAATTGCTGCAGCAATTGCCGCCTATAATCAGCAACGGTATAGTTGTGCTGATGCTGCAAGCAGGCGCGGAATATTTTCCCGTACAACTCCCGGTTTTCAGCTGACATTTGTGTTTGCCTGCCTTGCCTTGCCGTTAGCAAGCCATTCGTGACTTTGCTCAACGCATCCGGCGTCGCAAATAAACCCGCAAAAAATTCCTTATCAGCCGCCATCTCATCTGCGTAATGTCGCACATACGCCAAGCGCAATGCAGTCTGTGCATCTTGAGCCGTCACCGATTGCAACGCGAGACTTACCTGCTCTGGGGTAAACACCGCTCTAAAGTGTGCAGCATCGATGGCCATACCAGCAATGATTTTTTCCGCTTTGCCCTGCCCCAACACCGCAATTAATGGTGTGAAATCAGCGTAACTAGCCACAATTGCCTTAAACGCAGGCATTTGCGCGAATTTTTGGTAATCAGTAATCAGCGTCGGCTTATCGGCAACAACGATGCGCAGAATCGCAAGCGCCTCTGCAGGATACGCCTCAAGCAACGCTAATAGTTTTTCATAATCCAATACCTCCGTCCAATGGTGCCGATATAACACGCTGGCTTTGAGAATTGCAGGATCTTGTGTCCCATTGTGCTGTATTGAATTGGCATCGGGGAAAATCACTTTAAACGCTTGCTCATTTGACAAAATAGCATCATGCAATAGATGGTACTCAACACACGCACTGCGTAAGCGCGTGGTTGCGGTGGCATTGCCATTTAATCGCGTAAATAATTGACATAAGTCATCCGTGTTGACAATTAACGTCGCCAATGCAGCGCGATCTTCACACAACTTGCTTATCAAACTTTGCTGTAATTGGGGTGATAAGGTCTGAATAATTTGCACGAATTGCGCAAAGCCACCTATCCAGCTCGCCACTTGCCCGGCGTTTTGGCCCAACAACGTCGTGATATATTCGCCTATCGCTGCCGCATTGGGATCCTGCGCGTGCAACGCAATAAAATTCCTTGCGGTATCTAAGTGACCCTGCCTCAAACACGTCGCAAGCAATGCAGCGCGCACTGGCTGCAACGACGCCAAAACAACGTCTAAGGTATCTTGATTAGGTATTAGCGCGGCAAACTGCCCTACTGCAACAACCGCATCTAAGCTGTGCGTCACATACGCTTGACGCAACGCAGCGTGCTGCGCTTCTGGGAAAAACGCCATGACCCGTGCTATACCTTCAACAGGAAATACGGCGGTGAATGCCGCCTTATCTGACGCGATTTTAGGAATTGTTGGTATTATCATCTCGTAACAGTGCCCGTGCCGCAAGCACGCGCCATATAGCGCATTAATAGCCTGTTGCAATGCAAGCATAGCCTCTTGCAATGCAATCGCGTTATCAGCCTGTTTTGTTGCATCCGAAATAAATGACTCTATTGCTTCATGAGTGGGGAAAATAAATCTAAACAAAGGCGCGTCACCCAAGATTTCCGCGCGCAAAGCAGGCTCTGCCATACATGCGTCTCTCAGTCCCTTTAACGTCGCAGGCGGCAACTTCAGGCGTGGCTTTGCTTGCAATTGTTGGCACAGCCTCTGCAACGTGGCCGCATCCGTAACTAACTGTAACAAAAATTCATTTTGTACACACACAGCATCGATCCATTTGACACATTCATCGGGCGTTGACGCGGCTAGCACTGCGCTGAGCCGTGTCGCATCCTTTAGAAAATCCCCTATTTTTTCCACGTGAGCAATACGCAGCTTATCCACAACAATTTGTTTGCAGCTATCAACGGTTCCCGCTCTAGGCGGTATCTGAAGTAATTTAATTAAATTGTCTACGTCATTAAATTGTAAATTGAAAAAACAGGCTTTAAGCAATAAAGCTTGGTGCTCTGGCGCTAACGTTGGCAATACATCATCTAGCACTGCGGCAGAACTAAGGTATTGCGCACACATTAACTTGTTGTTCAGTCTTTCAAAAAAGCCGTTGAAAATGGCGTTATCCGCTGCCGATTGCGTAAGCTTGGCATTGATCGATTTTAATAGTTCAACTACCTGAGCTAATTCATCTAAACTTGCGATCGCTGCACGAAATTCGGGATCTTTTAATTGCGTCAACAGGTTATACACTAGTCTGCCATGCCCCTTATAATCGTCGTGCGCTGCGATAAACTGCAACAACGCAAGCGCGCCACCGGCCATTATCAAGGTTTTAACATTCTCCTGTGCGGTTTCAGATGCAACAGCTTCTGGCGCAAGATCCAGCATGCAAAAATACGCGGCTGCATTGCTCTTGCTGCTATCCTTAAATCTATCAATGCGTGCTTTGTCGTCGTCTTCATCATAGATCAGGTCGTGTTGCAAACAGGCCGTAAGCAGGGTAGCGCTACTGTCTGGAAATCTGGCGATGACGCTAAGTAAGGCCTCTTCATTGGGAAACAAGGCGTTAAAACAGGTCTCATCGCCGACAACCGAGTCAAGCAACGCAGCAAACTGTTCGGCTGGCAGTGCCAACAAGGCACGATGCGCAAACAGCGAAAAATCCTTGACTCTCGGATTGGCAGCGGCAAAGCGCAGCAAATCGAACAAACCCGGTGGGGTAGCAACGACTGCTGCTATTTTTTCACGTAACAACGCACCCGAGTCCTTAGTTGCCTCCATGGCGAACCAGGTGACTAAATCTTTGATAGACTCCGGCACGGCAGACTCTGTTTGCATCAGTTGTTGTGGCGTGTAGTGTTGCCTATATGCATTTTGCACAACATCCTGCATGTCCGGCTCAGCACAAACCGTCATGACAGTCTTTGCATTAGCCGGAGTGAATATTTGTTGGAATTGCTCTGGCTTGCTGGCAATGTGTGCCAGCATGTCCTGCTTAACCGTCTCAAGACGCTTAGCCTGCTGCACAATAGCATCAGACGAGTCTAATTGTAGAGCGTCGCGATGAAACGCAAATTCGATATCCTGTGCAGGATTCAATAAAAATATTCTGCGCATAATACCCGGCAAAACTTCCATCGCATTGATGAAATGGCTCAATGTGGTGATGCTGTCGAAATAAGATTTTTCTGTTACAGCCTGCATTGCCGCCTGCTGCGCTGCGGTCAACTCGGTTACTTGTAGTGGCAAAGACTGTAACAGTACTAGTTGGTTAGCCGCGTGGTTTGCCCGCATTGTATTAGCTTGGTCAGGATAAGTGGCGCAGACCGCTTGTAGCGCTTGTTCATTGGGGAAAATTAACGGATATACATTGGCGTCATTGACAATCTCGCCCCGCAAGGTAGCGTCTTGCATGCACGCGTTGGTCAACGCAGTAATCGCTGCCTTATTAGTACCTAGTACATTGATCAATATGCAGAGATTGGTGGTATTCCCTATTAATTCAGCTAGCGCCGCTGGGTTCTCATTCAATTTGTTCACGAGAGAAAGTTGCAGCTCCGCTGGCGATTGCGCGATAATCCGCCGCAAACCTTGGAAATCACCTGCCCACTGGGTGAGACTCTGCGTGGGCTTAACCAATATGCATTCAAGCGCTTGTTTTATCACATCCGGCTTGTTAACTGAGCGCTGGCACAAACTGATAAAAGCATCCACATCATCTAAATGGCCGTGGGTAAAGCACGCGATAAGCAGCGTACGATCACCTTTCCAAGCATCAGTCTGTCTTCTGCTTTTAATGACCAAATTCGCTTGCAATACTTCTGTCGTGGGGAAAACTAATTTAAACGCCTCTGCATCTGCGGTAAGCAAATCACGTAAAGATAAATGACTTACGCAAGCCGTACGCAAACAGGCAAACGCATCCTCAGCCAATACCGTAAATAAGGCGTGTAGATTCGTTGGATGAGCAATCAATTTTTTTAATTGCGTCGGAGTTTGACTGATCTTAGTGAGTAATGATAGCTGCAGATCAGGCGGTAAATGCGTGATAATTGCCTGTAGGCGTTGAAAATCAACTATCCAACTTAAAACTGAGGAAGCATCATGCTCAAGTTTCATTTCGATGAATCGTCGTATTTGTTCGGGATTGCTGTCCTTGCCGTGCTGACAAAATAAGCCAAACGTTCGCGCTGTGCTTAAGTGTTGGTGCGTAAAGCAAGCATTGAGCACCATCGCTTTGTGTTCTGGCGATAAAAGATCTAGCCCACTCTGTAGTTTGTCTTTATTGTTAAACCACTCCGTCACGCAGTCTGCATCGCTCAAGCCTTTTGCCAACAGTTGTTGCTGGGTGGTTGCGTATGCGTTTGCATCTACGCTGATGAGTGCATTGCTCACCTGCACTAGAGTTGCCATATCGGGAATTAACGCGGAAAAATAGCTGACAGATAACCCCAGCAGATAAGCAGGCAGTGTCGACGCATGTGCTGCGCTGTCTGCGCCTGTGGTTAGTGTTGCTAGCCGTTGCATGAGTTCGTCATGTGTTGTAGGCATTGTAACCGGTTGTGGCTGTTGCGCCTGCATTACCGGCACTTCAGCAAGAAATTCAGGCTCTAACTTAGCACTCTTGCGTCTTTTCTTCGGGGTGTCGTCTCCATCAACACTCAGGAAATCTTTCAGCTGCTGCGTCCCCATACGTCTTTCACGGCGTTTGGTAAGCATCTCTTGTCTTTTCGCACCACTACTTGTCCTGCGCTCACTGGATCTAAGTGGTGTTGTCATGGTTTCATCTAAAAAATTATCGCTTAATGATTCGAATTGCGCGCTAAATGCAACAGGTGTAGATATGGATGTAGGCAACTGCGATGCTTTGATTGGAGTGCTTGCTTGTGCAACATGATTTTCTTCTGTTGCCTCAAATGTAACAGGTGTAGTTGGTATTACTCCGTTAATTAGTCCCAGTTGCTCGGTGGATCCGTCCGTTTTACTTGGAGAAAAAGGTAATCCCTGGGAACTATGCATAGTTCTGCGCCGGATCGGTCTACGAGTTACGGGCGTTGCAAGGGTTGCCATCGACTCCGTCAAGGTAGAGACTGGTGCAGTCCTACCCTCTGCGTCCACTTCGAGTAAACTAGCATCGACAACAGATATAAGCCCTTTAATTGCCATAGCATCCCTGATTTTGCCAGCAGGCAAAGCCGCGGCGCTTTCCAGCAACTGAGTCTTATGCTCACTCAACCACATGTCCAAGTCTGCACGTGCTAGTACAGTATTAATTGCTGTTACATACTCTTGCTCTGGTCGCCCAATAGACCGCATCAAGTCAATCAACTTGATGAAAGTTTCTGGCGTGTCCATGTGACGGTGGGTAAAGCAAGCCAACAATAGTTTGGCTTGGTCTTTGTTGTTCGCTAAATTAGTCAATTTGCGACGCTGAATATTTTTGTCGCTCACACGTGTCGCTATGCTAGTAAGCAATTGCTCAAGATCATGCTCAGTCGCCACTAATCTGGTGAATTCGTTCAATTTCTGCAAAATGTCTTGGTTGCCATCGAGATAAGCGTTGCGCAAAGATTCAGACGTTAGATTTCGTTCGCGCTCAAGGAGTAATTCCTTAACCGATCCCTCATCTTGTTGCGATAATGTAATAAGGCTTACGGCTGATTTCAGCAAGAAAAAGCGCTCATCAGGCCATTGTCTGATGACGTCATGTAAGCGGTTGACGTCTTGTTCCAAGACCCTTTTCAATAACTCCGCTGTAACTCCCGTACGTCTCGCACGGTCCACGGCACCGATACATTGCGCCAAGGCGATAACCTCAGTAATGTTTTCTGTTGCAATCGATTGCGCGCAGGCTTCCCACGCAGCAGTATCACTAACCTCTATCTCAGTCTGCACGGGAAAGGTTGCAGATGACATCAACGCCAATAAACGATTGAAATTGCCTTCCGCCGCTATTTCTGCCGGCTGCTTAACAGCTTCGCTAGGTTCACTCCTTGCCCTTTTTCCATTGTCCAAGACCGCCGTTTGCGACAACCCTTTCTCCACTGTGCTCTGCTTTGCGCGGCTAAAGTGACTGTATACCTGGGCTAAATGCTCGCGGCTAGTGATCGTCAGTTGCATATATTCTCCGTTTTGCTGTGTTTTATTATCTTTATCGAGGCAGAGTTGTGCCGGTACGAAGCCTAGTTAGCAAACTAGCGTAACCACGGTAGGCATAACCCCCAAACGCGGATCCATGCGGGAAAGCGGCCACCCCACGGGCCACCACTTTGTCACTTACTGTGAGGCCGCTGCGCAGTATACCAGCAGCGCACCAAAGGGACGATTGTTAAACTTTTTGTCACCCTTGTCAAGGCTAGCCCAACAACGGGCTGAATATTTGCTTGATTGTTGCGCTTTTAATTTGGGAATGCTAAGCTTTAATCATGTTGGACAGGATTAAACCAACCCAAACCTCGTAATGGACTGACAATAACAACAACAGGGCAAATCCATTATGACGGTAACCACCCGCTTTAGCAGCGCATGGCACACAGAGTCTTTTCAGCGTGCTAACACGATTACGGCAGTTTTGGCTGATAAGGCCGCCGTACTAGCAGAAAATACACTACTCCCCAGCGCCACGCGCGCCAAGAGACTCGCCGGCGAGGTTACGCAACATATCCGTACTGGCGACTTCTTTGCCGCCATAGAAAGCCTATATGCGCTGCAAGACAATAACCGCGGTATCTATACCGAGACCTATAACGGCACACAAAAAACCGCAACCCGGGTACGCGATACGCGTTTTGCGGCAGCGTTACGCGATGATTCGCGCACCGGACTAGGCACACAAAGTGATAGCTACCAAAATTACGTGGCGATGGGCTTGGCCTACATCCGCGCCGCAGAAAATCTACTCGCCAATCAACCCGGTGGTCTGCAGCCCGCGGATAAAGAATTTTTAAAACAACAAGCCTTGTTGTTGTTTAACACCTTACACACAGCACAACCCCACAAGAAAAAAATCGCCGCCACCGAAATGCAAAGCATGGTACACGGCGCACTGATACCGTTGCTGGCTGAACGCCTCACATTAACACCCAAACAGATACACGAGAAGCTGATACAAGATCGCGACCTGGTGAACATGGAACACCCCACGCGCGCGCTGTATACCTTAGCACGTCAGGAAATTGCCGCCGCCTATAGCGATAAACCATTGGTAAAACAGCACGGCTTCACTCTCGGTGTCATCCCGAACGGCAGTGAGGGAACTCGTGACGCTCCCACCACACCAACTTACGTGGACACATTAGAATGCGACACACCGATTCCATTGCCGAAGTGGTTCATTCAAAAATACTACGGCCAACAGCCCGCTGATTTAGACACACAAGACTGGTTTAAATCACTAGCCCCCGATTTGCAACAAACGATTAAACGCTATCATCACCACATTATCGCGGGACACACCATCCCCACCCAAGCCCGCGGCTTTTTGCCTGGCTTTCGTCACATGTGGCATAAACAGGGATATTTACTCGGTAAAGAGTTAAATGCACCGGCAACACGCTTCAGTGATGGGGCGCACAGTGGATCAACAGCGCACGATTTTGCTAATTACAGCAAAGATCATGGCTGGTTGTATCACTTGCGTCGTATACCGCGCTACATCGGCGATTTGCTACACATAACTACTGCGGACAAATTGGCTGACGCTCGCGACACTGGACTCACGCGAGACAGTCTAGAAGCACAAGCGCAGGTGCTAAACGCCGACGAACAGCTGCTGGTTATTTCATTGTTGTCACCGGGTAGGGACAAGGCATATCTAGAACAACTGGAAGCAGCCGTTGCACCCGCTGTACCCGCTGCAAATGAAGCGCAACAACGCCATTTGGCTATCCTGCCACAAAATGTTTTACGATGGTGGAAAAAAAACACGGCAGACGCCAGCAAAGCACCCTTATTAACTATTTGTAAGGAGACCTACAAAGAAAAGACCGGTGCGAATGATGATGCTTTTAATGCACTCATTGACAACCTAGGCTTAACTGCTGCGGAGGTGCAAACTGCATTAAGCACTTGCACTAAAGAAGCGCACTTAGACGATAGCGAAAAACAACACTTAGTGACATTAGTCATGCTCGCCCATGCGAGCCAGCACGAACGCGGTTCACGCGGGGATGAGTTTATCTTCGGCAATGGCAATTTACGTCTAGCGGTGCTGCTCAAGCGCTTAGGTGGATCACTCACGGCTTTAGGCAAACGCGGCATCGCCTTTATCTCGCAATGCTTGAGCGGTAAAGATCGCGATGGCATCGTCAGCGAACAGACCTTCATCGATGATTTTGTCAGTGCGGTGAGTGAGAATCCATTACCGAGTTACCAGGGTACCACCCTGCACAAAAAATCCGGCGGTGGGATTTTTACGCGGATTTATCTGCAAACAAGACGCTTGTGGACGCGCCGTTCAACCGAGCAAACCGCAATGGACACGCAATACGAAAATACCTATGACGCCATGCGTTACGGCAATACCCAGCAGAACACCAAGGGCCAAGGCGCCTCACCCGGCATGGAAGGCGTGAAATCCGACTCCAGCTGGGGTTTAACCACGCTGCAAAATAGCGTACGTGAGGTATTAGGCATAGCCTTGGTGCAAGAAGAAGCCTCATGCAATAAAAAAATCGAAAAACCTGAACTATCACGGTGGCAACGCCTACGCAGAAAAAAACCGGCGCGCTTGGTCGCGTATCGTGACGGTTACCAGCAGCATCAACGATACATGAGTGCACCCAGCACTGCGTATCATCAAGTTGCTTTGCAGCAAAACATATTGGCATTGCAATCACACCGATTGGCACAAGCACAATGCCGAGTCGCACTGGCACAGGCGCAATATGATTTAGCTATGTCACTCGTAGCAGACCCATTTGATTCAGCACGAGCAACAACATGTAAGCAGCGCTCAGAGGAACTGCTAGAGACCGCATTGCGCTCACCACAAACCGTGGATTTGGCAAAAGGCCAATTTACAACGTCACAAAAAGCCTTGTCTAAACGCTACGACTCCTTGCAAAACTCAGCTACACCGGCTCAATCAGAGGATGAAAAGGCAGCATTTTTGGACACATACTCCAGCAAGCTGCAACGCATGGAAAAAGAGCAAAAAGACTTAACTAGGTCTGTGCCCGGCACCGTCGCCAATCAGCAAAATAGCGTGTGGTTTTATCCATTAAAAAATCATCTTTTACTACAGACAAGCCCTACCCCCACATTTACTGATGAGCAGCTTAAACGCTGTTTCCCCACTGCTTGTCTAGACCATGCAAAGGTGACTGCCCACTTTGCAACATACACTCAGCCAAGCACCCGATACACTGTGCGCACCCAATATGCTATACGCGATTTCTTTTCTCCTACCGGCAATAAAAGCGAGCTGGCCGCTGTCATACCCGCATTGGTTAGCGACCCGGATGCATCAACTATTGTTCCGTTGTATCGAGACACGGTGTATTGGCTATTAGGTATTACCTTGACTTTACACACGCAGGTATACCAACAAAACATAGAAAAATTGTTCAATCAAACACTCAACGAACAGCAAAAAAAACAGCGCTTCGCAGACTTACTCACCGCATTGTTACCTGCTGCATGCAAGACACTATCACCTGAACAACAATGCATGGCGAATCATGCCATCGCCTGTATCGTTAACTTTGTCACTAAGGAAACAAATGTTGCCTTTGCTGATATACTGCAAAATCAGGGAAATAACTCCAGCGACAACATACATTATCAAGCGGGGCAAATAGATATTAAGTACAGAGAGTATGAAGCGCAATCGCTCATTGAACTATCTGGCAAAACTGCCCAAATGCACGACGAAATCAGTGACGGGCAAGCCAAGTTATCACGGGAAATCGCCCTTTATAAAGCGCCTGACCAAACAGCTATAGAGTACATACCAAGTTTTGACGCGCTCCTACACAAGAATCATGTGTTAATCGATACGCTGAAGGCTAATCGTGTAAACAGTGGTGCAGAGCTAAAAAATATTAATTGCTTCGAGTATTTGCAGGCTATCGCGCGCGAACTGCCAACTGTTGCAGAAGCTACAGAATTAGCATCACCGTTACAACGGGTACGCCAATACTGCGGCAGACACGTTGCGTATGATGCCAAACAAGACTACGGCAAACTCTACACTCAGTTTTTGTTGCACATGGAAGAAAATGTAGTAACTTATCAAAAACAAGCCTGGTTCCCCGCGCTAATCCACGCGATTTACCACAATGAAAATCACGCCCTAGAACGCACCCACGACATGCTGACTGACGTATTAGCCACTACCTCACACACCTCTTCTGAAGTAGAAAGCAAAGTGACACAGCGCTTGGGCCTTGCCGCCAGTTGGTCCGCGCCGAGTGCCCCGCAATTTCAAGGCGGCCCGATCGGCCGTGTGTTGTCTAACATCAGCGGTGATTTCAAACCACAAACTACCACCAGCTTAGCCTGCGTGCGGCGTTATAACTTTCCTAACGATGGTGCACCCACCGAGTACCGCATGGGTACCCAAGCACAGCGCCATAATCGTGAAGTACGGGTAAATCCATTGTTTGAGGCGTGGTTGGATGTACAAAAAACCACACGAGACACTGGGTTAGGAGAAAAACTCAGAAGACAAAACGAATACTTGCAGGAACTAGAAGCTGCAAATCCGCAATCAGAGGAAAATATAGGAAAAGCTAAACAAGCCATAGCAGCAACAGAATATGCAATGCAACAACCCTACACCCATGTCTATTTCAATAATTTAGGCTTGGATCGTCCTGGCTTGCGCGTGCCGGGTTTGCTGCATGAGCCGGATCTCAGCCACGCATTGCACGATCTGGAAAATAGGCACACTAATATTGCAGTCATCACCCTGCCCGCGGACAAGGGTTTGCTGGATCTCAAACACGTCGCGCACTATCGCCATGCCACCCTATCAAAGAGAGATGTTTTTGCTGAGCTGTTAGCCATCGCCAACGGAACCAGTCGCCGTGAGATAAAAGATTTCTACGTCAGTGCTGCCGTCAAAGCCGCCTTGTATGGCGTAGGCACAGATGGGGCACCCTACGCTGAAAACGCAGAACAAAACAAACTGCATGAATTACTAGAGAAAAGCTTTGCCACATTAGGCTTAGACCATACAACGCATCTCACCCCTGCACAGCAGCAAGCCGTGTGGTTTCACTTTTGTAAATACGAATTTCCCCAATTTGTTTTAACGCAGTTAAAACCCCTCAGTTTTAACGACTCATGCAAAGACGGTATCGATCGCGGTGGCGTGTCATCCGCGTATTACAATTTAATCCACTCCATAAACTTACATCTCAAGGCCAAAGGTGAAGGCAAAGAGCATCTACCCACCACCATGACCCAAGCCGAATTCGAACGCGCACTGCACGCAGCACCGGCGATGGTCAAGGGTCGCGGCATGAATCATCAGCGTGAAATCATTTGGAATACCATCGACTGCTATGTCAGCGCCCATGCCCACGTACTACGTGATACGGACGCGGCTTGGTTAATCGCCTGGCGTGATAATCACTGCCCTAGCAAGCGACTGACTCACCGCGTCGAGATGGCGTGCAGTGAAGCGCTCGCTGAATTAAACCAACTGGAAAAAGGACCTCTGACAAACGCTACTGTATACGCCAGCGCACGTGCCGTCATTAATGAGATAAGAGGGCTACCGCAGCAATACGCGGTAAAAGACTCACACCAATTACTCACCGTTATCCGCGACACGATGGCGCTGGTGCGCACTCCCTCGCAACGTGGCGTATATGACTACGAGCAATTAACCGCGAAGATTAAAGCCAAGGGATACTTCGGACAGCTCGTTCACTGCATGGGTAGGCTATGCCAATCCGCCAAGACCGCCCTACAACGCGGGATAGTTAAACTCACACGTCGCAGCAGCTATGTGCCATTGCAAGAAGAGCTAAGCGCGACACATTCCCCTGCCGCAGGCCCGCAAAAAACGGCGCCTAGCCTAGAACGGCATGGCTTGTTTGGTTCGACTTACGTTAAACTCCACAGTGCTTCTGCCTTCATCACGGCCCTGTCTTGGCAGAAACATTTGCTGGCGGCTATACCGCCCCAATCGAGAGGAGTGCATCATTCGGATGGAAATATAGACCTCGCGCGCATCCTTTCGTCGAAGAAGTGCGCTGAACCACACTGTTGCCCCGTGGAGCTGGATAATTTACATAAACAACATCCCGTGTACCAGTTAGCGCCGAATGTTCTGGCACAGCTGCCGAACTACATGGGATCCCATGCATTCGGCAGACCTGAAGCACCTCAAGACGTGCAAAATTTTCATGAACAATGCGTCGCATGGAATCGCCAACTGTTTGCTACACTGGATAGGCTCATCACGCCGGATTTCTTAGCACAACTTAAAACAAGCTTGCGTGACGCCGGTTATGACATAAGAAAAGACGACGCAGCGCTGAAGACTGACGTAGTTTGCGGCATAGCCACCGCCTTCCCTTGTTCCAAAAATCTCGATTGTTTTGTGCAGGCCTTTTTAGGCAGTACAATGAATCCTATCATGATAGAATATCGCGCTGACGCCGCCAGAGGCAACAGGGTGGATGCTCTGTTACGTATGTAGCAAACAAGTACGCACCGCCTCAAGGGGAGTGCGTACTCATTAACAACACCCCAAGGGCTGTCATTCAGAGCGCAGCGAAGAATCTCATAAAAAAATGTCATCCCGAGTGCAACGAGGGATCTCGTGAAAGTGGTGCACACGCGTTAACAACACCGTGTCATCGTCTCGAGATCCCTCACTACGTTCGGGATGACGATCTTCTTTGTCATCCCGAGTGCAACGAGGGATCTCGTGCAAGTGGCCACACGCGTTAACAACACCGTGCAATCGTCTCGCGATCCCTCACTACGTTCGGGATGACACCCTTCTTTGTCATCCCGAGTGCAACGAGGGATCTCGTGTAAGTGGCACACACGCGTTAACAACACCGTGTCATCGTCTCGAGATCCCTCACTACGTTCGGGATGACACCCTTCTTTTGTCATCCCGAGTGCAACGAGGGATCTCGTTAAAGTGGCACACACGCGTTAACGACACCGTGTCATCGTCTCGAGCTCCCTCACTACGTTCGGGATGACACCGGCTTTAGTAACGAGGGATCTCGTGCAAGTGGCGCACACGCGTTAACAACACCGTGTCATCGTCTCGAGATCCCTCACTACGTTCGGGATGACACCCTTCTTTTGTCATCCCGAGT
>JACCDN011158952.1_pt1 | contig 22264 bp, 19 predicted proteins | sample 7441691 | NCBI WGS metagenome assembly JACCDN01 (sample SAMN15323439, study PRJNA562643) | freshwater metagenome | isolation source: river surface water | place: USA:Blue River Watershed | collected 2017-08-16 | reverse complement strand
GCACATCGGCGGCATAGGCGGCAATCGCCTCATCCGCGGTTTTGCCCAGCTCGGCATAGCGTTTGACGAATTTCGGGCGGAATTCGGTGAAAAGGCCCAGCATGTCGTCGATCACCAGAACCTGACCATCACAGGCAGCCCCGGCACCGATGCCGATGGTGGGGATGTCCAGCGTCTCGGTGATGCGACCGGCCAGCCCCATTGGCACCTTTTCCAAGACCACAGCAAAGGCCCCAGCGGCCTGAACGGCCAGTGCATCGGCCAGCACGCGGTCTGCCTCATCGTCACGACCGACCACCTTATAGCCGCCAAGCGTGTTCACCGCCTGTGGTGTCAGGCCGATATGGGCCATGACCGGCACGCCGCGCTTGGTCAAAAACGCAATGGTTTCGGCCATATGCGCGCCGCCTTCCAGCTTGACCGCAGGGGCGCCGGTTTCGGCCATCAACCGTGCCGCATTGCGATAGGCCTGTGCGGGGCTTTCCTCATAGCTGGCGAAGGGCATGTCGATCACCACCATCGCCTTTTGGCAGCCTTTGACCACCGAGCGACCATGCAGGATCATCATCTCCATCGTCACGCCCAAGGTCGAGGGCAGGCCGTGCAGCACCATGCCGACCGAATCCCCGACCAGCGCGATGTCGCAATGCGCGTCCACCAGCCGCGCCATGGGCGTGGTATAGGCGGTCAGCACCACCAGAGGGGCCGAGCCTTTGCGGGCGCGGATATCCGGCGGCAGCACAGATCGAAGGGGGGAGGAGGCGCTCATCATCGGCTCCGGGCCATGGAGGTCTTGCCCATCGCGGGCGGTAGGGATTCTGCCCGACATATGGGCATAGCCCAACCCCAATCGCAAGAAAATTACGCTGCATCGCGGCGTTGGCGGGGTCTTGACCCGCCGCCAACCACCTGTCCAACTGGTGAAAGTGACGAAGGGAGGCATTATGAAGCTGCTTGAACAGGTTACCCGTGATGGGATCGTTCCGGAGGTGTCACGCCCCGACCCGTCGAGGGTGCTGGCGGGTGACCCCGTCCACAGCACTTGGCCTCGCGAGGACAGGAACGGGCTTTACGCCGGCATGTGGCAGACCACCCCCGGCAAATGGCGGATCAGCTATGCCGAGTGGGAATATGTCTATATCCATTCCGGCCATTCGATCCTGACCGATCAGCACGGCACGGTCACCCATCTGCGAGCCGGGGACAGTTTCATCATTCGCCCCGGCTTTGACGGCACTTGGGATTGTGTTGAGACCACACTGAAAGACTATGTGATCGTGGAATAGTCGATACCGCCAAAGAAGAAGGCCCGGAGAGATCTCTCCGGGCCTTTTTGCATTTGAGCGCAGGGATCAGCCGTTCGCCGCCTCCAGCAGGGGGCAGTCCTTTTCGGCGATACCCTTGCGGGTGCAGGCCGCCAACCGCTTCTTCTCGGCGGCAGCGGCGTCTTTGGCGACCTTGGCCGCGGCTTTTTCTTCGGCGGCGGCCTGTTTCAGGGCCAACGCCTCGGCCTTGGCTTTCTCTTTGGCGACCAGCGCCTCGGCTTTGGCCTTTTCTTTTGCAGCCAAAGCTTCAGCCTTTGCCTTTTCTTTCGCGGCCTTTGCGTCCGCCTTGGCCTTTTCGGCATCGCTCATCGCGGCATAGGCGGCAGCGTCTGCTGCGGCCTTGGCCGCGGCGTCCTCGGCGGCTTTGGCCTCGGCGGCTTCCTGTTCGGCCTTGGCGATCTTGTCGGTCTCCAACCGAGCCTCGTTTTCCGGGGTTGCCGGAACGGCAAAGCCCCAGGCGTCATCCATGTAGGGGCCTTCCAACTCTAGGCTTTCTTCTTTGGAGCGGACCTTCACCTTGGTGCCAGTCGTGACCTGATCGAAAAGATGGATGGCATCTTGGTTGAACAGCCGGATGCAGCCAGCGCTGGTGGCGTGACCGATGGTGGCATTCTGGATCGTGCCATGGATGCGGAACATCGTATCACGCCCACCCCGGTACAGGTACATCGCACGTGCGCCCAAGGGGTTATCAAGCCCGCCCTTCATGCCGCCGGCATAGGCCGCGTAAAGATCGGGACGGGTGCGCACCATATTGGCCGTGGGCTGCCACGACGGCCATTTTTCCTTGCGCCCGATCACACCCGAGCCGCGGAATGACAGACCTTCACGCCCGACGGCGACGGAATAGCGCATCGCGCGGCCGCCTTCCTGCACGTGGTACAGCTTGCGGGCGAAGGTATCGACCACGATGGTTCCCGGCGCTTCGGGGCCGTTATAGGCGACTTCTGCCCGTTGGCGTCCTCCGGCAAGGTGCCGTACTTCAACCGCCTCGATATGGAACCCCTCGTCATCGACAGCGCCATATTCGGGTGCGCGCGAGGCCACGGCCATGGCGTCTTCGGACGGGGTCGATGTGCAGGCGGAAAGCACAGAGAAACACACAAGCGCCAAAAGGCGGAGAATCGGGGACATGATTAATCTCGGGAAATGGCAGGTTCTGGAACCAAAGCCGCGCGCTGCCCCCTGCGTCAAGAGGGCGCGCAGGGTCGCAAAAAGAAAAGCCGGGCGCGTTGCGGGATGGGCGGGGTTTTCGGGGCTTGGCAGCGCCGGACGGGCCTGTGCAGGATGGGGCATTTGCAAAAGGTGATTTGGATGATGCACAGACCTAGGCTTTCAGGACGGCTGGTGGTGGGGTGGACGGTTGGTTTGACGGCCGCGCTGATGGTCTTGCGGTTGCAGTGGGTGGAGCCGTGGCTCAGGGTTCCGGGCCGGCTGATCAATGGAAGGCCGGTGGTCGAGGTGGTCCCCGCAGGGCTTGGGGTCCTGCCCTTTGCCGGGGTATTGGCGTTCGGTCTTGCTGTGGTGATCGGGCTGGCTTGGGCCAACCGCAAACGCTGGCTTGCGGTGCTGCGTCCGAACCGTGGCCGGGTGACCGGGGCGCTGATTTTGGGGTTTGTAACGCCGGTGGCCGTTTACAGCTGGACGCCTTGGATCATTGGGGGCATCTGGCTGACCCTTGGCCTGTCCAGCCTGCAAGAGGGCATGCTGGATGTGATCCTGTTCGGGGTGGCGATGATCCTTGGCGCTGCCGTTCCGTGGTATCCCGTCGCCTGCCTGATCGTCTCGGGCATTCATGGCCGGGTGATGCGTGTCGCGGTTTTTGCGCTGATGTTCTGGGCGGCCTATGCGGCGATCCTTTTGGCCGTCGGGACGCACAAATTCACCTTGTGAAAAAGGGCCGGGGTGATCCCCCGGCCCTCGCAAGCTTGCTCGGACGTTCGCCCCTCAAAACGCTCCACCGGAGCGTTTTGACCCCGGCCTTGGCCGGGGTCGGGGCTCAGCCAACGATGTTGAAGTCAGGGCCGTAGGGATACTTGGTGATATCCTCATTGCCGTCTTCGGTGATGACCAGAATATCGTGTTCGCGGTAGCCGCCTGCACCCGGTTGTCCTTCGGGGATGGTCAGCATCGGTTCCATCGAGATCACCATGCCCGGCTCCAGCACCGTATCGATGTCTTCGCGCAGTTCCAGACCGGCTTCGCGGCCGTAGTAATGCGACAGAACGCCGAAGGAGTGGCCATAGCCGAAGGTGCGGTATTGCAGCACCTGATGCTCTTCGAAGAAGGTGTTCAGCTTTTGCGTCACCTCGGCGCAAGAGGCGCCGGGTTTCAGCAGGCTGATGCCATATTCATGCGCAGCGACGTTGATGTCCCAGATCCGGCGCGAGGCAGCGTCACATTCCTTGACGAACATGGTGCGTTCCAGCGCAGTGTAATAGCCCGAGATCATCGGGAAGGTGTTCAAGGACAGGATGTCGCCGCGCTGCAATTTGCGCGAAGTGACCGGGTTATGCGCACCGTCGGTGTTGATGCCCGACTGGAACCAAACCCAGGTGTCGCGGTATTCGGCATCGGGGAAGCGCTTGGCGATTTCCAGTTCCATCGCGTCGCGGCCAGCCATGGCGATATCAATCTCGCGGGCGCCTTCTTTCACGGCTTCACGGATAGCAAAACCGCCAACGTCGGCAACATTGGCACCATGACGGATCAGGGCGATTTCAGCCTCGGATTTGTTCATGCGCTGCTGCATGACGGCAACCGAGATATCCACGCCACGCTTGGGCTTGAGGAAAGCGTTCAGCTTTTCGGATTGCACCAGCGTCAGGTGATCCGCCTCACAGCCGATGACCTTGTTTTCACCGGTGACCGACAGGACCGCGCGCCAGTAGTTGTCACGCTGCCAGTCGGTGTAGGTGATGCTGTCGCCATGGCTGCGGCGCCAAGGTTGCGCGGCGTCGATCCCGGCCGAAATGGTCACGCATTCGGTGCGGGTGACGACCAGACCATAGGGGCGACCGAAGGAGCAGTAGAGAAAGCCCGAGTAATAGGCGATGGAGTGCATCGAGGTGAAGACGCAAGCGTCAACGCCATGCACCTCCATGATCTCGCGCAGACCCGCGATGCGGGCGTCATATTCCGATGCGGCAAAGGGCAGAACCCGGTCGCCTTGGTGGAAGCGATATTGTTGCGGACGTTCGATTGGCATTGTCAGACCTCATCAAAGGGGTCCGATGGGACCCCGAAAGGTCCCGGCGTACAGGACGGCAAGAGCGCTGTTCGGGGCGACGCCATCGCCCCGGCTCTGCTTTAGATTAGCGGTTTGGCGCCCGGCTGTCCAGTTGCTCTGCGTCGGGCTGTTCGACGAGGAGAGGCGGATCAGATCGCCTTGCCCGCGAAATCCGCGGCTGAATGGCGGTTCGGCACCTGTTCCGCTTCATCGCCCCAGTTGCGGTTGACCAACTGACCACGTTTGACCGCTGGCCGGGCCGCGATCTTTTCTGCCCAGCGGATCAGGTTCTTGTAGCTGCCAACGTCTAAAAACTCAGCCGAATTGGCATAGCTTTGGCCCAAAACCATGCGGCCATACCACGGCCAGATCGCCATATCGGCGATGGAATAGGCTTGGCCTGCGACATAAGGCACCTCGGCCAAACGGCGATCCAACACATCCAATTGCCGTTTGGTTTCCATCGCATAGCGGTTGATGGGGTATTCATATTTTTCGGGCGCATAGGCAAAGAAATGGCCAAAGCCACCGCCCACAAAGGGCGCCGACCCCATCTGCCACATCAGCCAGTTCAGCACCTCGCTCCGCTCCGGGCCTTTTGCGGGCAGGAAGGCGTCGTATTTTTCGGCCAGATGGATCAGGATCGACCCGCTTTCAAACAGCCGCACCGGGGTGTCCCCGGAATAGTCCATCATCGCGGGAATCTTCGAATTCGGGTTCACGGCCACAAACCCTGATCCGAATTGATCCCCGGAGATGGAGATCAGCCACGCGTCGTAATCGGCCAGCAGCCCGGCTTCCACCAGTTCCTCCAGCAGGATCGTCACCTTTTGGCCGTTCGGGGTGGCCAGCGAGTAAAGTTGCAGATCATGTTTGCCGCGCGGCAATTCCTGCTCATGCGTTGGTCCTGCCACGGGGCGGTTGGTCGAGGCGAACTTGCCGCCGTTGTCCTTGTCCCAGGTCCAGACTTTTGGCGGGGTATAGGTGGGATCGGCCATGGGGATCATCCTTCAAAGGGGGGCTTTGGCCAAGCTATGTGTTGGATGCAGCAGCTTCAATCCATCCTGCGGGACTTGTCTGTGCGCCTTTGCACCCCCACATCAGCCTAAATGCGAAAAGGAGATGCCATGCGTTGCCCCGTCGACAATGAAACCCTTGTGATGGCCGACCGGAACGGAGTTGAGATCGATTATTGCCCGAAATGCCGGGGAGTCTGGTTGGACAGAGGCGAGTTGGACAAGATTATCGAACGCGCAGGCTTGGCCGAGGCGCCAGTGGCCGCGAAAGAACCTGCACGGGGCGCGTCGCCCAGCTATGCGCCGCCCCGCCAAGATGAGCCGCGCCGTGACGAGCGCCGGTCGCGCGACCATGATGATGACGATTACGACCGTCGCCCGCGCAAACGGCGCGAGAGCTTTTTGTCAGATCTCTTTGACTTCTGATCAGATCACGCCGCCGCCGCTGGCCGTTTGATCTTGGCGGCGGCGTCCAGCACCAAGGGGCGCAGGCCTGTGCCGCCTGCGTCCAAGACCTCGAACAGGTGACGGCGCATCCGGGGTTCCCAGAAGTCATTGATGTGGCTCGACAGACCTGCAACGCCCTCGTCATGGGGTTTGGATTCCATGAACTTGGCGATCTGGTTGGCCATGTAGATCAGCTTGGAATGGGGGGCGTCATGCGACATGGGCGGCCTCTTGCGGTTCAATGCGGTGGGGGTGGGTGAAAACCTCGAACCCGTCAGGACGGGCGAGGGCGATCAGGGTGATGCCAGCGGCTTCGGCCATCTCGACTGCTGTTGCCGTGGGGGCAGAGGCGGCGATGATAATGGGAAAGCCAGCGGCGGCGCATTTTTGCACAATATCAATCGAGGTTCCGCAGGTCAGCACGACCGCGCCGGTCGGGCGGGTGCTGCGGGCCACCGCGCCGATCAGTTTATCAAGCGCATTGTGGCGCCCAACATCTTCGCGCGTGGCCTGAATTCCATTCGCCCAAAAGGCAGCGGCATGGGCGGCGCGGGTCAGGTCATGCAAGGGCTGATGCGCGGTCAGATCCGCCATCGCGCCCATGATTTGTGCCGGTGTCATGGTAAAGCCGGTGTCGGCAACGCGCATCGGCTTGCGCGCGGCCTCTGCCAGGCTGTCGATGCCGCAAAGCCCACAGCCAACCGGCCCCGCCATCGAGCGACGACGCGCGCGCTGGCGATCCTCGGCCGGCGATTTCAGCCAGATTTGCAGATCAATGCCAAGGTCGGTTTCCACCGTCTCAACACTTTCGATCTCATCCGCCGTCGCGATGCCTTCGGTCAGGCTGAACCCATAAGCGAAATCCACCAGATCGGCGGGGGTGGCCATCATCACAGCCTGCGTGGACCCATTATAAGACAAGGCCACCGCCACCTCGGCGGGCAACTCGCGCGAGCTGCCCACCCCGGCCCGGCCAAAGGCCAGACGGGGAAGGGGGCGGTGGGTTTGCATACCAAGCGGTCCTTATTCCGCCGCCGCGATCCGGCGCGAGCGGGTGGCTTGGGCGTTGTATTCCTCCTGCCATTCCGACGGCCCGTTCGAGGGCGCAACCTGCACCGCCGTCACCTTGTATTCCGGGCAGTTGGTGGCCCAGTCACTGAAATCCGTGGTGATGACGTTGGCTTGGGTGTCGGGGTGGTGGAAGGTGGTATAAACCACACCCGGATTGACCTTGTCGGTGATCGTCGCGCGCAGCGTGGTTTCCCCCGAACGGCTGGCCAGCCGCACGAAGTTGCCTTCTTTGATGCCGCGCACTTCGGCGTCATGCGGGTGGATTTCCAGCACGTCCTGATCATGCCATGCGACGTTCGGCGTGCGGCGGGTCTGCGCGCCGACGTTGTACTGGCTGAGGATACGGCCGGTGGTCAGCAACAGCGGGAAGCGCGGGCCGGTCTTTTCATCGGTTGCCACATACTCGGTGTTGATGAACTTGCCCTTGCCGCGGACAAACCCGGTGACGTGCATCAACGGCGTGCCTTCCGGGGCCTTGTCGTTGCAAGGCCACTGGACCGAACCAAGTTCTTCGATCTTGTCATAGGTCACACCGGCAAACGACGGCGTGGTCATGGCAATCTCTTCCATGATCTGCGCGGGGTGGGTGTAGTTCCAGTTGGCGCCCATGGCTTGGGCGAACATCTGGGTCACTTCCCAATCGGCATAGCCCTGCTTCGGTGCCATCACCTTGCGCACCATGTTGATGCGGCGTTCGGCGTTGGTGAAGGTGCCGTCTTTTTCCAAGAAGGACGAGCCGGGGAAGAACACATGGGCGTAATTCGCGGTCTCGTTCAGGAACAGGTCATGGACGATCACACATTCCATCGCCGCCAGACCGGCCGAGACATGCTTGGTGTCGGGGTCCGATTGCAGGATGTCTTCGCCTTGGCAGTAAAGCCCCTTGAAGGTGCCCTCAACCGCGGCGTCCAGCATGTTGGGGATGCGCAGACCGGGCTCATTGTCGATCTTCACGCCCCAGAGGTTTTCATAAATGGCGCGCACATCGTCATTCTTCACATGGCGATAGCCCGGCAGTTCGTGCGGGAAGGACCCCATGTCGCAGGACCCTTGCACGTTGTTCTGGCCGCGCAGCGGGTTCACACCCACGCCCGGACGGCCGACGTTGCCCGTCATCATCGCGAGGTTGGCGATGCCGATGACCGTGGTCGAACCTTGGGAATGTTCCGTCACACCCAGACCGTAGTAGATCGCGCCATTGCCGCCGGTGGCATAAAGCCGGGCGGCTGCGCGAACCTCATCCGCCTTGACGCCGGTCAGAACCGCGACCGCTTCTGGCGAATTGTGGGGCTGGCTGACGAATTCAGCGTAATCTTGGAATTCATCCCAATCGCAGCGCTCGCGGATGAAAGCCTCATTATAGAGTTTTTCGGTCACGATCACATGCGCCAGCGCGGTCACGATGGCCACGTTGGTGCCGGGCGTCAGCGCGAGGTGATGGGCCGCCTTGATATGCGGGCTGTCGACCATCTCGGTACGGCGCGGGTCGATCACGATCAGCTTTGCACCCTTGCGGATGGCCTTTTTCAGGCGGCTGGCAAAGACCGGGTGGCCAGAGGCCGGGTTGGCCCCGATCACGACGGCAACTTCAACCTGTTCAACCGAATCAAAGTCTTGCGTCCCGGCCGAGGTGCCGAGCGTCTGGCCAAGGCCATAGCCGGTGGGCGAATGGCAGACCCGCGCGCAGGTGTCGGTGTTGTTGTTCAGGAACACACCGCGCGTCAGCTTCTGCACCAGATAGGTTTCTTCGTTGGTGCAACGCGACGAGGTGATCACGCCCACGGATTTTTGCCCGTATTTGGAAATGATGCCCTTCATCCGATTGGCGGCGAATTCCATCGCCTCGGCCCAGGACACTTCTTTCCACGGATCGTTGATGCTGTCGCGGATCATCGGGTTCAGGATGCGGTCCTGATGGCTGGCGTAGCCATAGGCGAAGCGGCCCTTGACGCAGGAATGGCCACGGTTGGCCTTGCCGTTCTTGTACGGCACCATGCGCACCAACTCGTCGCCGCGCATTTCGGCTTTGAACTGGCAGCCCACGCCGCAATAGGCGCAGGTGGTGACGACCGAACGTTCCGGCGTGCCGATTTCGATCAGCGAGTTTTCCGACAGCGTGGCGGTCGGGCAGGCCTGCACACAAGCACCGCACGAGACGCAATCCGAGGCCAGAGCATCGTCGGTCTTCATGCCGAAGGACACACGGCTGTCAAAGCCCCGGCCTTCGATGGTCAGCGCGAAGGTGCCTTGCACTTCCTCACACGCCCGCACGCAGCGCGAGCAGACGATGCATTTCGACGCATCATAGGTGAAATAGGGGTTCGAGGTGTCCTTGGCCTTCCACTGGGGGTTGGCCTCGCCGCTGGTGTTCTTGGCGCGGAAGTGGGTGTCCACCGCCTCATAGCGCACATCGCGCAGGCCCACGGCCCCAGCCATGTCCTGCAACTCGCAATCGCCATTGGCCGCGCAGGTCAGGCAATCCAGCGGGTGATCCGAGATGTAAAGCTCCATCACGCCGCGGCGCAGGTCTTTCAGCTTCGCAGTCTGGGTCTTCACCTTGATGCCGGGGGCAACCGGGGTGGTGCAAGAGGCCGGGGTGCCGTTGCGGCCCTCGATCTCTACCAGACACAGACGGCAAGAGCCAAAGGCATCAATGCTGTCGGTGGCGCAAAGTTTCGGCACCGTGATGCCGATTTCCGCCGCGGCGCGCATGATCGAGGTGCCTTCCGGCACCGTCACATCAAAGCCGTCGATGTTCAGTGTCACCGTGGTGGTCGACCGCACATAGGGCGTGCCGAAATCGCGGTCGGACGGGATGATGAAGTCTTTCATTCGGCGGCCTCCTTCTGGGTGGAGAAGTCGTCAGGGAAATGGGTCAGGGCCGACATCACCGGATAGGGGGTGAAGCCGCCAAGCGCACAGAGCGAACCGGATTTCATAGTATTGCACAGATCGGTCAGAATCGGCAGCGCAGATGCGTCGCCGCGACCAAGCCGGTCCAGCGTTTCCACACCGCGCACGGCACCAATCCGGCAGGGGGTGCATTTGCCACAGGATTCAATCGCACAGAATTCCATCGCAAAGCGTGCCATGCCGAGCATGTCTGCCGTGTCGTCAAACACGGTCAGACCCGCGTGGCCAATGAGGCCATCCTTGCCCGCGAATTCTTCATAGCCAAAGGGCGTATCAAACAGGCTGCGCGGGAAATAAGCGCCCAAGGGGCCACCCACCTGCACCGCCTTGACCGGGCGGCCCGAAGCCGTCCCGCCGCCGATCTTGTCGACGATCTCGCCCAGCGTCAGGCCAAAGGCGATCTCGTAAAGCCCGCCGAATTTGACGTTCCCAGCGATTTGCAGCGGGATCGTGCCACGCGACCGGCCAAGGCCGAAGTTCTTGTAATGCTCGGCACCTTTTTCAAAGATCACCGGCACCGACGCCAGAGAGATCACGTTATTCACAACGGTGGGCTTGCCCATGAAGCCTTGCAGCGCGGGCAAGGGGGGCTTGGCGCGCACGATGCCGCGCTTGCCTTCAAGGCTGTTCAGCAGGCTGGTTTCTTCGCCGCAAACATAGGCCCCCGCGCCGACGCGGATTTCCATGTCAAAGGCCGGGCCTTTGCCCATGACCTTCGCGCCCAAGACGCCTTCGGCGCGGGCGATCTCGACGGCTTTTTGCATCACCTCGATGGCGATCGGGTATTCGGACCGGATGTAGACAAAGCCCTTGGTGGCGCCACAGGCCAGACCGGCAATCGCCATGCCTTCGATCAGGGTGAAGGGGTCACCTTCCATCAACATGCGGTCCGCGAAGGTGGCGCTGTCGCCTTCGTCGGCGTTGCAGACGATGTATTTGCGGTCAGCTTGCGCTTCGGAAACCGTCTTCCACTTGATGCCCGTCGGGAAGCCCGCACCACCGCGGCCGCGCAGGCCGGAATTGGTGACTTCGGTAACCATGTCAGGTTGGCTCATGCCAAGCGCCCGCTCAAGCCCCTTCAACCCGCCGTGGGCGCGGTAATCGGCCAGCGACAACGGGTCAATCACGCCGACGCGGGCAAAGGTCAGGCGCGTCTGCGCCTTCATCCACGGCAGTTCTTCCGTCAGGCCAAGCGCCTTGGGATGTGCGGCCAGATCGCCAAAGAGGGCAGGCACATCGGCAACGGTCATCGGGCCAAAGGCCATGCGACCGGCAGGTGTTTCCACCTCGACCATCGGTTCCAGCCAGACCATGCCACGGCTGCCATTGCGAACCAGCGTCACATCGGAACGCTGCGTGCGGATGGCAGTGGCAAGCTCGTCTGCGCCAAGGGCAACGGCAGCAGAATCCAGCGGCAGATAAATCTTCATTTCAGACCCCCGATGATGCTGTCGATCTTTGCCTCATCGACACGGCCAACCAGTTTTCCATCCACCAAAGCGGCGGGGGCGCAGGCGCACAGGCCAAGGCAGAACACCGGCTCCAGCGTCACTTTGCCGTCGGTGGTGGTTTCGTGCCATTCAATCCCCAGCGCTTTTTGCGCGTGAGTTGCCACGCGGTCAGCGCCGACCGACTTGCAGGCCTCGGCGCGGCACAGTTTCAGCACATGCTTGCCCGCCGGGTTCTCGCGGAAATCGTGATAGAAGGACATCACGCCGTGAACCTCGGCCTTCGACAGGTTCAAATCCTGCGCGATGATCGGCAAGGCAGCCTGAGGCACATAGCCAAATTCGGCCTGAATGGCATGAAGGATCGGCAGAAGCGCCCCCTCCATCCCTTTGTGGGCGATCAGGATTTCCCCGACCCGAGCGGTAACTTCGACAGAATCAAGCATATGGCGGCCCTTCGGTAGCTGTATGCGGTAGTACGCAGATTGATAGGGAAATCAATATGGACGTCCCGTTAAACGATAGGATATGCCTATCGTTTTCGGCCCAACCGCGCTGCCGCCTCGATCAGCGCCTGCAAGACGGGGGTCTGCGGATCACGCCGCGCCGTCACAAGACCCACCAGATGCTCGGCCTCAGGCTCGACAATCGGGATGGCGATCAGGCCTTGGCCGGTGAACATCTCGGCCAGTTTCATCGGGACGACCGAGGCCCAAAGGCTGGACCGCACATGCGACACCAAGGCAATCGTCGAATTGCTTTCCACCATCGCCTGCACCTTTGCCCCAGCTTCGGCGAGATGCTGATTGACGATCCTGCGGTTTTGCATGTCGGCGGTCAAAAGACACAAGGGAACCGAGGCGACCTCATGCCAACTGATCTGCGCGCGACCCGCAAAGGGCGACCCAGGTGCGCAGAGAAAGCGGTAAAACTCGGTATAAAGCGGGGTCTGGGCAACGCGTCCCAAGGGTTCGTTGTCGAGATAGGTGATGCCTGCATCAAGCTCTAAGCTGTCGATGCCATCCAGAATCTCTGCGCTGGTGCGCGACAGGATGGTGACGCGCATATTGGGATGGCGGGCGGTGAAGGGGGCCGTCAGATCGGCCACCATCGGCAGCGCGGTCGGAATAACCCCGATCCTGAGATTGCCCGACAGCCCGGCATGCACGGACCGCATCTCGTCTTTCAAGGCGCGCATGTCACCGACGATCCGCCGCGCCCAATCCAGCACGCGCTGGCCTTCGGGCGTCAGACCCTGAAACCGGCTGCCACGAAAGACCAGCTGCACGCCAAGTTGGTCTTCCAACTGGCGAATGGCAGAGGAAAGCGAGGGTTGTGTGACCCCCACCGTTTCGGCTGCGCGGCCAAAATGCCGTTCGTTGGCCAGCGCGATGAACATTTCCAGCTTGTCGATCATGGGCGCCAAAGTGACCCGCCAAAGCGCCCGTGGCAAGCGGCGCAAAGGTGAGTATTTGAAAAGGCGCAAATCCCATGGCCTGCGCTCTTTGATTTGCGCCTTGTGAGCTACTCCGTCGGATTGGGGGCGTTGCACAACGGCACGCGGGCGCTTACCTCATGGATCATGAAACGCTTCATTCCCTTTTTGAAAAAGTCGCCCCTTGTGCCCGTCATCCGGCTTCAAGGTGGCATTGGGACCGGGCGCAATGCCCTGTCGGACGCGGGCCTTGCCCCGGTGATCGAGAAAGCCTTCCGCCTGAAACCTGCGGCGGTGGCGCTTGTCATCAATTCGCCGGGGGGATCGCCGGTGCAATCCAGTCTGATCGCGGCCCGCATCCGGCGGTTGGCAGCCGAGAAGGGTGTGAAGGTCTATGCCTTTGTCGAGGATGTCGCGGCATCGGGGGGCTATTGGCTGGCCTGTGCGGGCGATGAGATTTGGGTGGATGACAGCTCTCTCCTTGGCTCCATCGGGGTGATTTTTGCGAGCTTTGGTTTTCCGGAATTGATGGCCCGGCAAGGCATTGAGCGGCGGGTGGTGGCAGCGGGCAAGTCCAAAAGCCTTGCCGATCCGTTCTTGCCGCAAAAACCGGAAGACATTGATCGGCTGCGCGCGCTGCAATCCCCGATCCATCAGGCGTTCATCTCCTATGTTAAGGCACGGCGCGGCAGCCGGTTGGCCGAGGCGGATCTGTTCAATGCCGATGTCTGGGTGGGACAGGGCGCGGTTGATCTGGGGCTTGCTGATGGCGTCGGTCATCTGGTGCCAAAGATGAAGGCTGTGTTCGGAGACAAGGTGCGGTTGGTGCCTTTGGGGCAAAAGCGCGGATTGCTGGCGCGTTTTGGCCTGTCCGTGGCCGAAGATCTGATGCAGTCGGTGGAAGACAGGGCGCTGATGGCGCGTTATGGTCTTTAGATGCTCATCAAAGTCATCTTTCTGTTCCTGCTTGTCATGCTGCTGATTGGCATGATTGGCAAACTGGTGTTCCCAAACCGCCCCAGCGGGTTGGACCGGTTGCGTCGATCTGTGACGAAAGCCCCTACCTGTCCGCGGTGCGGGCGCTATATGATCGGTCGGTCGGGCTGTGAGTGTAGGAAATCCTGAAGATGCGGGCTTTGGTGACGGGGGCGGGCAAGCGACTTGGCCGCGAGATGGCGCTCTATCTGGCGCGGCGGGGCTATGATGTGGCGATCCACTATGCCGCCTCGCGCAGTGAGGCGGAGGCCGTGGTCAAGGAAATCACCGCCACGGGGCGTCGGGCCTGTGCGCTGCGGGCCGATCTCTTGATCGAGGCGCAGGTAGAAAAGCTGATCCCGATGGCCGTGCAGGGGCTGGGTGGGCCGTTGACGGTGCTGGTCAACAATGCCTCGATCTTTGAATATGACACCGTGCGATCCGCCACGCGCAAAAGCTGGGATCGTGCCATGGAATCCAATCTGCGGGCGCCCTTTGTGCTGACGCAAGGCTTCGCCGCGCAAGCGCCCGAGGCTGGCGTCGATGCGGCGGGTGAACCGATGGCCAGCGGTCTGGTGGTCAACATGATCGACCAGCGCGTTCACAAACTGACGCCGGAATTCATGTCCTATACCTTGGCCAAGATGGGCCTTTGGGCGCTGACCCGCACTGCGGCACAAGGGCTTGCCCCGCAGATCCGCGTCAATGCCATTGGCCCCGGCCCGACCTTGCAAGGTGCCCGCCAAAGCGATGGGCATTTCGCGCGCCAGCGTGCGGCAACCGTGTTGCGCCGCGGCGCAAACCCGGCGGACATCACGGCAGCCTTGGGTTTTTTCCTCGATTCCCCGGCGGTGACGGGCCAGATGATTGCGGTCGATGGCGGTCAGCATCTGGGTTGGCAAACCCCGGATGTGCTTGGGGTTGAGTGAGCCTTGGCGCGTACCCTGCGGCGAGTTGTCCACTTTGCCCTGAAATGTCACATATGCTTAATAAAATCTCCTGATTTATCAGGGATTTGCTGGATGTCTAAAAATCTTTTCAGCAATATCAATGCCTTATCAAATTGCCTAAAAAACAGGCAACAGGGGGAGGCCTGCCGAAAACAAGGGAAATTTGGCGATCTGGAAAAGTTCTCCGCAAAGTTATCCACAAAAGCGGTGGACTTCTTCCCTCTTGCCGCGCCGCGGCTATCATTGCAGCCAGCCGCGAGAATCAATGTATCCCAAAGGCCTCTTTCTGCATGAGCGAAGCACCCCTCACCGGCCATGAGCTGATTCAAGACTATCTGCGCACTTTGGACGCAAGTCCGGGGGTTTACCGCATGCTGAACGCCGCGTCTGAGGTGCTGTATGTTGGCAAGGCGCGGAACCTGAAGGCGCGGGTTTCGAATTATGCGCGCCCCTCGGGTCATTCGGCGCGGATCGCGCGGATGATCTTTGAGACGACCTCGATGATGTTCCTGACCACGCGCACAGAGCTTGAGGCGCTCTTGCTGGAGCAGAACCTCATCAAGCAATTGAAGCCGCGTTACAACGTGCTGTTGCGTGACGACAAGTCGTTTCCGAACATCCTTATCAGCCGCGAACATGCCTTTCCGCAGCTCAAGAAGCACCGGGGCGCGAAGAAGGAAAAGGGCAAGTATTTCGGCCCCTTCGCCAGCGCGGGCGCGGTCAATCGCACGCTGAACCAGTTGCAAAAAGTTTTCCTGCTGCGCAATTGCAGCGACAGCATGTTTGCGGGCCGCACCCGGCCATGCCTGCAACATCAGATAAAACGCTGTGCAGCTCCCTGTGTGGGGCGCGTGAACGAAGCGGAATATGCCGCATTGGTCGAGGATGCCGAGCGGTTTCTGGACGGAAAGTCCACCACCGTTCAGGCCAATCTGGCGCGCGAGATGGCGCAGGCGTCTGACGCGATGGAGTTCGAACGCGCCGCCGCTCTGCGGGATCGGATCAAGGCGCTGACGCAGGTCCAGCAGTCGCAAGGCATCAACCCGCAGGGGGTGGCCGAGGCGGATGTTGTGGCCGTGCATCTGGAGCATGGACAGGCTTGCGTGCAGGTGTTCTTTATCCGGGCCAACCAGTCATGGGGCAACCGGGATTTTTATCCGAAAACCGGGGCCGGGGCGGAAGAGCCTGAGATCCTTGAGGCTTTTTTGACCCAGTTCTACGATGACAAGCAACCCCCCCGGCTGGTGCTGTTGTCGCATGGGGTGGAAAACCCCGATCTGGTGGCCGAGGCGCTGTCCGCGCGTGCCGGTCGCAAGGTGGAACTGGCGGTTCCCCTGAGGGGGGAGAAGGCCGAGTTGGTCGAAAACGCCACTCGAAACGCCCGCGAAAGCCTGGCCCGGCGGATGTCGGAAAGTTCCACCCAGAACAAACTCTTGGCCGGCTTGGCCGAGGCTTTTGATCTGGATGGCCCGCCCGCGCGGATCGAGGTTTATGACAACGCCCATATTCAGGGCAGCGATGCCGTGGGGGGCATGATCGTCGCGGGGGCCGAAGGGTTCCTGAAAAGCCAGTATCGCAAGTTCAACATCCTGTCCGAGGCTGGGGCGAATTCTGACGATTTCGGCATGATGCGCGAGGTTCTGACCCGGCGTTTTGAGCGGCTGTTGAAAGAAGATCCCGAACGCAAGACCGAGATGTGGCCGGATCTTTTGCTGATCGACGGGGGGGCGGGGCAGATTTCCGCGGTGGTCGGCGTGCTGGCCGCATTGGGGGTCGATGATGTTGCGGTGATCGGGGTGGCCAAGGGCATCGACCGTGATGCGGGCAAAGAGGAGTTCCACCGGAACGGCCTGCCCCCGATGGCGCTGCCGCGCAATGATCCGGTGCTGTATTTTATCCAACGCTTGCGGGACGAGGCCCACCGCTGGGCCAACGGCGCACATCGGGCCAAACGGGCCAAGGCGGTGTCAGCAACGCCGCTTGACGAAATTCCCGGCGTGGGCGCGGGGCGCAAACGTGCGCTGCTGGCGCATTTCGGCAGTGCCAAGGCTGTCAGCCGGGCCGGTGTGCCCGATCTGATGGCAGTGGATGGGATTTCTCAGGCCATGGCGGAAACCATCCATGGCTTTTTCAATCCCGGTTAAAGCACTTCCATCGCCTCATACATGACCGGTTCAAACCCTCGGCACAGCGTGTTGATGACGCGATTCCTTTCGCGCATTTCCGTCGTGCGCAGCATGGCCTGATAATCCTCGCGCCGCTGCCATTGCGAATAGTTGCAGATCCGCGTCATGGCGTCGTTCATGTGCAACGCGGCCGAGATGAAGCCCGGCTGATGACGGATCACCTCGTCATAGGCCGCGCGCAATTTGTCCATCAGGTCATGTGCTGTTGCGGGGGTCATCTCAAAGGTGGTGATGACGGTTTGCCCTGCAAAGCCGGGCGAGATGGCAAGCGATTTTTGTGACATTGGCGGCCCTCCTGATGATAGTCTGGCATGAGTTGGTGGGAAAATCATCCTGTATTGCGGTGAAGGCTGGCGCGGCCGGGCTGGCTTTGGCGCGGCATGATGGCTATGTTGCTGGCAAAGGAGCTTGCGCTATGTCCGAAAAGCCGAAACCAAGGTTCCTTGACCGCGATCATGTCTTCTTCAGCAAGGCTTGGGTGCGAGCCTTGACCGTTGCCGTGCCTGTGCTGATGGCCGTGATGGATTTCACCATGGGCAGCCCCGGCTGGGGCGTGGTCTTTGCCGGTGCCGCCGTCTGGGCGCTGTGGGAATTGTTCCTGCGCCGCTAACAGCGGATTGAGCCGCGCATCTCGCCGCTGTCGCCGCGCAGCGTGCTTTCAACCAGTTTGCAGCCCGTCACCTCGGGGATCAGGGCTGTCATGGCGGCGCGGATCGCCTGATGTGCGCCGGGCGCTGCATAGCCATGGCGGATCACCTCGACCCGGGTTTCGGTGTAAAACAGCGTATAGGGCCGACCGTCGCGGGTGACATCGGCGCGCTGTGCGGCAAAGAATTCGGGGGCAGGTTGTGCGCCGCAGGCGGTCAGAGCAAATGCGATTGGGACAAGACACTGTTTCATGTCCCCAGCTTGCCTGCCCAAGGTTAACGCAAGGTTAATGCAAAAAATCCAAAGCAAAGGTCTGATTTGTGAAGGATTTTCGCCACAAATCGGCAACAAGTTTGCCGATTTCGCCGTATTTGCCATGAATTTGCCTTAATTGCTGCCCGTATTCGGGATGAGGCAAACCGCGCCCTTCTGAGGTGCGGGACACAAACGGTTCGACCCGGCATCAGACCGTGGCGGACAGGCAGAGCAGGACATCAACGTGCCCGTCTACAATGGCACCACTGGCAACGACACCCTCACAGGGGGAACCGGGGCCGACACGCTGAACGCCTATGGCGGCAACGACCAGCTGAATGCGGGGTCGGGCAATGACCTGCTTTATGGCGGGGATGGCAACGATACGCTGGTGGGCGCGCTGGGCAACGACACGCTTTATGGCGGAACGGGCAACGATACGGCGGATTACACGAGTTCAAACGCCGGGGTGAACGTCAACCTCAACGGCACCGCCGGAACCGGTGGCCATGGCGCAGGCGACGTTCTTTATGACATCGAAAACATCACCGGATCGGCCTATTCCGACACCCTGACGGGGGATGCGGGGGCGAACGATCTGTCCGGCGCTGCGGGCACCGATTATCTTTACGGTGGCGCGGGCAATGACACGCTGGAGGGCGGGGCTGGGTCGGACGGGCTTTATGGTGGCGATGGCTTTGACATCGTGGATTATGCCAGTTCGACGGCGGCGGTCAGCGTCAATCTGGCCAGCGGGGCAACCAGTGGTGGCCATGCGGCGGGCGATGTCGGTTCCAGCATCGAAGGTATCAGTGGTTCGGCCTATCATGACACGCTGACCGGGGACGCCAACGCCAACCTTTTGTCGGGCGGGGCAGGCAACGATACACTGACCGGCGGCGCCGGGGCTGACACGTTGATCGGCGGCACCGGCACGGATACGGCCGATTATGCTGCCTCGGGTGCGGGGGTCAGTGTCAATCTGGCGACGGGCATTGGCGCGGGTGGCGATGCTTCGGGCGATCTGCTGAGTGAGGTCGAGAACCTGACCGGCTCTGCCTATAATGACAGCCTGACCGGAGACGCTGCTGCCAACAGCCTGTCCGGCAATGCGGGCGATGATGTGCTGATTGGCGGGGCCGGGGCCGATACCCTGACCGGGGGCAGCGGCAATGACAGCGCGAATTACTCCACATCTGCGGCGGCGGTCAGCATCAGCCTGACCGGCACGGCGGGGACGGGCGGCGATGCGGCGGGCGATGTGCTGTCGGGCATCGAGACGCTGATCGGGTCAAGTTTTGATGACAGCCTGACGGGCGATGCGGCGGCGAACCTGTTGGCGGGCGGCGATGGCAATGATCTGCTGACCGGCGGGGCCGGTGCCGACACGCTGACGGGCGGCGCGGGCAATGATACGGCAAGCTATGCGGCCTCGACCGTGGCTGTCAGCGTCAATCTCGCGACCGGGGCGGCCAGCGGTGGCGATGCTGCGGGCGATGTGCTGTCGGGCATTGAGGCGCTGATCGGGTCGGCCCTGAACGACAGCCTGACCGGGGACGCCGACGCCAATGTGCTGGATGGCGGGGCGGGCAATGATGTAATGGCGGGCGGCGCCGGGGCCGACACGCTGATCGGCGGCGCGGGCACCGATACCGTCGATTATTCCGGCTCGGGGTCTGGGGTGACGGTCAATCTGACGACCGGGTTTGGCAGCGGTGGCGATGCCGCAGGCGATGTGTTGAGCCAGATCGAAAGCATCCTGGGGTCGAACTACGCCGACCTTTTGACCGGGGACGGCAATGCCAACACGCTGACCGGCGGCGCGGGCGAGGACAGCCTTTACGGCGGCGCCGGGGGCGACAGCCTTTACGGCGGCGACGGCAATGACCTGATGCAGGGCGGGACGGGGTCTGACCGGCTGGATGGCGGCGCGGGCATCGACAGCGTCGACTATTCCGACAGCACGGCGGCGGTGAACGTCAATCTGGCAAGTGGCTCGGGATCGGGCGGGACGGCGGCGGGCGATACGCTTGTCGCGGTCGAGAACATCTTCGGCTCTATCTACAACGACTCGCTTTATGGCTCGACGGGCGGGAACTTCCTGTCGGGTGGCCTCGGCAATGATTACATCGATGCAGGCGCCGGCGATGACACGCTGGCCGGGGGGGCTGGCCGGGACACGCTTTATGGCGGCGAGGGGATGGATTTCCTCGACTACCGCGAGTCCAATGCGGCGGTGTCGATCAATCTGACCTCGAACACAGCCTCGGGTGGCCATGCCACGGGGGATGTGCTGCAAGGCGTTGATGGCATTTTGGGATCGGCCTTTGACGATACGCTGATCGGCTTCGACAATCAGGGCCTGACGGGGGATGTCTATACCAACATCTTCTTCGGCGGTGCTGGCAACGATTATATGGATGTCGGCGCGGGCAATGACATTGTTCATGGCGACGAAGGCAATGACACGGTCATCGCGGGGGCCGGCGATGACAGCGCCACCGGTGGCGAAGGCAATGACGCGGTTTACGGCGGCACGGGCAATGACAGCGCCTATGGCGGCGATGGCAATGATCTTGTGGATGCGGGGGACGGCAATGACCTTGCCTATGGTGGGGCAGGGGCCGATAGCGTTTTGGGCGGGGCTGGCAACGACAGCGCTTATGGCGGTGACGGGGCCGATCTGGTCGATGGGGGCGCGGGCAACGACCTTTTGGAGGGCGGGCTTGGCGCGGACAGCCTTTATGGCGGCACCGGCAATGATGCGATCTATGGCGGCGACGGCAATGACCTGATTGCGGGCGGGGCGGGCAATGACCTGCTGACCGGGGGAACCGGGTCAGACACCTTTGTCGGTGGCATTGGGGATACTGTTGTTGGCGGTGCGGGTGACAATGATGTGTTGGATTTATCGGGATCAACGCCTTACCGCATCCTGAAAGATCCGAATGACCATACTTCGGGTGTGGTGCAGTTTCTTGATGCCTTCGGCAATGTCATCGGCACGCTCAGCTATTCTGGCATCGACAGCGGGATTGCCTGTTTTACGCCCGGGGCCATGGTGGAAACCGCGACGGGGCCACGGGCGATTGAGACCTTGCAACCCGGTGATCTGGTGCTGACCCGTGACCGCGGGTTGCAACCGATCCGTTGGATCGGCAACCGCACGATCGCTGCCGCTGAATTGCAGGCCGATCCAGCCCTGCACCCGATCCTGTTCCGCAAAGGGTCTTTGGGGCCAAATCTGCCCAACAGGGACATGATGGTGTCGCGCCAGCACTGCATGCTGGCCGAAGGGCCGCGCGCCGCGCTGTATTTCGGCGAGGACGAGGTCTTCGTACGCGCGCTGCATTTGGCGGGGCAGCCCGGCGTCGTCCAGACGATGGTGCAAGAGGTGACTTATCTTCACCTGATGTTCGACCGTCATGAGGTGATCTTGGCCGATGGGGTCTGGAGCGAAAGCTTCCTGCCCGCCGCGCGCAGCATTGGCGGGCTTGAGGATGCAGCCCGTGCCGAACTGTTCAAGGTGTTTGCCGAGATGCCGGCTGTGGCCCGGCCGGAGGGATATCAGGCCGTCCGGCAGATCTTGAAATCGCATGAGGCGCGGCTTTTGTTGTCGGCCGATCCGGCCCTGCGTCGCGCGGCTTGATGCCGCGCCGAAACCGGGGGCGTCACGCCCCCGCGCGGCGTTTGTGCCAAACGCCGCTTCCCCCGTGGGATATTTGGGCCAAGATAAAGGCGATCATGGGCCTTGGTTCAGCATGGCCGAAAGGCTGGCGCGGTTGTCGACGCCCAATTTGTGGTAGATCGACTGGGTCTGGTTGCGGACCGTCGCTGGGGCAAGCCCCAAAAGCCGGGCGACTTCCTTGTGGCTGTGGCCCTCTGACAGGGCGCGGGCCACCTCGCGTTCGCGCGGGGAGAGCATGTCGATCCGTGTCAGGCGCCGCAGGGTCAGGCGGCGCAGGCCCATGCCCTGAAACCGGGGCGTCACCTCGACCGTCACCACCAGATCGCGATCGGGCAGGATATGGGTGCCGGGGCAGCCGATGAGCCGCGCGAGCTGTTCGGGCAGATGGTCGCCTGTCCAGCGTGGCCAGATTTCCCCAAAGGTTTCGCGCAACGCGCTGAGACCCAAAAGGCCGATGCCATTTTCCGATGCCAGAATGGTGACAGTGCCCGGCCTGTCGGGGCGCCCCGGTTCAGCATGAGTCAGTTTCATCGCGGAGGAGAGCTGGTCCACCGCGCATTGCAGATAATCGCGTTCGGTCTCGGACCAGTTTCGGGCTTGGGCGCCGACCCTGTAGGAGGAGATGTAGAACGAGGCGTAGTCGCAATAATGCCCGTTCATCGCGGTTGTCATCCGGTT
>JACCDN010979751.1_pt1 | contig 22282 bp, 19 predicted proteins | sample 7441691 | NCBI WGS metagenome assembly JACCDN01 (sample SAMN15323439, study PRJNA562643) | freshwater metagenome | isolation source: river surface water | place: USA:Blue River Watershed | collected 2017-08-16 | reverse complement strand
GGGCTGGGCTGGGCTGGGCTGGGCTGGGCTGGGCTAAAACAGCCAACCTTAAAGAGCCTGGGAACTTCAATGGCTTTTCTAAAGAACAACCATTGTTCAATGATACACCCAAGGTTTCTAAGCTTTGAAAGCTGGCACTAAAATCGCGACCCATAAGAGTATCCGCTTGATCAATCTGCAAATCCCCCTTGGAATGCCAAATACCCTCTGGCATTAAGGTATAATCGACACTTTTTAAATAACCTTCTTCTGTTTGTATGGTGTTCTGATTATTAAAACGTGCAGTGCGGACCTCTAAACGTCGCGCTGTTAAAGGTGCTTTGTTCTGCCAGTGTGGCGCACCAATAATACCCACATCCTCCAGAGTCTGTTTCTCTAAAAAACGTAGGGGTTTTACAGCTGAAACATCGACATTATAAACGGCACTGACGGCTTCAACCTTTTGTCCAATATCCACGCCTTCTTTTAAGTCTAAGCTTAAACGCCCTCCAACCTGGAGGCATTGTTCAACGCCTCCCAGCACCCAATCACCCCCACCATGTTGGATGTGACAATCACCACCCGAATAAAGACTGCCATTAACCTTAAAATCATGAATCTTAAAATGAAGGCTATTGGCACGTACAGAACCGGTGCTTTCAAAAGAAGGGCTTACTACAGAAAAAGATTCTGCGGTTAGCCTTGCTTGATTGATAAGGCGGGGGGTAGTCACCTGCAAGTTGCCACCCACAATAAAATCATCCTGCAAGACAATAGGAACTTCAGAATCCATCTGCACTTGCATCTGGGCCTGAAAAGACAATGCCATCGCAGATCCCAGGGTGTTCACCCTGAGGCTTAAGCCGAAGCCATCATCTAAAAGCCTATTTTGTCCAGCAGGTTGTAAAGCATCATAGACGGTCGTCCAAACATTGCGTGCAACATCCAGCCGCTCAATACATAACCGGTTGCCAGCACTAATGGTCAATTTTAAAGTGGGTAAAGCAGCGAGCGGATTTTGAGGGTTTTCTTGCATAGCACCAAACTCCCTATGTAAAAACGATCCATTGATCCTTGAACGATACGTGTATGGTATCGAATGCAATCATCGTTGGCAAATAAAACCATCTTTTAGTGTTTGATGTATATGCACGAATCATGCACTTATACGTTTTTTATGGGAGCGCTAAAACGTTTGTTTGAAAGATTCTAAGTCAAAAACCCGATAATACCCAAGATTTAATCCTTGAATCATGAACCAGGTGGTTTGCCATAGTTCATCAAGAAACCCATACAAGCTTCTTCAGAAGACATAGGTATCTTTGCGCAATATTCGGCAATATGGGCAATGCCCTGCGATACGTTTTTTGATTGAAAAAGCGTTGCGATAAAAACACCCAAGGATAAATCTTCAACACTCTGAGAAATAACCATACAATCGAATTAGATCTCGGCTTTTTTGAAGCGTTTCTTCCTTAAACGTAAATCGTAAAGTGTCTCTAACATGAATGCATGCAGCAACGGGTAAAGAAATGCATTCGAGAACCATAACACCGGGATAGTGACCATTTTAATTTGTACTGTCACATCTGTGACGATTTTATCCCTAAAAAAAACACAAATGCCGAAAGTTACAAAGAGGACGCCAAGCATTAAGGTGAAAAGAATGAGTGCGATAATGCTCAGACGATTGCTTAAAAACCACCAATAGTTTTCGATTGTTGCAAAACTATTCCGAATAGACTGTGCTATACCGCCTTCATCAATAATGACCAGATAAGGTGAAAAAACCAGATAAATAGACAAAATAATACCCGGAATAATTAAACATAAGGTTCCAGCCAGTATGATTGAAATGGTTACCATAACCACCAGAAAAAACATAGCGGTTTTCTTTAGGCTATTGAGCCCCCTCAGGCAATGATAATCTTGATTCGCTCGAGCCCGATGCATGGCATCAATGATCGACGCATGAATCCACATGCTTAGCATACCCATAACAAATACGCTTGGCGCGCCTAAAGAATGATCAACAACGTTGATGCTGTCGTAGTCATACCATGCGTTTATGGTGGCGAAACCTATTGAAAAAGGCCCTACAAATCGAAAGGTCGATTGCCAGAGCGCAAAACCGGATCGTACAACTTGCCAAGCTGTTTGGGGCTGGGTGGGCACAATAACCATTTTAGACTCCTCTATAGACTTCTATAGCCTAGGAAGCCTTTGTATGCCATGGGGCCTAGATTCTGACATAATAAGCACCATGCGACGAATCATCCTACTATGCTGCCTTTGCCTCTACCCTTGGACGGTTATGGCCGAAAGCAAGACGTGGATACTGAAAATAGAGGGCTTAAAGCCAAGTGATAAAAAGGCTTTAATAGATAGTTTGGATTTCAAACTAAAAATAACAGATGATCGTTTAAAACAGCGGGTTTCTACCGATATCGCAAGCTATTTGGCGATTATCGGCTATTATGAACCCACGATCGAATGTCATAGCGCTATGCCCAAACAAACAACATTGGGCATCTTGTCTATCTTTCGATCGGATAAACAGCCAATCAACTGTACGGTGGCCTACGGTCCCTCCATACGCATTCAGGATCTGAAAATAAGGCTGGAAGGACCCGGCCGGCAAGACCCTACATTAAAGGCTTTACTAACCAATGGTCCGCTAAAGCCAGGGCTGCGTTTTGAAGAAAAAAGCTATGAAACTTACAAACAACAACTATTAACAAAAGCCCTAGAACAGGGTTATTTAGAAGCTACTTTTATAGAAAACCAAGTCCGTGTCGATCTAGCACGGCAAGAAGCAACGATTAGACTCACACTGGCAACAGGCAAACCTTTTACCTTTGGTTCCATCTCTTTTCCACACGCACCCTATCCAACACCCTTTTTAACACAATACCTTTCCTTTAAACCCGGTGATCCTTATCGTACGGAAACCCTGTTTAAACTACAAAAAGACTTGTTGGATAGTGAATTATTTAAACATGTGCGTGTAGAACCAGAGCCCGATGCGCATGGATCCGCGCGTGTTCCTTTAAAAGTACACTTAGATCCCAAAGCGCGTAACCATTATACCTTTGGTCTTGGATTTGGTACCGATACAGGGTTACGAGAACGACTACACTGGGAACGTAGACGTTCTGCACTGCCAGGACACCGTATTCAACTAAGCGCCAAAACATCACAACGCACCAATCAAGCCCGCATGCTTTATAGTATGCCGCTTAACAATCCCAAGACCGATCGTGTGGATTTTGACACACAGATCGTTGAAGAAAAACCGGTTGATAAAAAGTACAGTCTACGCCATGAAACCATCTTAAGTGCTACGAAGAAAGCGGATCGCTTAGAACGCACACTCTCCACACGTTTTCTGTCTGAATCCTTTCGCAATCTGCCGAATACATCCAAACAGAATGCTCATTTTCTGCTGCCTCAAATAGGCTATACGTGGACACAGCAAGATGCCATCTTTAATCCCGGCTCACACAATCAAGGTGTTCGTCTAGGTCTAAAAATACAAGGGGGATTAGCCTCTTTGGGATCCAGTACCACTATTATTCGCACCGATCTCCGATTAAAAAGCATTCAAACACTCACCGAAAAAACACGCGTGATTATACGCGGCAATTTAGGGGCTATGGATGCTAAAAATAAAGGTAAAATACCGCTGAGTTTACGTTTTTTTACAGGTGGCGATCAAAGCGTACGCGGCTTTGCTTACCAATCGCTAGGCCCTACAGAAAAAGATCCTTTGGGTAATCTAATCGTGATCGGTGGTCGGTATCTGGTCGTGGGTAGCATCGAATGGGAAAGAACACTCTATAAAAAAATGGGCGTGGCTGTTTTTTCGGATGCGGGCAATGCCATGAATCATTTCAGTCAAAAGCTTTTTTACAGTGCCGGTTTTGGTCTGCGCTTTGCAACAGCCCTCGGTTCGCTTCGTATCGATCTGGCACAAGCACTACCGACCAATCAACGAAAACCCAGGCTACACTTAAATTTTGGCATGGATTTTTAAGATGGCTTTTTGGGTGCGGGGTTTCTTTTATTGTCTAACTTTAATACCGCTTTTCCTGATTCTAGGTATTACAACAGAAAGTGGCACCCAGCTTGGCGCAGGTTTGATACGTGATTGTTTTATCAAAGATTTACACTATCAAACCTTAAAGGGTCGATTCATCGATAAAATCGTTCTTGAAACCATTCGCTTTGAAACAGCAACGTACACTTTTTCGGCGCAGCAGGCTGAATTAAACATTCATTTGCTATCCTTGCTTAAAGGTCCATCATATCTGCCTGCCTTTTCGATAAAAGATGCCTTTTTAACATCAAAAACACGCCTCAGCGATTCACTAAAAATTGCAACATTCAGTTTGACTTCAATCCCCGCATCGGAAAAAATACCCACTTTTTTTAATTGGATTCTTCAAACAGGCTTTAAAGAACAATTATTAACATTACAAGGCATGCTCGCTTTTGCACGGCAAAAAAACAGACCCTGGCAAGCAACACTCAGCCTAAAAACGCGTATACCCTTAGAAAAACAAGGTGTTAGCCTCGATGATTTATATCTTAGCCTGAGCCCTCAAGCACCCAGCCTGCTAGCATTTGTCGGAGGCGGCCGTATTGGAAAAGCACCATTTAGCCTAGAAGGCAGCACAGACATGCATAAAGCCTTTGAAAGCACATTCAAACTAAAAAGTGCATTAATTCCGCTTTACCAGACTGCGCAAACATCTATCAAAGCTATCGCCGATCTAAATATGCATTATTTTGATAAGATCTTAAGTGTTCAGGGCACACTACATATTCCAGAAGCTTTGATTCTGCTGGATAATAATGAATTAGCCCTTCAACGTTCGCGCGACGTGATGATTCTTCAGGCCAAAGCCCAAACACCTTCGTTATTTAAAATAATCCCTCGTATAAAGCTTATTTTAGGCGATAAACTGCATATTAAAAGCACTAAGCTCGAAGCGAATCTGAGTGGTCATCTTACAATATCCGAACGATCAGATGGACTTTTGGCAGCCTTTGGTCGTCTTTCTATCCAACAAGGCACCTACCGTCTACAAGGCCGTACACAGTTTATTCGCCAAGGTTCTTTATTATTTCCTTTTGGCACACTCCTCAATAATCCCTTGCTCGATATACAACTCTATACCAAACGTTTTTCTCAGACTGATGCTGAAGACGGTGGTATTTATATACAAGGAAGTTTACAAAAACCGTTGATGCAAATTTATGCAAAAGATGACTATCGACAATCAGCCCTCTTGTCGGGCTTGGGCCTCGGGGATCCGGAAAAAGAAAACAGTGATAATCAACAAAAAACAATGGCTCAAGCAGCGCTATTACTCTCGGGCCAGAATAATCCCTTTACACATATTTTAGAATCGGGTTTTGGCATTGACGAATTTAAACTGGAATCGCGTAGCCTTCAAAATAGTTTAAATAATCATACAACAACCGATACAGCCGTCGTTTTAGGAAGACCTTTATCACCCAAACTCTATCTACAATATGTACAAACGATTATGGAACCCTTAAGTACCGTGCGTTTAAAATATGCGCTTACACCTAAGTTTAGTACTAGCCTCGAAAGTAGTATCGAAGGTTTTGGCGGCGATCTGACCCTTAGTATCGAGAAGGATTAAACTTTTTCTTTCTCTAGTATCATTAATTTTTGCTTCGCGTCTGTAATGACTGCTGCTGGCAGTCCTGCCAGTTCGGCCACCTGGATCCCATAGCTTTTACTGGCAGGACCTTCTTGAACTGTATAAAGAAAAACAAGCTTGTCGCAATGCTCAGCCACCGCCAAATGAACATTCGCAACTGTGTTATACAGTTCGGCTAATGCCGTCATCTCGAAATAATGTGTAGCAAATAAGGTCTTTGCCTTCAAAGATTGTACTAAATACTGTGCAATCGCAAAGGCCAATGATAAGCCATCAAAGGTACCTGTACCACGCCCAATTTCATCAATAAAAATTAAACTATGCGAGGTTGCTTCTTTTAAGATATGCGCCATTTCAGTCATTTCAACCATAAAAGTCGAACGCCCACTGCTTAAATCATCCGATGCGCCAAGACGCGTAAAAATCTGATCGAAATGGCCAATTTCAGCACGTGTGGCCGGGACAAAACACCCTATATGCGCCAGAATAACAATCAGTGCATTTTGGCGCATATACGTCGATTTACCACCCATATTCGGGCCGGTCACAATTAATAACTGTCGTGTGGCATCTAAAGAAAGATCATTCGGTACAAACCGTTTACAAAGCGCTTCTTCCACAACCGGATGCCGCCCACCTTCAATAGAGAGTTCTGTACCCTCCAACAAATGAGGCTCTGTCCAACCCAGACAATCGGATCGTTCGGCTAAGCAAGCCAATACATCGACTTCTGCCAATATTTGGGCTGTTGCTTGTAAAGCAGGCAGTGATGCTTTCATTGTGAGGAGTAAATCTTGATAGAGCTGCTTTTCTAAAATCAGTGCACGATCACGACTGGCTAAAATCTGATCTTCAAAGGTTTTGAGTGCAGGCGTAATATAGCGTTCTGCGTTCTTCAGCGTCTGACGACGTTGATAGTCTTGTGGTGCCGCCTCTGCTTGTCCACGACTTATCTCGATATAATAACCATGGATCTGATTAAACCCCACTTTTAAAGTAGAAAGACCGGTGCGTCTGCGTTCCTCTTTTTCCAGATCGGCTAGAAAGTCACCCGCATGATCTCCCTGTTGCCGGATGGCATCTAAGGTTGGATCGAATCCATCAGCAATCACCCCCCCTTCACGAATGAAGTTGGCTGGCGACTCGAGTAAGGCCTTTTCCAGCGTTTGACGAAGCAGCGGAAAGGTTTCTAAACCTGCCTGATAAGTGGCAAGTAAAGGATCGTCTATCTTTGATAATAAGACTTTCAGAGGCGCTAAGTGTTGTAAGGCACGCCTTAAACGAACTAAATCTTGAGGCCTGGCCGAAAGAAGCGCAATCCGCCCTAGAATACGTTCCATATCCCCGATGGGTTTGAGCGCTGCTTGCAAGGCCGTATAGGATTGATCTTTAATTAAAGCTGCCAGGGCTTTTAAGCGCGCGCTTAAACGTGATCGATGACGTAAAGGTCTCGCAATCATCCTTGCTAACAATCGACTTCCCATCGATGTGCTGCAGGTGTTCAGCAATGAAAAAAGTGTGGGCGATGTTTCATTTTGTAGGGTGCGTGTTAATTCAAGGTTCCGCCGGGTCTGCACATCCATTTGAATGGCCGCTTGCGTTTCATCAATATGCCATTGATAGGCTATAGGTATAGCGAGTTTTTGTGTTTCTGCCACATAATCTAACAAGGCACCGGCTGCAAAAAATGCCTCCCTGAGCATTTCTTTCAAATCCCCTCCCTCGCTATGCGGGGGAGGGTTAAGGTGTGGGTGAGCAGTTTCCAAATGCTCTTCAAATGCGGTGTACGCTTTATCAAAATGAAAAGATGTTGGCGATCGTAACAAAACATTTTTGCACCCTACAGAGGCCATCGTAAACAAATCGGGGCTATTCACTAAAATTTCTACAGGGTTTAAGCGTGCAAGTTGTTGGCCGAGTTCGGTGTTGCTATGTACAATGAGAAGCTCTACAACACCACGGCTTAAATCTAAAGAAGCCATGCCATAGGCCTGGGTGTTTGGATCCTTATACAGCGCCAACAAAAGATTATCAGTACAGGCTTCTAATAAAGCTTCATCGGTAATCGTACCAGGGGTTAAGATCCTAACCACTTCGCGCTGCATAGGTCCTTTTACCAGGCCGGGTTCCCCTATTTGCTCACAAATGGCAATGGTTTGCCCCAATTGCATGAGTTTTGCAATATACCCTTCCGCGGCATGGTAAGGCACGCCTGCCATGGGCACAGGGAGGCCTGCGCTTTGTCCACGATGCGTCAGGGTAATATGAATAAGCGCGCTTACCTTATGGGCATCTTCAAAGAATAATTCATAAAAATCCCCCATGCGATAAAATAATAAATGATTGGGATAGTGTTTTTTAATCCCTAAATATTGTTGAATCATGGGAGTATGATCTTGAAGGTTCATTTATTTCTAGGGTTGATACTGAAAAAATGTGGGATCCCAGACAATATGCTTATTAGGCTTGCCTGCCTCATCCAGTGCTACAAAGGTAAAGGTTCCTTCAGTCACCTGCTCACAGGCACCATAACGCATACGATGGGCAAAAACTTTAATTTTAATACTAATAGAGGACTGGCCCGTTTTAAGGATCGTTGCATAACAACCCACTAAATCGCCCACATACACAGGCTTTAAAAAAACCATGGCATCAATGGCTACCGTGCTGACACGATTTTTAGCACACTGCTGCGCAAAAACCGATCCGCCTAAATCCATTTGAGACACCAGCCATCCCCCAAAAATATCCCCAGAAGCATTCGCATCTTTAGGCATGGCCACTGTCTGTAAAACCAAATGGCCTTTATCACTTTCACTTCTACGCTGGTTAGTCATAGCCTTTTCAACTTTTCTTAGCGCCTAGCCTGCTTGTACAAAAAGAGACAAATACCCATATACAACACAAGCCCAAACCCTGTTTCAACATTCGGTGTTAACCAATCAAACTTGAGTGCAAAAACATCGGTTGTTTGATAATACGCAAAAGGAATGGTTAAGAGCGCTCCCAATATGGCTTCCCCTGCGATAATGCCCGAGGCACATAAAACACCCGCATCGCTGTCTTCGCAAACACCGTCTTTTTTAGGTGCGCCCCTTTTGGCGATGGCACGTAGAACGCCCCCTACGACAAAACCCATCACATAGCCAAAGGGTAAGTAGACACCCGCTGCAAAAAGTAAGGGTGAAAAACCAGAGGTACTGCCTCTACGCTTTAAAAAGGTATCCAGCATAATAGCCATAATCGCTAAAAGCCCCCCCGCCACGATCATCTGTATAGGTAAACGACCCACAAAGAAACCTTGCGCAACCATGGCCATCAGTGTTGCCTGTGGTGCAGGCAATGCTTGTGCCGGATCCATCCCTGCTCGAGGCAAAATATCACTGATACCATAGGCTTCAAAGGTTGTTTGTAAAATAAAGGGAATGACTAAAGCAGAGACAATAGCACCCACTAACAACATTAACTGCTGCTTCCAGGGCGTAGCACCGACTAATTGTCCAGCTTTCAGATCTTGCATATTATCGCCACTCAGTGCTGCTGCAATACAAACAATGGCCGCAAACATAATAACAAGGGCTGCTATTTTTAAAGCAAGCGCTGGTTGCGCTATAAAGTCTACCGAATATAAAATACCCAGGATCCCTGCCGAAAAAATGATAATGGATGCAATGGTAATACCCGATGTTGGTAAAGAAGTCGTACCCACCATACCCACAATATAGGCTGCAGCGGCTGCTGCCATAAAACTTAAAACCAACACGGCTATCAAGGTAAAAGCCACCAGCGCCCAAGCGATGCCCATACTCAAACCTAGATTGGCCTGCATCAGCCAATACGCAAAGAAAGCCGTTGTTAAGAGTGCAACAGCACCTGTACCCATGAGCACATATTTGAAGGGTATATCACGCTCTGTTCTTGGCGTATTCGCATAGACTTCTTTATGATTCTTCATGCTCGCAAAAGACAAGCGTAGCGCACTCACAATTTGCTGTGTAAGGCATATGACGCTCCATAAACCGCCCACTGCAAAAACACCAATACCCACATATTTAAAGTGCATTTTATGAACAACCGCCAAAGCCGCACCGATATTGGCAGCCTCGGGCACCCCCCCTTGTGCAGCCACAAACACAGGGATCGCTAAACCCCAGGTGAGTAATCCTGCAATTGCAAAAGGAACCAAGCCACGCGTGCCTACTATGTACCCTGCGGCGACTAAGATAGGCGACAAGAATAAATTGCCACCCATGGCTGTGCCACCGATTCTCGTCCAATATTGTACTTGCTCACCCGCCACCTTAAAACCGGCTTGTAAAAAAGAGACTGCCGCGGAGAATAAACTCGCTGTTAATAAAAGTTTACTCGATCCTTCGGTGCTTTCCCCTGCTTTAAGAATTTCGCCCGTCGCAACACCTTCAGGATAAGGCAAAGGATCTTTCACTAACATACTTGCTCGTATGGGTATAGAAAATAAAACCCCAAGACTACCGCCAATGACGGTAATAATCGCAACCTGGGTATAATCAAATGCTTGCCAATAGCCCATAATGATCAGTGCAGGCAGGGTAAAAATAGCCCCCGCCGCAACTGTTTCACCGGCAGAGGCAATGGTCTGTACCATGTTGTTCTCAAGGATATTGGACTTTTTAAAACGCCTTAAAACCAACATGGATATCAGGGCCGCCGGAATCGATCCTGAAATGGTTCGCGCAATTTTTAAGCCTGCAAAAGTGCTAGACGCTGCTAAAACGACGGCTAATATAATACCCAAAATAACGGCCTTTACAGTAATTTCTGGCAGTTGGGTTGAAGCGGGTATAAAAGGTTGCACTTGAACGATGGATGCTTTTTTAGACATGATTATCCATTCCTTTATGAATACGTGATAAAACGTGTAAGATTAGTGATAAATCGACCGATCGGCTAAGACAGCCGTGGCCGCAAGACTAGCATTAAAGACGACAAAAGGATCTTCGTTAGACAGGGCTTCTTGCACATGCAGTACGCTGAGATCGACCGTACCCGTTCTTTCTCGATACTCGGCTAAATTCGCAATATTCTCTCGTAAATATCGGATGTATTCTTCAAAACCGTAGTCTATGTTATTCACCGTAGCACCTTTTTAAGTTAAATAACCATCAAAATTGCCAATGGACTCCCTCAAAGAGCACTCTAACACACTATTTATAGAGGATGCTATTCACTGATAAACTTTCGAGCACTAGGCATACAAGGAGACGCTGTAGTAACATGCGCGGTGATACGTCAAAAGAGCAGAGGATTATGAGCACACAAGAAAAGATAGCGACAGAAGACACCGATAGTGTTTTTAAGTTTGAGCAAGCCTTACAAGCGCTGGAATCCCTGGTCGAGAAGCTTGGCAGAGGCCAGCTGAGCCTGGAAGAGGCCTTAACCTCTTTTGAACAAGGCATTACACTGGCGCGCCAATGCCAAGAAGTCCTGAAAGAAGCCGAACAAAAAGTTAGAATGCTTGTTGATTATCAAAACCCAGACAAAACCATACCCTTTGGAGGGGATGCTTAGGTGCTAGACTTTGAGCACTATGCCAAAACGCGCTGCGATCGTTTAGAAGATTTTTTAGAACAATGCTTACCGCAGCCAGCAGCCCACCCCCGATCAGCCCGACTCTATGAAGCACTGCGCTATACCGTACTCGGAGGGGGTAAACGATTACGTCCTTTACTAGTCTATGCGGCAGGCGAGTCCATGGGCGTTTCGCTGGATAAACTGGATGCTCCTGCAGCGGCTATCGAGCTTATTCATTGTTATTCTTTAATCCACGATGATCTACCGGCCATGGATGACGATGCCCTACGCCGTGGTAAAGCGAGTTGTCATAAAGCTTTTGATGAAGCAACGGCCATTCTTGCCGGAGATGCCTTACAAAGCTTGGCCTTTGAAATACTCTCTGATCCACAACGCAATCCTGTAACACCCACACAACAAATCGCAATGGTTCAGATCCTCGCTAAAAACAGCGGGATGCACGGCATGGTAGAAGGACAAATCTTAGATATGGGCTATCAAGCGCATCATCAAAATCTTGCTTATGCCGATCTGTGTGAGATTCATTTAAAAAAAACCGGCTGTCTTATCGAAGCTTCTATCCTGTGTGGCATGTTAAATACCCAAAGAATACTCAATGAAGATGAGCTTTTACAATTAAAAAACTATGCGCGCTGCCTAGGGATCTGTTTTCAAATCCAAGATGATATTTTAGATGCCATCGGGGATGAAAAAACATTGCGCAAAAAAGCCGGCCGGGATCAAGAAAAAAACAAAGCCACTTTTCCAGCCACTCTTGGTTTAGAAGAAGCCAACAAACAATTGGCTGAACTCTACACACAAGCGATCGATCACCTTGCTTGGATGGGGTTCGAAGCAGACCTATTAAAGCAGCTCTCAAAAGCTTTCATTCGTCCTTTTGATACTTCATTAATCGCCACCACGCTTCAATCATAAAATTTTTATTAATGTGTATAAGCACTTTTTTAATGACTATTAATCGTGTAAATACGCTATAAATAAATTTTTTATTTTTAGGTATTGATGATACGATTTAAAAAAATAAATAAGTCTATTAATAAATAATAACCATAAACGATAGAGGTGCTAAAAATGAGAAAATTGGCTGACAGAAACGCAAGATACTTAAAACGAAAAAAGGCAGAACGTTTAGAAAAAGCGCAGATAAGCGCAGCCTGTCAGGCACTTGCAGACTTTAGAATATCTTATGAAAATAGATTCTTTCACATTAATCGTGATAACACCTTCGCGACCGAAGGTACTTTGATTGCATTATCTAAAGTTATTAGCGCTTTCGATTCTAAAAAGCTTGAAAAAATAAAAATAAATGCGGAACTTAAAGAAATGTTTCGTCAATCTTTTAAAGCGCTTGTAGATATGCTTGGCGAGTTAGAAAATATGAATGTGCGAAAAACATTTCCGGAACTTTATAGCCAAAACCCAGACATGATGAACTGTGGTTATATTCAAAAAAATATGAGCGACTTCGAAGAATATGTGCATAAAAATGAAGAATCAATTCTTACAAAGTTTAGGTTTTTGCTGCCTATGGTCGATGGCAGCGATGCATTTCCAGATGGTATTTTGCCGAGTGCATTGTCTCAGCAAGCTGTAAGGCCCTTGTTGGATCAGATCGGGAAAATGTTGACCGTCGCTTTTCCTACCGCAGCACAGCAAGTGTTGGAACGAAGGCGAAGGAGGTATGTACTGAGTCAAAAGATACCTTCAAAAAAATCACTGCCCTGTGATTCGTCTGAAGATTCCTTATGGGAGAATACACTGCCTAAACCGCCTCGTTTTCATGCACCAGCACTTCGGTTTTTGAACTCACCACCACGCCAAAGAAACACAGGTTTAGCGCCTTTTCATTTTCAAGACCTAGTAGAAAATCTCCCCGCACTAGGCGATGATACGCTTCTGGAGGCTAGACGGCCACAGCCTTGATTAGAGTTAGATATTACTGTATAAGCACCTATCATTCAATCATAATAGGTGCTTATACATGTCTAAAAATAATAGTGCCCAACTAGCTCCGAGCTTTGCTTCCCAACTACCTGTCCCAATCCAAGCGATGCTACACGCTATTCGTGCAAACCGAAGCAGCTATCTCGCCTGGTTAGCCACAGGTCTATCAGACCAACACCTAGGGATCCTTGGACCTGCTATTGAAGCACAAGGCCCAGATAGCCAGCTTCAAACCTTAGATTTATCTAGTAACCCCGGTATTACCGATGCATCCCTGCCTCGGATCATAGGGCTTATTCAGAATAGTGCCCTTCAATCGCTGGATTTATCCAGTACTAGCATCACAACAGCAGGCATTGCGAGGATCTCTATAGCCATGCATCAGACCACTAGAGTGATGAGCGTTATTTTTTCTAAAGATTTAACCATTAGCACACCCACAATGCCCGCTCCAACAAGTCGCAGAAAACCCTAAAATAATACTATTTTAACGTTTCTGAGCATTTTTCTTGGGATCTGTCGAAAGAGGAACGGCGCCACTTTGTATACTGGGCTCATCCCAGGTGCCACCCACTTGATAATCATGCTGCGTAATGCGGTTCATTTTCAAAAAAGATCCTGAACCCGTTAATTTATTCATCAGCCAAAGACCTGCACCCACAGCTGGATGACCTGCAACAACAGCGGCTGCAAGAGGCAAGCCCGATCCCAAATGAGGCTGTACCCGCACGTTCAGATCAATCGCCTTTGTATCTAAATAAGTCTTTCCTTGTAGATGCATTTTTGCAGAAGGCCCATCAATCACCAGTGATTCTGTGTTTAAAATACCTTTTTCGCCATTAAACTTGCCTTGTAATACATCGAACACAAAACCTTTTTTAAATAAATCACTAAAATCTAATTGTAAACGACGTTTAATACTCTCCAGATTTAAAAGTCCCATCACACGCCCTAAACCGGGATCAACACCTAAAATTCTGCCTTGATCGAGTTTGAGTTCAAAAGATCCTTTCACCTGATTGCGATCGAACTGCCAAGGATTCCCAGGCCAGCTCCCTTCATACTGTGCACGGCCACTGGCCTCACGAATGACAGAAACATAACCCCAATCAGATAATCCTTTGTCAATATGAACGCCTACCACCGTTCCTTGTAGGGTTGTGGTCGGCTTTTGATTGTTCATCGACCATAGCCCTTCTGCCATGAAAGCGAAATAGGTATTCTCCAAGGATACGTTCTGAATCGCATAGCCATGATTCTTCGGTAATAATTCAAAGGATAATTCACCCAGCAAGCGATCTTGATAGTGAAAGTGCTTACAATAAAAAGATACCGCGGGTTTATCGCTAGCTTCTAAGAAGTCGGCAGGAATGACTTGATCGCTGATCGATGCATTGACGGTACCCTGATCGAAAGCACCGATTATGCGATTATCTTTTTGTGTCGGTAGCGTAATCGTACCTCGCCAATGGGGACTATCGATAAACCACTGTTGCAGGGTACGACGATCGGTTTGAAGGGTTGCTTGAAAAGGCTGATCGGTCTTAATATTCACGGCTATTTGTGTGGGTAAAATGCGCAATCCTAGGGTGGCGATCACAGGCTTTTCAAAAAGTCTAAACTGTATATCTTGTGCTTCTAAGGTTGATTCACTAAAGTGGAAAGCACCTGCAATATGATCGAGGGTGAGCCCCTTGAAACCTTCTAGCATACCCGCCTTCGTATCGATAAGCCCCTCAACACCCACCTTTGAATCATCGAGCGGTATGTATAAGCCTAAACGTAAATGCATGGGCCCCTTCGGTGACAACACTTTTAAAGGCTTTGCCAGATCCGATCGCAAAGGGCTATTCTCTAAAAAAGCCAATCCTGCTTCAAAGGTGCTTTCCAAGGATCCTTGCACCTCTACCAAAGCTGTCTTTAGCTTTCCACCCCATTGAATCAATGCCGTTGTTTTTTGCAAAGGCAAATCACCGATGCGTCCTTTTAATAAATCAACCGACACACTGTTTTTATCCATACGAATACTACCACAGGCCTCTGTCATCGCAGGCCAAGGCTTATGGTAATTAAAATGTAAGTGCTGATAATCAATCTGCCCTTGCAGTTCAGGGGCCGTCATAGGTCCTTCAAAGGTTAAAGCTATTTTTTTAAGGGTACCTGTTTGAAAAGCCTCTGAAAACCAGCGCACAAGGGCTGGATCGGTCGATCGTGCCGTGTAATAGGATTGGATATTTTGAATCAAGACATCCCGTCCCTGCAAGAAGCCCTTTGCAAACCATTGGGTTTCGTTTTGATAGAAATCACCTTGCAAGTCTAGGTTTCCTGCCAGGATTTGTAGAGACACTATCTGATTGGACTGAAACTGCCCCTTCAGTTTTACGGTAGGTAAGACAAGACCTGTGGCTAAAGTGATTGTCTGTTTGCCTGTCAATAACCAATCGTGGGTTGCTGAACCCACCCATTGAATATCAGCGCTACCGTGCTGCCTTAAGACTTGATCGGGCAATTCCCAGATAATGTTGGCATCAATGAAAGATATTTTTTTTTGCTGCGCTAATAATCGCTTTAATAAAGGGTAATCGATACTGGCGGGTATAGAATCACCATTCAAGGCTAATAAGGTTGGACCTTTGCCAGACTGCCAGCGCACACGCAAGGCTAGCTGCTTTAAAACCATTTCACGGGGTATTATATTGCCTTCGCGTAATAAAGGGATCCATTGAGGGAAAAAGTGGATCTTCGCAACCTCTATAAATACCAGGGGTTTTTCAATCTCTAAAACTTTTACCCCGCTTAAAGATACACCGCGCACCCCCAAGGTTATTTGTTCAATGCTGACAGGGAACCCCAGTTCTTTCTGAAGGTAGTCTTGTACCAAGGAGGGGTGACTGGCAAGATACTGGTTAGCCTTGTATTGCAGTCCTACAAGTCCCAGTACAAGCATTCCAAAAAAAAGCCCCAGTAACCGTTTTTTAGAAAAGTTCATCTTAGAAACCCAAAGCTTTTTGTTCATAGCCCTTTAGCATTTTATAAACCAAAGGCCAGAGTAATGCACTCGATAAGACCGCAGTGCCATAATGATAAAAGCTTTGTGGCTGTCCTAATAAACGGTAAAGCGCATACAGCGGGCAGGTGCTCAGCGCCAATAGCACAAAAATAACCATCCCTTGCCCACCCATCGAATAGAGTTTAAGCCTATTACCAAACAAAGCGATGGAATAACGCAATAAAGCGAGTAGCGTCGCATACTGCCCTATTAAAGCGCCCGTCAGCAGATCGAAGATTAAACCAATACACCAACAATGCAATAAATCCAGACTTCTCTTAGAATAGAAGCTCCAATAAATCACCACTAACAATGCCCATTGAGGGCTTAACCAGGCCCAATGCTCAGAAAAGGGTATCAGGCTTAAGATCCCAGCCAGGGCAAAACTACCGAGGATTATCATACAATATTAATACATGCCGACTACGCTGGTGATTCGCGCTGGCTTTGACTTGAACCTGTGCAAAAGACTCTCCCGGTACTTGCTGAAGCGCTATGACACGACCCACAGGGTATCCAGGCGGATAATGACCTTCTAAACCAGAGGTCACCAACAGATCACCGACCTCTAAGTCGATGGTATTGGGTACATGTTGCAAAGCCAAAGGTTGATTCAAACCATTCCCCGTGACAATCCCGCGTATACCCGATCGGATATTTTCAACGGGGATCCCATAACCAACATCACTCAGGAGTATCGCCTTGCTTTCATGGGCTGACACTTCAATAATTTCGCCTAAAACACCTTCCGAATCAATGACAGGTTGTCCTATTACAACACCCTCTTGCTGTCCTCGATTCAGCACCAGCCTTTGCATAAAAGGATCGGTATGTACTTGTACAATTTTGGCCATTAAAAAATGTTGTTGTGCTTGGGGTTCGACTTTTAACAAGGCACGTAATTGGATATTTTCTGCTTCTACGGCTTCCAATCGTTGTAAATGAGCCTGTTGTACCCGTTGCTCGACTTGTAAGGCTTGATGCGCTTCCAATAAACGGCTAAAACCTTGCGTATAGTTTTGCATGCCCTCTACCCAACGGAAAGGGGTATCTACCAATACGTGCATAGGGTAGACAACAAAGGAAAGAACAGACCGCAGTCTATTAAAAGACTGATAGCGATAATCGACAATCATGAAAAAAACCGACAAACTGAGCAAAAAAAAGACTTTTAAACCCAGTTGCGGTTTCCGACTAAATAAGCGCTTGATAACAATCCCCCTCTCTTATTCGGTGGAAAAGAAATCTCCGCCCCGCTCATCCATCATCTCTAGAGCACGCCCGCCCCCCCGTGCAACACAGGTTAGGGGATCATCTGCAACGGTAACAGGCAGGCCCGTCTCTTCCATTAATAATCGATCTAAATCACGTAACAAAGCACCACCACCGGTTAAGACCATGCCTTTTTCTGCGATATCGCCGGCTAATTCAGGAGGGATCTGCTCTAGCGCTAAACGCACTGCACCAATAATGCCCGATAAAGGCTCTTGCAAGGCTTCTAAAATTTCATTGCTATTGAGTGTAAAGCTACGTGGAATACCTTCGGCTAAATTCCTACCACGCACTTCAATTTCTCGTACTTGTGCCCCAGGGAAGGCTGTACCAATTTCCTGCTTAATACGCTCAGCCGTGGCTTCACCAATTAAAGTGCCATAATTACGGCGCACATAATTGACAATGCTTTCATCAAAACGATCGCCACCCACACGCGCAGAGGCTGCATAGACCACACCACTTAAAGAAATAATGGCCACTTCTGTGGTGCCCCCACCGATATCCACGACCATGGATCCGCTGGCTTGTTCCACAGGCATGCCAGCACCAATAGCAGCCGCCATAGGCTCTTCTATTAAGAAGACCTCTCTGGCACCGGCACCTAAGGCTGATTCTCGAATCGCCCGACGTTCTACTTGGGTAGAACCACAAGGCACACAGACCAGCACGCGTGGGCTTGGACGGAAAAATTTATTTTGATGCACCTTATGAATAAAATGCTGCAGCATCTTTTCGGTGACATGGAAATCGGCAATCACACCATCTTTCAGAGGGCGTATGGCCACAATATTGGCAGGCGTACGTCCCAACATGCGTTTGGCTTCTAAACCAACTGCCACCACTACCTTCTGGGCACCGGGCCCGCGTTCTTGTCGAATGGCCACCACAGAGGGCTCATCCAAAACAATGCCCTGGTTAATAGCATAAATCAAGGTATTGGCCGTACCTAAATCTATAGATAAATCATTAGAGAAAAGGCCCCGCAGTGCTTTAAACATCGATAGCTTCCTATGAAGATTGATGAGACCCCCAACTGTAACAGCCAAGGGTCTTTTGAGCAAGATAGAGATTGTGATAAAGTCTGTCCTGGCCCACTTTGTTTTATAAAGCAAATTAACTAAGGTTTTTAAAACGCTATGAAACTTGATCAAAAAAGCATTGAACATTTAGCCCATCTAGCACGTTTGTCGCTCGATAAGGAACACAGCCTGCAAGAAGATCTGGTTCGAATCACCAATATGATCGAACAGATCGCCCTGGTGAATACCGAAGGTGTGGAGCCCATGGCGCATCCTTCACAGAGCGTACAACGCTTACGCGCAGATGTTGTGACAGAATCGGATCAATCAGCGCTTCTGGCTGCCCTTGCACCCTCTGTAGAAGCGGGCTTATTTTTAGTGCCTACCGTGTTGGAGTAATTAAAGTATGCATACCAAAACGCTCGCCGAACAATCGGATGATCTAAACCACAAACGCTATTCTAGCGAAGAACTCACCCAACATTATTTGAACCGCATTAAGCGTCTGGACCCACAAATAAACAGCTTTATTAGCCTGGATGAAGCAGGGGCTTTAACGACAGCCCGTTTGGCCGACCAAAAACGTGCAGAAGGTGAAACAGGTCCACTCCTTGGGATTCCGCTCGCACACAAAGATATTTTCTGTACACAAGGTCTTAAAACCAGCTGTGGTTCAAAAATGCTGGATAACTTTATCGCACCTTATGATGCGACCTTGGTACAAAAACTCAAAAAAGCCGGTACCGTACTGCTGGGCAAAACCAATATGGATGAATTTGCCATGGGTTCTAGTACCGAAAATAGTTTTTATGGTCCTACCAAAAACCCTTGGGATTTCAGCACGGTACCTGGCGGCTCTTCCGGCGGCTCTTCCGCTGCGGTGGCAGCCTGTTTAACCCCGGCAAGCACAGGGACTGATACGGGCGGTTCCATCCGACAGCCCGCCGCACTGTGTGGTGTGACGGGGCTTAAACCCACCTATGGTCGGGTGTCTCGCTATGGCATGATTGCCTTTGCCTCAAGCCTTGATCAAGCCGGTCCTATTGCCCGCACTGCCAAAGACTGTGCTCTGCTTCTACAAGCCATGGCGGGTTTTGATACCTTCGATTCCACCAGTACCGATCTGCCCGTACCCGATTACCTCGCCACGCTTGAACAATCTATTAGAGGGCTTAAAATTGGACTGCCCACTGCTTTTTTTAAGGATCAGCCCCATCCGGGTGTTGCAGCAGCGACAGAAGAAGCCTTAACGCTTTTAAAAAGCCTAGGTGCTACGGTGCAAAGCATCGAGTTGCCACATATCGCTTACTCCATACCCACTTATTATGTGATCGCACCCGCTGAATGTTCTTCGAATCTCTCACGTTATGATGGCGTGCGTTTTGGGTATCGTTGCAAAGATCCTGTGAATCTTGAGGATCTGTATAAGCGTTCCCGTACCGAGGGCTTTGGAACAGAGGTTAAACGACGTATTCTGATTGGCACCCATGTGCTTTCTAGTGGCTACTATGACGCTTATTATCGTCAAGCCCAACAGCTTCGCGCGCTTATTGCACAGGATTTTGCTGCAGCTTTTGGCAAAGTTGATGTGATTTTAAGCCCCACAACCCCTACGCCTGCTTTTGCACTGGGTGATAAAGCCAAAGACCCCTTAAGCATGTACCTCTGTGACATTTATACGGTTGGGGTTAATTTGGCAGGTTTACCGGCTCTTTCCATGCCCGGTGGTTTTGTGGATCAACGTCCTGTGGGTATTCAGCTGATTGCCAATCATTTTGAGGAAGCACGTCTATTAAATGTCGCCCATCAATTTCAACAAAATACAGTTTGGCATCAAGCCATCCCTACGCTTTTTGGAGCAACCCTTTGATGAAAACAACCTGGGAAGTCGTGATTGGCCTTGAAGTACACGTACAACTGGCAACAAACGCTAAACTTTTTTCCGGTGCCTCAACAGCCTATGGGGCAGCACCGAATACACAGGCCTGTGGTATCGATATAGCCTTGCCGGGTGTTTTACCCGTGCTCAATGAAGCCGCTTTAACCATGGCCATCCGTTTTGGTCTGGCGGTACAATCGACCATCGCCTTACAATCGGTTTTTGCACGCAAAAATTATTTCTACCCGGATCTGCCCAAAGGCTATCAGATTAGCCAATTTGATTACCCCATTGTGCAAGGCGGGCATCTCTGCTTTAGTCTGGAGGATGGTACGGCAAAGACGATTCATTTAACCCGTGCTCATTTAGAAGAAGATGCAGGGAAATCGTTGCACGAAGATTTTCATGGTTGCTCAGGGATCGATCTGAACCGTGCAGGGGTCCCCCTCTTAGAAATCGTCTCTGAACCTGAATTACGATCGGCCGAAGAGGCCGTGGCTTATCTCAAGGCTTTACATAGCCTGGTGCGCTACCTAGGGATCTGCGATGGTAATATGCAAGAAGGTTCCTTTCGTTGCGATGCCAATGTCTCGGTAAGACCGCTAGGACAATCAACGCTTGGTACCCGTGCAGAAATTAAGAATGTGAATTCTTTTCGTTTTGTAGAAAAAGCCATACGCTATGAAATGGCCCGTCAAATTGAAATCTTAGAAAGCGATGGCACCGTGATACAGGAAACACGCCTCTACGATTCCCAAAAAGATCAAACCCGTAGTATGCGCGCCAAAGAAGAAGCCAATGATTATCGTTATTTCCCAGACCCGGATCTATTACCCGTGGTGATTGATAAGCACTTTATTGAGGCTATCGCCCAAACATTACCCGAATTACCCGCACAAAAAGCAGAACGTTTTAGAACGCAGTATGGCTTAAGCCCTTATGACGCTGCTGTGCTTACGGCAGAAAAAGCTTTGGCTGATTTCTTTGAAGCCGCGCTGAAGGCAAGTCACCCCCACCCTAGCCCTTCCCCACATAGCGAGGGAGAGAACCAAAATAGCGCAAAATTATGTGCGAATTGGGTCATGGGTGAATTATTAGGTGCTTTAAATAAACATCATTTAGATATTACACAAAGCCCTATCACGCCGCTGCGTCTTGGACAATTACTCAAGCGGATCCAGGATCAAACCCTTTCGGGTAAAACCGCTAAAGTACTTTTTGAAGTCTTATGGCAGAGCGATGAAGACATCGATAGCCTGATTGAAAAACACGGTTTTAAGCAGGTAAGCGACGCAAGCGTGATCGCAGCCATGGTCGATACCGTTTTAGCGGCACACCCTAGCCAATGCGAAGAATATCGTAAGGGTAATGAACGCTTATTTGGGTTTTTCGTGGGCCAACTGATGAAAACCGGCGGTGGTAACCTTCATCCAGAAATGGCTAATCACATTTTAAGGGATAAGCTCGCTTAGCGCTAACATAGGACGGGCCGGACCCCTAAAGTTTTTTTACGAGATTGTCCGGTTTTTTATTCTATCTAATATCTGTAGTAATTTTGGTGCAAAATAAAAAACCTGGCTCAGGTATTTTGCAGTTAAGGCTGGCTCATCGGGATATTCGTGTGCAATATGATTTCCAGCCTCTCTCATTTGCTCCCATAAATCTTCGCTTTCTATGATCTCTAGACGTTCAAGTTTATTTAATTTTTCAACCATCGTTAGATTTTCTGAGTAGTCTTTCGTCATTCGTAAAAATTCATCAATCATTTTTCTACCAATAAAATCTTGGAGTTTCGAAAATCGACTGATTAATAGTTCTATCCATAATAGATTCTGATTAGACAGATTTAGCACTTTTTCTTGGTTTAAAG
>JACCDN011093845.1_pt1 | contig 22291 bp, 21 predicted proteins | sample 7441691 | NCBI WGS metagenome assembly JACCDN01 (sample SAMN15323439, study PRJNA562643) | freshwater metagenome | isolation source: river surface water | place: USA:Blue River Watershed | collected 2017-08-16 | reverse complement strand
CCCCAATCTCGGCAGTATTCTCGAAACACAAATGCTGGGTGGCGCCCGCAGCATGATGGTGCAGCGCTACATTCCGGAAATCACCCAAGGCGATAAACGCATCCTGCTGATTGATGGCGAACCCGTTCCCTTTTGCCTGGCACGCATCCCGCAGCAGGGCGAAGCCCGCGGCAATCTCGCTGCCGGCGGCCGGGGCGTGGCACAGCCACTGTCAGAACGTGACTGGCTGATCGCCAGGGCACTCGGCCCGCAGTTGCGGGCACAAGGCCTGTTGCTGGTCGGGCTGGATGTGATTGGCGACTATCTGACTGAAGTCAACGTCACCAGCCCCACCTGCTTCCAGGAAATCACCCAGCAAACCGGCTTTGACGTTGCCGCCATGTTTATCAATGCGCTGGAACGCCAATTGCAATGAAGCGACTGGCGCTGTTATTGGGGCTGCTGTTGGCTGCGTGCGGCAAGCCGGCAGCGCCACCCTATTCCCAGGAAAGTTTCGTTTTCGGCACCCGGGTTCAGCTCAGCATCTGGGGCGCGCCCGAGCCACAGGCACGGCAGGCAGCGGCCGCCGTGATGGCCGATCTTGATCGGCTGCACATCAAGTTGCACGCCTGGAAACCCGGCGCGCTGACACAACTGAACCAGGCACTGGCCACAAGCCAGGGTCCGCACAACATTGATGCCGAGCTTGAGCAGTTGCTGCGGCTGTCGCAAGACTACGCAACGCGCACAGACAATCTGTTCAACCCCGCCATTGGCAAACTGGTTGCGGCCTGGGGCTTTCACGCCGATCAGTTCGCACCGCAACGCCCCGCGCCACACACATTGGCCACACTGCTGCAGGCATCACCCAGCATCGGTGACCTGCATATCGGGCAGAATCAGGTCAGTAACCGTAATCCCGCGCTGCAGCTGGATTTTGGCGGTATCGCCAAGGGCTGGGCGCTGGACAGGGAAATCGAGTCACTCCGGCGGCACGGTATTCGTAACGCACTACTGAATATCGGCGGCAATGTTCGCGCCATCGGTAAAAAAGGCGATCAAGCCTGGCGTGTCGGGCTGCAGCACCCGCGCCAGGCCGGGCCCATGGCCTGGCTTGAGTTGCACGATGGAGAAGCTATTGGCACCTCGGGTGACTATCAGCGTTATTTTGATCTGGATGGCCAGCGTTATTGCCACCTGCTCGACCCGCGCACCGGGCTGCCCGCCCATGGCATGCAAGCCGCCACGGTATTGATTGGCAACATGCCCGACGCCGGCGCGCGCTCGGATGCCGCGACCAAACCGCTGTTTATCGACGGCGTGAGCAACGCCATGCGCCACGCCGCAAAGTTTGACCTAAACTGGATACTGCTGATTGACGCGCACGGCAAATTATATGCCAGCCAAGCCGCCAAACAGCGCTTGCACTGGCAGGGTGATGCCCCCTCCGTGCAATTGCTCGATTAAATCGCTAGAATCGTTAGTCTGCGGCTGAAAAAACGGCCGGCAGAACGTTAGCCTGACCGTTTCGCCACACGCAAACGGTGCAACAAGCGGATAAAACATGATTGGCATACTACTTGTAACGCACGCCACGCTGGGTGACAGCCTTCTGGAATGTGCAAAACACATCATGGGGCCGGATGTGCCGGCAATCGCCACCCTGGCCGTGTGTCGCAGCGACGATCCGCAAGCGACGCAGGAACATGCGCAGTTTCTGGTGGAGCAACTGGACCAGGGCAGCGGCGTGCTGATCCTGACGGATATCTTTGGCGGCACGCCAAGCAACGTCGCCTGCCGCCTGGTGGTGCCGGGCAAGATCGAGGCAATTGCCGGCGTCAGCCTGCCGATGCTGGTGCGCGCGCTCACCTATCGCAGTCAGGGGCTGGAGGTGGTGGTAAGCAAGGCAATTACAGGTGGTCTGGAGGGTGTTCGTTACGTTTTGCCGGGAGAGTACGGTGCTGCAGCGTGATCTGGAAATCGTAAACCGCCTCGGCCTGCATGCACGGGCATCGTCCAAGCTGACACAGATGGCCAATCAGTTTGGCTGCGAAGTGTGGATCAGTCGTGGAGATCGTCGCGTCAACGCCAAAAGCATCATGGGAGTGATGATGCTGGCTGCCGGCAAAGGCGTGATGATCAAGCTGGAAACCGATGGCACGGATGAAGCCGAAGCCATGGATGCACTGGTCGGGCTGATCAACGATAAGTTTGGCGAGGGAGAATAGGCGCGTACAAGCACGCCGATAACCGGGATTTGCCTTGCCACAGGCAGAAGTACTGCAATTACAAGGCATTGCTGCAATGACGGCAATGCCACGACATACGACAGCATGAGGATATTATGGGCATCACCCTGCATGGAATCGGGGTAGTGGGAGGTATAGCGATCGGACGTGCGCATTTGATGTCGCACACCGAAGTCGATATTGCCCATTATGAGGTGCCCGCCAACCAGGTCCAGACCGAAATCGCCCGCTTTGACAATGCGGTGCGTAAAACCCGCAAAGAGCTGGAAATGCTCTGGGGCAGCATTCCCGAAAACGCGCCGGCCGAGCTTGGTTCGTTCCTTTCGCTGCATATCATGATTCTCAACGATGCCACCCTGTCACGCGAGCCACGGCATCTGATCGAAACCCAGCATTGCAACGCCGAATGGGCGCTGAAACAGCAACTGGACGTGCTGCTGGCGCAGTTTGATGAAATCGAAGAATCCTACCTGCGCGAACGCCGTGCCGACGTGGTGCAAGTGGTCGACCGTATTTTCAAGGCGCTCGCAGGCCAGGCAGCTACACCACATCTGCCGGCGGCGCAAAGCGAAAACACCATTGTTGTTGCCCATGAGTTGAGCCCGGCGGACATGGTGCTGTTCAAGGATGGCGCAGTTACCGCTTTTGTTACCGATGTCGGTGGCGCCACCTCGCACACGGCAATTCTGGCACGCAGCCTGGATATCCCGTCGGTGCTGGCATTGCACAATGCCCATCAGATCATCGAAGAAGGTGAACTGATCATTGTCGACGGCATTCAGGGCGTCGTGGTCATCGACCCTGACGAGAAGATCCTCGCCGAATACAAACGCCGGCAGCAGTCTTTCCAGCAGGAAAAACGTCGCCTGAAAGCACTCAAGGGTGCGGTACCAACCACGCGCGACGGCGTCGCCATCGAGTTGCAGGCGAATATCGAGTTGCCGCTGGACATGCCACAGGTCAAAGCCAATGGCGCCACCGGCGTGGGGCTGTTCCGCTCGGAATTCCTGTTTCTTGGCCGAGAAACCCTGCCCAGCGAGCAGGAACAGTTTTTTGCCTACAAGGAAGTGCTGGAGCAGATGGGCAACCTGCCGGTGACCATCCGCACACTGGATATCGGCGCCGACAAGATGCCGAAATGGTCGGACCACAGCACGTTTGCCAACCCGGCCCTGGGCCTGACCGGCATCCGCCTGTGCCTGGCAGAGCCGAATCTGTTCCGCTGCCAGCTGCGGGCGCTGTTGCGCGCCTCGCATTACGGCAATCTGCACATCCTGATCCCGATGATCTCCAGCATTCACGAGCTGCAACAGGCCCGCATGCACATCGAACTGGCCAAGCAAAGCCTGACCGACGAAGGCATTCCATTCAACCGCAACGTCAAGCTGGGGGTGATGATCGAGACACCGGCGGCCGCGATCATGGTCAACAATTTCCTCAAGCAGGTGGACTTCATTTCGGTCGGCACCAACGATCTGATCCAGTTCACGCTGGCGGTGGATCGTTCCGACGACATGGTGGCGCATCTCTATGACCCCACCCACCCGGCCGTGTTGTATCTACTGAGCCAGACTTTCCGGGCGGCAGACCGGATTGGTGTGCCTGTGTCGGTATGCGGCGAAATGGCGGGTGATGCACGCCTGACCCGCTTGCTACTGGGCTTGGGCCTGCGCAAATTCTCGATGCATCCGGCACATTTGCTGAACGTGAAGCAGAAAGTGCTGAAAACCGATCTGGTGGAAATTCAGCCAATCATCAATAAGATGCTGAAATGCGAAGATCCTGAGAAAATGCGGGATCTGCTGGAACAACTGAACGCGCTGTAATGCCCCCTGACTCGATTCCCCTCCACCAGTTACGCCGTGTACTGGTGGTGAAGCTGCGCCATCATGGCGATGTCCTGTTGACCTCGCCGCTGCTGGCCACGCTGAAACAACACGCCCCCCAGGCTGAAATCGATGCGCTGGTCTATGCCGACACCGCACCGATGCTGGCGGAACACCCTGATTTGAGTCAGCTGTTTGCCGTGCCACGCAAAAACAAGGGCCTGGCTGCCGAATGGCGCCTGTTTCAGCAGCTCAGGCAACGTCATTACGATCTGGTGATTCATCTCACCGACAGCAGCCGTGGCGCCTGGCTGGCACGCTTGCTGGGTGCGCGCTGGGCGGTATGCGGCAACTATGGCGGCAAGCCGAAATTCTGGCGCAAAAGTTTCAGCCACCTGTATCCGGTTATTGGCGGCAACCGCCGGCACACGGTGGAAATCCATCTGGACGCGTTGCGCCGCATCGGCATTCAGCCGGATCAGGCGCAACGCAAGCTGGTTCTGGTGCCGGGAGACGCCGCCCGGCAACGTGTCCAGCAAATGCTGCAACAACACGGTCTGCAACCAAAACAATTCATACAGATTCATCCGGCCTCGCGCTGGTTGTTCAAGTGCTGGCCAGCGGCACGCATGGCCGAGCTGATCCGGCAGTTGCAAAGCCAGGGCCGGCAGATTGTACTGACCGCCGCGCCGGACGAGAAAGAGCGTGAGCTGATCGGCAATATCAAGGCACAATTGGCGCAGCCGCTTGTAGACCTGAGCGGACAACTGACGCTGAAAGAACTGGCAGCACTGACCGGGCAGGCGCAGCTATTCATTGGCATGGATTCGGTGCCGATGCACATTGCGGCAGCCATGCAGACACCAACTTTGGCGCTATTTGGCCCATCCGGTGATATCGAATGGGGGCCGTGGCAAGTGCCGCACCGGATTGTCACCTCAAACCACCCGTGCCGCCCCTGTGGCAAGGATGGCTGTGGCGGCAGCAAGCGCAGCGAATGCCTGGATCTGATTCCGGTACAGCAGGTATTGGCCGCAATGCAAGCACTTGAGGCCGAATTGTGAGCCACTTGCACATTGCGCTGGTGCGGCAGAAATATAATGCCGCCGGCGGTGCGGAGCGTTTTGTCTCACGCGCAATTCAGGCGCTGGCCAACGATGGCGCGCAAATCACGCTGCTGACCCGCAAATGGGAAAACCTGCAAGGCATGCAGGCGATCCGCCTCGACCCGTTTTATCTTGGCAATGTCTGGCGTGATGCCAGTTTCGCGCGCGCGGTTTGCCGCGTACAGCAGTCGCAATCATTCGATCTGGTGCAATCCCACGAGCGTCTTGCCTGCTGCGACGTCTATCGCGCCGGCGATGGCGTGCATCGCGAATGGCTGGCACAGCGGCGACGCGTATTGTCGCCACCGGGCAAGTTGTCGCTGTTACTGAATCCCTACCATCATTACGTGTTGGCAGCGGAAGCACGGATGTTTCGTAGCCCGCGCCTGAAAACCGTGATCTGTAATTCGAAGATGGTCAAAGCGGAAATCCAGCATTATTTTGGCCTGCCGGACGAGCGCTTCGAGATCATCTACAACGGCATTGATACCGACAGCTTCCACCCTGGCCTGCGCCAGCAACATCGTGCCCATATGCGCCAGCAAATGGGGCTGACGCCTGAACAGCCAGTATTTCTATACGTCGGATCGGGCTTTGAACGTAAAGGCGTCGCACAAGCGCTACAGGCCGTGGCCCAGGCACCGGAGGCAACACTGGTGATTGTCGGCCACGACAAGAAGGCGGGCAGCTACCAGAAACTGACGCATTCGCTGGGAATAAGCAATCGGGCCCGATTTGTGGGTGCGCAAAAAGACGTCAAAGCCTATTACGGCATGGCAGATGCGCTGCTGCTGCCTACCTTGTACGACCCATTCCCCAATGTCGTAGTCGAGGCCATGGGCTGCGGATTACCCGTCATCACCAGCAATAAGTGTGGGGCCGCCGAGCTGATTAGTGACGGCCAACAGGGATTTGTGCGCGATGCACTGGATATCGCCGGTCTGGCACTGGCAATCCGCCAGCTGTGTGACAGTGAAACAGCCAAGCGCATGGGTGTAGCTGCAAGGCAACTGGCCGAGCCATTACGGCTCGACCACATGGCGCAGCAGCTGAATGCGCTCTACCGCAGATTGCTGCACCTGCCTGAGTGAGTTGGGTGAGGGATCCCCCCCCCCAGTGTCTGCCCCCCAGGCATGGGCTTACCGGCCCGAAACTCTGCGACAGCCAAGCACCTGCCCCCCGCACGGCGCAACTCGGTCACCAACAACGCACCGTCACCGCACGCGACCAGCACGCCACGGCTATCAGCAGCCAGAATTTTGCCGGGCTGACCTTTTCCCTCTGCCTCGGCTGCTTGCCATAATTTCAACGGCTCGCCTTGCAGCGAGGTAAAGGCACCCGGGAACGGGTTGTAGCCACGCACGGCACGCGCCAACTCAGACGCCGGGCGCTGCCAGTCGACACGCGCTTCTTCCTTGCTCAATTTGGCTGCATAGTTGGCCTGCGCATCATCCTGCGCCTCACCTGGCAACGTCCCCTGCGCCAACTGCGTCAGCGCGCTGACAATCGCCTCACCACCAGCCTCAGCCAACTTGTCATGCAGGGAGGCTGCGTTGTCCGCCACCGTGATCGGCACAATACGCTTCAACAACATGGCACCGGTATCCAGCCCCACGTCCATCTGCATGATGGTCACACCCGTTTCACTATCGCCGGCGAGAATGGCTCGTTGAATCGGCGCGGCACCACGCCAGCGTGGCAGCAGAGAGGCATGGATATTGAGGCAGCCCAAAGGCGGGATATCCAGCACGGCCTCAGGCAAAATCAAGCCGTATGCGGCAACCACCATGGCATCCGCGCCGACGTCGCGCAACATCTGCTGAGCCTCTACATCTTTCAACGTCAATGGCTGGGCTACCGGCAAACCGTGCCGCAACGCCAGTTGCTTGACCGAACTCGGCGTCAGTTTCATCCCGCGTCCTGCCGGGCGATCCGGCTGAGTCAGCACCAGTGCAATCTCGTGGCCGGCAGTAATCAGTGCCGCCAAGGCACGCGCGGCAAATTCGGGGGTTCCGGCAAAAATCAGTTTCATCTCACACTCCAGCACCACAAAACACACGGGCCCGCAGCTGCAGGCCCGTCTTTATCCAAACATTCTGCTCATCAGGCAAATCACATCGACTTGCGTTGGTTCTTTTTGAGTTTTTTGGCAATCCGCTCCTGCTTCAGGCGCGACAGGTATTCCACAAATACCTTACCCAGCAGATGATCCAGCTCGTGCTGAATACACAGACCCAGCAGACCATCGGCAGTCAGGGAAAAAGGCTTGCCGTGTCGATCAAGCGCCTCGACGGTCACCTCCCGTGCCCGCCCGGCGACTTTGTCATAAATCCCGGGCACTGACAGACATCCCTCTTCCAGCTCACACTCACCTTCGCGGCGCGTGATTTTCGGGTTGATGAACACCAGTAGCCGGTTATTCTCTTCACTCACGTCGGCAATAAACAGCTGCTTGTGCACATCCACCTGCGTAGCCGCCAGCCCTACACCGGGTGCCGCATACATGGTTTCTGCCATGTCGTCGATCAAACGTTGCAATTCCGGGCCAAAATCCGTTACCGGCTGAGCCACAGTGTGCAGACGCTCATCAGGGAAATGCAGTAAATTCAGTATTGCCATAGTCAGCTTGCCACTTGAAACAATTGATTGCAGAATCTAAGAACATACTTAAATAAGTTACGCTGTTGTGTCCACGCACCTGCGCCAAAATGCGGCGCTGACGACAAACTCGCCTATAACTAAATATAACCAGCGAACCCCGATGATAGCAGAAGGGTGCGCAACCAGTCGCCACTCGACGGCCTGGCCGGTTGGCCAGCCATAAGAAACGAGGCTTTATTTCCGATGCGTAGAACCATTATATCGTTACTCCTGCTTGCCGGCCTGACCAGCGCCCCTGCCCGCGCAGATGAACTCAAACTGGCCGACAACGTGCCCGACCGTTATGTGGTGGTCAAGGGCGACACGCTATGGGATATCTCCGGCCGCTTTCTGAAACAACCCTGGCGCTGGCCAGAGATCTGGCGCCTGAACAGGGATGAAATCAAGGACCCGCACTGGATCTATCCGGGCGATGTCATCGTGCTTGATTATTCGGATGGCTCACCACGGCTACGCCTGATGAAGCAACATTCAAGCGGTGGCAACGGTGAGGTCAGGCTGTCACCGCGCATTCGCTCGGAAGCCAGCACCGGCTTTGCCATTCCCAGTATTCCGCCTTCGGTGATCGAGCCGTATTTGTCACAACCCTTGGTGGTAGGGCCGGACCAGCTGAAAAATGCGCCCCGTGTTGCACAAGGGCCGGACGACAGGGTAATCCTGACTGTTGGCGAAAACGCTTACGCAGTCGGAATTGCCGACAATGATCCAAATCTGATCTGGCAAATCTATCGCCCGGGAAAAGCCTTGAAAGATCCCGATACCAAGGAGTTACTTGGCTACGAAGCAGAATACCTTGGTGATGCCAAGCTTGTCAGCCAGCTGAATAAGGTATCAACCCTGCAAATTCTCAAGGTGAAACAGGAAATTACCATCGGGGATAGGCTGGTGCCTGCACACCGCAACGAGGTGTTCAGCTATGTCCCTCATGCTCCTGCCAAGGATGTGGGTGGCAAAGTGATTTCTGCTTATGGCGGTGTGGCTGAAATTGGTCAGTATGGCATACCGGTCATTAATCGCGGCGCACGTGACGGGGTGGAACCGGGGCATGTGCTTGCCCTCTACAAGCAAGGCCGCCCAATCAAGAGGGAAAGCTCAAAGGAAGAAACGTTGTACACACCCGCTGAGGTCAACGGATACGCTTTTGTCTTCCGCGTGTTTGATCGTGTGTCATACGCCCTCATCATGAATGTACGCCACCCGGTCAATGTCCTGGATGAGGTGCATAAACCTTGATCAGCAGCCCTGACCCGGAGCTGCAGGCTTGGCTTGCGTTGAGCTTTGTTCAGGGGGTTGGGCCCAGCAATTACATCCGTCTGCTGCAGGATATTGGCCCGCCGGAGGTCATACTGCAAAGCAGCGCGGCTACGTTGAGCCGCGCCGTCAAACCGCAGTTGGCGCAACAGATCAAGCAATCGCAAGACCCGGCTCTCCTGCAGCAAACATGTGAATGGCTGCAGCAACCGGGCAATCACTTGCTGACGCTGGCAGACAGTGACTACCCGCAGCAATTGCTGCAACTACCGGATCCACCTCCCCTCCTCTATCTGAAGGGCCGTCGTGAACTACTGCAAAGCAAGGCGATTGCAATAGTCGGCAGTCGCAATGCGACAGAGCAGGGCAACCAGAATGCCCGTCTGTTTGCACGTCACCTGAGTGATGCTGGCTTTTGCATTGTCAGCGGCATGGCCAGCGGCATTGATCGCGCTGCTCACGAAGGAGGCTTGGCTGGTCGATCCAGCAGCATCGCCGTGGTTGGTACCGGCCTGGATCGAGTTTATCCGGCACGTAATCGGGATTTAGCGCACCAACTGGCACAAGACGGGCTGATCATTTCCGAGTTTGCCTTGGGTATTCAGCCGCTTGCCGGCAATTTCCCGCGCCGTAATCGCATCATTAGCGGGCTCAGTGCCGGCTGCCTGGTGATTGAGGCAACACTGAACAGCGGCTCACTGGTCACTGCCCGCCTCGCTGCAGAACAAGGGCGCGAGGTGATGGCAATCCCTGGTTCAATCCATTCACCGCAATCAAAAGGGTGTCACCAGTTACTCAAACAAGGGGCCAAGCTGGTAGAGTCAGCGCAAGATGTTCTGGAGGAAATCGGTGTGCCTGTCTGCAACACAGCTAAAAAAGCCGACACGAATGCGAGCATTGCGACTGACAGTGATTATGGAAAAATTCTGGAGAAAATGGGATTTGACCCCTGCCCGGTCGACATTATCTGCGACAGGGCCGGCTTGACTGCGGATAAGGTATGCGCCATCCTGTTAAGACTGGAGCTGGAAGGACTGGTGTCCTGCCTGCCTGGAGGGCGCTATCAGCGATTGGCTTGAAAAATCCGCTCGCGATAACTTCAGGGCTTTGACGCAGAGTCTGTTTATCACCAGATGTGTGCCGTTCTTGGCGCAAATTCACGCCAACCGATGCGAGCAGATTATGTTTGATGTATTGGTATTTCTGTTTGAAAACTATTACGGTGCAGGTTACCGGCCGGATCTGAGTACGCTGTCGCGTAAACTGCTGGCTGCCGGCTTTGATAATGTTGAGGTGCATGAAGCACTCGACTGGCTGGCAGATCTTGATGAAATCGGTGAGCGCTACCAAGGATTTACTGGCGGCAACGGTATCCGGGTCTACACCGCGGAAGAAACCGAGCGACTGAGCGAGGAAAGTCTGCATTTTCTCAGTTTTCTCGAACATGCGGCGACAATTACGCCGGCGCAACGTGAATTGATTCTGGATCGGCTAACAGCGCTGGACAGCCAGGATATCGGAGTGGAAACAACCAAGCTGACGACGCTGATTATCCTGTGGTACCAGAAAGTCACCCTGGACACCCTGCTGATTGGCGAATTGCTGAGTCAGAAGCCGTATCATATGCATTAAACCGTTCGGCGCACTCGATTGCGCCGTCGGAATTCCGGGGCTTCGGCCCTTTCAAAAGCAACCATTTTGATGCGCATTTGGCGCATTTTTTGTGTGAACCATGCCAGCCAATCTCCTGATTGTCGAATCGCCATCCAAAGCGAAAACCCTGAAAAAATATCTGGGCAAGGATTTTGAAATCCTTGCCTCCTACGGCCACGTCCGCGATCTGGTTCCCAAGCAGGGAGCCGTCAATCCGGAAAAACAGTTTGCGATGAAATATGAGCTGATCAGCCGTAACAGCAAACACGTAGACGCCATTTCCAGCGCGGTAGAAAGTGCCGACAACGTCTATCTGGCAACTGACCCGGACCGCGAAGGGGAAGCCATTGCCTGGCATATTCTGGAAATCCTGCGCAACAAAAAGCTGATTGGTGAAAAAAACGTTCAGCGCGTGGTGTTCCATGAGATCACGCAGACAGCGGTTAAAGATGCCGTTGCCAATCCGCGTGAAGTCTCCATGGATCTGGTAAATGCGCAGCAGGCACGACGAGCACTGGATTATCTGGTGGGCTTCAACCTGTCGCCATTGCTCTGGAAAAAAATACGCCGTGGCCTTTCTGCCGGCCGGGTACAAAGCCCGGCGTTGCGGCTGATTTGTGAGCGCGAGGCGGAAATCCGGGCCTTCACACAGGAAGAATACTGGACCGTCCATTTCGACAGCCATAAAGGCCGCCAGAAATTCGGTGCCAAGCTATTCCAGTTTCAGGGTGAAAAACTGGAGCAGTTCAGCATTCCAGATGCGGCCAGGCAGCAGTCCATACTTGACGCCATCAGCGCCGCAGGCAATAGCGCAACAGTAGTCAAGGTAGACAAGCGCAAGAAAACCCGTAACCCAACGGCGCCGTTTACCACTTCGACCATGCAGCAGGAAGCGGTGCGCAAGCTGGGGATGACCACGGATCGTACAATGCGTACGGCGCAGCAGCTTTATGAGGGTATCGATGTTGGCGGCGGTGTTGTCGGTCTGATCACCTATATGCGTACCGACTCGGTGGCATTGGCCAATGAGGCCGTGGCAGAGATCCGTGACTACATAAGTAGCAACTTCGACGGCAACTATCTGCCAAGCGCCCCCGTCACCTACAAGAATAAATCGAAAAACGCACAGGAGGCACACGAAGCGATTCGTCCGACGTCAATCAGCCGTACCCCGGATGCGGTAAAAGCGTATTTGTCGCCAGAGCAGTTCAAACTGTATGAAATGATCTGGAAACGTACCCTGTCCTGCCAAATGGCACCGGCAAAATTTGACACTACCAGCCTGGACCTGGCCGTTGGCGGAGATGAATCGACGTTGTTCCGCGCCAGCGGGCAGATACTGACTTTTCCTGGTTTTATTGCCGTATACCAGGAAGATGCCGACGATGTTGAGGACGAGGGAGAGGCACGTTTGCCAGCACTGGAACAAGGCGAACAGGTTCCGGTGGACAAGCTTTTTGGCGAGCAACACTTTACCCAGCCGCCACCGCGCTATTCGGAGGCAAGTCTGGTCAAGGCACTGGAAGAGTATGGCATTGGTCGTCCTTCCACTTACGCAAGCATCATCTCGACGCTGAAAGACCGCGAATACGTCATTCTCGACAAGAAGCGTTTTGCGCCAACCGATGTTGGCGACGTCGTGAACAAATTTCTTACTGAACATTTTTCCACCTACGTCGACTACAACTTCACCGCCAAGCTGGAAGACAAGCTGGACGAGATCGCCAACGGTGAACGTGAATGGGTGCCCGTGCTGGATGAGTTCTGGCATGGTTTTCACCAGCAGGTGGAAGAAAAGCAGTCCATTCCACGCCAGGAAATTACCCAGGAAGCGCTGGATGAGGCCTGCCCCAAATGCAGCAAACCGCTGGCAATCCGCTTGGGTAAACGCGGCAAATTCATCGGCTGTACTGGATATCCGGAATGTGACTACACGCGCAATCTGAACGACGACCAAGCAACGGTAGAAGAAGCGCCCACCGTCATCGAGGGCCGCGAATGCCCAAAATGCCAGAGCCCGCTGGTCATCAAGCAAGGCCCGTATGGCAAGTTCATCGGTTGCTCGGCGTACCCGAAGTGCAAGCATATCGAGCCACTGGAAAAACCCAAGGACACTGGCGTGACCTGCCCGGAATGCAATAAAGGCAGTCTGATCGAGCGCAAGAGTCGCTACGGCAAGATGTTCTACTCCTGCAATACTTATCCGGACTGCAAATATGCAACCTGGAATCCACCGATCAAGGAAGCCTGCCCAAAATGTGGCTGGCCCATCATGACCTTGAAAACCACCAAACGTAGAGGTACAGAGAAGGTCTGCCCACAGAAGGAGTGTGGCCATACCGAGCAGGTTTCCGCACCGGAGCAAGGATAAGCACGTCGTTTCCTTGCTTGCGGGGCGGGCATTCACTGCCGATAATTCAGAAACCTCGCGACCAACCGATAGCAGGTATGAACCAGCAGTCGACAGCCCACACCCTGCTAGACAGCAGGGCAGAAGAACTGGATATCTACAAGCGCTATCTCGAAGCGCTTGAGGGCGTCACTTCGCAATTGCTCGACAGCGCCGATGAAAATGCCTACGCTGAGATTGTTCGCATCATAGGTGAAGTTACGGGTGCCAACATCTGTATTCTGTTTCTTGATGGTGACGACAAACATCAGGTACAAATAGCCCGTCCACTTGCGTGCTGGGCCCGCGCAGCCGGGAAAGTGGCGTTTGCAGCCTCTTCCTTGCTCCGCTACGAGCGTTATGCCGAGCTTGCTGACACCCTCAGTGCCGGCATGGTGTTCCTGCGCAACAGCAATGAACTGCCCGCAGAAGAAAAACACCTTTTTGCGCCCAGCCAACCTGTCAGTGTCTTGTGCATACCGATGCTTGCGGGAGGTGAGCTTGAGGGCTTTCTTGCGCTGCTCAGCCCCCGTCCCCGGCATCAATGGCATCCCATCGAACTCAAGGTGCTTAGCGCATTGACGACGGATGTTGCATTTGTCCTGACTCAACAGCGTAGCCTGAAGACCTCCAGAGCAAACCATCAGCGGCTTGAGTCTCTGATCGGTACGGCTGAAGACATGGTGTTCGAATTCGACGAGCAGGGCATCATCCTCAATGTATGGGGCAGCCACCCCGCCATGCCTGCCATCGAACTGCGCGGCAAACATATCAAAAGGGCATTACCCGCAGATATTGCAAAAACCTTTATTCGCCTCTCTGATTCGCTTCTCGCTCAGGGCAGTAGCGAAACGGTCAAGCTCTCGTTGCAACTGGGCAGCAATCACTATTTCTTTATTGCACGCCTGCAGGCGGTGCCCGATGAAAGCGGCGACCATCGATGTATTGTTGCGCAGCTGCGCGACGTCACCGATTTGATGCAGGAAGAAGCGCGCCAGAAAACCATGCTGGAAACACTCAACATGCTGGAAGAGGCGGTGGTTGACCTCACGCCGCAGGGTGTTTTGCTTAGCACAACCCGTGCCTGGGCAAAATTGCGTGGCATTGATGTTAACGATATCGAGCATGATTACAGGCGCCTGCTCAGCCACTGGATTGCAATCGAGGATCGCGACAAACTGCAGGCCGCAATCGATAAACTGGCTCGTGGTGAGATTAGTAGCAGCTCGGTGCGCTTTCGCATGCCGCAGCCAGCCAACGAAAATCTGTGGATCGAAGCCAAGCTGATTGCGCACCACGCGCCAGGAGGATCAATCGTTTCCCTGCGTGGCATCTTGCGTGACATTACTGCCGCCTATCTGCATGAAAAGCACATCACCCAGCTGGCACTTTATGACTCGCTGACGCACCTGCCCAACCGCATGCTGCTGGATGATCACCTGCACCAATCGCTGGTACGAGCCAAGCGCAACAATCTGAAGGTTGCGCTTGGATTTATCGATCTCGACCATTTCAAGCAAATCAACGATACCTTTGGCCATACCGCAGGCGATCAGGTGCTTATCAACCTGTCAAAACAGTTGCGTTCGGTATTGCGGGACATCGACACCCTGGCGCGATGGGGGGGCGATGAATTCGTTGTACTGATCCCGGATCTGGTCAATCTCACTCCTTTACGTACCATTGCCGAGCGACTGCGCGAAATTGCACGTGAAGGCGTCATGATTGACGGCCTGGAAACGCGCTCCACCATCAGCATCGGCATTGCGGTTTATCCGGATGATGCGGAGGACGAAGAGGCGCTGATGTCAGCGGCAGACAGCACCATGTACTACGCAAAGACAGCTGGCCGCAACAACGTGCAGTTTTACAGCGACATAGGCCACTTGCGCGATGCCGACAGAAGCAAGCTGGCGCTGCAATCGCGCCTGAATACTGCCATCGAAAAAGGTGCCATTGAGGTTTTCTACCAACCTATCGTGCAGCCGCATTCCGGCAAGGTTGTTGCACTTGAAGCGCTCGCGCGCTGGCATGACGAGCAGGAAGGCTGGATTAGCCCCGCGCTGTTTATTCCCATGGCAGAAAAGCTGGGCCTGATCAAAGAACTGGGTTTTATCGTGATTGAGCAAGCGCTGGCCACGCTGCGCCACTGGCACAAGCTCGGGCATACACCAAAACTTGCAATCAATATCTCCCGTGCCCAGCTGTTTTCCCGCAGCTATATCAATCGCATCATCGAGCTGGTGCAGGAAAACCAGCTCAAACCAAGCGATATCGAACTGGAAGTGACCGAGAGCGTTGCACTAACCGACTACACCAATCAGAGCATGCACCTGCAACAATTGGCAGAGGCTGGCTTTCGTATTGCGATTGATGATTTTGGCACGGGCTATTCTTCACTCTCGCAACTGCACAACATGCCTGTCGACACACTTAAGATCGACATCTCCTTTACCTCGCGACTCCATACGCAGGAGGGGCAACGCGTGGTTCAGGCCATTGTGCAAATGGCTCAGGCGCTGGGACTGGAAATTGTTGCAGAAGGCGTGGAACTTTCCACTACGGCCAGCTTTCTTCAGGGTCTCGGCGTCAAACAAATGCAAGGCTACTATTACGGCAAACCCGATACGGCAACCAAGGTCAGCGCCTTGCTCAAGCGGGGCGTGAGTGGCGTGGATCATATCTCGGAGGAATAAAAAAACCACGTTGTAAAACGTGGTTTTTTCTTATTGCAGCGACAGGTTTACTGCGGCTGAATATTCGATGCTTGTTTGCCTTTCGGGCCAGTAGTAACGTCGAAAGTTACTTTCTGGTTTTCAGCCAAGGTTTTGAAACCGCCAGCCTGAATTTGCGAGAAGTGAGCAAACAGATCTTCACCGCCGCCATCCGGAGTGATGAAGCCGAAGCCTTTGGAGTCATTGAACCATTTAACGGTACCGGTTGCCATGTTGTTTCCTTGAAATAATGGACAGATAAGAAAGGGCGAAAGCCCCGGGGTACATGAAGATCAAGAAGAACGGCAAACTGAGGTACTGGTGATTAACCACAACAGTCGGTTAACTGATTCACTTGCTTGAAAATCCTGTAGGCGTCTTTATACGAGGTTTATTGCCGCGTGCATAGCATTATTTATCTACCGAACCCCGCATTACCTCTTTAAATTGGCTCTGGACGCGGCCCGCAAGGCGGTAAATTATTTTTCTGGTTGCCATGAACCGCGCCGGCTAAGATGCGCCTGACACGTGCCAGCCAGAAAATCGCGTTGAATTCTGGGCATTGCCAATGCCAGCTTTTATCCTGGCCACACATAATTGATAAAGTTTGACCCCGATGACCGAATCCTCTCGCCCACAACACCTGCTTGCCATTGTTGCCGAAAACGGCGTGGATGCAATCTCGCCGGCATTTGATCAGCGGTTCGGCATCCAGCGTATCACCCTGCTGAGCACGCCAGCGCTGATGCCACGGGCGCGCGACCTGGCGAATATTGCCCGCGCTGCAGGCAAGGCATGCGAGCTGGCATCGCTGCTTGGCAGTTGGAGGCCATCGGTGATGGGTGACACGCTGCAGCAGCTGCTGGATGGGCAACGCCGCGAACCGTGGCTGATCAACCTTTCTGGCGCCAACCCGGCGCTGGCGACGACTTTGTTTCAGCTGGCCAGTGAACGTGGCATTCCTGCGTTTGTGATTGAGCCGGATAACGATAAAGCCGTGTGGCTGATTCGCCCGGCCGCCAGTGATGCACGTACCGAATCGCTGGATGTGGCCGACCACATTGGCTTGCGCCAGTACTTCGCATCGTGTGGCTACGAATTGCTGAACGTGGTAGCCACCCTGAAGCAGCGCAACTTCCGCGCCGAGCGCTGCAGCAAGTTTCTGGCCGACATCGCCCTGCATCATCCGCGCACCTTGCTGCGGCTGAATCGTGCCGGAGCCGAGCTTGATCCGCAGTTGCGTTCCTTTGTGCGCTTTGATGAGGCCGAGCTGCAGGTGCTGGGCTTTCTGGTGGAGCAGGGCTATCTGCATCTGCATCACCATGATCGCCTGCAGTTTACGTCTGGTGATACACGTAATTTTCTCTGTGGCGGCTGGCTGGAGTTCTTCGTATTTTCAACGCTGGCAGCACTGGCACAGGCACTAACGATTGCCGATGCAGCGCTCGGGCTGACGGTGCGCACACGGCAGCAGGCCGCGAGCGAATTTGATGTGGCCTTCATGGCCAACAATCATCTCTATCTGATCGAATGCAAGGCCCGAGCGCCGCGCCGCAGCCACGGGGTGGGCATGGAGGTGCTGTTCAAGCTGGGCAGTCTGGCCGATCAGCAAGGGCTGAACAGCCGCGCCATGCTGGTCAGCCTGTCGGGGCCTACGCCGGCAGAGGCGCAGCGGGCACATTCGCAGCACATCGAAGTGTTGTCCGGTGGCAAGCTGCGTGATTTGCGCCAGCACCTGCAAGACTGGATCGGCGCCTGATTCGGTAACGGTGGAGCATTCGTCCCGGTCTGTGTACCATACGCGCCTGTTTGATGTTTATGGCTGATTCTCCATGTCTCGTTTGTTTATCTCCCTGATTTTATTGCCACTGTTGTTGCTGGCCGGCTGTGGCCCCGACAAGGATAGCCCGGTGTATCAGCGCAAGCAGGCATTCAAGCAGATGATGCGTCACAAGGAGGCAATGTACGGCATGCTCAGCGGCCGCATTGAATACGAGCCGAAGCGTTTTGCCGCAGAACTGGCTCAGCTGCAGCAGGCATCACAGAAACCATGGCCGCTGTTTACCGAACTCAAAGACAGCCACGCCAGGGAGGATGTGTTGCTCGAACCGGCCGCTTTCAAGCAATCGCAGGATCGTTACCAGCAGGCGCTGGCTGATCTGGCCACTGCTGTGCAGCCCTTGCCAGAAAAGCCCGACGCAGTGCGTTCGCCGTTCAAGGCGCTAACTGACTCCTGTCAGGCGTGTCACGACCGTTTTCGTATTGAGTGAGCAGGTGTAATGAGTAATCTGGCACTGTTTGGCATGCTTGCTGCCGCCGTCTGTGGTGTGCTGTGTTTTGGTGCATCACGCTGGTTTTACCGCAAGGGTAATGATTTTCTCGCCAGCACTTTCATGATTCCTGCCGTATTGATGGCGATGATGGTGTTTTTGTTTGTCGCAGTAAACGTGCGTTTCTAACGTTCAACGCTGCGGCCGATAGGCACAAAACCCCGGTCGCGGGCCAATCTGCGGATGGTTACGGCAGGTATTGGGGCGCTGCTCGTAAATCGTGCAGCGGCGCGTGTTGGCATCCAGATAGATACAATCGTTGTTGGCGCGCCGCGCCAGCGTATAGATTTCGTTCTTGAAATTGAAGTGGGCGACGATGCCGGCTTTTTCCAGCCGCTTGGCAATCTGCTTCGCCGGTTCGCCTGCTTCAAATTCGTCGACCACGCCCATCCGTACCAGATCAACAATCCTCACTTCAACCGGCATGGTACAGCAGGTGCCGTGACAGCTATCGCACAACCCCTTGCGGTATTTCAGCCAGGTTTCAGTGCGGGCCAGGTCCGAGGTGTGCTGGATGACGATTTTTTTCATGCTAACAATGGCTTGCGTGGAATCTGGCCGCGTATTATAAACGACGCCGCCGTTTTCCTCCGATTGTCGCCATGTCCGAACTGATCTACCTGCAAGCCTATCCCGTCTATCTGCAACAGCAGGCGCAGAGCCTGTTGCAGCAGGGCAAGCTGGGCGCGGCGATTGCGCGCAAATATCCCGAGCCGCACGAAATTGCCACCGACAAGGCCTTGTACACCTACATCGCCGAGCTGAAGGCGCAATATATGCGCAACAGCCCGCCGATCAACAAGGCGCTGTACGACAGCAAGATCAATCTGGTGCGCAATGCGCTGGGGCTGCACACCGCCATTTCGCGGGTACAGGGCGGCAAGCTCAAGGCCAAGGCGGAAATTCGCATTGCCTCTTTGTTCAAACAGGCTCCCGCAGCATTTCTGAGAATGATCGTGGTGCATGAGCTGGCACACCTGAAGCAGAAAGAACACGACAAGGCGTTTTATCAGCTGTGTTGCCATATGGAGCCGGATTATCAGCAGCTCGAATTTGATCTGCGCTTATATCTGACGCACCTGGATTTTGGTGCTGCCTACGCCGCCGATGCCTGATCCAGCCCCGAAAGCCTGCCAGGCAAAGCTTGCCAGACATGACAACGGCAGGTGCGCGGCCAGGCCTCTGATGCACCGCGTTTTGTTTTGAGCGTGCCTGCCGATGCCTCTATACTGCGGCGACCTTTCATGCGTCCGGAAACGGGCGGCAACCGGAGTAGATGTGCGATGCTGCAATGGACCTTCGCCCAGCGCCAGATCATGCTGCTGCTGCTCGGCACTGTTAGCTGGCTGGTGGCGGCAACGCTGACTGCCGCCATACTCAGCATGCCCGGCGGGCCAATCGGCCAGTGGTTCTGGCCGGTGATTCTGCTCAGCCTGGCGAATATCGCCGCCTATCTCTACAACGGCTGGCACCTCTACAAACATTGCATGCGCGAGCCGGCGCGCTGGCACATCGACAACCGAGACTGGCGCAGCTGGCTGGCCGTATCGGTATGCCACCTGTCGGCACTGGGGCTGGTTCACCTGTTGCCGGCACGTGAGGCAGAGCTGGCGCTGCTGGCACCGTTTGGCGTGATTGTTGCTCCGTTTCTCAATCGCTTCACACCCTCGCTGGCATTGCTCACCATGTTTGCCAACACCCTTGGCCTGGCGGCGTGTGCGCGGGGCGGCATGTCGCCGGGTGAGGCGGTGTTGCTGCTGATTGTGCAGCTGGCATTATGGCTGCTGGGCTTGGGCGGGGTGGTCGAGCAACGCGAGAAGCACAAGCTGCAAGTTGCCCTGGCACAGCTGCGTGCCACGCAGGAGCTGCTCTCGGCAGCGGTGGCCGACAGCGAGCGGCAGCGTATTGCACGTGATCTGCATGATCGCATGGGCCACCATCTGGTGGGCCTGAAAATGCAGCTGCAGCTAGCCGAACTGGGTGCCGAGCCTTCGGGCCAGCCCAAACCGATGGTGCTGGCGCGGGAGCTGGTCGGCGAACTGTTTACCGACGTGCGTGAAACCGTGCAGCAATTGCACCACAAGCCGGCATTCCAGTTTGGCCAGGCGTTGCGTGCCATGCTCGGGCGGATCGGCTCGCTACAATTCGAAATTGGCGGGGATGTGCCGGAGCAGATTGACGACTATCTGACAGCCGACTGCTTGCTGCGCTGCATTCAGGAGGCAATCACCAATACTTTGAAACACAGCAATGCCAGCCGAATGCGGCTGCTGTTCGAGCGGCGCGGTGCAGAGCTGTGCCTGACGCTGCATGACGATGGCCAGCAGAAAAAAACCGATGCTCCAAGCTCCGGCCATGGCTTGAGTGGCATGCAGCAGCGACTGGCCGCACTGGATGGCAGCGTGCAGTGGCAACGCCGGCAGGGGTTTGAGCTGAAAATCTGTGTGCCGCTCACCACGCCGCCGGCCGATCTTCAATCATCAGCCTGAAATCCGCTCTGGGCGCGGCCCGCAGGCACGGCTACAAGCCGCGCTGAGAGTACCCTGCAGACATGCAGACTATGCGCCCTTACTGTCTTTCGGGCGACGCACACGTGCCGCCAGCCCCTTGAGAAAATTACGCAGAATCTGATCACCGCAGACCCGGTAGTTCTGATGCCCGGGCGCACGGAACAGCGCAGTCACCTCTGGCCGGGAGATGCGAAACTGCGCCAGCGCAAAAATTTCCAGCAAGTCTTCTTCCTTCAGCTCGAAGGCAATCCGCAGTTTTTTCAGCACCAGATTGTTATTCAGCCGGGTGCTGACAGGCGCGCTGCTGGCGGCCTGGCCCGGCTTGGCTTCACGAGGGCCACGGCGCAATACGATTACGCCATCGAGAAACGCACTCAAGGCGGCATCGTCGCACTCGGCATAACCGGCTTCATCCTCGGCCAGCAGCCAGCTCGCCACCTGCGCCGGTGTGGTGCCGACACCGGCAGCGTTGATGATGTCGCAAATTTTCTGTTCCGACAGGCTCAGCGTGTAGCGAATGCTGCGCAATACATCGTTGCAATTCATGCCGTTTATCCATCGATCAATAATCTGCGGACGGTAGCGGCGAAGCCCGTGTGGGTCAACTGATATTGCAGTGGCGCAAGAGATCGCAACGCCAAGCCGGATGTGTCGGAAATTTTTACACTTTTGTTACGGATACATTTTTCGACATGCACCGTATCGAATACAGGCATGGTTTTCCGGTTGATAGCCCGCTTATTGCTTCGGTAAATATATGTTTGTTGGCATGCAATGAATTGGGTGTCATCATGAATCACTTTGCCGGTTTTTCCCGCCATCTGCCCCTTTCGGCACTGGCTTTGCTGCTGCCTGCGGTATCGCAGGCAACCTCGATCACCCTGCTGCCGCCCAGTGGTGTGAATGCAGTGTTGTATGGCGATTTCTACTCTTATTCGCTGCCGGTGCTGGCGCTACAGCACGCCAAGCAGAATGGTGGAGGCGTAGGTCCCGCCAATCCGTTTTATGTTGATTCCTCCGCCGGTCAGATCAAAGACGATATCGTGATTGCCACTGGCGCCAATGGCGGCCCGGTCAACACCAATGTGTCCGGGTTCAATGATGCCTATCAGACGCCGAATGGCAATGGTGGCTTGCCCTATTTCAGCACCGGGCAGACTGGCCTGCACCCGAGCGAAAGCGGCGGACTGAGCGGTGCCGCAGACCAGAACACCACCTGGAACGCCAGCCTGGCAGCCATGACCGGTTATCTGGGTAGCGCCAACAATCTGCTGAACTCGCTGGTTTTCATGTTCAACAATAATGAGATCAATTCTGGCGGCGGCATTTACCAGAACCTGTTGGTTTGGGCGCAGATCTCGCTGCGCGATATTGACGGCTCGGCAGCAACCAAATATTTCACCTTTGCCAACAATTGCCCGGCTGGCAATGTCTGTCTGTCCGGTGGCGTAGTGGGTAATACGGGTGGCATCCTCAGTGGCCCGGATAAAGATCCGGCCTTGTACAGCCGTGGCGCAGCTGACAACGCGTATCCAGTGGCCCCCGCATCCGGCACAACGCCGGCATTGTCGGATTTCGTGATTTCCGGCGGGCAGGTGTGTCTGAATGCCGGCGGCAACGTTG
>JACCDN010928087.1_pt1 | contig 22292 bp, 14 predicted proteins | sample 7441691 | NCBI WGS metagenome assembly JACCDN01 (sample SAMN15323439, study PRJNA562643) | freshwater metagenome | isolation source: river surface water | place: USA:Blue River Watershed | collected 2017-08-16 | reverse complement strand
TCTACCAGAATACCTGATATGGGGACAAAATTCAACCAAAACAAAAACCATCTGCTGTGAGATGGTTTTTGCAAAAGGTCTTTTACTTATACGGCTTTTTCGTTTCACCAAAAGTAACTACTTTACGTAATTTCTTACTATATTTTTTAAGTACCAGCTTATGCTCTTTTTTACTATACGCATTACGCGCCTTTTTATTCACCCGCGTTTCATACACCTCGCCGGTTTGTTTGTTCTTTACAGTTGCAAAATGTGTTTGTGATGCCATAAATATAATGAAAGCTGATCAAATTCAGATACAAGGCAGGATACTATAGAAATCTTTTCTTTGCAATATATACAGAACTGGGCATCTTGTGCAAAACACTTGATTTGTGTATGCTGGTATCTGTTCCCGTGAACACCGTATGTATGCGTCGGTGGCGGAGCGGTCAATCGCAGCGGACTGTAAATCCGCCGGCTTTATGCCTACGTAGGTTCAAATCCTACCCGGCGCACACAAAAAACACCTCTCAGTCTAAAAACTGAGGGGTGTTTTTATGTATAAGCCTCCCCCTACGTCCCCCTCCCAAGAAGGGGGACGAGCTGAAGGCTAGGGGGAGGTCTTTAAAGTGTGAAAAGTCTTTTTACTGATTCTCCTTCTTTAAAAACTTTGGCACATCAAAAAATTTTATAAATTACTTTATAAATAGAAATTACTACACAACCCCCACTGCCTTCTTTCTCGCGCTCATGGATGTTTTTATAAGTCCTGCCTTTTTATTTCCAGAAACCGTAAGTTCTGTCCCTGTATAATCTACATACGCCGTATCGCCCTCAGCAATAGTTCCGGCAATAAGGGCATTAGCAATTTTGTTGAGTATTTCATCTTGAATCAGACGCTTTAGTGGACGTGCACCAAACTGCGGATCGTAGCCCTTCTCTGTCATATAGGTGAGAGCTTTTTCTGAAACTTCTAAGGTAATATTTTTTGTAACTAAACGCGCTCGAACTCTTTCCAATTGAATATTCACAATATCAGTAATGATTTCGCGTGGGAGCACATCAAAGACAATAATATCATCGAGGCGATTCAAGAATTCTGGACGGAAGAATTTTTTCAAACTGTCCATAACTTTATCTTTGGTATCTCCATACTCTTCACTGTCTGATTTATTATTAAATCCAATAGACTGCATTTTTTGAATATACTGCGAGCCAAGGTTAGACGTCATAATAATAATAGTGTTTTTAAAATTAATTTTGCGTCCCTTACCATCTGTTAACATACCATCGTCGAGTACCTGTAGAAGCACGTTAAAGACTTCTGGATGAGCCTTTTCTATTTCATCAAATAAAATTACAGAATATGGGAGATGGCGCACCGCCTCAGTAAACTTACCTGCTTCTTCATAACCCACATATCCAGGGGCCGCACCAATTAATTTTGACACCGAATGCTTTTCCATATATTCAGACATATCAACGCGTATTAATGCATCAGCATTATCAAACATATATTCAGTCAATGCTTTGGTTAATTCTGTTTTTCCTACACCGGTAGGACCTAAAAAGATAAACGATCCAATAGGCCGATCAGGGTCGGCAATACCCACACGGGAGCGACGGATAGCATTTGAAATCTTTTCTATAGCGGCGTCTTGTCCACGCACGCGCTTTTTCAATGATTCTTCCATACGGGCAAGCTTATTCAACTCCCCTTCCAGCATGCGCGCCACAGGGATATTAGTCCACCGTGCAACAACATCAGCAACGTCTTCTTCGTTAACCTCTTCACGTAGAATTCTGCGCTTACTTTGCATTTTTTTAAGACGGGTCATTTTTGTTTCTAATTGTTTTTCTAATACAGGAATTTTGCCATAACGAATTTCAGCGGTCAGTGCTAAATCAGTTTGCGCTTCTGCATTATCAGACTCAACCCGCAGATCTGCGAGTTGTTTTTTTATTTTACCAATATCATTGAGTGTATCTTTTTCATTTTTCCATTTTAATTCTAATTCTTTTGTTTTTTCTTTCAGTTCTGCAATTTCTTTCTTAATAACCAAAATGCGCTCGGCTGCTGTTTTTTTCTGTGTACCGCTCTCACTACTTTCTAATTCTGTTTCTAATGCTTTTTGTTCTATTTCAAAACGCGTAACCTTGCGATGCGCATCTTCTAATTCTGGTGGTTTGTTTTCCAAACTGATACGTAGCGCCGATGCTGCTTCGTCTACTAAATCCACAGCCTTGTCAGGCAAAAATCTATTCGTAATATAACGAGAACTTAGTCGCACTGCCGTCAAAAGCGCATCATCAGTAATACGCACACCGTGAAAGAGCTCGTACTTGTTTTTCAGACCACGCAAAATAGCAATAGTGTCTTCTAGACTTGGCTCATCAACATACACTGGTTGAAAACGTCGTGCCAGCGCAGAATCTTTTTCAAAATACTTTTGATATTCATTATGAGTTGTTGCACCCAATACCCGAAACTCTCCACGAGACAACGCAGGCTTCAACATATTTGCCGCATCTAACGTTCCCTCTGATGCCCCTGCGCCAACAAGGGTATGGATCTCATCAACAAACAGAATTACTTGCCCCTCTGACGCCTCGACTTCTTTCATAATCTTTTTTAGGCGATCTTCAAATTCTCCTCGATATTTTGTACCGGCAAGCAACATGCCTACATCCAGCATCACCAAATCTTTGCCTTTCAATGAATCAGGTACATCATTTTTTGCTATACGCAGGGCAAGTCCCTCGACAATGGCAGTCTTCCCCACCCCCGGTTCTCCAATTAAAATAGGATTATTTTTTGTGCGTCGTGAAAGAATCTGGATTATGCGCATAATTTCTTTATCGCGACCAATCACGGGATCGAGCTTATCCTGTTGTGCTAAATGAGTAAGATTGCGGGCATATTTAGAAAGTACACGAAATTGTTTTTTGGTTGATCCTGTTTTTTCATTTTCACGGAGTTCTTTGATAATTTTAAGTGAATCATCTTTCTTTACACGGAAACGAACAAGTAATTCACGCGCATCACTTGCTACTTCTAATATTGCCAAAAATAGATGCTCGGTAGAGACGAACTCATCACCCATATTTTTTGCAATTTTTGCTGAGCTTTCAATAACCTCCGCCAAATCAGGTGTTAGGTAGAGCTGAAATGACGTTTGCATAGTATCGCTGGTCAATTCTTCATTGCCACCCTCATCATCTACAGAATCCAATACCTGCTCTGCCAAGAGCATCGTGTCAATATTTAATTTTTCTAAAAGAGATATCACGATGCTTTCTTCTTGCAAAACTAAAGCTGCCAGCATATGAGCAGCACTGACATAGCTTTGTCTGCGTTCTACCGCCAACTCATGAGAACGCTGAATAACCTGTTTTGCTTTTGTAGTGAAATTACTAAATGGAGGCATATTTTCTTATTATATCAAAACTAGTAATTATGACTAATTTTCTTACTTTTTTCTTACTTTTCCCTCATTAATTTGTATTATATACAAAAGTAAATTTTTGACAAGCTTTTTCTGGTCGTAAAAATTTAGATAAATATATACACTTTTTTTGAAAGCTCTGCAGATATTATTTAATATATGTGATCGAGCGAGTTGATTTTGTAAAGATACATGCTACTATCATATGCAGTTATCTGTATATCTTGCGCAGTCGTCATGACACAGCAGGAGCTCGCCTGTCGGGGAGAGTCAAACGAATACACTTATACATAATCAGTATTTGTGCAGATATTTATAAAAAATATGTCATTAGAATTATCAGGAGATACTCAAAAAACTATAGAAGAAATGTATACCGCCGGTGTTCACGTTGGCTACAGTCGTTCACGACGCCATCCCAGTGTAACCCCCCATGTGTATGCGGTAAAGAATCGCGTAGACATCATTAACCTTAATCATACACACCAGCAAATAGCTGATGCAAAAGTATTCCTCAGCAGTCTAAAAAACTCAGGAAAAAAAATACTTTTTGTTGGTACAAAACCAGAAATAAAACGTATTATCGAGGATATTTCATCACGTCTTGATATGCCCTTCGTGAGCAAGCGTTGGGTAGGTGGCACCATGACCAATTTCAAAGAAATTCGCGGTCGTGTTGACATGCTTGAGGACCTCGAAGAACGAAAAGCAGCAGGCACGCTGATTTATCGCACAAAAAAAGAGTTATTGATGCTTGAGCGCAAAACTGAAAAGCTATCTCTGAACTTTGCCGGACTAAAAGATTTGACTGCCCTTCCTGGAGCGCTCTTTGTTATTGATCCCCTCAAGGAAACCAACGCCGTACAAGAGGCGCGTCTCAAAAATATTCCTATTATTGCTATCGGTAATACTGACTGTGATATGAGCATTGTTGATTATCCTATTGTAGCGAATGACGCCTCACAAGCGAGTGTTTCATATATTGTAAACGCTCTTATTGAGGTTATAAAATCATAAAATTAAGAACTTATACTTATTACTATTTAATTTATTTTTTTATATATTTATGTCTACTATTTCAACAGAAGATATCAAAGCCCTCCGCGAAGCAACAGGCATTTCTGTAGCAAAGTGTAAAGAAGCCCTCGAAGAAGCTGGTGGTGATATGGAAAAAGCACGTGAACTATTACAATCTTACAGTGCAGGAGCTGCGGCAAAAAAAGCTGATCGCGAGCTTGGCGCAGGTATTATTACGAGTTATGTTCACAGCAACAAGCAAATTGGCACCTTACTAGAACTCAATTGTGAAACTGATTTCGTAGCAAAAAACGAAGATTTCATCGCGCTTGCTAATGACATCGCTATGCATGTTACCGCCATGGGCTCAGCTGATGTTGCTGCCCTTCTCGTAGAGCCTTTTGTAAAAAATCCTGATATAACCATTGGCGGACTCATTGAAAATGCAACACAAAAAATGGGCGAACGCATTGAAATTGGTTCATTGGTACGTTCAACAGTTTTGGGAAAGTAAAAAAATATGCTTGCTAATTTTATATTTTTTTTAATAAGTATTCTGGGAATAGGATTTCTGGTCGGAAGGCGCTTGGTTATCGTAACGCAGACTACTCATGAACAAGAAGCGCTAATCACCTCACCTACAGGATGGTACCGTATCAATGTTGCAGAGATTCAGAAATACCTCTGGCTTACCTTTCTTTTCTTTTGTCGATATGTACTGGTAGTTACGATAATTCGCGCTCTCTTGTTTATAGAAAAAGGGTCTCGTATTCTTGCTCAGAAACTTCATACCATTATCGAAAAAACAATGAAATATCACCATGTCCACCATTGACTCGCACCGTCGAGCATCATATGATGGCATAGTGATATACAACGCCACCTTAGCTCAGTTGGTAGAGCAACGCTTTTGTAAAGCGAAGGTCGTCAGTTCGAATCTGACAGGTGGCTCAGAAAAAATATGTACAAAAAAATCTCTGTAACACAGTAGTAGTTACAGAGATTTTTTGACTTATTTATCCTCTTCTTTCTTCATCTCCTTACCCCCTCGCATAGATGTTTCTACTGCTTTATATTTATTCACCAATATATACACGGCAGCCGCACCAATAATTACATACACCACACGCGCAATCAGATTACTGAAAATTGCATCAACAATATTTAAATTAAATACTCCTACCAGTAACCAATTCAAACTACCAATAACTACTAATACCCACGCCACACTCATAACACGTTCTTTATTTGCTGCTGTTTGTTTTGTCATAAAAATATAGAAAAATTAAATTATTAATAATCAAGCAACTTTCTGACCTTGTCGTTACCACGAATTTTCTCGTGTACTTTTGCCTCGATCTGACGAATACGTTCACGCGTCACCCCGAATTCACGACCCACCTGTTCCAGTGTGTGACTCACCCCATTATAAGTACCTAGACCATAACGCATTTCAATAATACGTCGTTCTTTTTCGGTCAGATCATCTAAAATTTCTTTAATTTGATCATGTAAAATTCTATTGGAAACGTCTGTTGTAGGTGCTTCGATTTTATCATCAGCAATAAAGTCACTGCGCGCTGATTTTTCATCACTGTCATTTGAAATAGGCTCTTCCAGAGAAAGTGTTGATTGGTTAATCTTTTCAATCATATGAATCTTCTCTAATTCTATTTCCATTTCTGCCGCTATTTCTTCGGGCAAGGGTTTACGTCCTAAATCTTGAGATAGTTTACGAAACACTTGTTTATACTTTGAAATTGTTTCTACCATGTGTACAGGAATACGAATCGTGCGTGACTGATCAGCAAGCGCGCGGGTAATAGACTGGCGAATCCACCACGTCGCATAGGTAGAGAATTTAAATCCCTTGTTCCAATCGAATTTATCTACTGCCTTGAACAAGCCAAGATTCCCCTCTTGAATTAAATCCAATAGGGTCAGATCGGGACTACGTCCCACATATTTCTTTGCAATAGATACGACCAAACGCAGGTTTGCCTTGGCCAATAAATTCTTCGCCTCTTCATCACCTGCCTCGATACGCTGAGCAAGTTCACGCTCCTCGGCCGCCTTGATCAGAGGATACTTACCAATTTCTTTCAAGTACATCTGAATAGAATCATAGGGACTTGATGAGGTATCGCCCACTGTATCCATATCAAGGAGTCCTCCCGTCGGGGTGCTGTCCATGTCGAGAAGGTCAACACCCTCGCTCACCTCTACTCCCGCATCAGTTAATGCTGAATATACCTCGTCCAGAAAAAAGACGTCCGTCTCGATATCTGGAAACAAGTTAATAATTTCATCGTACGTAACAAAGCGGCGCTTTCGCCCCTTTTCTAGCAATTCAATTAATAATGCTTCACGATTTGGCTTTGTTGCTGTAGACGTCTGAACTGGATTTTTGGTCTCTTTCTTAACTTCTTTTTTAACTTCTTTTTTTGTTGTATCTTTTACTGGCTCTTTTGCTTTTCCCGATTTGGGAGCTGGGGCAACTTTTTTCTTTGTATCAGGCTTTTTTAAAGATGATGCCGGTTTTTTGACCGGTTTTTTGGGCGCTATTTTTTTTGTAGACTCGTTCTTTTTTGGCATATTCATGTATTGTAATGGCGATGGGGATAAGTTGCAAGGGGTTCGTACAGCCCCCTCAGTTGCGGGAGGTTTGTCCACATAGGCTATGTTTTCAAAATCCTACTCCTCATCTGTATTTATCTTCAACTTTAACGCATCTATTTTTTTACTGAGATTTTCTAATTCTTGTACCGTAACACTATGATCCGCGTCCGTTGTCTGCATACCCATACGCAAATCTTTATGACGTTGTTGCAAGAGTTCTAACTCAAACAAATTAAAAATACTCTCGAGTACAGCGTAGTAATGATCTTGATCCTGTGTATCTTGCAAACTACTCATAGTAATCAGCTCTCCTATGTACTCGCCTAAACTATCTTTATACATCGCATACGAGCCAGCGCCTTCACCAATAATAGTTTCGTAGCGAGTAATCAGTGGCTGTATATGGGTTTTTGATATATCAGGACGCAGAGCCAATGTTTCAATAATACCCACAATGCTATCTTGATAAGATATCTTTTTATTTTTTACTATTCCACTTGATGTGCTTTTATTTTCACCCTGATACAGAGTATTAAAAGTACGTGGGTGTGCCTGATTCCAACGCAAAAATTCATCGCGCACACTCTGGGCATCAACACTCAGCATGCTCGCAATTTTTGAAAAGTACGCATCGCGAAAAATAGTATTATGAATATACTGTATAAAAGGAAAAATATGCTCGCGAATATGTATAAACTGATCTTGCACGCGACTTGCGCCATCCCTACTTCTCATCAAGGCGAGGCGCACTTCTATATAATCGCGCGCACTGTCCAATAATTCTTTCCAGCGATCTGGGCCGCTTTCTTGAATAATATCAGCGGGATCTTTACCATTAGGGAGCAACACTACCTGTACATCCAAATCATTATCATAGGCAACAAATACTGAGCGCTCTATTGCCTTTAATCCGGCCTCATCACCATCGAGGGCCAGAATTATCTTATCAGTAAATCGTTTTATTAATTCACAATGATATGGAGTGAGCGCAGTACCTGACAAGGCAACTGTTTCAAGTACCCCTGCCTGATGCGCCATAACCAAATCAATCTGACCCTCTACAACAACGGCGCGTGAAGTTGAAAGAATAAAACGCTTTGCACGATCATAGCCGTAGAGTATGCGCGACTTGTCATAGAGCGCGCCTTCAGGGCTGTTAATGTACTTGCCCACCTGCGATATATCAGTCGTCGAGCCCGCTAATTGAAAGATTCTTCCCGAGAAAGCAACGGTGCGTCCCTGACTATCCGCAATAGGAAACATAATGCGTTCACGAAATCTGTCATAACTCGTCCCGCCATTCTTGCCCTCAATACCAAGTCCCGTAGAGCGAATATCAGCGTCACTGAATCCGCGCGCCCTTAACATGTCACACAGATGCGACCAACCCAGTGGCGCATATCCAATATGGAAATTTGCCATACTTTCTTTAGTAAGACCCCGTGTTAACAAATAATTTACCACTTCGGGTGTTGTGCGCAATTGCACTTCGTACCATTTACGTGCACTATCCATAATATCGTACAACACATTGTTATTACTGCTTTGCATTTCTGCGCGAGTAAGCGTAACACCCGCCTTCTCTGCAAGGAGTTTCAGGGCACTGTAAAAATCAACGCCCTCTATTTCTTGAACAAAAGAAAAAATATCTCCCCCTTTACCACAACCAAAACATTTATACGTAGCCCTATCAGGAGTTACATAAAACGATGGTGTTTTTTCATTATGAAAAGGACACCTTGCCTTAAAGTTTTTACCGGCATGTTCTAGTTTTATATACGAAGCCACTACTGTTTCAATGCTGAGCGCTTCTTTTACTTTTTGAACATTATTATTATCTGACATAGTGTTATACCCAACGTACACGAAGTGCATTCAAAATCACCACAATATCAATAAGTTCTTGCATGAGTGCCCCCTGCACCGGGGTAAAGAGCTGAAAAGCTCCCGCAATCATTAACACGCCACTGAGGCCGAGACCGACCACAATAGACTGTTTCGTAATACGCATCGTTCTCTTTGTAATATGTAGTGCTGGTAGCAGCACCGCAGGATCATCGCCCGTAATGACGAGACTGCCATTTTGCGTTGCCGTCGTTCCCATACCAGAACCCATAACAACACCAACATCAGCACGGGTAAGTGCTGGAGCGTCATTAATACCATCCCCCACCATAACCACCGTGCCATGACTCAGAGCATACTTTTCAACAATAGCTACTTTATCAGCGGGGAGACATTCCGCCTCAACAACCCCAATACCGACATTTTGCGCCACCTGCTCTGCACGGGCCTGCTTATCCCCTGAAACCAAGGCAACCAGCGGAATCTGTGTACGTAACTTTGCAATAAAATCTTTCATAGTAGGACGCACCTCATCAATACAACTGATACGTCCTACTAAAATATCATCAACAGAAATATAGATATACATGTAATCAGAATTTTGTTCTGGTGATGGGTTCTCTTTGTTATGCCCCACAACAAAAGAATATTTACCACAGAGAATCTTTCTTTTTCCCAGTGTAGCTGAAATACCCTCACCTAAAATTTCTACAAAATCAGTAATAGGGTAAGAAACAAGAGCTTGTTCTTGTGCATACTTTGTTACGGATTCTGCAAGAATATGATTAGAAAACTTTTCTACAGAAAAAAGTAATGTGATAATTTCTTTTTCAGAATATACTTCTGGTTTAAAACTTTCTATGTGATGCACCCGAGGCGTACCGTAGGTCAGCGTTCCTGTCTTGTCAAAAAGAAAAGCACGCGCCTTGGCTAAACGCTCTATTGCATCAGGATGTTGGACCATAACACCCATACGCGCCAATACACTCATTCCTGACGCAAAGGCTGTTGGCGCCGCAAGAAGGAGCGGACAAGGCGTTGCTACTACCAATACTAACAATACTCGATACATATCCCCCGTAAACGCATATACAAAAGCAACAATAATAAACGTTACTATTGTAAATACCACGCTGTAGCGGTCAGCAATACGCATAAATTTTGGCTTAATAGCCTGCGCTTGCTCAATCAGAATAATAATATTTTGATAGGTACTTTCACTATGTATTTTTGTCGTGCGTATATACAAAGGCCCCCCGCTGTTTACCGTCCCACTGAGCACATGACTATCAACAATCTTTTTTACTGGCACACTTTCCCCCGTGAGCTTTGACTCGTCCACATACGATGTTCCTTTTTCTACAATACCGTCAAGGGGAATAATTTCGTGTTGCTTCACCAAAATTAAACTGCCTATGGCCACTTGATCTATGGGCAGCACTCTTTCTGTGTCTGTATCGGTATCCGTACATACCAATGCCTGCGTTGGGTTAAGCTTGATGAGATGAGATATACCGTCGCGTGCTTTTGACAGAGCGTATTCTTCTAATACTTCACCACCTGAAAGCATAAGGAGTATGATCAAGGCTGCAGTATATTCACCAAGGGCAAGCGCGGCAACAATCCCCACAAGCGCAATAAAATCAACTCCAAACTCTCCCGAGGCAATATCAGCTACTGTTTCATATATCAAGGGAACGAGTGCGCAAAGTATAATAATTACTACTGTATATTCACTTATATCTGCATGTGTTTTTAATATAAAAGTAAACAACAGTTGCACTAAAAGCCCACATCCCACTAACAAGAGCGTCCCGTAATTTTTGATAATTTTTTTAAATATATTCATATTTTATATATGTTATCGTATGCTATCTATAGTAGTACACTATTGCCGAGTAAGCAAAACAACCCCCGAGCATTTTGGGGGTTGTTTTGTATTTTGGGCTTATTTTATTCTTCTGTTCTGTACACAGGCTGCTCGCGCAAAGCACTCATATCGATAAAATCATTTGAAAATCCTGTACCAGCAGGGATAAGTCCTCCGATAATAACGTTTTCTTTCAGACCTCTCAATATGTCACTGCGTCCTTGGATGGCTGCATTAATCAATACGCGGTTCGTGTGTTGGAATGAAGCAGCAGAGAGCCAACTGGTCGTTGACAATGCAACCTCTGAAATTCCCATGAGTACCGTATCGGCCTTCGCAGTAATTTTGTTATCGGTGGCAAGTTGTTGATTTTCTTCGAGAAGTGCAATATTCTCGATAACTTCACCTGTAGTAAATAGTGATTCCCCTGGTTCAGTAATTTTTCTTCGTGAGAACATTTGACGGACAATCAATTCCAAGTGTTTGCGATCAACGGCAGTACCGTGCAATTCATATACCTTAGCAATTTCGTTAATGATGTATGACTCTGCTGACTTTTCACCAGCCACTTTAAATATTTCCATAGGATCAGCGGCACCGTCAGTAAGTAAATCTCCCAAGGCAACCTGTTGCCCCTTCTTCACCAATGGTACACGACGAGCATCAACCAAATATTCTTTTGTTTTAGATCCGCCCTTGTTACTACTTTCATTATCTGCAACAAGCTCGATGATAAAACGCCCATCAACTTTTTTAACATCAGCAATCATACCAGCACTTTCTGCAACTACTGCGGGCACTTTTGGTGAACGACGCTCAAAGAGTTCTTCTACACGAGGGAGACCCTGTGTAATATCTCGACCCGTAACACCACCACTGTGGAAGGTTCGTAGGGTCAACTGTGTACCTGGTTCACCAATGGCTTGTGAAGCAATCGTTCCTACTGCCTCACCCATTTTTACCAAATCATTTCGTCCAAGATCCATACCATAACACATGCGACAAATTCCATGCACTGAAGAACAGGTCAACGGTGAACGCACATATGCTTCAACAACTCCTGATTCGATTATTTCGGCAAGTAAGGTTTTTGTAATAAGTGTATTACTTTTATACGTAACACTTTTTGCTACATTTTGCGTATCTTTGAGTAGTACACGACCTTTCAAATTATCGGCCAAAGATCGTTCCATACCGTCAATATTTTCAGCAGTAACAAAGATACCTTCTTTTGTGCCACAGTCCTCTTCGCGAATTACTATATCTTGAGCAACATCATGCAGACGTCGTGTTAAATAACCCGCCTTCGCTGTATTCAACGCGGTGTCAGTCAAACCTTTACGTGCTGTTGTTGTGTTAATGAAATATTCAAGTGGTGTAAAGCCTTCTTTGTAACAAGAAAGAATAGGAAAATCGAGCATCTTACCCGCAGCATTCACAATAATACCCTTCATACCCGCAACCTGACTATATGAATTCATATCACCACGTGATCCTGAAATCATCATATCTGACATACAGGTATTTTTAGGAAGATCACGTTCAAGCAAACCAATAATTTCTCTTTTCGTGTCTTCCCATGAATCAATCGTCATACGATATCGTTCTTGATCAGAAATCAAACCATCAGTGAATTGTTGATTAATAAGTTCAACTTTTTTAAGACCCGCCTCTATAAACGATTGTTTTTCTTCGGGTACGCGCGCCTCATCCATACCATGAGTAGTTCCTGATTTTGTTACATAGCGATTAGCAAAATCTTTGATACGGTCAAGCATTGCTGGAGTTGCATCAATGCCATATTGATTAATTACATTTGCAACAATTTTCTTGATAAGTTTTTTATTTACTGCCTCGTTAATAAAGGCAAAGTCATCAGGAAAAATACTATTGAAGAGCAATCGTCCCACACTGGTTTCAAAAGGCTTTGCTTCATAACTAGCATACTTTGCAGTTGTAGTACCACGAACAAATATTTTTGCCCGGAAATCAATCATGTCAAAATCATAGGACATAATTGCCTCGTTAGGACTGCCGAAAATGCGTCCCTCTCCCTTTGCGCCAGCAATCAACGTAGTCATCCAAAAACAACCGAGCAACATATCCTGTGATGGAATAGAGGTGGGTTCACCTGTTTGGGGTTTCAGAAGGTTCTTATTAGCAGCGATCAGTTCACGCGCTTCGCGTTGTGCCTCATCTGATAACGGCACATGTACGGCCATCTGGTCACCATCGAAGTCGGCGTTAAACGCAGAACATACCAAAGGATGTACCTGAATAGCCTTACCCTCAATCAATACCGGATTAAAAGCCTGAATAGACAATCGGTGAAGTGTCGGTGCGCGGTTTAAGAGGACATACTTACCCTCAATAACCTGATCCAAAATTTCCCAAATAATAGGATCCCCTTCTTCAACGAGCTTACCCGCACCACGAATATTGAACGCCATTTCACGCTTGATAATTTCTGACATCACGAAAGGCTTGAAAAGCTCGAGTGCCATGTTTTTTGGAATACCACATTGATTAAGTTTTAAATTAGGACCCACCACAATTACAGAACGTCCCGAGTAATCAACACGCTTACCCAGCAAGTTCGAACGGAACAGTCCCTGCTTGCCCTTTAGGTTGTCGGCGAGGGATTTTAACTGACGACGTTGTGACTGACTCATTGCGGCATTGCCTGAGCTTTTGCGAATAGAATTATCTACCAACGAATCTACCGCTTCTTGAAGAATACGTTTTTCATTGCGCAAAATAACATCTGGCGCACCAATTTCTTTTAATTTTTTCAAACGATTATTACGATTAATCACGCGACGATACAAATCATTGATATCAGATGTTGCATGACGACCACCCTCAAGGGCAACCATGGGACGCAGTGCCGGTGGGATAATTGGAATCACGGTCAAGAACATCCATTCAGGCTGAACTCCCGCGCGAATAATAGAACGCACTAATACCAAACGGCGCTCTATTTTATCTTTACTTGCCTTCTCTGATTCTGCTATTTCTTTTTCCAATTGCGCTTCAAGTGCTTTGAGATCAAGATTTTTAAAAATATCATAAATAGCCTCAGCACCAATTGCTGCATCAAACAGTGTGCTGTACTTCATAGAAAACGCATGGAATTCTATTTCGTTCAAAACTTTATGTACTTTGATATTAGTAATTTCGTTACGTGTTTGTTGGAAAAGCTGTTTCAATTTATCTTGCTCTTCCTGTTTTTCAAACATTTTTAACTTTGATTTATACTCGGTATCGAGTTCTTTTAAGATTTTAATACGCTGATTTTCGTCAACATGCGTAATAATGTATCCAGCAAAGTAAACGACTTTTTCTATTTGTGTTACTGATACATCCAAAAGCAAACTCATGCGTGAAGGAATACCACGGAGCATCCAGATATGTGCAACGGGACTTGCCAATTCAATATGCCCCATGCGTTCACGACGCACCGCTGCCCGAGTCACCTCAACACTACATTTTTCACAAACGATATCTTTGTAACGAATACCTTTATATTTACCACAGTAACACTGAAAGTCTTTTTCTGGACCGAAAATGCGCTCGTCAAAAAGACCACCGCGCTCGCTACGACCCGTACGATAGTTAATAGTTTCTGGTTTTTGTACTTCACCGCGTGACCAACTGCGCATAACCTCGGGTGAGGCGAGGTCGAGCGATATAGAAGTTAAATTATTATTCGATGTACTTGTAGAAGTTGATTTCATATAGATAAGAGAAAGAAAAATAGTTATTACAGGTCAATTTCATCATCTTCGAGTGATGGTGAAAGAGGGGCTGGTAATACCGAAGCCGGTCGCACATCAAGTATCTGTCGCCCGCCATGCAGTTGTACATCCAAGGCAAGTCCGCGCAGATAATTCAAGAGTACGTTAAACGATGCAGGGATACTTGGTATGCCAATATTGTCACCCTTAATAATAGCATCAAAGGCACGTGAGCGTCCCAAAATATCATCTGACTTTATCGTCAACATTTCACGGAGTGTGTAGGCAGCACCATATCCTTCGAGCGCCCATACTTCCATCTCTCCGAAACGCTGACCTCCCGACTGACTCTTACCCCCAAGCGGTTGCTGAGTAATCAATGAGTACGGCCCAATAGAACGAGCATGCATCTTGTCGTCCACCATGTGATGAAGTTTCAAGATATACATGTATCCCACTGCAATAGGCTGATCAAAGGCTTCGCCCGTAAGTCCATCATACAATTTCACCTTACCACTGCGATCAAAACCAGCGAGTTCTAACTCGTCTTTAATTTCTTTTTCTGTTGCTCCTGAAAATGGCGGAACAATAGCCTGATAATGGAGCGTATGTGCTGCAAGTCCCAAGTGCATTTCCAACACCTGTCCCAAGTTCATACGTGATGGCACACCAAGCGGTGTCAAAATAACATCTATAGGAGTACCATCCTCCATATACGGCATGTCCTCCTCGGGTAACACGACTGAGATAACACCCTTGTTACCGTGACGACCTGCGAGCTTATCTCCCACTTTTACGTTACGCATTTCTGCTACTTCTATATATATTTTTTTGAGGACTCCTGATTGTAATTCATGACCTGCTTCGCGTGAAAATACTTTTACTCCAACAACACGCCCCTTTTTACCATGACCCATGCGTAGTGACGTATCTTTTACATCGCGTGCCTTTTCTCCGAAAATAGAACGCAGCAATCGCTCTTCAGGTGAAAGTTCTGTCTCACCCTTTGGCGTAATCTTACCTACAAGAATATCATTTTCACCAACCTCAGCACCAATACGAATAACGCCGTCTTCGTCCAAGTTTTTCAGCTTGCCCTCGCCAACATTCGGAATATCATACGTTGTCATTTCTTCACCCAGTTTCGTATCCCGAACAATACATTCGTATTCATTAATACGAATACTCGTAAAAATACTATTCTTTACCAAGCGTTCTGACAAAATAATCGCATCTTCAAAGTTCTGTCCGCGCCAACACATGAGCGCCACCAGCACATTTTGACCCACGGCAATTTGCCCCTTGTCTGTTGTTGATGCGTCTGCCATTACCTCGCCCTTCTTTACTGTCTGACCAATAGCAACCGTAGGGCGTTGGTGCATAACTGAATAGTTATTACTACGCATGTAGTTTACCAGAGGATAGGTATGATCTTTCCCCTTAGTATCTTTTACCACAATATGACGTCCGTCCATTTCTGTAACTGTTCCTGCCTCTTCAGCAATAATCATGCGACCCGTGTCATGGGCTGCTTGTTCCTCGATACCTGTTGCCACCACCGGTGCTTGCGGAATAATACAAGGGGTTGCCTGTTTTTGCATGTTGGAACCCATGAGTGCGCGGTTTGCGGCATCATTTTCCAAAAAAGGCACCAGAGATGTTGATACGGAAAAAGTCTGGTTCGTAGAAACGTCAATATACTGCACTTCTTTTTTATTTACCACGCGTGGATGTCCAGAAAAACGCACCTCAACAGAATTTTCTGTAATATCACCCTTAGCATCATATCCTGTTCCTGAATGAGCTATATTATAGCGCTCTTCTTCATAGGCATTCATGTAGACTACCTCACCGGTAATTTTGCCGTTTTCTACTTTTACATAGGGTGTTTCAATCATGCCGAATTCATTAATTCGGGCATAGAGGGCCAAGTGAAGAATCAATCCAATGTTAGGACCTTCTGGAGTATGGATAGGACACACACGGCCATAGTGTGAAGGGTGAATGTCACGAACTTCAAAACCAGCACGTTCACGAGAAAGCCCTCCCGGCCCAAGGGCTGAGAGTGTACGCACGTGTTCTATTTCACCAAGAACGTTTTCCTGGTTCATAAACTGCGACAATTGGTTCGTTGCAAAGAATTCTTTGATACGCGCTTGCAAGGGCCGTTGATTTACTATCTGAATAGGCATCGTCGTATCATTATCAATAGTAGACATTTTGTCCTGAATATTACGTTTCATCTGGGACATTCCCTTGCGAACTTTTTGCTGTATCAATTCACCCGCATAACGTACGCGTCTGTTTCCCAAGTGATCAATATCGTCAGGACTGGATCCTGGAGTAATGTTGAGGTGAATAATATATTCAACTATCTGCACCAAATCCTCTTTCGTCAGTAACACGTTTTCTAGATCTTTTGATGTTGATGGTAATGCAAAACGCTTATTAAACTGATAACGTCCCACATGGGAAAGGTCGTAACGCTCTGCACTAAAGAGTGCCTTCACGAATTCGCGGGCATTATCTACGGTTGCTTGCTCACCCTCACGCAATTTTCTATAAATTTCTACATAGGACTGGTCAAGATTTTTTGCAGGATCCTTGGCGAGCGATGCCTTCAAAAATTCTTTGATATCATCACGCTTAAATGCGCCTAAAATTTGCTCGTCTGTTTCGAGTCCAAAAATACGAAACAGTGACGTAACTGAGAATTTACGCTTGCGATCAATACGCACATAAATAACATTGTCTTTTTCAGCCTCTAATTCGATCCATGCCCCACGCGCAGGAATAATTTTAGCACCAAAGAAAATACCTTTCTTTGCACTGTTTTCTGTAAAAAAGATTCCGTAACTACGGGCAAGCTGTGGCACAATTACACGCTCAACACCGTTGATAATAAAGGTTCCATGGTTCGTCATGATTGGAATTTCTGAAAGAAATATTTCCTGTTCGTTATCTGTGTTTAGGGCTTTATTAGTCAATTTTACGCGGGCTTTAATATTTGCCTGATAGGTGAGCTTGTTTTCTTTACAATAAAATTCATCCTCTTCAGGGGCTACTACATCAAAATTTAAAAAACTGAGTACAAATTTCTTGCCCGCATAGTCAGTGATGGGCGAAAACTCAGCGATAGTTTCTTTAATGCCTTCGTGTAAAAAACGTTGGTATGAATCAACTTGTGTCTCTACCAAATTAGGAATAGGAACGAGGGGTTCCTTGTATCGTGAAAAATGCTTCTTCATGCGTGTTTTTTCTCCAGTCGTCTTTGCCGCCATAATATAAACAGAAATATGCATTGCCCGCTCACCCTATCTACAGACAAAATATATTCCTCGCTAAAATAAACTCAAAAACACACTCACTTGTAATTACTTATACAAGTGCATCTGTTATATGAGTGCTTCGTGTGGGTTGATAATGGTGAACGCAGCCATTACTCATTCAAGGCGTTAATGAGTGTAGTATAGATATTTTTGGGGTTGAGTCAATGATTGGGTTGGGGGATAAAAATTGGGTAAAAAGCCTTGCGACCATGTAGAGCAACTCCCCCTCTGTTCTATTTTTAAGTTACCTTTATCGCTCTTTAAATAAATAGAAAAAATTGATTACAAAATAATACTTAAATTTTATAAGGTCAACCCTCCCCCACCCATAAAAACCCTGCTACACTGTGAGTCTATTATTTTAATCACACAGTGCCATTTGTACGGTGCGTGTAGCAACATATATGAAACCAGCACATAACGAGGGAGAAGATGTACTTTCAAAGCAACGACACTCGCTCGCCCATCTCACCGCAGCAGCAATTCTAGACCTCTATCCAGGAGCACATAACGCCATTGGTCCCGCAGTTGATAACGGTTTTTATCAGGATTTTGCTTTCCCTCAAGGTGTGAGCGTGTCTGAAAAAGACTTTCCCAAAATAGAGAAAAAAATGCGCGAACTCTTAAAAACTTGGAAAAACTTTACTGAAACAGAATTAGACTTGGAGGAAGCAAAAAAAGTATTTGCACACAATCCCTACAAACTAGAAATGGTGCAGGATATTTTTGACCGTGGTGAAAAAATCTTAAAACAAGTGTCAGGAGATTTTGTTGATTTGTGCCGTGGTGGTCATATACCCGACATCAGTGCAATAGATCCAGAAAGTTTCAAGCTCGATCGTGTTGCTGGCGCGTATTGGAAAAATGATGAACAAAATACTATGCTAACGCGCATTTACGGACTAGCTTTTACAACAAAAGAAGAGCTCGAAAAAGAATTATGGCGCCGTGACGAAGCATTAAAACGCGATCATAAAAAATTGGGACAAGAGTTAAGGCTGTTTACCTTTTCTGAATTGGTGGGACGTGGACTTCCCCTCTTTTTACCCAAGGGAACCTTACTTCGAGAAACACTCTGTGATTTTATTCGCAAAGAAAAAGAAGCGTTGGGATATAGTTTTGTAGCTATTCCCCATATTGCTAAGCGTGAACTCTATGAAACCAGTGGACACATGGGTAAGTATGACGCCATGATGCCCGTGATGACTGATGCGCAGGGTGATGAATATGTGATGAAGGCCATGAACTGTCCCCATCACTTTGAACTCTATAATGCACAGCAACACACGTATAAAGAACTGCCACTGCGCTTTGCTGAAAATACGGTTGTCTATAGAAATGAAAAAAGTGGCGAGCTCTCTGGTCTCCTCCGCGTAAAAGCACTTATGCAAGATGACACCCATCACTTTGTACGCGAAGATCAAATTGAATCTGAAATTGATATGATTTTAGGATTAATGGACAAGGTCTATAAAATATTTGGCTTTACTGATTACAAAGTTGAAATTTCTATTCGTGATAAAGCAAATCCCGATGGCTACTTTGGTGGTGATGAGTTGTGGAGTAAGGCTGAAAACATTCTTATCCAGTCGGTGCAAAAATGGAAACTACCCTACACTATCGAGGAGGGTGAGGCAGCATTCTATGGCCCCAAAATTGATATTCGCGTAAAAGATGCCCTAGGACGTGATTGGCAATTGACTACTGTGCAACTTGACTTTAACCAGCCAAATAATTTTAACATGAATTATATTGGTGAAGACGGACAGAAACATCGCGTAGTGGTTTTGCATGTTGCTATCTTGGGATCATTGGAACGTTTTATGGGTGTGATTATTGAGCACTTTGCCGGTGCCTTTCCCCTCTGGCTTTCACCGGTACAGGTTGCGGTACTCCCTATTAGTGAGGATAAGCATGGTACCTATGCAGAGCAAGTGGTAGCGACACTCAAAGCCTCTGGCATACGCGTTGAATACCATGATGCCGCGGAGAGTCTGGGTAAGCGCATTCGCAGTGCCAAACTAGAAAAGATTCCTTATCTCGTAGTTATTGGTGATGCAGAAGTAGAAAAACAAACCCTCACCGTAGAAGGACGCGCTGATCTAAAACTAGAAAATATTACTCTTTCAGATTTTGTAGCACGCGCACAAGACGAGATCACTACACACGCATAATAAAAAATTGTGTTATACTGATACAACAGAATTATTACCAACATAATTACGTATATTTTTTATGGATATTAACCAACATAATCATATTTATAACCTTGCTATACAGATGACCCAAGAAATGAAAAGTCTGTGGCGCATTGAAAAGAACTACCTCGATGACGCGATTGACGAGACAGAGAAAGTTTTCTGGCGTCAAATGATGGATGACAAGAAAAACCATATTACAGAGTTAAAAGAGTTGTTAAAGAAAGCATTGGCATAAGCTCACAAGCTTGCTCTCCATAAAAACCCCGAATACAAGCGGGGTTTTTGTGTTTGTGAGATTATTACACCACCCCTCAATCCCCTCCTCATAAGAGGAGGGGAAGTTCCCCATACAGAGTAATGAGAAAAGAATTTGTTTATGGGTTTCTCCCTCCTTTTATAAGGAGGGAGTTAGAAGGTGGTTTATATATCAAACTCAACCATTGTTGCATTACTTTGTATGAAGGCCTTGCGTGAAGGTACATCATTACCCATCAAGACATCAAAAATACGGTCAGCCTCCTCAGCATCATTAATGGTTACCTGTTTCATCAGGCGCGTTACAGGATTCATTGTTGTTTCCCACAACTCCTCGGCATTCATTTCTCCGAGTCCCTTATAACGTTGCACGTTTATTTTACTATTTCTTTTCTTTGGATCTTCTTCCTGCTTTTCTTTTACCTCATCTGTTTGTGGCTTTGTCTCCTGTCCCGAGTTTATCGAGGAATCATCTTCTGCAGGCATTTCAAAATCTTCAGGATTTGCACCAAAGTTTTTTAATATAGTCACTTTCTCGTCATCGTTATAGGCATAAAATAATTCTTTCGCGCGTGTAATTTTGTACAGTGGTGGCTGAGCAATATACAAATATCCTGCCTGAATAATAGCTGGAAAATAACGGAAGAACAGCGTCATAATAAGAGTGCGAATATGGGCACCGTCAACGTCGGCATCAGTACCAATAATAATCTTTTTATATCTAATTTTTTCTATATCAAAAGTCTCGCCAATAGACGTACCCAGTGCAATCACCAGATTTTTTACTTCATTATTCGCTACCATCTTGTCCAAACGCGCCCGCTCTACATTCAAAATTTTTCCACGCAGTGGCAGAATGGCTTGTATACGACGATCGCGCCCTTGCTTGGCCGTACCACCAGCGGAGTCTCCCTCTACAATCAAAAGCTCTGCTTCATCAGGACTTTTTGTTGAACAATCTGCGAGCTTGCCCGGAAGCGTCATCCCCTCCAGCGCACCCTTACGTAAAATAGAGTCCTTGGCCGCCTTTGCTGCCTTACGAGCACGCATAGCAAGTACTGCCTTTTTCAAAATATCACGCGCGTCATCAGGATTTTCCTCTAGATAATATCCGAATGCCTCACCAAATACCGTTTCCACAGCACCACGCGCCTCAGGAGATCCCAACTTGTCCTTGGTCTGTCCCTCGAACTGAATTTCGGGCATCTTTACTGACACTACCGCAACAATTCCCTCGAGCAAATCTTCACCGGTAAACGCCCCCTCTTTCTCAGGCAAAATTTTATTTTTCTTATTATAGTTATTGAGTATACGCGTCAGTGCTGTTTTAAATCCAGTAACATGCATACCACCCCCTGGAGTAGAAATATTATTCGCAAAGGCAACTACCTTCTCATCAACATCATCAACATAGCGTAACGCAATCTCAACCGTAATGTTATCAATTTCTTTTGCTACGCTGAAAATATTTTTATGAATGACTTTTTCATTGCGCGTAAAGTGATTCACCATAGACACCAATCCCCCCTCGAAATAATACGTCAGTGACGGCGCCTCTATACCCATATCAGCCTTCAAGTAATACGCATTTTTATGGTCAAGTGGACCAGCATAGTCGCGCGCATCAATCAACACCACACGCGTTCCCGACACCAAATATGCCTGCTGACGATAATGATGCATAATAGTACTCCAACTATATTTTATTTCTTCAAAGATTTCTGTATCAGGGAGGAAGGTTACAATCGTGCCATGTTTATCAGAACTACCTATTTTTTTCACGTCTGCCTTTTTCTTGCCCTGTACATATTCCTGGCAGAACATACCCCCATCGCGATGTACAACGACACGCGTATCAACAGACAGTGCATTTACTACTGATGCACCTACACCGTGGAGACCTCCTGAGACCTTATATCCCCCATCACCGAATTTTCCTCCGGCATGGAGGGTTGTCATAATGGTTTCGAGTGCCGAGATACCTGTTTTCT